>Ga0153915_10002347_pt1 | contig 17316 bp, 13 predicted proteins | sample Opewatmetagenome_2_FD_107003 | JGI IMG/M metagenome (GOLD analysis project Ga0153915, IMG submission 107003) | Freshwater wetland microbial communities from Ohio, USA - Open water 3 Core 3 Depth 3 metaG | ecosystem: Environmental > Aquatic > Freshwater > Wetlands | place: USA: Ohio, Lake Erie...
CGCAACTGCTTCGCGAACTTCCTCCACATCGACACGGTGCTGTCCGGGCCGCTTTGCGCAGATGCCAGTCCTATCGTGATCGCCGCGCCAGGACCTTCCCTGGAGGATGCCGCCGGGCTCCTCTCCGAGGTGCGCGGCCGGGTGACCCTCTGGGCCCTGCCCTCGAGCTGCGCCTTCCTGCTGGATCGCGGACTCCGGCCGGACCTCGTCGTGATGACAGACCCCGGCTTCTACGCCCTGCACCACCTGCAGTTCGCCTCGCCGGCCTGTCCCCTGGCCATGCCGCTTTCGGCTGCACGGGGCAGCTGGGACCTCCATCCGCAGCCCGCGGTGATGCTGCTCGCGCAGCCGTTCCTGGTGGAGAGCTCCCTCCTGGAGGCGGCGGGACTGCCCGCCCCTGCCGTAGCCCCGCACGGAACCGTTACGGCAACGGCCATTGACCTCGCCCTCGCTGCCACCCGGGCTCCGGTCATCGTCGCGGGGCTCGACCTGGGCTCCCGGGACCTGCTCTCCCACGCCCGCCCGAACAGTTTCGACCGCCTGCTGCAGCTGCAGTCCTCCCGCCTGGAGCCGCACGCAAGCCTCTGGTTCGGACGAGCGCAGCAGCTCGGCTCCGCGACCGTCCCCGGCACGAGTTTCCGGACTTCCCCTGCCCTTCGCACCTATGCGGGATGGTTCGATACTGGAGCAGCCGGCGCCCGGGGCAGGCTGCATCGCCTTTTTCCTTCCGAGGTCGCAGTTGCCAGCATGAGCCCGCTGGACGGCCGCGGGCTGCGTGCGCTTCTGCACGCTTCACCCGAGACTGCCAATCACACCGTCCCGGTCCTGGTCCCGGGGTATCCCAGCCCTGTCCAGAGGGCGCGCATGGCCGCCGAGATACTCGGCGCATGGCGAAGGCAGATCATGGACGCCCGGGATGCGCTTTCCCGCGGGAGCGTGGATCTCGGCCGCTACCCCCTTGTCCTCGAGCTCGCGCACCTGATCTCACCTCGCCGGCTGGTAGATGCCCTGAAGAAGAGCCGACAGGGGGAGCCCGAGGCCGCGCGCGCCGCTGCGGTCGAGACGCTCGAAGAATGCGGGGGATTCCTCCGGGGCGTGGCGGAGAAGCTCGTTGCCTGAGACCGGAGAAGCCCGGACACTGGAGCAGAACCTCGCCCGCCTGGCCGCGTCGAATCCAGCCCTGGCCCTTCGTATCCGCTCGGCCCCGCCGGACCCCCGGTTTGTCCGCATTGCGGCCCGCAACGGCACCTTCGTCCCGGTCGTCCGATCCCGCGCCGGTGACGCTCCCCTTCATTCGCTGTACGACCCCTTGCAGGAAGCCCGCCGCCTGGCCGAGACCGCGAAGGGAAACGGTTTCCTGGCTTTCTGTGGGCTGGGCGGGGGCTATCACGTCGAGGCAGCGCTGGAAGACCGCCAGACGCTTGGCGTCCTGGTCATTGAGAAGGACGAGTCGGTCGTGCGAGGCCTCCTCGGGCGGTTTCGATATGACCGGCTTCTCGAGGACCCGCGGCTCTCGATCGCCATCGGCCTCGCGGAGATCCGTCCGGCCGTCCTCCAGGCCTGGAAGCCCGCGGTGATGGGCGGCATGAGGATGGTTCCCCTGCGCTCCTGGTGCGACCAGGAAAGAGCGTTCTTCGACGCCGCTGCCTCCGAGGTCCAGTCGTCGATCGAAGCGGTGCGCGCGGATTACGGCGTGCAGTCCCACTTCGGAAAGCGCTGGTTCACCAACATCCTGCTGAACTTGCCGCGGGTTGCCGCGGTGTCGGTTCCCCTGCGCGCTGCCGCCGCCGGAATGCCACCTGCGGCGGCCGCGGTTGCCGCGGTCACCGCGGCCGGGCCTTCCCTGGAGCATCACCTCGCCGGCCTCTCGTCGCGGCGGCGCGAGCTCACGATCGTGGCCACGGACACTTCCCTTCCGGCGCTCCTGCGATCCGGCGTGCAGCCCGACGTGGTGCTCTCCATCGACTGCCAGGCTTACGGGTACCACCACTTCCTGCAGGGACTGCCCTCGGGCACGCTGCTGTACCTCGACCTCGCTTCGCCGCCGTTCCTCGCCCGACGGTTTCCTTCCGCGCACTTCGTGGCCAGCAGCCATCCGTTTGCGCGCTACCTCGACTCCCGGTGGATCCGGCTTCCCGCCATCGACACGTCGGGTGGAAACGTCGCCCACGCCGCCGTCAGCCTTGCCCGGGCGCTCGGAGCTGGCCGCATCGAGGTATATGGCGCGGACTTCGCCTACCCATCGGGGAAGCCTTATGCCAGGGGCACCTACCTATACGACTTCTTCCAGGCGGAGCAGGACCGGTTCTCCCCGGCCGATTCGGCGCTGGTTTCATTTGCCCTGAAGAACGCCACGCTCGCGAGCGACGAAGGCCGGACCGTGTATTCCACGCCGGTCTTGCGCGCCTACCGGGAGCGATTCTGTGAAATGATGGGTACGATCGATGCCGAGATCGTGCCTGCCCCCGGCGACGGCCTGAAGCTCAGGCCCCCCGGCGGGGCGCGGCCCGCGCGAACCGCCGCACGGGAATGGCCTCCACCGCCGCGGAATCCTCCCGGGTGGAGGGAGCTGCTTTCCGGTTTCGCCAGCCTCCTGCAGTCCCAGCCGGCCCCTTCCCTCATCGCCAAGATGGATGAGATCTGGCAGACGATGCTTCCCGCCGCCGCCCGGGCGGTGAAGGAGGGATTCGCCCCCGGGGCCAGTGCCCTCGAGGAGGCCCGACGATGGTCCTTGGAGCAGATCCTAAGGGCCCTGCGCGTCTAGCGGAATATGATCCCCGCGTAGCCCACGAAGGATTCCGCCTGCTGCACATCCCAGCTGGTCATGTACCCGAGCAGCGCGCCGGAGCGCGCCCCGGATGCCCGCGCAAAGCTCATTGCGGCGGCAGCCCCTCCTGCTGAGCACGCCGAGCGCTCCCGCCGCGCCCTCTCGAGCGTGGCGCCGACGTCCATGGCGAGCATGCTGTCCACGATCCGCCGGTCGTTGACCTCGCGCACCCAGGCGAGACCCTCCGGCCCCCGGCCCGCCGGAGAGAACCCGTAGTTGCTCCCGTAGTGAGTGAGGTCCGTGGAGCCCGCGACGGCGACGCGGCGCCCCAGGGCGGAGGCGGCATCCGCGACGGCCTTGCCCAGGGAGTCCGCGGCCTCCGACGGGGGGGCCCGCATGCCCAGCACCATGACGCCGGCGGCGAGGTAGCGCACCAGCGGGAGCTGGATCTCCACCGTGTTGTCCCGCTCCCGGTCCTCTTCCACGTCCACCATGGTCCGAAGCTTCTCCAACAGGCGCAGGTCGGCTTTCAGCTCTCCGAGCGGAGTCTCGTACGCGTCCTCGAAGGCGGCCACTATTCGATCAGCCCAACCCATGTGCCCGCCGATAATTACCATAGTGTCGATGCCGCGGCAGAGAACCGACAACACCTCCAGGGCGAGCCGGCCCGAGAAGTGCCATCCCGCGTGGGGCACGATGCCCGCGCACGCACCGGACCCTTCCCCGGCCTCCCGTCCCCTCATCTCCTCGATCTCCCGGCGAGCCTCCCCGGCGCTTCCCGGATACCAGCCGGGGGGCAGGCACCTTCTCCTGACGCTCATCGTGGCCTCCGTGGTAGCGGCCGCGCCCGCACCGGGCCTCCCGGCGCGCGCCAGCCGCCCCGAGTATACTCCCTGCGGACGTGGAGAGCAGCATGAATAACCGTTTCTCCTGGATCTTCCTCGCAGCCAGCGGCGCCTTTTTCGTGTTCATCGTCGGGCTCACGGGCTACCGGATCGAAGACGCCCGCCGGCACAACGCGGCGGCCGCGCGGGAGAGCGCCTCTTCCCTCGCCGCCAAGGTCCGCTCACTGGCGGACACCACCGGCAGCGTCCAGTCTCCCCTTTTCAAGAACGCCATGCGCAGCGTGTTCGACTCGGAGGCGCGGCTGATGCTGGTCTCGCTGCACACCCCGCAGGACGGGATCGTCTACCTCGTGACCAAGAGTCGGACCGCGCTGAAAGACCCTGCCACGATCACGCCGGAGTGGCGCGGGACCCCGACCTACCAGGTGAACCGCGGGTCGGAGCTCCTCTTGAGCTCCAGCCTGGAGTCCACCGCTCCCGGCCTCACCATGGATACGCTGTTCCTGATCATGGGAAGGGAAGACCTGTACCCGGTCGTGCGGGATGACCTGTACTTCTTCCTCGCCTTCCTGCTCGTCTTCGGCGTGGCCATACTGATCGTCATGAGCATCGAGCAGGATACCGGGACGGGCAGCTCACGGGCCCGCGAGGGCGCCTCCTCGCCCGGACCGGGCCAGGGCGGCTGGGCAGCCTCCGCGCAGCCTGCTTCGCGCGAGCCCCCCGCTGCGGCGCGGCAGGGCCCGGAGGGTGCGGGTCGCGCGGAAGCGTCGGCTGGTGGTCACGCAGAAACCCCGGCCCGCGGCCTGATCTCACCGCGCACCGGCCTGGTCTGGGGAGAGCACCTGGAACCCAGGTTGAAAGCGGAGCTCGATCGAGCGGCCGCCGCGGACTCGGATATCTCCCTCGCGCAGCTTCGGATTGACGAGCCTTTCGCCGACTCGCGCCTTCCCATGGCCTATGTCGGGATCGCGCGCGTGCTGAAGGAGTCCTTCCCGCTGGGTGACCTCATCTTCGAGTCCGGCGACGATTCCTTCACCCTGGTGCTGCCGGACACGGACGTGGACACCGCCGTCCGCCAACTGGACGAGCTGCGCCGCAAGCTCGCCGCGCAGCGGGTGGAAGACAGAACTCGCACGCTTTCCATCGGCGTGACTTCCCGCGGCGGCAGGCTGATCGAGGAGAACGTGCTCCGGGACGAGGCCCGGGTGGCCGTTGCCAAGGCCGCCCGCGAGGGAGGCAACCAGGTGGTAGGCTTCCGGGCCGATCCGGCTCGTTTCCGAGAAACGCTGACCGGCCGGGTTACCTAGTCCGGCGGCTACAGCCGCAGCGCCTTCCGCAGCTCCGCGATCGCCTCGTCCTTCATTGTGAAGGTGTGCTCTTCCGAAGGGAAGCTGCTTCCCTGCACGTCCGCGATGTACTTCTTCACCGCGTCCAGCTGCACCGAGTACAGGTCGGCGTAGACCTTCACGAACTTCGGCGTGAACCTCTTGAACAGCCCCACCATGTCGTGCAGGACGAGCACCTGCCCGTCGCAGTCCACTCCCCCACCGATGCCGATCGTCGGGATGGAAAGCTTCTCCGTGATGAGGGCGGCCAGCTGCCGGGGAATCGCCTCCAGCACGATCGCGAACGCCCCCGCGTCCTGGATGGCGATGGCATCGTCCACCACCCTGCGGGCCGCCTCCAGGGACTTGCCCTGGACCTTGAATCCGCCGAGCATGTTCGCCGTCTGGGGCGTGAGGCCGATGTGTCCGAAGACGGGGATGCCGGCCTTCACGATGGCGGCCGCCATCGGCGCCATGTCCTGGCCTCCCTCCAGCTTCACCGAGTCGCACAGCCCGTCCTTGTAGAGGATCCCGGCGTTCGTGACGGCCTGCTCGCGGGAGATGTTGTAGGACATGAAGGGCATGTCCCCCACGACGTGCGCCCGCTTCACCCCGCGCATGACGGCCTTCGTGTGGGCGAGCATCTCCTCCATGGTGACCGGCACCGTGTCGCGGTAGCCCAGCTCCACCATGCCGAGGCTGTCCCCAACGAGGATGATGTCGATCCCCGCCTCGTCCACGCACTGTGCCTGCGGGAACGAGTAGGCCGTGATCATGGTGATCTTCTTCTTGTCCTTCTTCATGGCCAGAAGGTCGGGAATCATGACTTTGCGGGTTTCGCTCATCTGGACTTGGTCCTCCCAAGGTGATATATCAGTTGGAGCCACTTTACTGCAAACGCAGGAATAGCGCAAGTTCAGCCATGGAAACCGGCATTTTGCGGCGGATCCCGGTCGTCTCAGCGAATGAGCTCCACGAGCTGGAAGTCCACGACGCCTGCCGCGCGGCCCTCGTCGTAGTCGATGTGCATTTCGAGGACCCAGGATGGATCCACGCGGACGATGACGTTCTCGAAGGTGACTGCCCTCTCGCCGGGGACCCGGATCTTGACCCGCTGCCCATCCTTCACGCCGAAATCCTCGGCATCGGCGGTGCCCATGTGGATGTGCCGCACGGCGGCGATGACGCCCCGGTCCAGATGCACCTCCCCCGCGCTACCGACCAGGACGGCGCCTGGGGTTCCATCCAGGTCTCCTGATTCGCGCAGGGGCGGCACGATGCCCAGCACGCTCGCGTTGGTGAACGAAACCTCCACCTGCGTGTAGCCGCGAGGCGGTCCTACTACTACTGCGCCGGCAATGCTTCCGGCAGGGCCGCGGACCTCCACCGTCTCGCGGCAGGCGTAGGCTCCCGGGATGGTGAGGTCACGCCACCTGGTCAGCGTGTGCCCCTTTCCGAACAGCCGTTCCACGTGCTGCCGGGTCAGGTGCGCGTGGATGTCCGACATCGCGATCGGAAGCGTCGTTTTCATGGCTCTCCCCCAATAGCCGAAGGGCTGCGCAACGGCGCAGCCCTTCGAAAGAATCACGCGAACGAACGGGGGCTACTTGATTTCCTGCACCAGGACCTTCTGGCTGTCCTGGACCTTGAAGATGAAGGTCGGCTTGTTGGTCGGAACCCCGTCCTTCATGTCCCAGTCGAACATGATGCCGTGGAAACCCTTGGCGTTCTGGAGGTAGTCCGCGATCATCTTGCGCTCGGCCTTGAGCTTGCTGGGGCTGCCGGTGACGCCGGTCTTCTCGATGGCGTCCTTGATCATGTACACCGCGTCGTAGTAGTTGGTGGACAGGCTCGGGGGCTGCTCGCCATTATGGGACTCGGCGTAGGCCTGCTTGAACGCGTTCCATCGGGGGCTGTCCAGACCCGGGTTGATGTAGTTGTAGATCTCCGCGCCGTTGAGGTCCTTGCCGCCGGTGGAGTAGAGATCCGGGGCGTCGGCGCTGCTGAACAGCAGCAGGTGGTCCATCTTCTTCCAGCCCCGGTTCTTCAGCTCCTTGATCAGCTTGGCCGCGGACGCCGGCTTGCAGACGAACACGACGCCGTCGGGCTTCTCGCTGAGCGCCTTGACGACCAGCGGGCCGAAGGTAACCGCGTCACTGGGCACTTCCACCTTGTCCAGCATCTTGATCCCGAGGCCTTCGAGGCCGGCCGCGTGGGCGTCCGCCATCCCGGGCCACGGTCCGTAGTTTTCCACGAACTGCACGACCTGCTTCATGTCGGGGAACTGCTTGCCCCAGGCCGCCACCAGCGGGGCCAGGCGGTCCTGCGTGGAGGGGAACCAGGAGACGGTCCACGGGAAGAACTTCTGGGCGTACTCCAGAGAGGTCGTCGCCGTGAGGGACGGCATCCCGTTTTCCACGGCGATGGGCATCGCGGCCATGATGACCGGCTCGGGAACCGGTCCAAGTGCCACCAGCGTGTCCTTCACCAGCCGCGCCATCTCGGTGGAGCCCTTCTGCGGGTCGAGCGCCGTGTCGACGCCGACGATCTTCACCGGCTTGCCCTTGATCCCTCCCGCGTCGTTGATCTCCTTGGCCGCGCGCTCGGCGCCCCACTCCAGGTACTCCCCGATGCTCGCGATGGCCCCGGTCAGCGAGTTCAGGAACGGAATGGTCCACTCCTTGGGCGCTGGCTGCTGGCATCCGACGACGCCAAGCAGAAGGGCCGCGACGATGAGGACTCCGAGAGTCTTTTTCATAGTTCCTCCTTTGTAAGGATATTTCTTTTCTTCCGGCTCCCCGAAAGAAAGGATTCCATTGTAGCCACGAAACGCCGTGTGATGAAGCCCTCCGGCTTCAAAACGAGCACGATGACCAGCACCCCGCCGTAGATCACGATCCTCCACTCCTGGATGGCCGGCGGGAACAGCAGCGGGACCCCATAAAGGATGGGGGCAAGCACGACCGTTCCCCACGGGGTAGCGTATCCGCCGACGAAGATAATGGTCATGGCGATCCCCACGAGGGCGAAGGTGAAGAAGTCCAGGTGGAAGCTCTTGTAGATGAAGCCGTACAGCACGCCGGTCCCGCCGGCGATGGTGCAGCTCACCGTCTGCACGAGCATGCCCAGCCCCTTGATGTTCACTCCGAGGGAGGCGGCAAGGTCCTTGTCCACGAACACGGCGGAGGCGGCCCGGCCCAGACGGCTGTGGTCGAAGCGGTGCAGGAAGAAGCCCGTCAGCAGGAGCATGCCCGCCAGGATTGCCATGATCACCCAGCGGTGAGTCTCGGGGTTCCCCCCGATGTTGGGAAGCCCGAAGATGCCCATGGTGGCGCCCACCGCGGGCAGGTTCTCGATCACCGTGCGCACGATGAAGATGAAGGTGAAGCCCACGATGACCACGGCGAAGGTCGGCGCGTCGCCGATGAACAAGGCCACGATCCAGCCAACGAGGGCCCCCAGGGCGAAGCCAGCCAGGAGCGCCCACCCGAAAGGCACGTGGAGGCTCATCACGAGCCAGGCCGCGCTGTAGCCCGAGATGGCCATGTTGGCCACGGTGATGAAATGCAGGTGCGCCACGCGGTATGGCAGGTACAGCGCCCAGCTGAGGAGGATGTTCACCGCCGTGATCGAAAGAAAGTAGTACAGCGGAAGCGGCACCTCTCCCCCCTACAACTTCGTGCCGAACAGGCCCTTCGGCTTCACGAGGATTACCACGAGCATGATGACGAAGGCAATGGCGTTCGACCAGGAACCGGAGACGTAGCCCTGGACGATGGCCTCCAGGATCCCGAGGAACAGGCCCACGACGAGCCCTCCCGCCAGGTTGCCCAGACCCGCGATGATAGAAACGGCCAGCACCTTGTGTGCCACCTGCTCCCCGAGCCCCGGGTAGGCGGCCCCCAGGAGCATGGAGAGGAGCACGGCGATGATCCCGCCCAGGACACCGGTGAGCGCGTAGCTGTACAAGCCGGTGCGGAGGATCGGGATGCCCACCAGCCGGGCGCCGTTGGGATCCTCCGCAATGGCGCGGAAAGCCCTCCCGGGCCGGGTGCGGTACAGCAGAAGAAAAAACAGCGCCACGGAGACGATGCCCACGGCGAGAGACCAGATCTGGCCCGAGACGATGCTGATCAGGCCCACCCGGACGATCGCCGTGTCGCCGGCCAGGTTGTCGGGGAAGGCGATGGCCAGCCCCCCGTTGAAGGAGTGTGACAGCACGTCGGTGATGATCATGCCGATGCCCATGGAAAGGACCATCGTGCTGTTGATGTCCACCTGCTCGCGCTTGGCCATGACTTTCTGGAACAGCGGCGCGGAGAGGAGGTTGATGAGCACGGAGGAGGCCACGCCCGCGATCACGCCGAGGGGGAGGTTGTTGCCCGTGACCCGCAGCACCAGCCAGGTGATGTACATTGAGAACACGACCACCTGCGGGTAGGAGAAGTGGATGATCATGGCCACCAGGAGCAGGAGGTTGAACCCGGTGACCAGCAGCACGTAGATGCTGCCGAGGGAGAGGCCGTTGATGACCTGGGCGATGAGCTCCTGCATGTCTCTACGCTCCCAGGTAGGCGGCTTTCACGCCGGGATCGTTCAAGAGCTGCTCCGCAGTGCCGCTCATGGCCACGCGGCCGGTCTCCAGGACGTAGCCGCGGTGGGCGCACCGCAGCGCCTTGTTGGCGTTCTGCTCGGACAGGAGAATAGTGTACCCCTCCTTGTTCAGCCGGGTCAGGATGGCGAAGATGTCGTTGACCACGATCGGAGCCAGGCCGATCGATGGCTCGTCTATCATGATGAGCTTGGGGGCGGACATCAGGGCCCGTCCGATGGCCAGCATCTGCCTCTCGCCTCCGCTCAGCGTGCGAGCTACCTGGTCCCGGCGGGTGCGCAGGATGGGAAACCACTCGTAGACGCGGTCCAAGTGCCGGGCGACGTTGCGCATGTTGTGGTGCGCGCCTAGGAGGAGGTTGTCCAGGACGCTCATGGACGCGAACACCCCGCGGCCCTCCGGCACGAGGCAGATGCCCGCCCGGACATTGCGGTCCGCCGGCACGCCGGTCACCGGGGACCCGTCGAAGGTCACAGTGCCTGACACGGGGGTGTTGATCCCCAGCACGGTCTCCAGCAACGTGGTCTTCCCCGCCCCGTTGGCCCCGATCAACACCACGATCTCGCCGCGAGCCACCTCGAGGCTCGCGTTCTTTACGGCGTTGATGTGGCCATAGGAGACCGACAAGCCCTGGACGCTCAACAGGAGGCTATCCCGCGCCAAGGTACGCCTCCAGGACGCGGGGGTCGCGCTGGATCTCCGAGGGCAGTCCTTCGGCGATCTTCTGCCCGAAGTTCAACACGGTGACGACATCAGACAGGTTCATCAGCATCTTCACGTCGTGGCTCACCACCACGATGGTGACGCCGGTCTCCTGGATGTCGTGGATGAGCGCCTCCACCCGCTCGATCTCCCGGAGGCCCATGCCGGAAGCGGGCTCGTCCAGGAGGAGGAGCTTCGGCTCTCCCACCACGGCCCGGGCGATCTGCACGAGCTGGCGCTCCGTCCACACCAGATCCGTCGCCCAACGCTCCGCGGCGGCCTCCATGCCGGCCAGGGCAAGGGCCTTCATGGCCTTGTCCCGGATCTCCGTTTCACGCCGCGAGCGCACGAACGGCAGGCGCAGCGCAGCGTCCAGCGCTTCCGCCGCGATACCGTCGTTCACGCCGGACATGACGTTTTCCAGGACGGTCATCCCGGGAACCAGCTTTCCAGCCTGGAAGGTGCGGCGGATGCCGCGGCGTGCGATGACCTCTGGCCGATCGCCCGTGATGTCCTCTCCGTCCAGGCTGACGGTGCCGGAATCCGCTTTCAGAAGGCCGGTGACGCAGTTGAAGAGGGTGGTCTTGCCTGATCCGTTGGGGCCGATGATCCCGTGGATCCGCCCTGTCGCGACCTCCACGCTGACGTCGGCGAGCGCCTGGATGGCTCCGAATGACTTGCTCAAGCCGCGGATTTGTAGAAGGCAGCCATCCATACGTGTGTCAGGCAGTGTAAGTGAACCTTGGTATGGTGTCAACGGACATCTGAGATATCAGGCTTCGCCGCACAGGAAACGGACGGCGGAAAGCACGTAGATGCGTGCTGCCTCCACCAGCTCGTCAACCCCTACGTATTCGTCTGCCTGGTGAGGAATATGGCGGGGTCCGGGGCCATTGACGAGGCAGGGAATGCCCTTCCAAGCGCTCAGGAAGGTGCCATCTGTTGCTCCTGGCACCCCGTTCCACACCGGCTGCCTGCCCGTGACCTCCCGGAAGGCTTCCGCGGATACCTTCGCGATGCGATCTTCCTTGCTGATGCCTACCACCGGGCGGTCCTCGATGAACTCGATCTCTGCCCGGAAATCGGGGTCATCCGAGCCCAGCTCCTGGATGATCGTCCGCAGCTGGCCCCGCACGACGTCGTGGTCCTGGGCCATGACCGTGCGGATGTCCACGTACGCCATCGCCTCTCCGGGCATGACGTTCAGCTGTGCCGGGCTCCCCGGGGGCGGCGACTGGATCACGGTGAACGTGACGGACGGCAGGCCCAGCAGGGGATCCGTGCCGCAACGCTCCTTTTCCCGGGCCTCGTAGCGCTCGAATGCGAGGATGATCCTCGCGAGCCGGGTGTTCGGGTTGACGCCGGAGAGCGGCATGGCCCCGTGGGCCATCCTGCCATGCACGCGGAGCACCGCGCGGATGGCCCCTTTCATGCTGATGCACAGCTGGTTCTCTTCCGGCTCGGGCACCAGGCAGGCGCTGACATCATCCGCATGGCCGGCGCGGATGAAGCTCTTGATGCCGATCATCATGCCTTCCTCGTCGCAGACCAGCCCGAGGCGGATCTTCCCTTTCCAGGGGACTCCCGCGGAGCGGAACGCCTTGGCCGTCGCCAGGGCCACCGCGACGCCCGCCTTCATGTCGCAGGTGCCCCGGCCATAGATCCTGCCCTCCACCAGCTCCCCGCCGAACGGGTCGTGCGTCCATGCCTCCCGGCTGCCTTCGCTCACCACGTCCGTATGGCCCTCCAGCATCAGGCAGGGACCGGGCGCGCCGGAATCCAGCGTGAGCACGAGGTTCTGACGCCCCGGCGCCGCTTCCTGCAGCAGGGGCTCGAGCCCAAGCTCGCGACGGACCCACCCCGCGATGAACCGGACCACCCTGCTCTCGGTTCCCCCCGTCTCGGGGCGTATCACCGAGTCGATCCGCACAAGGTCCTGCGTCAGGCGCACCAGCTCTTCAGGCCGGATGGCATCCAGGAGGCGCCGTTCGTTCGCGCTGATCATGCGCCCCACGTCCTTTCCATCGCACGGATCACCCGGGTGATGGTGGCGTTGACCGGTACGGGAATCCCCGCCCGGCTGGCTTCCCGCACGATGGCGCCGTTCATGACCTCGATTTCCGAGGGACGGTGCTTGTCGAAGTCCTGAAGCATGGAAGAACGGTTGGCCCCGGTCTTCCGTGCCACGTCGTAGACCACAGACAGGGGGTCCTCGTAGGAAAGCTCGATGCCCCGTGCGCGGGCTACCGCCACGGCCTCCCCCACGAGGTCGGCGATGATCGCCTTGGTCTCCTCGGATTCCACGAGCTTGCCGTTCACCTGCCCCGTGATGGCCGTGAGGGCGTTGATCCCCACGTTGATCACGAGCTTGCTCCACACCAGCCCGGCAACGTCGCCGCTCACGTGCGTCTCGAAGCCGGCTTTCTCCAGCGCGCCGCGCAGCGGGCCGAGCTTCTCATTGCGCCGGTCGGACATGCAGATGTGCGTCGGCCCCGTTCCGGCGTGCCGGATGCGCCCCGGGCCCACGAACGTCGCTCCCTGGGAGGTGACGCCCGCCGCGGTGCGCTCAGCGCCGAACTTTGCCGCGATGATCGACTCGTTGCCGAGCCCGTTCTGCAGGGTGAGGACGATTGTCGCGGGGCCCGCCAACGGGGCGAACCGGGCTGCGGCCTCCTCCGTCGCTGTGGACTTCACGAAGATAATAAGCACGTCCGCGCCGCGCGCGGCTTCGGAATTCGCGCTGGCCGACGGCCGTGCCGTCGTCACGGCGCCGCTCGCCGCGTCCTCTATCGCGAGGCCGTCACGCTGCACCTTCTCCACGTGCTCGCGAAAGATGTCGTACAGAACGACGTCGAATCCCGCGAGGGAGAGCCTGCCGCCGAACAAGGAACCCATGGCGCCTGACCCGATGATGCAGATCCGCATGCAGGCCAGAGTAACCGCGGAGTCCTGTTGCGTCCAGTCGCTCCCCGTGCTCTCGCTGCCTCCTTCGGAGTCAGCTGCCGCACGGGGCCCCTTTTGCACGGCCCTGCGGGCCATGCTAGTCCTCGAACGGCATCTCGATGTGCTGCAGGTCCCGCGTGAGGAAAGATCCCGGGAAGATCTCCCGCGCCTCGCCGAGGAGGGTCTTCAGCTCGCGCTCGGAGTAGCGTGGGCTGTAGTGGATCAGCCCCAGGCGCTTCACCTCCGCCTCGCGTCCGATCTTCGCCGCCTGCGCAGCAGTGAGGTGCTTCTTCTCCGCCGCGGTGTCCGCCAGCTCGTGGGAGAACATGCCCTCGCAGATGAAGACATCCGACCCGCGCGCGAACTCGGCCAGGCCGGGCGCGGCAATCGTGTCCGTGGCAAACGTGAACTTGCGGCCCTTGCGCTCATCGCCCAGCACATCCGAAGGACGCACCGTTCCTCCGCCGGGCACCTGCACGTCTTCCCCGCCCTGCAGCTTGGACCACAGGGGACCCCGCGGCACACCCAGGGCGAGCGCCTTCTCGGGATGGAAGATGCCCGGCCGCTTCTTCTCCACGAGGCTGTACGCGAGGCAGGGCTTGGTGTGCACCAGGGAGTGCGAGCAGATGGAGTAGTCCTCCGCCTTCACGACCGACACGCCCCCCTCGATCTCCCGCACGACGATCTCGTAGTTGATGTACATGTCCAGCGTCCGCCGCATGGCCTCCACGAACTCGCGGATCTTCGGCGGGCCGTAGATGTACAGCGGCTCGTCCCTGTCCACCTGGGAGGACAGCATGAGGATTCCCGGCAGGCCGGTGACGTGGTCCGCGTGGGTATGGGAGATGAAGATTGCCGTGATCTTTTTCCAGCGGAGGTTGAGCCGCCTCAGGCTGATCTGGGTGCCCTCGCCGCAGTCGAAGAGGAACAGCTCGCCCTCCCGGCGCACGAGCACCGAGGTCAGTCCCCTTCCCGGCAGGGGCATCATTCCGCCCGTGCCCAGCACGAATACTTCGAGGTTCATATCGAACGCCGCCCCTATTCCGGAAGATCGGTGACTTTGCCCGCGAGCTCGGGAACCTGCTTCGCCGCTTCCTGCAGGGATCCCCGGCTGGCGATGACCGCGGTGAAGGATCGTCCCGCGAGCTGAATGAGCTCCCGCGCGGCCTCGGCGATGCCGCTCCTCTGCACGGCCAGGAGGGACGCACGCCTCGCCTGGCGCGCTTCGTCCGTGACGCCGTGCAGCGAGCGCTGCAGGGACACGAAGCCTTTCTCCCCCGGGTCGATCGGCCGGTCCTCCCGTCCGATGGTGCCGATGACGGCCTTGTCCACCTCCCCGGCGTCCAGCGGTCCGGACTCCATCAACCGCAGGCCCTCGCCGAAGGCGCGCAGGGTGGAGGCGATGTTCGGGTCCCGGTAGGAGCCCAGGAGGAACAGCCCGTCCATGTTGCGGGGATAGGAGAACGCGCCGTATGCCCCGCCCTCCATGCGGACCTTCTCCCAGAGGTAGCCAGTCGAGAGAAGGTGCCCCAGGACCGCCACCGGGCCGTTCAACGGGTGCTCGAAACGAAAGCCGGGCATGGCCTGGGCCACGTAGCCCACCGAAGCGCTGGCCACGAGGGACTCGCCCTTGAGCGGCGGCGCGCCATTTGTGGGCCGAGGCGCCGCGGGCGCACCCGCACGGGCTCCCTGCGCGCCGCTGGCCTTCGCGGACCGCGCGGGCAGGCGGCCGGCCAGCCCATCCACCGCAGACTCGATCTCGGAAAAGGCGTCGGCAGAGGAAGTGGCGTTGGCGATGAGGAGCGGCCGCACCAGGAGGTCGGCGCGGATCTGCTCGAGCAGCTCCGCGATCCGGGGCAGCTCCGAGTCAAGGCTGCGCGCCAGCCGGTCCAGGAAGAGAAGCTGGGTGATTCCCCGCCATTCCTCTTCCTTCGCCACCGGCTCGGAGATCATCCCCGCGGCGCGGAGCATCGCAAACTGGTGGCCTCCAGGGATGAGCGCGGACTTCATGTCGTTGCGCAGCTCCAGCAGGATGTCGCGGAGCCTCGGGAGATCGCGGAAATCCGCGCCCGAAAGCAGGCGGGCCACCAGGTCCACCGCGGCGCCAAGCGCGCGCCGGAGACACCTCACGCGGAAGAACATGAACTGGCCGAACTCGTCCGGCCGTCCCGCGATTCCCCCGGCGTCCAGGGAGGCGGAGAAGCCGCCGGTCAGGCGGAACAGGTCGAGGGCCACCTCGTGGTACGGGACCCCCGCCAGCCCCATGCCGGTTACCGCACGCCCGAACAGCGGCAGCAGGAGGGAACGCTCGCCGGCAAGCCCCTGCGTGGGGAAAGCGAAGTCCAGGTAGACGATTTCGTTGGTGAAGATGTCATGCAGCCTGAGAGGGACCTCTCCCGGTGTGCGGGTGTCCTCGCTCGGGATTCGCTCGACTTCGGGCGGGATGTCCGCCCGGGACAGGCAAGGGATGCGCGCGATCTCCTCGGGGGAATCCGGGGCAGCCTGGTACTGGCGGAAGGCCCGCGCGTCGCGAAGCACGCCATCTTTCTCGGCCGGACCCAGGGCATCCACGATGGACGCCAGCCTCTCCGTCTCTTCCTCCGCATCCCGCGCTTCCTGACCGGGATCCGGCTTCACGACAAGGGTGAGGCGGTGGGGGTTGGAGACGAGGCTGCGCTCGATGCACTCCTCCAGTAACCGCGGCCGGGCGGCCATCCTCTTCTTGAGCTCGGCCATGGGACCGGCGAACTCCAGCGAATGCAGCGGGTCCGCGCCATGGACCCACCCGCGCAGGGCCCGGCCCATGAGGCGCAGCGCGTACGGTCCGCCGCCGCCCCGGATCTCCCGGTGGCGGAACTCCACCCGGTTCATCATGGACTGCACAAGGCGCGGATCGAGCCCGTCACGGGCGAGCCCCACCAGGCGCTCCAGGACCAGCCGCTCGATGTCCGCCTCGCGCTCGGGCTCGGTTCCCCGCAGGCCGACGGTGAAGGCCATCTGCTTGACGTCGGTCTCCAGGCCGCTGGCCGGGGAGAGATCCTCCCCGAGCCCGGAATCCACCAGGGCCTTGCGCAGGGGAGAGCCCGCGGATTCTACCAGGAGCTCGGAAAGCACCTCGTGCGTGACGATCTGCACCGAGTCGGTGACCGGGGGAAGCATCCAGCTCAGCGTGACGCTGGAGCGTCCGGCGAGCGGAGTGCCGTCCTTCACGGGAAACGTCTTCTCCAGACGGCGGGGGGCTGCCCACGGGGCCTGGAGGGGAATGTCGGAGCTCACCGCCGCAGCGCGGAAGCCGCTGAGGAAGTTCTCGTCCAGGAACGCCAGGATGTCCGCCAACGGAATATCCCCGTACAGGAAGATCCGGCAGTTCGACGGGTGGTAGTACTGCGCGTGAAACCGGCGGACGGCCTCCAGGGTGAGGCTGGGAATGGCGGCGGGGTCACCGCCGGAGTCGCGGGAATAGGGGGTGTCGGGGAACAGGGAGCGGGAGATCCACTCGGAGACGATCGCATCCGGGCTGGAATACGCCCCCTTCATCTCATTGTAGACGACCCCGGCGAACCGCAGATTCCCGCCGGGCCCGTCGGTCTCTTCCAACCGCCAGGCTTCCTGCATGAAGGTCTCGGGGCGCAGCAGCGGGTGGAATACCGCGTCCGCGTACACCGTCATGAGGTTGAAATAGTCGGCGCGGTTGCAGCTGGCCGCCGGGTACACGGTCCGGTCGGGATAGGTCAGAGCGTTCAGGAACGTGTGCAGGCTCGCCTTCATCAGCACGGAGAAGGGCTCCTTCACCTTGAAGCGGCGGGAGCCGCTGAGCACGGAATGCTCGATGATGTGGGAGATGCCGGTGTCGTCCGTCGGAGGAGTGGTAAAGCAGAAGGCGAACAGGTTCTCCGTGTCCGCGCTGGAGAGGTGCAGGACCTGGCACCCCGTTCCCGAGTGCCGGAGGAGCATCCCCTCGGACCGGTACTCGGGGAGCGCGCGGCGAGACAGTACCTCGTACCCGCGGAAGCCAAATCCGCCCTCAGCGGCGCTCTCGGTGCTTGTCATGGTCCCCTGAATATACGGATGCATCCGGCCCGTGTCTATGTCGGCGGCGCTGCCCCGTCCTGTCGGCGGCGC
>Ga0153915_10002348_pt1 | contig 17314 bp, 15 predicted proteins | sample Opewatmetagenome_2_FD_107003 | JGI IMG/M metagenome (GOLD analysis project Ga0153915, IMG submission 107003) | Freshwater wetland microbial communities from Ohio, USA - Open water 3 Core 3 Depth 3 metaG | ecosystem: Environmental > Aquatic > Freshwater > Wetlands | place: USA: Ohio, Lake Erie...
CGTACGTCGAACAGCCCGGTGCCGGAGGCGTCCGAGACCTCCGTGGCCAGCTCCCCGGTGAGGCGGAGGCGTATGTAGTCCTTGGGGTTCACGAATCGGGCCATCCGCTGGTAGACCTGAGGCTCGTTTTCCCGCAGCCAGAGGATCTTCCCGCCCGTGTACCCGGGCAGCATGCGGTTGTTGGTGTAAGATAGCAGGCCGTTCACGCCTCCGGCCTTGGCGGTGATGCTAGCGCATTGGGGCTCGGTTCGCTGGTCGTTCCACAAGATAGCCTTGCGCAGGACCTGCCCGCCGCGATCCAGGGGCACAAGGCCATGCATCTGGCCGCTCAGGCCGATTCCCGCCAGCTCGGCGGCGCCATCCGGGTGTCGCCCCAGCAGGCGCTGCACGCTCCGGGTCACACCCGTCCACCAATCCTCCGGCGCCTGTTCCGACCAGCCGTGGCGCGGCGAATACAGGGGGTAGCCTTCGATTTCACTGTCGACGATCCTGCCCGCCTGGTCCACCAGCACCGTCTTGCAGGCCGTCGTTCCGATGTCGATGCCCAGCAACGCCTGTGGCATGCCCGGCCTCACTTCTCGGGGATGGTCGGGTCCTTGCAGGTGACCCACAGCAGCTGCAGGGGCAGGATGCCCGTGTTGTAGGTGGTGTGGAATACCCCGAAGGGCACGTACAGGCCGTCGCCGGCCTTGATCTGGAACTCGTCCTCCCCCACGACCATCCGGCCCTGGCCCTGGATCACGAAGTACACCTCCTCGTGCTGGGCGTGCGAGTGCCCGGTGGTCTTGCCGTTGGCGTAGACCGTGGTGTAGCCCATCTGCAGGTTTTTCGAGGGCGAACTCTTGGGATCCACCAGATAGTAGGTGTCCCTCAGGGTCGTTCCCTCCCGGCCCTTGACTGCGAAGCGCAGCGAGCGGTCGCAAGTGTCCGGGGGCATTTCGTTCACGTTCACCACGAATTTCATGTCGTTCCTTTCACTGTTATCACGTTTTCCGGTTGAAGTAGCGGATGCGGATGTGCTTGGCCTGCAGGTACTGCTCCAGCCCTTCCGGGCCGTGCTCGTAGCCCAGGCCGCTGTCCTTGAAGCCCCCGTAGGGGGCGTTGATCACCCCCGCATCGGGGTTGTTGATGGCTACGTTGCCCGACTCCAGGCCCGCGGAGAACTCATCGGCCTCCCCCAGGTCGTCGGTGTATGCGTAGGCGGCCAGCCCATAGGGGGTGGAGTTGGCCAGCTCTATGGCCTCGGCCAGCGAGCGGTAGGGCATCACCCCCACCACCGGCCCAAAAGTCTCCTCTCGCATGACCAGCATGTCGTGGTTCACCTCGGTCAGGATGGTCGGCAGGAAGAAGTGGCCCCTGCGGTAGGCCTCCCCTTCCGGTTTCCGGCCGCCGCAGGCGATCCGCGCCCCCCGGGCCACCGCGTCCTCGACGTGGCGCCTTGACTTCTCCACCCCGGCCCGGTTGGCCATGGGGCCCAGATCCGCGTCGGGTTTTTCCAGGCCGTTGGCGATGGTCAGGCGGGAGGTGCCGGCCACGAAGGCCTCCAGGAACTGCGGGTAGACCGCTTCGTCCACGTAGATGCGGTTGATGGCGATGCAGATCTGCCCGTTGTTGCGGAAGCTCCGGCGCACAGCGCCCTTCACCGCCTCCTGGAGGTTGGCCTTACGGCTGACGATGAGCGGGCAGTGCCCGCCCAGCTCCAGGGAGACCTTCTTCATGCTCTCGGCGCAGAGCTTCAGGACCTGCCGGCCCACCTCGGTGGAGCCGGTGAAGGCCACCTTCTTGACCAGGGGGTGGCGGATCAGGCGCGGGCCGGCCTGGGAGCCGGCTCCGAAGACCACGTTCACCACCCCGGCGGGAAGGCCCGCGTCCACCAGGCACTCGACGAAGTGCAGGGGGGAAAGCGGGGTTTCCGAGGGGGGCTTCAGCACGATGCTGCAGCCGGCGGCCAGCGCCGCCCCCAGCTTCCAGGCCACCAGCTCGATGGGGTAGTTCCAGGGGGAGATGCCCACGGAGACCCCAACCGGCTGGTAGATCACGTAGCTGGTGGTGGTGGGGTCGTAGCCGGGGATGACCCGGCCGTAAACGCGCTTGCCCTGCTCCCCGTAGTAGCGCAGGATCTCGGCGCCCTTCTCCACCTCGCCGCGCGCCTCGTTCAGGGGTTTGCCCTGTTCCCGGGTCATGAGCGCGGCGATGTCCGCCGCGCGCTCCTCGGCCAGGGCGGCGGCACGGAAAAGCAGCTCCGAGCGTTTTTCCACCGAAAGCCGCGACCAGGCCGGGAAGGCCTGGTGGGCCGCCTCCACCGCGGCGTCCAGCTCGGCCTCCGTGGCCCGCGGCACCCGAGCGAACATCTCCTCGGTGGCCGGATTTTCCACTTCGATGTGCTGGCTGGAATCCAGCCAGCGCCCGTCGATGAGCATGTGATGCGCCTGCATCCTTGTCCCCTTACGGCGGGTGAACGGGCGGGCGCTTTCGCGGGGATTTCCCCGGCGCGCCCGCCGCGGCTTCAACCGATTAGCTTTCAGTCCTTGAAATTATAGAAGTTGTCGTAATCCTTGGCAATAAAAAGGACGTTGTTCTTGACCTTCAGGTACTCCTTCAGGCCCACGGTCCCGTCCTCCCGCCCCAGGCCGGAGTTCTTGTTCCCTCCGTAGGGCGCCTCGATTTTCGACATCACGTTGGTGTTCAGCCAGACGATGCCCGCGTCGATCTTCTTGGCGGCGTAGAACAGCTTCTTCGGGTTTTCGCTCCAGAAGGTGGCTCCCAAGCCGTAGGGGCTGTCGTTGGCCATGGCGATGGCCTCATCCAGGTCGCGGTATTTGATCACCACCAGCACCGGGCCGAAGATCTCCTCCTGGGCGCACTTCATCTTGTTGGTCACGTTCTCCAGAACCGTCGGCCGGTAGTAGTTGCCCTTGTCGCAGGGAGGCGCGGTATAGGGCTCCCCGCCGGCGGCCAGCCTGGCCCCTTCGGCCAGGGCCTGCTTCACGTAGTCGTCCACCTTCTTGAGCTGGTCGCGGCTGATCAGCGAGCCCATCTGGGTCTTGGGGTCCAGGATGTCGCCCAGCTTCAGACTGTTCACCCGCTTCACCAGCTTCTCCATGAAGGTCGCGTAGATCTTCTCGTGCAGGAACAGACGGGTGGAGGCGCAGCAGACCTCGCCCTGCATCAGGCAGAAGCCGACGATCAGGGAGTTCACCGCGGCGGTCACGTCGCAGTCCGCCTCGGCGATGAAGGGGCCCTTGCCGCCCAGCTCCAGGATGACCTTCTTGATGATCGGGGATTTGGCCGAGGCTTCCAGCAGGCGCTTGCCTACCTCCGCCGAGCCGGTGAAGGAGATCATGCGCACGTCTGGGTGGGAGATGAGCGCCTCGCCGGTGGTCGACCCCGAGCCGGTAACGATGTTCACCACCCCGGCGGGCAGGCCCGCCTCCTGGAAGATCTCCCCCAGCAGCACCGGGGTGATCGGAGCCAGGGAGGAGGGCTTGGCCACCATAGTGTTACCCACGGCAATGGCCGGGCAGATGCAGCGGGTGGCCAGGTGCAGCGGGAAGTTCCAGGGGGTGATCCCGGCCGCCACCCCGTAGGGCTCGTAGGACACCCAGTCGAAGGCGGCGTTTCCGGGCAGCGGGATGACCTCTCCCTTGATCTCCCGCGCCTGGTTGGCGAAGTACTCCATGGCCCGGATGGCGTAGACGATGTCCACGGTCTCGGTCTCGTGGATCGGCTTGCCCACGTCCAGGGCTTCCCAGCGGGCCAGCTCCTTCAGGCGGCGGCGCATGATGTCCGCCGCTTTCAGCATGACCTCCGCCCGCTTGTCCGGGTCGATGTCCGACCACACGCCGCTGTCGAAGGCCTTCTTGGCCGCCTGGACCGCCCGGTCCACGTCCTTGGGGGTGGCCGCGGCCAGCTCGGCGATCGGCTCGTTCTTGGACGGGTCCAGCGAGGTGAAGGTGCCGCGGTCGCTGGCTTCGCTCCACTGGTTGTCGATGAACAGCTTCAGCTTCTGCATTCTCTCCTCCTATTCCTGGATCACGATGGGGATTTTCATCAAGCTGGCGAACTCCTTCAGCTCCTCAAGGTAGTCGCCGTAGACCAGAGCGTTGTGGTGGGGGATGCCGTTGGCCAGCAGCGACTCCACGAACTTCATGTTGCCGCCCTTCATGCGGATGGTGAGGTTGGTACCTTTCAACAGCGGATCGCCCTGGACCACCTCGCCGACGCCGGCGTGTAGCGTGAACTCGCCGCGGATGGAATTGAGACGGCAGACTGTGGCCGTGCCCGCCTTCAGGGAGTTGACCTGGGCGAGCCCGCCGAACACCTGCTCGATCTTCGGCTTGCCGTTGGACAGGTCGTAGGGGCCGTTGCCGCAGTGCCAGAACAGCAGGGTATCGTTTTTCTGGATGAGGTTGACGAAGTCGGCCATCCAGGGAGTGGTGCCCGACAGGGCGTACTCGAGCATCAGGGTCAGGGAGCCGTCCACGTCGCACTCGCAGGAGGCCATGACCCCTTCGGCGTTCATCCGCCCGTTGGCGGGACAGATGGGAGTCTTGTCGTTGTCCCGCAGCTCCGGCCAGCAGTCGGGAGCATAGGACTGGAGGTGACGCTCCTGAGCGACTTTCTTCACGGCCAGGTATACCCGGGATATCCCGCGAGCCTCCGTGAGGGACTTCTGCGGGATGTCGAAGATCTTCTTCTGCACCTCCATATCCCGGTCGATCTCCTTCTCCTCGATCGAGCGGATGGTATTGGTGAACTCATACATCGAGACCTTGGTGATCTCGGTGCCGAAGATCTTTTTGACCGCCAGCTCATCGAAACCGGCGATCTGGAACCCGTCGGGGCGCATGCCAATCACCCCGATGGTCGCCTCTCGCAAATAGGCGATGCCGCGCGCCGCGCTGGCGAAGACCTGCAGCTTGCGCTGCGCGCGCTCCTCGCTGACGGGCCCGTAGATGAAGCTGAAGGGCTTGTCGAAGTTCTTGAACAGCGCGCCCGCGGCCATCACCCCGACCATCGAACCGGTGAAGTTGCGGCTCGCCAGGGCCAGCTCCCCGATTCCCCACAGCGCGAAGGGGCAGTCCAGGTTGCGGATGATCTCGGCGGTGAGCTCCCCAGTGTTGAAGGTGCCGTTGAACAGGATTACGGCGTCCACGTCCTGCGCCTTGAAGTTCTTCCAGGCTCGGGTCGCCTGGGCCCGGTTGGCCACGGGCTCGAGAAACTCGACGACCTCGGCGTTCAGCCTGGAGCGCAGGTGCTCCTTCGCCTCGGTGGAATACCGCACCGCCACGTCCTGGCCCTGCAGGAAATCGAGGATCAGGTTCACGAAGCCGATGCGGACCTTGCGGAACTGTAACGGCATTTGAACCTCCTTGGGTTGTATGTTATCTTACCACAGGCTGTTTTTGTCAATCCGACGCGTTTTAGCGCGTCAAAAGAAGGAGGCTTCGTGCAGCTCGAGAATCGGATTGCCTTGATCACCGGAGCGGCCGGAGGCATCGGGCGGGCGATCGCCCTCCGTTTTGCAGGGGAAGGGGCAGCGGTGGCGCTGTGCGACCTAGACCTTCCCGGCGCCGCCAAGGTCGCGGAGGAGATCCGCGCGGCGGGAGGCCGGGGATTCGCCTACAAGCTGGATGCCGCCGAGGAGCAGGAGGTTCGCGCTTTTTTCGCTGCTTTCATAACGGAGCACGGACGCCTGGATATCCTGGTGAACAATGCGGGGATCTGCCGGAACGTGAAAATCGAGGACATCGACGGCGTGGAATGGGATCGCTTTCTGTCGGTCAACCTGAAATCGGTATTCCTGTGCTCCAAGGAAGCCCTGAGGATCATGAAGGCTCAGCGCTACGGCAAGGTGATCAGCCTGGCGTCGGCCGCAGGAAAGATGGGGGGGGTCGTGGCCGGGGCGCACTATGCCGCCGCCAAGGCCGGCGTGATCTGCTTTACCAAGTCCCTGGCCCTGCAAGCCGCTCCTTATGGCATCCAGGCCAACGCGATCGCTCCCGGTCCCATCACGACCCGCATGACTGCCGAGTGGGGCCCGGAGCTCACGGAAGCCTTCGTGGAGAAGATTCCCCTACACCGCTACGGTACCCCCGCCGAGGTCGCCGAGGTCGCTCTGCTTTTGGCTTCCGACCGGGCCAGCTTCATCACGGGCGAAGTGATCGACATCAATGGCGGCCTGGTCATGGATTGACAGCGCAGACATATGACATATGATGGCATCAAGTATCAGGCGGCCTTTTTTTTCTTGACAACTGCCTATGAGTGGAGTAGAAAGAAAGCACCTTCTAGAAGTTCAAGAATGTTTTATAACAATCCTTCATAACTCGAGGAGGTGGAAAGAACTGAATTCTAGTGAATTCTAGACTTTAGGGAAAGGAGGTGGTCAATCCAAGTTCGAGTACCCTGCCGGTTCAATGAAGATGCCCGGCATGGCCATGTTTTAGAATCATCTATAAAAGCTTAGCTGGAGGTAAAGGAGATGAGGAAAGGATTTGCGATCCTGGTTTGCGTCCTGTGCCTGGTCGCGCTGGTGGCGAGCACCGCAGCCGCCCAGGCCAAGTTCGGTCTCAACGACATCCCGACGATCAAGAACAAGAAGGCCTTGAACCTGATCATCGAGACCGGTGAGAACCATACCAAGGCCATCCCGGCCATCCAGGAGTTCACCAAGAAGACCGGGGTTCAGGTCAACGTGGAGCGCGTGGCCTCCTCCGGCGTGTACGGCAAGGAGAACGTGGAGCTGATGGCCGGGACCGGCTTCTACGATCTGGTATACGTGGAAACCGCCTGGACCACCGAGTGGTCGGATTACCTGTATCCCCTGATGGACCTGGCCAAGAAGTACGACCCGAAAAAGGAAGCGGGGCTCAAGGCCGACCTGGCCTTCATGTCCCCCTCGATCCTGGTCTGCGGCCAGGCCTACGGCCAGCAGATGGTCCTGCCCTTCTACACCTTCGACATGGTCATGTGGATCCGGCAGGACGTCTACGACGATCCCACGGAGAAGGCCAACTACAAGGCCAAGTACGGCGCCGAGCTGAAAGCCCCGACCACCTTGGACCAGTTGCACAAGCAGGCGGCCTTCTTCACCCGCAAGAAGGGCGACAAGCTCAAGGGCCAGGTGCTCAATCACGACCTGTACGGGCTGTCCATGCAGGCCGGCGCCTACCAGACCAACGACGAGACCTCCGCCCGCCTGTGGGGCATGGGCTCCGACTGGGTGACCGTGGTCCGCGACTCTGCCGGCAAGATCAAGGAGTTCGTGATCACCAAGGCCAACAAGCAGGCCCTCAAGGACGCCATCACCGAGTACAAGCAGGACCTGCAGTGGGACTCCCCGGGCGCCCTGACCGCCAACTTCGACTTCGTGGTCGCCCAGATGGGCAACGGCAACGCCATCATCTGCCCCACCATCTGGGCCAACTGCACGACCTGGGCCAACGGCATCCTGCAGGAGAAGGTGCCCGGCGGCAAGATCGGCATGTACCCGACCGTGGGCGGGCACCCCTACACCGGGGCTTGGTCCTACGGCGTATCCAAGAAGACCAAGAACCCCGAGGCGGCCTACTGGCTGGTGCGCTGGATCGCCTCCTACGACTGCGCCAAGATCGTCTTCAACGATGTGGGTCTGCCCCCCGGGCGCATCGACGTGCTGGAGGACCCGGAGATCCACAAGCCCGCGAACTACTACCCTCTGGGCATGGTCGCCGACTACCACATCAACATCTGGAAGGCCACCGCCAAGGACGTGGGCAACTACTGGTACTTCAACACCAAGGCCGGCGGCAAGGTCTACGACATGCAGATCTACGCCGTCAGCAAGGCCCTGACCGGCGAGCAGACCATCGACCAGGTGGTGGCCGAAATCACCCGGCAGACCCTGGATTTGACCACCAAGTTCGACAAGAAGTACAAGATCCGGGAGGAGAAGTAGCTCCCGGCCCGCGGAGACCCGCGGGTCCCCGCCTGAAACCCATAAAGTGCCGGGGAATCCTCCCCGGCACTCTTTGAATGGAAGGTTGAGATAACCACGATGTCCAGCCAGCCCTTGCCCCGAAAGCCCACGATCTGGGAGACGCTCACCAACGAGAAGAACTTCAAGTGGACCCTGCTCATCCCGCTGCTGCTCCTACTGGCGATCTTCATGCTCTACCCGCTGCTGTACAGCTTCTACTTCTCGTTCCACGACTGGGGCATGCAGGGGGCGCCGACCTTCAGCGGCCTGAACAACTTCCGGCAGCTGGTGAACGACCGAGGATTCCTGCTGGCTTTCGGCCGTACGCTGGAGGTCCTGGTGATCTGCATCGCGGTGGAGATCCTGCTGGGGCTGGCTCTGGCCATGATGTGGAACCGGGAGTTTCCCGGACAGAACGTGGTTCGAGGCCTGGCCCTGCTGCCCCTTCTGGTGGCGCCGCTGATCCTATCGCTGCTTTGGAATTTCATGATGGATTTCGACTTCGGCATGTTCAACCAGATCCTGCAGGCGGTCGGGTTGAGGAAGGTTTACTGGTGGGCCCCCAAAATGGCGCTGTATACGATCTGCGCCATCACCATCTGGCAGTGGTTGCCCTTCTCCGTGTTCGTTCTCCTGGCCGGACTGAAGGGGCTTCCCAAGGATGTGTTCGAGGCGGCCAAGGTGGACGGGGCCCGTGGCTGGTACACCTTCCGCCGGCTCACCCTGCCCATGCTCACCCCCCTGATCATGATCATCATCGTGCTGCGCTCTATGTGGCTGATCCGGCTGTTCGACCCATTATTCGGAACAACCCGCGGCGGGGTCAACACCGAGCTGCTGGACTGGATCACCTACAGGACCGCCTTCGTGATGTTCGACATCGGCTACGGCTCGGCCATGGCCATCGTCTCCTGGGCTTTCACCATGATCCTCTGCATGCTCATGTTCCGGCAGCTGATGAAGGCGTTGAAGCCCAAGGAATAAGAAGGAAAGCCATGATCAAGAAGATCCTGTTTTGGCTGGTGACCCTGCTGGTGCTGTTTATCGTGATTGTCCCCCTGCTCTGGATATACCTCACCGCCTTCAAGTCACAAACCGACATCTTCTCCACGAACCTGCGGAGCATGGTTATCTTCAAGCCCACGCTGCAGAACTTTCGAGCCTTGTTCGGCGACTATCCCTTTTGGCCGAATCTGCTAAACACGGCGATCGTGAGCGTGCTGGGCACCGTGGTCACCATGGCCGTGTCCCTGCTGGCCGCCTACAGCTTCGCCCGCTGGAACACCGGAGGCGGCGACCTGCTCTTCATGACCGTGTCTACCCGGATGTTCCCCATGGCGGTGGCGGCCATCCCTCATTTCATCTTTTTCAAGATCCTCGGCCTGCTGGACACCCACTTTGGACTGATGCTGCTGTACGTGTTCTTCAACATGTCCTTTGCCACGTTTCTGCTGTACGGCTTCTTCAACGAGGTTCCCAAGGAGGTCGAGCAGGCGGCCATGATCGACGGCTACGGGCGGATGGAGATCTTCCGCAAGATCGTCTTCCCCCTGATCAAGCCGGGCCTGGCCGTGACCTCGGTGTTCTGCCTGATCTGGATGTGGAACGAGTTCTTCTTCGCCTTCCTGTTCACCCGCAGCCAAGCGCGCACGGTCAACGTGCTGATCTCCTCCTTCTGGGGCGGCCTGCAGGTACAGTACGGCCTGATGGCGGGGGGCGCGGCAATCACCATAATGCCCACCCTGCTGGCCGCCTGGTTCATGCAGCGCTACATCATCCGGGGGCTGACCTTCGGAGCGGTGAAGGGCTAAGGAGGCTCCAGTTATGCCGCGCTTGAAACTTTCGGACCGGATCACCTGGGCCGTGTTGCTCTGGATCTTCTTCAACCTGCTCTGGCTCAAGTTCCTCGATCCCGCCGTGCCGATGTGGGTCGGGACCATCATCGGCACGGTGGCCGCCGTGCTGTTCGTGCTGTTCTGGCCACGCCCGCAGGAGGAGCAGGGAGAAGAGGAGGAAGCGGGTGCGCTGGACCAGAAGCAGGGAGGGAAGTAGCCGTGGCTGAGGTCATCCTGAAAAACGTCACCAAGCTCTACGGCCGCAAGAGGGCGGTGAACGGCGTGAGCCTCACCTGCCGGGAGGGGGAGTTCCTGTCGATCTTCGGGCCCACCGGCGCCGGCAAGAGCACGATCCTGAAAATGATCGCGGGCATAGAACCCATCACCTCCGGGAGGGTCCTGTTCAACGGCCGCCAGGTCAACGAGTTGCCCCCACAGGAGCGCAACGTCTCGATGGCCTTCGAGAGCTACAACCTTTACCCGCACCTCAACGTCTACGACAACATCGCCTTTCCTCTGCGCGCTCCTCGCTGGGGGCTGAAGCTAAGCCACAAGGAGGAACGGGGGAAGGTGGAGGAAATCGCCAACTTCCTGGGCATCGGCGACCTGCTGGAAAGGCTGCCCCAGCACCTGAGCGGCGGGCAGAAGCAGCGCGTGTCGCTGGCGCGGGCACTGGTGCGCCGGCCCGAGGTATACCTGCTCGACGAACCCATCGCCCACCTGGACGCGCGCCTGAAGTTCTCCACCCAGTCCCTGCTCAAAGAGTTCGCCTCCCGCTACAAAGCGACCATCATCTATGTGACTCACGACTACCGCGAGGCCCTGGCCCTCTCGGACCGCATAGCCGTACTGCGCAAGGGGTGTATCGAGCAGGAGGGCGGACCGGAGGATATCTACTACCGGCCGGTCTCGGATTTCGTGGGCCGGTTGATCGGCGAACCCCCGATGAATCTGCTGGACGGCCAGATCGTGGAGCAGGGCGGAAGAACCTGCTTCCAGGCCGGAAGCAGCTTCACTCTGCCGGTGCGGGAAGGCCTGGCAGCCTCCATGCGCAGCTCGGCGCGTCAGGAGAACGGCAGCCTGGTCACCCGCCTGGGCATCCGCTGCGAATACATCAAGCTGGCCAGGGAAAGGATTTCGGAAAGCTCCTTCCAGCTGCCGGTGTACGCCATCGTCCACGAGGCGGAGAGCAGCGTGGTCACCTTCGAGTTGGCGAACGTCTTTTTCTACGCCAGGGTGAGGCAGGAGCTCGGCCTGGTGGACTATCGCGTTTCGGAGAAGCTCTGGGTGGAGTTCGACCAGCAGCATATGATGTTCTTTCCCAAAACGATCGAGCTTTCCGCCAAAGTATAGGAGCAGCCAGCCGTGAGCAGAGTCGAGCTGAACAAGGTATGGAAGATTTACCCCCGCGGAAACGTGATCGGCGTCAAAGACCTTACCTTCACGATCCAGGACAAGGAATTCCTGGCCATCCTCGGGCCCTCCGGAGGCGGCAAGAGCTCCACGCTGCGCATGCTGGCGGGGCTGGAGGAAATCTCCAAGGGTGAGATTTCCTTCGACGGGAAGGTGGTGAACCAGCTGGGCCCCGCCGAGCGCAACATCGCCCTGGCCTTCGAGTCCTACGCGCTGTACCAGCGGCTTAGCGTCTACGAGAACATCGCCTTCCCCCTGCGGGCCCGAAAGATGCCCAAGGCGGCCGTGCACGAAAAGGTCACGTTCATCGCCGAGCTGCTGGACCTGAAAGACCTGCTGAAGAAGTTCCCCCCCTCCCTGGCAGGGGGCCAGCAGCAGCGAGTCTCGCTGGCCCGGGCCTTCGTGCGCCAGCCCAACCTTACGCTGCTCGACGAGCCCATCTCCCACATGGACCAGCGGGTGCGTGCGGAAATCCGAGCCCGCATCCGCCACCTGCACGACGAAATGAAGAACACCACGGTCTACGTGACTCACGACCAGGCCGAAGCCGTTTCGCTGTGCGACCGGATAGTCATCCTGCACCAGGCGGAGCTGCAGCAGATCGGCACAGTGGAGGAAATCTGGAATCGCCCGGCCAACCGCTTCGTGGCCTTCTTCGTCGGCGAGCCGGCCATGAACTTCCTGCCCGCGAAGGTGGAAGGCGAACGGGCGCTTTCCGTAGCCTCAGCCCAGGGCCGGCGCAGCCTGGCCCTGCTGGCGGCGGTTCCCCCCAAATACGCAGGGCGGGAGTTGACCCTGGGGCTTCGCCCCCAGCAGATTAAGGTGCACCGCCGGGACCCCGGCGGGAACTGCCTGCCGGGAAAGGTCCGCCTGATCGAGTTCCAGGGAGAAACCACGGTCCTCACCTTGAACATCGGAGGCGAAGGCAACACCGAAATGAAGGCTGTAGTCGCGGCCACCGAGCGCTACGCGGCCGGGGAGACGGTGTGGCTGGCCGCGGAGGCGAAAAACATGCACCTGTTCGATGGCGAGGAAGTCATACTGAAGAAGTGAGGTGATCCGGTGGGGGGGATCCTCGAGCGGTTCAGCCTGAGAGACAAGACTGCCTTCGTGACCGGGGCGGCGCGCGGGATCGGACGCGGCATTGCCCGGGGCCTGGCGGAAGCGGGGGCTCGGGTGGCCCTCGTGGACCGCGACGGGGAGACTGCCCGCGGCACGGCCGGGGAGCTGGCCGCGGAAGGCCTGGAATGCCTGGCCCTGCAAGCGGACGTCACCCGTCAGGGCGAAGTGGAGGCGGCCATCGAGGCGCTCCTCGAGCGCTGGGGACGCCTGGACATCGCCGTCAACAATGCCGGCATATGCCACAACGCGCCGTCGGCGGAGCTCGCCGAGCAGGACTGGGACCGGGTCCTGGACCTCGATTTGAAGGCGGTATTCCTCTGCGCCCAGGCCGAAGGCCGGCCGATGATCGCCCGGGGTTCAGGCTCGATCATCAACATCGCCTCAATGTCCGCGCAGGTCGTGAACTTTCCGCAGCCGCAGGCCGCCTACAACGCTGCCAAGGCCGGGGTGGTGCAGCTCACCCGTAGTCTGGCCGCCGAGTGGGCGCAGTTCGGCGTGCGGGTCAACTCCATCAGCCCCGGGTACGTGAACACGGACCTGCTGCAGCCGGGGAAGAGCCTGCACCCGCAGTGGATCGAACTCACCCCCCAAAAGCGGCTCGGCGAGCCCTGGGAGATCGCGGGGGCCGCCGTGTACCTGGCCTCGGAGGCGGCCAGCTTCTGCACAGGCACGGATCTGGTGGTGGACGGGGGTTACACCCTTTGGTGAAGGGAGGACTCAAATGGACCTGGAGCTGAAGGGCAAGCGCGCCGTGATCACGGGGGGTAGCGTGGGCATCGGCCTGGCGGTGGCCCACGCCCTGGCTTCCGAAGGCGTGGACATCGCCATTCTGGCGCGCGACGCCGCGCGGGTCGAGCGGGAGGCGCAGGCCATCGCCAAGGCCCACGGGGTGCGGGCCCTGGGGATTCCCGCCGATGTCTCCAAGCCCGGAGACATCGAGGAAGCCGCCCGCCGCATCGCGGGAGCCTTCGACGGTATCGATATCCTAATCAACAATGCCGGCACCGGGACCGCCGAGACTATCATGGAGGCACCGGACAGCAAGTGGCAGTACTTCTGGGACCTGCACGTCATGGCTGCCGTGCGGATGTCACGGGCCATGGTCCCGCTGATGCGTCGGCGCGGCGGGGGGGTGATCCTGAACACCGCCTCCATCTGCGCCAAGCAGCCCCTGGGCTACGAACCCATCTATAATACGACCAAGGCCGCGCTGGTGATGCTCTCCAAGTGCCTGGCTGGCGAGCTGATCAAGGAGAACATCCGGGTCAATGCGGTCAACCCAGGACTGGTCCTGACCCCGGACTGGCGGAAGACCGCCGGAATCATGACCCGGGGCACCTCGACCAGCGTGGAGGAGTATTTGGACAAGATCGCCAGGGACAACGCCCCGATCGGACGCTTCGCCACACCCGAGGAGCTGGCCCACTTCTACGTGTTCCTCTGCTCCCCCCGCGCCGGTTACTGCGTGGGCTCCTCGTACTACGTGGACGGCGGTTGGCTGCAGACCATCGATTGACGGGAGGCAGCCCATGCTTTCGGTAGCGGTCTGCCAGCCGGGGAGGCTGGAAATCGTGGACATCCCCAAACCCTCATGCGGCCCCTACGAGGCGGTGATCCGCAGCCAGATCGCCTTCATCTGCAACGCCACCGACCGCAAGCTGCTCGGAGGGGTTTTCCCCGGCATGGGTCCCGACAAGTACCCCCTCCTTCTGGGCCACGAGAATGTCGGGATGGTGGAGGCGGTGGGTGCCAGGGTCCGCAGCTTCCGGCCCGGCGACCGGATGGTGGGCGGGCTTCTGCTCCAGCCCACGGACGCTCGCTTCCAGGCGGGCTGGGGCGGAAACAGTGAGTACGTCGTCGCCGTGGACCACGCGGCAATGGCGGCGGACGGGGTGGCCGACGCGCCGCACGGTTGGAACGAATCCTTCAAGATCATGCGCGCCGCCCCGCTCGACATCCCCCTGGAGGCGGCGGGCCTGCTGTGCACCTGGCGGGAGGTGTATGCAGGCTTCAGCGATTTCCACCTGAAGCCCGGTGACGATCTGCTGATCTTCGGAGGCGGGCCGGTGGGCCTGAGCTTCTGCCGCTTCGCCCGCCTGCTGGGCCTGGGCTGGATCGGGTTGGTGGATCCGGTGCCGGCCAAGCGGGAAAAGGCGCTGGCGCTGGGGGCCGATGCGGCATTCCCGCCGGACTCCCCGTCCATTTCCCGGCTGGCGGCCGACCGGGGCAGGGCCCTGGATGCGGTCATCGACGCGGTGGGCAGCGAAAAGGTGGTAAACGCCGGCCTGCCCCTGATCCTCATGGCCGGATCGATCTGCGTGTACGGGGTGCACAGCGGCCCGCGCGTCACCCTGGAAAAGGACAGCGGCCCCTACAACTTCAACCTTTACTGGCACCAGTGGCCCACGCGGGACGCGGAGGCCTCCGCCCAGGAACCGCTGATCGAGTGGATCCGCTCCGGCAAGCTGTCCCATCGGGATTTCCTGACCGGCGAGTTCCCCGTTCGGGAGGTGGCCCGCGCCCTGGCCGCCTCCCAGGAGCCCGGGGCGATCAAGACCCTGCTACGCTTCTAAAGGAGGGCCCTATGAAACAGGCCGTCATGACTTCCCCCGGGGTGATCGAGTTCCGCGAGGTTCCCGTGCCCGAGCCTGCCTCCGGGGAGCTGCTGCTGCGCATGAAGCGCATTGGGATTTGCGGCTCGGACATCCACGTATACCACGGCAAGCACGCCCTCACCTCCTACCCCGTGGTGCAGGGGCATGAGGTTTCGGGGGTCGTGGAGAAGGTCGGCCGCGGCGTGCGCGGCTTCAAGCCCGGGGATCGGGTGACCCTGCAGCCCCAGGTATACTGCGGCAAGTGCTACCCGTGCACCCATGGGGCCTACCACATCTGCGACCACTTGAAGGTCATAGGCTTTCAGACCACCGGCGCAGCTTCAGAGTTCTTCGCCGTTCCGGCCTCCAAGGTGCTGAAGCTCCCGCCCGGCATGGACCTGGACCATGGGGCCATGGTCGAGCCGGCGGCCGTGGCCGTTCACGCCCTGGGGCGCAGCACCGGGGTGGACGGAAAGAAGGTCCTGGTGCTGGGAGCCGGCCCCATCGGAAACCTGGTCGCCCAGGCGGCGCTGGGCTTTGGGGCGGCACAGGTGCTGATCACGGACCTGAGCGATTTCCGTCTCGGCATCGCCCGGGAGTGCGGGATCGCGCTCACGGTCAACCCCGCGAAGAGCGACCTGGCGGCGGAGGTACGGCGGCACTTCGGCGAGGACAAGGCTGACCTGATCCTGGAGTGCGTGGGCGCTCAAGCGACGATCGCCCAGGCGGTGAGCGTGGCCCGCAAGGGGACCGACATCGTCGTGGTGGGCGTGTTCGGGCAGAAGCCCGCTGTGGACCTGGGGACCGTGCAGGACCGGGAGCTGCGCCTGGTAGGGACCCTCATGTACCGGGAGCCGGATTGGCGCCGGGCCATCGAGCTGATCGGCGGGGGCAAGGTGAAGCTCGGCCCCCTGATCACCGATCACTTTTCCTTCGCCGAGTACAAGAAAGCCTACGAGCACATCGAGGCCCATCGCGACCGGGCGGTGAAGGTCATCGTCGTGGTGGAGGAATAGGGGGCCTTGCCGGCTCAGCGGCGCCGGCTTCCTAGCGTGAGCGTGGCGCTATCGCGCCAGCGTCTCCAGCCCGTCCAGGATCTCCGCGTCCCCGAGCAACACCGCCTCCTCCAGCACCCTGGATACCGGCGGGGGCACGTCCCGTGAGCTCAGGTAGGCCGGCGGAGCGTCCAGGTCAGCGAAGAAGCGCCTGGTGATCTCCGCGGCGAGGCGGGCGCCGATCCCCTGGCTGGCGGCCGCCTGTTCCACGATGGCCACGACTCCGGTCTTGGCCAGCGACTCCCCGATGGTCTGAAAGTCGATTCCAGGGGTGTCCAGCGTGCGCAGGTCGATCAGCTCCGCCGAGACGCCGCGCTCCTCCAGGCGCGGCTGCAGGGCCGCCAGGCGGGCGGTCATCCCGCCGTACGTGAGCACGGTGAGGTCAGTCCCCTCGACCAGGCGCCTGGCCTTGCCGAAGGCTACGCAGTAGTCCAGATCGCCCTCCGGCACCGGGAACTTCCGGCCATACAGGCTGTGATGCTCCAGGATCACCACCGGGTCGAGGCTGCGCATGGCCGTGTTGAATAGGCCGATGTAGTCGAAGGAGTTGCTGGGAGCAACCATCCGCCATCCGGGAAACAGGCTGAAAAGCCCCACGGGGTCCATGGAGTGCTGCCCGCCGTAGCCGCAGCCGGTGGCGATGCGGGTACGCACCACCAGCGGCAGGTCGGTCGCGCCGCCATACATGTGCCGGGCCTTGGCGATCTGGTTGAACAGCTGGTCGGCGGCAACCAGGGAGAAGTCGGGGAACATGATCTCCACGATGACCGGCAACCCCTGCATGGCCGCCCCGCAGGCCAGGCCCACGAAGCCCGCCTCGGAAATGGGGGTGTTGAGCACCCGCCCGGGGAAGCGCTGGGCCAGCCCGCGGGTGGCCCCGTAAGCCCCACCCCCGAAGTTGGCGATCTCTTCGCCCAACTCCACCGCCTGCGGGTGGGTCTCCAGCCAGCGCCCGCTCACCGCGGCGATGGCGTCGGAGTATCTCATTTCCTGCAAGCGCCGGTAATCTTCGATTTCGCGGTACTCCAGCCCGGCCAGCTCCCGGCCATCGCTGCGCGCCCCCTGCGTGGCGGTGTTGGCGGCAGGCCATAGGCTGGCCCGCGGACGCGGATGGGCCGCCTCACCCTCCACGCAGTAGTCCACCGCCTGACGGACCGCCGCCTCGCTGTCCGCACGGATCCGTTCCCATTCCTCGTTCCGCAGCAGGCCGGCCTGCAGCAGGGCGGCTGGGAAGCCTTGGAGGGCGTCGCGGCCGAGCTCGCTTTGCTCCTCCTCCCGGCTGCGGTATCCGTATGCGCTGCCCGGCCGATCGCCGGCGTGGTGGTAGTGGCGGTA
>Ga0153915_10002349_pt1 | contig 17307 bp, 19 predicted proteins | sample Opewatmetagenome_2_FD_107003 | JGI IMG/M metagenome (GOLD analysis project Ga0153915, IMG submission 107003) | Freshwater wetland microbial communities from Ohio, USA - Open water 3 Core 3 Depth 3 metaG | ecosystem: Environmental > Aquatic > Freshwater > Wetlands | place: USA: Ohio, Lake Erie...
CGGCCGGCGGGGCGCAAGCGTATCCCCGTCGATGAAAGTCAGACCCTTGCCGTTCCTGATACGCGCCCGGTAGTCGATGGCGAAGCTCACCGTATCGCCGAAGCCGGCGGCACTCGGCAAGTGGATCACCAGGGTATCGCGCATGTGCTCGAACCGAAGCGACAAAGGCTTCGCGCGGGCCGGGGTTCCGGCCTTGCCGATCGTTGACACGGCACGGATCTCGAGCAGATCCCCCGCATCCATGACGACGGAGTCGAAGCCGGGCCGAAGCGCACGGAGGGTGGTCGTCACGCGCCCCGTCAGGCTGAGGCTGTCCCACGTGAACTGGCCGACTTCGATCCGCTGGTGCAGGAGGTCATAGTCGTGCGACCGGCTGTAATGGTCGTTGGCCACCCGCTCGACGTTGGACTGGGCGGTGAGCGGTGTGGCGAGGAGGGGGAGCAACAGGAGGAAGCGGCGCATGGGAGCAGAGCCGGGCTGGTTTCGGGAGAAGGGGAGGGAAAGCTAGACAGGTGCGGACGTCCCGTCACCCAAGCCGGCTGTCGGGCTGGAGCGGGAAACAACTGCGCTACAGACCCAATCCCAGCTGCGCCACCGGGGCGAAGCTGTACCGGTGATGCCGGGTCGGGCCCAGCGTGTTCAGCGCCTCGCAATGCTGCGGCGTGCCATAGCCGGCGTTCTGCTCCCACCCGTAACCAGGATGGCGTGCGGCCAGCTGTCGCATCAGACGGTCGCGGATCTGCTTGGCGAGCACCCCCGCGGCGGCGATCGAATAGCAGAGCGCGTCGCCGTCGACCAGCGCCTCGTGCGGCCATCCCACCTCGGGGAATGGCAGCCCATCGATGAGCACCGACACCTCGGCCAGGCCCAGGAGGAGCCGCACCCGGGTCAGGGCGCGGCGCATTGCCAGGGCGGTTGCGCCCCGGATGTTGTAGCGGTCGATCTCGCGGATGGAGGCAGCCCCGACGCCAATGGCGAGGGCGGTGGCGCGGAGCCGCGGCAAAAGCGCCTCCCGCTGCGACGGGCTCAGCACCTTGCTGTCGCGCACACCACGCACCCGGCGGAGGCGGGGGGGGAAAGCGACAGCCGCGGCCACCACCGGACCGGCGAGTGGACCGCGGCCGACTTCGTCGACTCCAACCAGCACCCGGGACTCGGCCCACGCCGCCCGCTCGAATCGAAGCGACGGCACCGGGCCGTGCTGCGGCCCAGTCATGGCCGGACCTCAGACCGCTTCGCGCTTCTCCCGGATGCGGGCGGCCTTGCCGCTGACCTTGCGGATGTAATAGAGCTTGGCACGGCGCACCTTGCCCTTGCGCACCAGTTCGATGGCCGAGAGGCTGGGGCTGTGCAGCGGGAAGACCCGCTCGACACCGACCCCGGCTGAGATCTTCCGGACCCGGAAGGTCTCGTTGATGCCGCCGCCCCGCCGGCCCATGCACAGGCCTTCGAAGGCCTGCAACCGTTCCTTGTCCCCTTCACGCACCCGGACCATGACTCGGATGGTATCCCCGGGGAAGAACTCCGGAATATCCGTCCTCAGCCCCTCGCGGGCCACCGCCGCCATCCGCTCCATTGCTTCCTCCTCGAGTGGGGCACCAGGCCCCGGATCCACCTTGATCTTGAGCGCGCACGGCTGTGCGCGCCAGCACCTTCACCCATGCTTCGCCTGCCAGGCCGCCCACAGGTCGGGCCGCCGTTCCCGCGTCAGCCGTTCCGCCTCCGCCTGGCGCCAGGCCTCAATGCCGGCGTGGTTGCCGGACAGCAGGACCTCCGGAACCGTCCGACCCTCGAACTCCGGCGGGCGGGTGTAGCTCGGCGGACTCAGCAGTCCTTCGTAGTGCGAGTCGCCCGCGGCCGACTCGTGGTCGCCCAGGACCCCCGGAAGCAGCCGCACTACCGCATCCACGATGCACAGCGCCGCCGGCTCGCCACCCGAGAGGACGAAATCGCCGAGCGACATCTCCTCGGTGGCCAGTCCGTCGGCCACCCGCTGATCCACGTCCTTATAGTGGCCGCACAGCAGCGTCAACCGTTCTCCGAGCGAAAAACGCACGGCGTCCTCATGTCCGAACCGCTTTCCTCGCGCCGAGAGCAGCACCACCGGCCCCTGCCGGCTCGCCGCATCGAGAGCGGCTACCGCCTCGAAGAACGGCTCCGGCTTGAGCACCATCCCGGCGCCACCGCCATACGGGTAGTCGTCCACGGTCCGGTGCCGGTCGTGGGTGAAGTCGCGCAGCTGCAGCAGCTGGTACGTCACCCGTCCGGCCGTCGCCGCCCGTCCCGGGATGCTGGCGCCGAGATAGGGCGCCAGGGCCTCGGGAAACAGGGTGACGATGTTGATCTGCATCATAGGCGACCAGGACGACGAGGCGACGAGGGCGACGGTCCTGCTCCAGTTGTCGGTGCGTCGGTGCTCCCGTCGCCTTGTCGCCCGGTCGCCTTCGTCGCCTACTCCAGCAACCCCTCGGGCACCGTCACCACCAGCGCCCGTCCTTCCCGGTCCACCTGCTGCACGAACTCCTTGCGGAAGGGAAGCAGGAATTCCCGCTTCGGCCCCTGCACCTCCAGCGTCAGCCCCGAGGGGAGATCGTACAACCCGGTGACCAAGCCGAGTGCAGTGCCATCCAGCTGGCGCACCGCGAAGCCCTCGAGCTCGTGAACGTAGACCTCGTCCTCCGCAGGCGGGCGCAGCTCCTTCATCGGTGCGCCGAGGAACTGCCCCCGCCAGGACTCCAGCTCGTCGCGCGACTCGATGCCGCGGAACTTGAGCAGCCACTCGCGGTGAAAGGACCGGCTTCGCTCGATTTCGACCGGCTCCCCCACCACCGCGCCATCCAATGCCAGTCGGACCAGCTTGCGTCCCGCCGAAAACACCGCGGGGGCGTCGTCGGTGAGCGGGAAGACCGCGAATTCACCCTTGAGGCCGTGCGGCTTCCGGAGGCGCCCCACCGCGAGGAAGCCGGCGCCTCCGGACCCCGTCACGCCTTCGGAGCGACGACGCCGGCGGTCGCGAGCAGCGCGCGCACCGTGTCCGTGGGCATCGCTCCCTTGGCGATCCACGCCTTGGCCTGGTCGGCGTCGACCTGCACCTTCTCCTGGGCCTTCTCCGCCCGCGGATTGTAGGTGCCGATGCTGGCGACGAACCGCCCGTCGCGCGGCGAGTCCTTGTCTGCCACGACGATGCGGTAGAGCGGAATGCCCTTGCGACCCACCCGGCGAAGTCTGATCCTGGCTGCCATTCGAGAATTCTCCTTGAGTCCTCATTGTTGGCGCCCACAGCTGTACGCGCCAACCCGATCCTACCATCCTGCCATCAGTTGCCGAACGCGCCCGGGCCCTTCCCCCCGAATGGGAGCCGCATGCCCGGCTTCCCCGCCGACTTCATCAGCTTCTGCATCTGCTTGAACTGCGCCAGGAGCTGATTGACTTCCTGGACCGTCCGCCCCGACCCCTTGGCAATCCGCAGGCGGCGAGAGCCGTTCAGCAGGTCCGGATCCTCCCGCTCCCTGGGCGTCATGGAGAGGACGATCGCCTCCACATGCTTGATCCGCTTCTCGTCGAGGTTGGCCCCCTTGAGCATCTGCGGATTCACGCCCGGCAGCATCCCCAGCACGTTCTTGAGCGGCCCCATCTTCTGCATCTGCCGCATGGCGGTCAGGAAGTCCTGCAGGTCCAGGCCTCGCTTCGAGACCGCCTTCTTGGCCAGCTTCTCGGCCTCGGCGGAGTCCACCGTGGCCTGGGCCCGCTCCACCAGCGTGAGGATGTCCCCCTTCTGGAGGATCCGACCCGCAAGGCGGTCGGGGCGGAACGGCTCGAGCGCCTCCAGCTTCTCACCGACCCCGAGGTACTTGATGGGGGCTTTGGTCACGCCGTAAACCGACAGCGCGGCCCCGCCTCGCGCATCGCCATCCATCTTGGTAAGAATCACGCCGGTGATGCCCAGGGCCTCGTGGAATCCACTGGCGATCCGTACGGCGTCCTGACCAGTCATGCCATCGGCGACGAGCAGGATCTCATGCGGCTTGACCGCCGCCTTGAGCGCCTTCAGCTCATCCATCATCTCGGTGTCGATCTGCAGCCGCCCCGCGGTGTCCACCAGCACCGTTCGAGCCCGGGCCTTGCCGGCCTCCACGATACCGCGTCGGACAATGCCGACGACATCGCTGACACCAGGCTCCGCGTGGCACCCGACCTCGACCTGCCTTGCCAGCGTGACCAGCTGTTCCACTGCGGCAGGCCGGTACACATCGGCCGCCACCAGGTACGGCGCTTTCTGCTCCAGCTTGAGCCGCTTGGCCAGCTTCCCCGCGGTGGTCGTCTTCCCGGAGCCCTGCAGTCCGACCAGCAGGATCACCGTGGGCGGCACCGACGCGAACGCAAGCGGCGCCTGCTTTTCGCCCAGGAGCGCCACGAGCTCGTCGTAGACGATCTTGACCAGCTGATCGCCCGGCCTGACCGCCTTGAGGAGCTGGGCACCCACGGCCCTCTGCTCCACCCGCTCGAGGAACTCGCGCGTCAGGTCGAAGCTGACGTCGGCCTCGAGCAGCACGCGGCGGATCTCGCGCAGGCCGTCCTTGACCGCCTCTTCGGTCAGAACGCCGCGCCCGGTGAGTTTCTGGAGCGCGGCGGTGAGTTTGGCGGACAGCTCGTCGAACATAAGCCCAGCAAAATAGAGGGCTTACGGGGGTTAGGCAAGTCTCGGGGGGAGCGACCCGCTCATCCTTCCCCACGCGTAGAAACGCCCCTCCTCGCGTCCGCGGGTGAATCGGCAGCGACAACCTGATCGCTATCCTGGCGGCCTCCCTTACTGGAGTCGCGCCATGAAGCCTGTCGCCGCCATGCCCCTACCCGACCCGCCCGATTCGGACCGCTCCGCCACGGCCATGCGGGTGGCCGACGCCCTGGCCGATGCGGTGGGTCACGGCCCGTTCGCCGCGCTCCGGACCGCCCGCGCGCTTTCCGACCAGGAGCTCAGGCTGGGGCTCGATTTCGTAAGTGTGGTTCTGGAGGTGGCGTCCGGCTCCGCGCGGGCGATGGCGGCCGTGCTGGCGGAGCGCATCGAGGAGAACGGCCATCCGGACCTGCACTGACCGACCGGCTAAGGAACGACCTCCGCGGTGGCGGGCTGCTTCCAGCCAAGCCATTTGTCGGGTGCGATGACGATCCTGGTAGCCGGTCGCTGGCCGAGGCTGAGGGAGGTCAGCTCCAGCCGGTAACCCAGCCGACGCCGCGACTCGAGCCGCTGGCCGGTGCCGGACAGGAACCGGAAGCGTGAGGCGACATCGTCCCAGACGATGTACCACACCATGGCCGGACCGGCCGGTGTCTGGTATACCCGGTAACGATCCCCGCCCCAGCCGAGGGCAATCGGGGCGGTGATTTCCGTCGCGGAGCCCGCGTGGGCCAGGTCCGCCGCCAGGACGCGAATGTCGAATTCCCCCATCACGTCCTCGTACATCACCTGGGGCTCCGGCGCGGTGAACCGTAGCGAGACCGGTTGATCGCCACGCCCGTAGCGGTACGGATGCAGGATCTGCTCGGTCGAGACCGGCATCCGGGGCCCGTAGGGGATCGTGTCTCTCAGCTCGGAGCCCTGCCACCAGCGGAGGAAGTCGGCGCCCGCCAGATAGGGGAAGATGATGCTCTCCCGCAGTATGCGTGGCGCCTTGGAGTAGACCGGCATCCCGGCCTGCTGGGTGCGGAACTGCTCGCGATAGGTCTCCCAGAACTCCGGCATGGCAAACAGGTTCTGGTCGGGCACCATGACCTGCATGCCGACCAGCATCGCCTGCCCCTCGAGGACCGACTGCGCCGCGACCAGGCGGTCGTTGTCGCCGGTCTGACGCATGATGGAGTCGATCGGCAGGTACTGATGCTGCAGGGCGTGCACCAGCTCGTGCGAGACCGTCAGTCTGAGCAGGGCCGGATCCGAGTTGGCCACCACAAACAGCATCGACGAATCCGGCTCGTAGAACCCCACGATCTGCTCGGCGAACAGGTCCAGCAGCAGGGTCCTCAGGTCCAGCGAATCGGGCAGAAGCCCGAGCAGCCGGTAGGTGGCCTCCAGGCCGCGCGCTTTTTCGGGCGGCAGCTCCTCATCCAGCTTGTGCAGGACATAGGCCCGCACCTGGTCGCGGCTGCGCACGGCGGCGCGGGGCGGATGCCGGAACTTGAGTCCCGCCGCCTTCTCGACCGGCGGCACCATGCTGTCAACCAGCCGCGTGACCTCGTCCGCGGGCCCTGCCGGAGGCCGGCCCCGGCAGGCGGCAAGCGCCATCACCACCAGAACCAGCGCCTGCCGAAGCCTGGGCATTACGGTACCAGGACGAAGTTGCGATACCACGCGATGACCGCTGAGCCGGCGAGCCAGGTGGCCGCTGCGCCCAGACTCAGGAATACCCCGAAGGGCACCAGCCGTTTCTTGCCGACCAGCGACAGTGGGACGAACACGAGAGTCCCGAGCAGGGCGCCGAGGAACACCGTCAGCAACACCCCTTGCCAGCCGACGAAGGCGCCGACCATCGCCATCATCTTGATGTCTCCGCCGCCCATCGCGTCTTCCTTGAACAGCTTGGTGCCGGCGGCACCCACCGCCCATAGCAGGCCGAAGCCCACTGCCGCTCCGAGCAGGGCGGCCGCCACCCCGCTGAACCCGCCGGCGAGGCTGAACAGCACGCCCACCACCAGACCGCCCAGGCTGAATTCGTCCGGGATGATGTACTCCCGGGCGTCCGTCAGGGCGATGCCGAGAAGAATCGAGAAGAGCACCGCACCCTGCAGTGCCTTGACATCCAGACCGAAGCGCCACGCCATGAAGGCCCAGAGCAGCGCGTTGAGGAGCTCCACCAGTGGGTACTGAACCGAGATCCGGATCCCGCAGCCGCGGCACCGACCGCGAAGAAAGAGCCAGGACAGTACCGGGATGTTGTCGTACCAGGCGATCAGCTGGCCGCAGCCCGGGCACCGGGACCGGGGGCGGACCACCGATTCCTCCTTCGGCCACCGGAGGATGCAGACGTTGAGGAAGCTCCCGATCAGCGCGCCGAGTACGCCGGCCGCGACGATCACGAGGGTCTCATCGGTCACGCGTCACCTCATAGAGGAGGATGCCCGCAGCTACGGCCACATTGAGTGATTCCACACCGTTCTTGAGGGGAACCGAGACGGAGCGCGCGGCGACGGCGGCGAGCGCGGGCTGCACTCCGGCGCCTTCGTTCCCCACCAACAGCGCGATCGGTCCCTCCCGCTCACCCCGGCCGACGGGAACGCCATCGGCGGCGGTGGTCCAGAGCGCCAGTCCCGCTCCCCGGGCCCAGGCGATGAAACCATCGACCTCGCTGGCGACCGACGGCAGGCGGAAGAGTGCTCCCATGCTCCCCCGGAGCGCCTTCGGGTTGTAGAGGTCCGCGGTGCCCGGGAGCGTCACCAGTCCGGCCGCACCGAGCCCCAGTCCGGTGCGGGCGAGCGCTCCCACATTCCCCGGATCCTGAACCCCGTCGAGCACAAGCACCACAGCAGACGGCGAGATGGCGATTTCGTCCAGAGTCCACAGTTTCGGCTCGACCATCGCCACGATGCCCTGGGGATGTTCGGTACTCGCCAGTCGCGCGAGCTCATCATCGTCCACGTCTTCGAGCGGCACCCCGGCCCGAGCGAGTCGCGCCTTGAGGGCCGATCCCCGCGGTGTACCTTCCAGCGCAGCCGATGTCGCCGCACCCCGCACCGGCACTCCCGCCGCGAGCGCCTCCTCCAGGAGCCGCACCCCCTCCGCCAGTGTCAGACCGCGGCGCTCGCGGCCCTTACGTCGATGGAGATCCCGAATGGTGCTGATCAGGGACACTGGAACCCTGCTTTCCCCATGAAGATCGCGTTGACCATCGCGGGTTCCGATTCGGGCGGCGGCGCCGGGATCCAGGCCGACCTCAAGACCTTCCACCAGTTCGGCGTGTACGGGACCACCGTCATCGTCGCACTCACCGCGCAGAACACCCGCGGCGTGCGCGCGGTGCATGCCGTCCCCGAATCAATGGTCGGGGACCAGCTCGCGGCCCTCGCCGCCGACCTGCCGCCCGCCGCGACCAAGACCGGAATGCTCGCTAACGCCGGGCTGGCCAGGCTGGTGGCCGATGCCATCCGGGGATACGGCTGGTCCGGGCTGGTCTGCGATCCCGTCATGGTGGCCACATCGGGGGACCGCCTGCTGGATCCGGAGGCCGTTGCAGTCATCCGCGACCGATTGCTGCCCCTCGCAACGCTGGTCACACCCAACCTGGAGGAGGCGGCGATACTCACCGGCTTCGAGGTGCGCGACCACGTTCAGATGGAACAGGCCGGCCGCCGGCTCCTGGAGCTCGGAGCCCATGGCGCCCTGATCAAGAGCGGGCACCTGCCGGGCGACCTGATGACCGATGTACTGGTGACCCCGACCGGAGTTCGCCGCTTCACCCACACCCGCATCAACACCCGATCGACCCACGGCACCGGATGCACCCTGTCGGCCGCGATCACCGCCGGGCTGGCGCTGGGGCGGGGTCTCGAAGAGGCCGTGGTGGATGGGTTGGACTACCTGCATCGCGCCATCGCGGCGGCGCCGGGACTCGGCGGCGGCCACGGGCCCGTGAATCATACGGTGGCAGCCCGTCGACCGGGATTGGGGTAGTCCGCGATCCTCGCCCCAGCTTCTCCGGCCACGCCCTGATTCAGAGGCGCGAGATCACACCGGTCACGATCCGCTCCAGCCCTTCACCGGCCGCCCGGGCCGCCACCACCACTTCCGCGTGGCTCAGCCGTCCGGCGCCGAGCCCGGCAGCCAGGTTGGTGATGATGGAGATCCCGAGACAGCGCAGCCCGGCCGCGCGGGCCGCGATCACCTCTGCCACGGTGGACATACCCACCGCGTCGGCACCGAGACGTCGCAGCATGCGGACTTCGGCCGGTGTCTCGTAGCTCGGACCCGAGACGGCGGCGTAGGTACCCTCGACCAGCCTGACGCCCTGTGCCTGCGCAACCGCAAGAGCCACTCGGCGGAGATCGGGATCATAAGGCGCCGACATGTCGGGAAATCGAGAGTCTCCTTGGCGTACCGGCCCGAACAGCGGATTGGAGAAGGTGAGATTCAGGTGGTCGGCCAGCAGCATGAGTGAGCCGGCGCCGAGCCGGGCCCCGATTCCTCCTGCCGCATTGGTGAGGAGCAGGGTCGTCACCCCAAGGTCGGCGAAGAGCCGCACCGGAAGCGCGACGGCCTCGCGCGTATGCCCCTCGTAGGCATGGAACCGGCCGTTTTGTACCAGTACCGGCTTCCCGCCGAGCCTGCCCGCCACCAGCTCTCCGCGATGCCCAGGGACCGCGGGCACCGCGAATCCGGGGATCGACTCGTAAGGGAGCCTCCGGGACTGCTGCACGCGGTCCGCCAGCACACCCAGTCCGGAGCCGAGAACCAGCGCCAGCTCGGGGCGCCACTCGCCCAACCACTCCCGTACCGTCCCCAGCGTGTTGCTCACCCGATCCACTCGTGAATGGCCGGCGCGACCGACTCGAGCAGTGCCCGCCGCTCGGGCGGGGAGAGGAAGGCCGAAGCAAATCCGTTCTCCGCGACGCGCCGTGACTCTTCACAGGTGAGGCCCAGAGCGGCCCGGGCAAGCGCGTACTCGCCCGAGAGGGTCACATCGCTCATCAGCCAGTTATCGGTGCACAGCGCGACAGTGAGCCCCTGATCCAGGTAGCGCCTGAGCGGGTGCTCCTCGGCCCGGGCAACGACCCGGGTCTGGAGGTTCGAGGTGAGGTTGATCTCGACGGGGATCCCGCGATCGCGCACGTAGGCCATCAGCGCCGGGTCCTCGAACAGCCTTGTGCCGTGGCCGATGCGGTCGGCCCCGCAGTCGAGGATCGCTTCGGCGATCGATTCGGGGCCGGCCGCCTCTCCGGCATGCACCGTGACGCCGAGTCCGCCGCGCGCCGCGACCTCGAAGGCCCGGCGGTGAGGCGCGGCGCGATGGCCCGCCTCGCTCCCGGCGATGTCGAACCCCACCACTCCGGCCTCCCGGTGCCGGACCGCCGCTGCGGCGATCTCCTCCGAAACCACGGGGTCGAGGTGGCGCAGGGTGCAGCAGATAATCCGGGCGACCACGCCGTGCTCCTGCTCTCCCTGGACGAGTCCTCTCCACGCTGCCTGCAGGACCCGGTCGAGGGTGAGCCCCCGCTTACGGCTCAGGGCGGGGCAGTAGCGAACCTCCAGGTACCGCACCCCGTCCCGCGCCGCGTCGGCGACCATCTCCCGGGCCACCCGCTCCAGGGCCGCCTCGGTCTGAAGCACCGCGACCGTCAGGTCGAAGCGCCGGAGGTAGTCGTCGAGGTTGCGGGCGTCGTCCACCCGCATGTGACAAGCGAGCGCCGCGGGGTCCCGCGACGGGAGCGGCACCCCGGCCTCGTCCGCCAGCTCGATCAGGGTGGTGGGCCGCAACGATCCGTCGAGATGCACGTGCAGCTCGGCCCGGGGCAGCCCGACGAACCGTTCAGCCTCCGGCATCGGCGGCCGCGCCGCCCCGGCGGCTGGAGCGCGCGGCGCGGAGAATGGCTCCACTGGCAAGCGGATCATCGAGTTCGAGCGGCAGGCCGCGAGCGTCGCTGAGAGCCGCGCGGCCCGCCTCGCAATCGGGAAGCAGCTCCGGCAGCGCGGCACGGATCGCATCCCGCACCGACGCGCCGGCCGGGAGGGAGAGGCCTCGGTCGTTGACGTAGACCCTGATGTCGGCCGGCATCAGCGGGCAGGGACCAGGCGGGCGTCGTCCGGGGGCGTCACCGGCTGTGGCAAGCGCCTGAGGTATTCGGTCAGGAGGTCGGCGCCGGTGCGGTCGCTCTGCTGAACCGTCCACCGGCTGAGCCGACCGGGCGTCTTGCACCCTTTTCCCGGCGCGCAATCGGTGGCACCCAGCGTGAACGAATCCGCATCGATCAGCTTCTGACTGACCGCGACCACGTACGTCCGCTTCCGATCCAGCGACTTGCCCGCGGGCAGCCGCACCCGCCGGATCCGGTCCATCGGCTTGGCCCGCGGGTCGAACTCGACCGTCAGTCCGGCAACCTCACAGCACGGCACCTCCGCCTCGACCACGTGCTCCAGCACGACCTGGAGGTCCTGCCCGGTCATGGCGATCGTCAGCATGCGTGACTCACCTGGCAGGGCCGCCGCAATCTGCTGGGCGGTCAGCGGACCGGCGGGGAGCCGCTCGCCGGCTTCGTCGCTGCGCATGATCGCGATGTCCGCCCGGAGGGCGTTCCGGAAGGCATCCGTCGCGAGCCGTCCGAGGTTCCGGCCCGGTCCGGGTTCCGCCGGCAGCCGCATGGTCGCCAACGTCACCTTGGCACGTGCCTCCGCCTTGTCCTGCTCCCGGAGGATCGAGTCCCGCCGCGCCAGCTCCCGTGCGCTGGGCTGCACCGGGAGATTGAGCGGTGCCGGCGCCGCGGGTTCAGGCGCCGGCGCGGTCGCCACCTCCCGCACGAAGATCGACCGGGCCTTCCGCGCCAGTTCCACCGGCGCGAGCGACCAGTCCGATCCGTTGAAGTCCTGCGCCGTCAGGGTGTGGCGACGCCGGATCTCCGCGGAGAGCAGGTCGCGGACGTACTCGCCGCGATCATAGACCACCGGCGCCCCCGCGAGCATCGCGAATCCGCCCAGACCGAGCTGGCGTGCGCTGCTCAGCGCAAGGGTGAACGAATCCGTCGCTGCCACCGGCCGGCCCCGCACTTCCAGCCGGGTGATCCGCGACCCCATGGGCCGGCTCAGGTCGATCGTGTACTGGGCCCCGGCGAGCACGTCGTAGTTCGCCGGTGAGAAGAACCGATTGGTCGCGATCAGCCCCGTGGAATCGGCGTAGAAGTAGCGGGCGCACTGCTCCAGGTAGGCGCGGAGCTGCGCACCGGTCAGCCGGACCGCGCGCAGGGTGTACTCAACGGGGTAGACCCGGAACAGCTCGCCCGCGGTGATCTCACCCTCATCCAGGCCGGCCCGGACATCCAGCACCGGGGCCGCCGACAGATCGGCGCGGGCGGTGCGCCGCTGCACCTCGTTGATGAACCGCATGAGCGGGGAATCCTCGACCCGGGCCGCGGACAGCGGCATCCGCCGCTCGGATTCTCCCAGCGTACTCGACACCCAGCCCAGGACCGCCTTGTGGGGATCGCCGAGACGGCGCTGCAGTCGCTCGGAGGGGCGAACGTCCTCGAGCAGAACCCGTTCCGCCCTGATGCGGGCCACCTGGAGGGTCGCCCCCTTGGGCAGCAGGGCGATGTGCACCACCGCCACGCTCCGACCCTCGGGTCGGGGCTGCACGAAATGCACTCCGCCGATCACCGTGTCCACCAGCTCGCGGTGCGAGTGGCCCACCACTACCACGTCGGGCCGGGTGTTCACGGCCGCCAGGCGTGCCGCGACATGCTCCGCCCCGACACCGGTCGTGTCGTAGGAGGACGCACCATCCAGCCCGGTGTGGGCCAGGATCACCGCGACATCGGCATCCCTTCGCATCTCCCGCAGGACACCCTCCGCCAGCGGCTCGATCCGCCCGACCCGGAGCCTGCCTTTCAGCTTGTCGCCATTGCTGACCATGGCCGCTGGCGTCATGAAGCCGGCGATGGCCACCCGCACGCCGTTGCGGTTGATCACCACGTAGGCCGAGAGCGCCTGGGTGTCGGCCGGCATTGCCTGCAGGTTGCCGCTCACGAACGGGAACGCGGCCGCGGCGGTCGCCCGCCGGAAGACGTCCACCCCGAAATCGAAATCGTGATCACCCGGGGTGGCCGCGTCATACCCCACCAGGTTCATCGCTTCAATGATGGGATTGGGATCGCGCTGCACCTCGCGTCCGAAGTAGGCCGCGAGCGGGCTGCCCTGCAGGGCATCGCCCGCGTCGACCACGACGACCTGGCCGGGATACTTCTGCCGCAGCGAATCGACGACCGTGGCGGCGCGGGACAGCCCGCCGGGCCAGGACGCATTCTGCAGGTAGTCCCAGTCGGTGACGTACCCGTGAACATCGGTGGTCGCAACGAGCACAATACGGACGGTATCGACCGGTTGGGTCGCGAGTGCCAACAACAGCGGAAGTATAGGCATGGCAACAATATCCCGTGACGTTACAGGCTGGCGCAATGCCCGGGATCACACCCGGCGCACCCCGCCCGGCTGCTCCGATTGCGGCGCTATCCGGTAGCGCGGCACCCTGGGCGCGTTCGCGTGGACCGGCACATTCGGCGCGGGAGGGCGCTTGCGCCCAGGCTCCCTGACGTTTATTCGTTTTGCCGCATATGGAACCCGATCCCACAATCCTCGCGCTCCTGACCGCACTGGCTGAGCCGACCCGGCTCAGAATCGTGAACTGCCTCGCGGCCGCGCCGCTGTTCGTCTCGGAGCTGCAGGCCATCCTGGGCGTGCCCCAACCTACCGTCTCCCGCCATCTGCGGGTGCTGCGCGACGTGGGACTGGTCCGCGACACACCGGTCGCCCAGTTCGTGCTCTATCGGCTGCGTCGCCCACCGGAGCCGCTTGGCCGGGTGCTGGCGGCGGTGCTGGACGCGGCGCAGCACGACGCTCCGCTTGTAGGTGAACGCGCCGACGCCATGGCACGCAGCCGGCTGCACACGCGCACCCGGGTGGTGACCGACACCGAAGGACACCCCGCATGAGCCATCGCATCCTCGTGGTCGACGACGAGCCGGATATCACCGCGCTGGTGGCCTATCACCTGGCCCGGGCCGGGTACCGGGTATCGACCGCCGCGAACGGCCCGGACGCACTCAAGGCCGCACGGGAGGAACGCCCCGACATCGTCATCCTCGACGTGATGCTGCCGGGCGTGTCAGGCTACGACGTGCTCGCCGAGCTTCGCCGTCGGGAAGAGACCCGCGATGTGGGGGTCATCCTGCTGACCGCGCGACGGGAGGAACCCGACCGGATCCGGGGACTCTCGCTGGGCGCCGACGACTACCTCACCAAGCCGTTTTCGCCGGCCGAACTGGCCTTACGGGTCAACGCTCTGCTTCGCCGCCTGGCGGCGCCGGCCGTCTCGAGCGGATCCACCCTCGCCGCCGGCCCGATCGCCATCGAGCGGTCGGCGCACAAGGTCTCGGTCGAAGGCAAGGAGATCGAACTCACCGCCACCGAGTACAAGCTGCTGCTCACGCTGGTCGAACGGCGCGGCCGGGTCCAGACCCGGCCGCAGCTACTGGAGACGGTGTGGGAGGCCCAGCCCGACATTCAGACCCGCACGGTGGACATGCACGTCCAGCGGCTCCGCACCAAGCTGGGTCCGGCCGGTGAGCTGATCGAGACCGTGCGGGGATTCGGGTATCGGTTTCGCGGGACGGAACGGGGGAGCCGACGCGCATGAAATTCGCGAGCCGCCTGGTCCTCGGCACGCTCGTGGTCATCGTCGTGGTGATCGTGACGCTGGTGGCGGGGGCGGACTTCTCCCTGCGCCATCACCTGGAACACGACATCCAGAGCAGCCTCGAGCGGGAGGCCCGGCTCGTCACCCGCGCACTTCCCTCCGACTCGCTGGCCTGGCAATCCCTGGTGGAGCGGATCTCCCGGGAAACCGGGCTGCGCGTCACGCTCATCGCGCGCGACGGCCGGGTGGTGGCCGAGAGCGACGAACCCCCCGAGGCAGTGCCCCGAATCGAGAACCACGGCAGCCGTCCAGAGGTCATGGCCGCGCTCGAAGGCCGGGTCGGGAGCGCGCAGCGCCACAGCGCCACGGTCAACCGCTCCTTACTGTACGTCGCCGTCCCCGGCGGCCCGGGTGCCGTGCGGGTGGCGGCACCGTTGCTCGGCGTCGACGAGATCGTACGCCAGGCCCAGATGTCGGTTCTCAAAGCGGCCGCGATGGCCCTGCTGATCGGGATCGTCATTGCGCTCGTCGTCGCCCGCTCGGTCGCCCGGCCGCTGACCGACATCAGCCAGGCCGCGGGTGCGATCGCGGAGGGAAGCCCGCCGCACTTCCCCCGGTCGGGGATTTCCGATATCGACGCGGTGGTGCGGTCGCTGCGGGCGATGCACGAGCAGCTGGAGCAGCGCTTCGCCGAGCTCAAGCGGGAACGCGCCGAGTCCGCCGCACTGGTGGAGGCCATGGGGGAGGGCGTGATCGCCAGCGACGGCCGCGGGCAGATCATCACCGCGAACCGCGCCGCCCGGAGGCTGCTCGGGTACACCCCGGAAGAATCCCTCCCCGCGCTGGACCAGCTGTTCCGGATGAAGACCGCACGTGAAGCGGTCGACGCTCTGCTTCACGGTCAGGCGGCGGTGGATCGGGAACTGGAACTGGACGGACACACAGTCCTGCTCACCGGTCGCCCACTGGCCCACGGCGGTGCTTTGCTGGTGCTGCACGACCTGACCGACCTGCGCCGGCTGGAGACCGTGCGACGGGATTTCGTGGCGAATGTCTCCCACGAGCTCAAGACGCCGCTCACGTCGATCTCCGGTTATGCCGAGACCCTGGCGCACGACCAGACGGACGCGGAGACCACCCGCCGGTTCCTCGGCGTCATCCTGACCAACGCGCGGCGCATGCAACGCCTGGTGGACGGACTGCTGGACCTCTCCCGCATCGAATCGGGCGGCTGGCGTCCGGAGCCGGAAATCGTCGACACCGGCGCCGTCGCCCGCGAGACCTGGGCGCTCCTCGCCGACCGTGCCGCGGAGCGGAGGATCGTCTTCGCGACGGAGGTGGAACCCGGTGGAGAGCGGGTGTACGTCGATCCCGACGCGTTTCGCCAGGTGCTGAGCAACCTGCTGGACAACGCCCTGCGCTACACTCCTCCGGGAGGCCGGATCGCCCTCCGTGCCCGACGGGAAGACGGCGGCGTCCGAGTCAGCGTACGGGACAGCGGCGCGGGGATCCCCGCCGAACACCTCACCCGCATTTTCGAGAGGTTCTACCGGGCCGACGCCGCCCGCTCACGGGACGAGGGTGGCACCGGGCTCGGGCTGGCCATCGTGAAACACCTGGTCGAGGCGCACGCCGGCAGGGTGAGCGTGGAGAGCGAAGTCGGCGCCGGGACCGAGATCACCGCGTGGTTCCCCGACCCCGCCGCAATTCCTGTCGCAGGATCGTGACCCTCCCGTGAGGTTCCCGTGATCGCCGGGGGCGATCCTGATGGGGACGGCATGAGGAGGATGCGCTGAAGACATTGTTGCGGATGGTGACTCTGCAGGACCAGCGCGCGATAGCCGCGCTGGCGGAACGTGAGGTTCCGACCTGGATGGACCGCGGGCTCAGGCTGGTCACTCACGCGGGCGGGGCCCGGGCCACGGTGGCGTTCTGCCTCGCGCTACTGCTAATTCCGGCGACCCGCCACCTGGGTGCGGTGGCCGGAACGGCGAACCTCCTCTCCCATCTGATCGTCCAGGCGCTCAAGCGGGCGGTAGTCCGGCGGCGCCCGACAGTGACGCTGCCACATATCGCCGCGCTGGCGAATCTCCCCGACCACTTCTCCTTCCCGTCCGGCCACGCCTGCTCGGCGATGGCCGTCGCCGTCCCGATCCTGCTGGAGGCGCCGTTGCCCGGGTTGGCGGCGCTGATGCTCGCGTTCGCGGTCGGCGTTTCGCGGTTCTACCTGCGGGTGCACTACCTCACGGACGTCGTCGCCGGCCAAATCCTGGGCGCCACCACCGCGCTGCTGGTGGCGCAGAGCCTCTCATAGATCGACTCCAGCTCGTCCAGCTCCCGGGCCCAGTCCCTGCCCACCGCGAACGCCCTCGCCGCCTCTCGCATCGCACAGCGCTGGTCCTTATCCTCGACCAGTAGCGCCATGGCGCGGGCAAAACCCGTCCCGTCGCCGGCCGGCAGAATCATGCCGGTCAGACCCTCCCGCAGGTTCTCCCGCACACCACCCGCGTCGGCCCCGATCACCGGGACGCCGGAGGCCAGTGCCTCCAACGCCACCAGCCCGCACGTCTCGGTGGCGGAGGGAAAGACGAACACGTCCGCATCGGCGTAGAGGTCCGCCAGCGCCGGCCGGCCCAGGAATCCCTCATGCCTGGCCCAGGGAAGCGCGGAGCGGACCCAGGCCGCCCGAGGGCCGTCGCCAGCCACGCAGAACACCGCGCGATCACCCAACCGGGCCCGGGCGGCGTCGAACGCAGTCACCAGCGTGTCGACGCCCTTCTCCACCGCGAGCCGCCCGACGTGGAGCACGAGTACGCGGTCTCCCACCACACCCATCGCCGCGCGGCGTGCCTCGGACCGGCGCCCGGGAGAGAAGAAGGCCGTGTCGACGCCCCGGCCCCACACGGCGGCCCGGGGGATC
>Ga0153915_10002350_pt1 | contig 17307 bp, 33 predicted proteins | sample Opewatmetagenome_2_FD_107003 | JGI IMG/M metagenome (GOLD analysis project Ga0153915, IMG submission 107003) | Freshwater wetland microbial communities from Ohio, USA - Open water 3 Core 3 Depth 3 metaG | ecosystem: Environmental > Aquatic > Freshwater > Wetlands | place: USA: Ohio, Lake Erie...
CGCAGCGCTGCGGGATCTTGATCGAATGGTGCCCTCCCTCCTTGGATACGCTACTGTCTATATCCCGGAGATGAGGATCGGCGGGGTTCTTCCGGTCGATGAGAAGATGAGAACAGCTTTCTCCGGCCTATACGGCGCCGGAGAATGCGTATCGAGGGTCGATGGTCTGCTGGATGCGATGGTGTCCGCACTGGCTTCTGCCCAAAGCGTGATGGAGGATAGAAATGGTTGACACTGAGAAGGTTCTGCGTTTTCTACAAGGATACAAATTTGACATGATGCGCGAAGTGCCGGGGTTCGTCGATGCTCACATCGCAAAGGACGGTAGTGCGAAACTTGTACTCCGTGTTTCTGCCCCGTTGGCCGAGCGCCCGGTATTCTCTTTTGAAGGCGAGGAGATCCCCCTGGATATCTCTGTGGATTTCCCGGATGCAAAGCCGGTCGACAAGACTGTTGTTCTGGCAAGTCCGCTTAATCCTGTAGCTACACAAACTCAACCACCACAGAGGCATGTGGGTGAGGTAGCTTTGCCCGAGAAAATTGCCATCAGCCCGCATGAGAGCGGTGGCCATGATAAAGCGGCTTTTGAGGCTTGGAAGATGCGCCACAGCCATATCAAGGTGCGGTAGGCGATATGGCCTCGTTCACCGCGCTCGTCAACCGCGCGCATAGGCGTTTCGTGGATAAATATATGATTCGGCGCCAGTTTGGTGCTTGCGAGGCCTGCGACAGACGGACTCTGCTCGTCAGACTGGTACAGAGAGACGGCTCTGACGCCATTGAGTGGGATCTGTGCGAAGGTTGCTATGATAAAATGGTCGATGAGGAAATAAAATGAGGACAGGAGTATGCTATTGATTAACACCAAGGATCTCAAGCGCCTGGTTGAAGAGGGCGCGATGGATTTCAAGGATTTATTCGAGCGGGACGAGACTGTCGGTCCTTGCCGAGAAATTAAGATCGACCAGGAGCGTCACCGGGTGGCTCTTCTCGTGGATCGCAGGGAACTTATGAGTCAGACACTTGAGGCGCTTGGCGTCCAGGAGCTGTCGCTGGAGTGGGTCGATAGCATCATGGCCCTGTGGCGCGAGGGCAGGATCGACGACCTGCGGCGGCAGCTCAAGCTGCCGCCGGGAGGTGAGCCTCATGGTGAATGAGATCAATCCGATGGGGCAGCTGCCCCAGTTCCTCGAGGCAATAATCGTCCGGATAGAGGCGATGCTGGCGGAGCGTCCCAAGGATTCCGCCACGCGGGAACCGACCGAGATCCTGCTCGGAAAGCTGTGGAAGCAGGCCGAAGTCATGCGCGCGCTGGTCTCGAGCGCGGGCGAGGCATTGACGTCGGAGCAGGCGGCGGCGATCGCTAAGGTGCCGGTGCCACAACCTAGCCTGTTTCCGGCATGGGCGCAGAGCAAGAAGGATAGCAAGTAGCAAGACCCCTTCGGAGGTCACGCCGCTGTCTTTTCCCGTCCATGACCCTAGGCGCATCGAGTTCATCCAGCAGCGCAGGCGATGGGATTGTGGAGTGGCTTGTGTAGCGATGCTTGCCGGGTTGATGTATGAGGATGCGTTGTCCCTCTTCGTCCACCTCGATCACAGCAACGGTTTGTTTCCCGATGATGTGCTTGAGATTCTAGACGATCTCGGTCTGCCAACCCATGATGTCTCGACGTTGCCGAAACGCCAGCCGGCGCTTGTTGCTGTGGACTGGAAGGAGGAGGGTTTCAGCGGGCATTATTTGGTATGGGATCCAAGGCGTGGACAGTTCCTGGACCCGCTACATGGTCTAGTGGGGCGCCGTGACCTGCTTCGCCTCTGTAGGATCGAGCACATATGGACCGTTGGTGAACGCAATATGAGAAATCTTGTGAAGGCGAGGGTGGCCAAGGCGCTGGCGAAGGAGTTGTTCGAGCCCTTTGGACCGGTCTCGGTTGGCCTATACAAGATGCCCGGCAGGTTCCAGATTGAGGTGCGTTTCGCCTCGGAACCCGATGGTGGAGCCTGGAAGATCATGGCTGTCAGGGGCGTTCCCGTCCATATTGAGGTGGTTGGAGCCACCAAAGCACAGGAGCAGTGACATGGAAAAGATTCCGCAGAAAGGGTGGTTCATCTATAAGGAGGAGGGAGACGGATTGGCCAATCATGGCACCAGAATCTATCATGACGGGAAATTGCTGGGAGGTGTCCAGAAGGCTTCGATCGAGATCGATGCCAAGAAGATGGTCCCCATCCTCAAGCTGGAGATAATTGCTTGGGAAGGGATGACCTGGCACACTGTTTTCAGTGAGCTGTCGCATCAATTAGAGTCGCTTCCGGAGCCGAAAGTGTTCCGCTCCACCTCGACACCGGAGGAAATTCTGAAGATCTTGGATGAGAAGCAGAATGAAGCCAAGACGCCTGATACCGAGGCCATTTAGGATCTATCAATAATACCACATATTTGTGGAGACCCACATGGCCGATTTCAATTTCGAACCGGAAGAAATGACCCCTTGGGAAAAGGCCAAGCACACTTCGGAGCAGGCGCTTGGCGTCCATCGGCAGGTTCAACTGGCCGGAAAGGGGTTTGATTTCAACAAGTTCGTGATGGAATTTGCCGATCCACTGCTCGAGGCTTATAATGTCAAAGCCAAAGCGCAAGGCCTTCCACTGGCGGACCATAGGTGGTTTCGACTCCTGAAGAATATTGAGGGATATGCCGCCAAGCCCAAGGATTTCTATCTCAAACATAGGGCTACCCTCCAGCCACGTATGTTTCCCGGCAATCCAGACAAGTCAGCGAAAGCCTACGATCTTTTTCTCTCGGAACTCCAAAACCTCCCATTGGCCACTAGCGGCCCGGTGAGCGGCATGCTGTCCCATGAGTTCGGGCACGGCCAGACCTACGGCACGGATCCCTCGGTGCCCATGGCGGCCCAGAGACCTTCCGGGGTCACCACGGGCCGTGAAGTGGAGAGGCTGGTCAACGAGGCTGTGGCGAGTTACAGGGGTTTCCAGACCTCCTGGACAGCCTGGGAGAGATATGGGATTCCCCGTAAGGCCTGGGGCGCATGGTACGGGTTTCCGACATATTTGTCGACTATGACCGAGCCACAGTTTACCGAGGCTATGAAACGCCTTGAGCAACTGGAGAGTCGGTATCCTGGCATATCCGGCCAGGTGAAGAAGGTTCTGTACCAATACGGCGACTATGTCGAGCCAGTGATATACAACATCCCTGGCAAGGATTGGACGGCCAACGAGAAAGAGGCGCTCAAGCGCTTCCTTGAGTCGCGCGGCGGAACCTACAGGGAGAGCCTGCCGGAGGAGGAGATGAAGCGTCTCCAGCATCTTCGCCGCCAGCCGTATGTCCGGCTTCCAACAACTCCACAAACAATGTCTGTGGCTGCGCCCTATCCGCCTTTGTCCAAACGCGCAATACCCCCATTGTCCAGGAGGGTTGCGACATGAAAACATGCTCAATTTGTGGAGTTCCGAAGGACTGTACGGAGTTCCAAAGGGATCGTAGTAAAAAGGATGGTTTGAGAAGCGCCTGTAAATCGTGTGTGTCTAGGCGCAAAGCTGTCTACAACAGTGAACATAGAGAACAGAACCGCAGATGTTGCCGTGAGTGGTACGAAGTACACAAGACCGAGATTTCTCTTTCAAGGCATGAGCGTAACAAGCGGGACCCCCTGCCAAGTCGTGAGAGGGTTCGCAGATGGCGTCTTGCCAATCCCCACAAGGAATTCAACAAAACCGCCAGACGCAGGATGCTGACAGGCAGAGATGAGATCAGCAAAGAGCAGTGGCTTTTTTGTATAGCATCGACAAACTGGTCCTGTTTCTATTGTGGACTCAGTCTGGTGAAGGGGAATCGCACGCTGGATCATGTGGTGCCTCTTTCGAAAGGCGGTTCGAACTCAACCACAAATTTAGTGCCATCCTGTAAGCCTTGTAACTTCAGCAAACAGAACAGGTTGCCACACCAGTGGCTTCAATGTCCAAAACTTGGTAGACACAAGGTTTTGCTGCTATGGTCTAAAGTTTTGGTGGGCTTGTTTTTCTAGGGAGGAAGATGATGGACTCGTTCATCAACGTGAGAGCCTGCGAGCGCCTGGTGGCGGGCACCACCTGTGTGTGCGAAAACACCGGTGTCGGCGTCACCGTGACGCCATATGTCACCTACACCTGGATCTGTCCGATGTGTGGCGCTCAATGCCAGATGCCCGGCTTCTGCCCGACCTGCCGTTGGGTGGCGGCACCGTTGCCAAGGTCGCCATGGCGGTGCCCCGGATGCGGGCGCTACCACGCCCCGCATATTGACACCTGCCCGTTCTGCCAGCCGCATGCGGCGCCTGCCTAGCCTGTGTGGCCCTACCTTGGGGATCCGCAACCGGCATACATCGGCGATCCCCCATGGACCATCACGACCACGTCGGGATCGACGGAAAACGTCGAGGGCACCCTCTATGTGGGCGACCCGGTCTCCAACACCGCCTCATACAACGTGGAGGCGGAACTCTTGAAAGGAGTCGTGCTCAGTTAGCCGCCCCCCGGAGGTGGCCGATGAGGGTATTCAACACCGGTTCAGGCGATTTCTGGCACAGCAGGATAGGCGAACAGCTCCGTTGGCTGAGGCTGACGGTGCCACAATACCACCAGGCGAAGCTGCCGGTGGCAGCGCTGGTCGAGAGGGTGGCGCGAGGCGCATTGCCAGCGTGTCGGCGGACCAGGCGATGGCCCGACCTCAATATTAGGCGCGACGCGGTCTCTTTCGAATGGCGTGGACGCGGCGAGATCATTGTTGCGCTTAACGGTTTACGGATAGCCTACTCGCCAGATCCTATAAGGAAAAGCGGCACTTTTGCCATGGTGCTCGATATATCCTCGGGCTCTTCCTCGATTGATAAGTTCCTTCGGGGCTGCCTCTGGCATCTTTTTGAGGTACTGCCATGAGGATGATGAGCACGGGCGCGGCCCGATACCGCATGCGGGTGCTCCAGGCTATTCGGCTGTCGCAGGTTCCAAAGCCCACGATCATCACAGTGATCGACGGCGTGCTGGGAATCTCATGGAGCAACGGCAAACAGCTGGCCACCATCGTACAGGTGCCGGGGTTGCCCGCGCGGTTCGGCTGCCAGACCTTCATGCGGCTGAGGCCGCTGTCCGCTATGGATGTCGATCTCGACGCGCTGGACGGTCCAGCCCACCTGATGGAGTTCCTGGAAACCGTAGCCGACTGGATGGAATGATCATCATCCTGAATACAAAACTTCTCGTAACACCTACATCCTGTATCTACAGGGAACACATGAAGAATGGAACAACCCCGGAGATCCTCATGTGTGAAAACTCAAGTACGAATGGCTGTCCCAAAATATGGCGGCAACCGATCTCGTTTAAGATAAGGAAGGAACAATGAAAGTTCTAAATACATCGGGCAATTCCCTCCTGGCGGAGTTCAATCGCAGACTCGCCGCTGCGCCCGCCAACCAACAGCCCTCCACCGGTTGCCTCGCCCTGTTTCGGCGCATGCTGGGGCATCTTGCGCCCCTCAATAAGACGCTGGGTATGCCTGCCTTTCAAATGTTTGGCTTACAGCCGTTTGACTACCTGGGATGCCAATACGAACTCGATGTAACCTGGGTTTACCCGGACAGCGCGAACGACGGTGTGAATGCAAGCTTTCTCGCCTCCGTCGGCGGTACGTGCTTCCAATTCATCCTGTTCGACCACCTCCACGGAACCGTTTTCGAGCGTCGCTTCCCAGCGAACAGTGCGGTAGTGGCCAAGGAGCTTGTTACACTTGCCGGGATGACGGTCGGTTACTGTGCCACCGCCCGCCCGTAGTGGCCGGAAACTATCAATAATCCACCATAATATTAGCACTCCTCCACGAGGATTGATGGTGCGCAATGATATCCGGCGTCTACTTTATCACCAATATTGTCAATGGTAATAAATACATAGGTTCGTCCGTGAATGTCACGAGACGTTGGCACGACCATGTGCTCGATCTCCGCAACAATAGGCATAATAACAAACACCTTCAAGCTGCCTGGAATAAGTATGGAGCAGGCAGTTTTGCTTTCTCGATGTTGTGTTTCTGCGAAAAACCACAACTATTGGTCAAAGAACAGGAGTTCCTAGAAAATTGTAATCCAGAATACAATATAGCAAAGGACGCCTCTGCTCCAATGTTGGGCCGTCGGCATACTGCTGAAGCCCGCGCCAAAATTTCGTTGTCCAAGCAGGGAGTAAACAATCCAAACTTTGGTAAACAACTGCCTCCAGAAATTAAGGCAAAAATTAGAGTTGTGCGGATCGGAGCCATTCATAGCGATGCCACAAAACAAAAGATGTCTGATGCGTGTGTGGGAGAAAAGAACCACAATTTTGGCAAGAAGCTTTCTTCCGAAACCAGACGCAAGATGAGCGAGGTCCATCTGGGCAAACCGCGCAGTCCAGAGGTGCGCGCGAAAATATCTGCCACAAAGCGCGCCAAAGCCATGGCGGCGGCGGTAACAAAAACAGAACAAGATTCAATGGACACTTCCATTGGGAGCGCACTCCAATGACTCGTCCCATTCGCAACATCATCAAGGATCTTATACGTGTGTTGTTTGAACATCTACCAGAGCCTTGGGGTGTGCTTTATTCGCCTCCGAACAAAAATGGCGAACGGAAATCATGCGGAAATTGTTTCGCGTGGTCTCAAGACAAGCGATGTCTTATTCATGACCGTGATCTGGAGGTGACGACCGATCAGATCTGCGGCTACCACGTGTTCGGCAAGCCTTTGTGGAAATGGGTGAATCGCGGAGTGCAGCCTTTGGATCCCGCGCTGACCGGCCTGGTCCGCGTTCCGGGCGGAACCTCGTGCGACATTTGTATGTGGTTTGAAAATGGTATGTGCCTGGCCGTGCGGGGTCCGGACGGCAATCCGGCAAAAGTACAGGACAAGGGATGCTGCGCTAGATGGGAGGAAAAGTAAAATGGCTTACAAACCGAGTCTTTTGGAAACACACCAGGCCATAAAGAAAGCGCTTAAGGCTGTTGGCGGGTACGAGAAATTGGATTCTGAGCAGAACCGTCTGTTCCAAGAGGCGACCGCAGTGCTGCTGGCTGCCAAGTTTGCAGAGAATGATTCTCCCTATTCTGAGAGGATGCTCGATGAGGCCGACAAGGCCGTGACGCAGTTCCTCGGATCTATGCCGCCCTCGCTGGATGGGGAAGACAAAGAGGACGAGGAAGGGCAGCCCCCTATCTCGAAATTCGAGAGTATTCTTATTCGCGCCTCCGACGCGCTCGATCGCGCTGGGCAGCGGGAACTGTCGGATGAGCTGGACGCCATCCTTAGGACCTTGACAAAGGAAAACGCATGACCGTCGTCGTGAAGCGCAGTGCTGAAGGCGAGGCCGTCATCGATCTCGGCGGAGTCGAAGAGTATGACCGCTTGCTCAACGAGACCTGCGAAAAGGGCAAAACTATGCCAATAGAGCTGCCGTCGCTGGCGGCTACATTGGGTCGTGAGCAACTGCTTTACCTCGTGTCGCTCCTGTCGGCCAAGGCCGAGCACTATGCGCGTCTCTGGCGATATTCGTTTTCGCCGAAGCATGCCGAGCTTGTCGGTCGTCTGCGCGATTTCAGGCGGATGGTAACCGACCATGGAGTCGATCTCTGGCCGGAACTGGGGGAACAGCCTTGAAGACCTGTCCAAAGTGTAGAAAAAACAAAGACGATGTCGAGTTCGGTGTCCGGTCGAATTCCGTTCATTTGCGGAGTCATTGTAAAGAATGTGAAGCGGAGTCGGCAACCAATTATTATCATTCCCACCAGGAGCAGGCTGTTTTGTATAGGGAAAACAATAGGGAAACCCTCCGAGAAAGAGTGAGGCGGCAATATGCCGCACATACTGTGGCAATTGGCATCAAACACGCTGAAAAGGGTTATGCGAAACAACCTCGATACCGCTATGGCGCCTACAAAAGAAATGCGATTCGTCGGCATTACGAGTGGTGTCTATCATTCGAGGAGTTCATGTTTTTCTGGCAGAGCACATGTTTCTACTGCGGTGATCCCATAGAAACGATTGGACTGGACAGGCTTGATAACACCAAGGGCTATATCAAAGACAATGTGGTGTCCTGCTGTCCAAATTGTAATATTGCCAAGTTTCAGATGAGTGTCGCAGATTTTGTTACACACATCAGGAAAATCGCGACCAATCTGAAGGATTTTGTTCCATGAATCCTCGCATACGCCTTTTGTCGGAAATTGGCAATCTTTCAGTCTACGAGGTTGCCGGCGATATCATTCGCGCCGACAAGCGTGGGAGAGACTTTACCAATTTTGGGCATCACTACACATATACTTTCATCCCCGCCAGCGAACTCTGGATCGACCACGAGGCCCATCCTGACGAGGCCCCGTTCTTCATCCGTCACATGCTTGTGGAGCGCCGTCTGATGGGTTCGGGCGCGCCGCGCGACGAGGCTATGGATCTCGCCGACCGCGCGGAGCGGGACGAGCGGGTCAGGGCTATGGGCCGACGGCGGGGAGAGGCCCCCGTCGAGCATCCCAAGATCCGGATGATCGGCAGGCTGCGCTCCGGCGTCGAGGTGTGGCTCGTCGACGGCAAGGCGATCCGCGACACGCTGTACACCGACTTCACCGAGGGCGGGAACTGGCTGGTCTACGGCTGGATCCCCGAGGGCGAGATCTGGATCGACAATGACGTCGTGCCTTCCGAGAGGGTGTTTGTCCTTCTCCACGAACTCGCCGAGTCGCTGCTCATGGGTCGCGGCATGGGCTACGACAAGGCCCACTCGATAGCCACAAGGGTCGAATGGGCCAAGCGGATGCCGCAGCTCTCGAGCCGCGCCGAGGACAAGGGTACCTCGATGTTCATTCACTGCTGGATCAGTGACAACGTGTCGAAGCCAGAAAACCACTGCTTTTTCTACGCGGCGGCCCTCGCAGCACTGTTTCCCGGTCTGACCTTGGTGAAGGGCAGGCATTCGTGGCAGCATCCGGAGGATACGGCCCACTTCTGGACCGAGGACGAGGATGGGAACATCATTGATCCGACTGCGGGTCAGTACCACAGCAGCAAATACTCGGAGGGCTCACCTGTGTCGCTCGAGGCCAACCTGGAGGATGTCGTCAAAGATCCGCTGTTCAAGACACTCCCATACCAGGACCAGGAGAAGATCCTCGCCGCGTCGGCCATGCCGCTGTCGAAGCGGTTCATCGGCTTCCGCCACTTTACGGCCCTGTTGCCGCTCTCCAAGCGCGCTAGCGCGCGTATGAGGGCTCTGTCGGTCAAGCAGCCTTGGGCCAACATGATTGCCAACGGCAGCAAAACCATCGAAACCAGGACCTGGTCGACAAAATACCGAGGACCACTGCTGATCGTCTCGTCCGCCAGACCCGCTATTAAGCCTGCCGGACAGGCGGTGGCAATAGTTGATCTGGTTGATTGCCGCCACATGACCAAGGAGGACGAGCGGGCAGCCAGATGCGAAGTCTACCCCTCCGCCCAGGCTTGGATCCTGGATAATATCCGTAAGATCAAACCCTTCCCTGTCAGGGGAGCCCTCGGTCTGTTCGAAGTCGAAATGCCGATTGAATATTCCGCTGCGGTGTAACATTGCCCTTCACGTAGCGAGTTTCCAAGAACTCAATGGGCGCACAAGGAATGGATTAGTTTTTGTGTGCGGGTTGCCTCAAGACATGATCCGCGAGGTGCCTCATGAATCGTTTCTGGCAACAGTCCGAGGAATTTCCTATCTCCAAACGCGCCAATTCTCTTTGGTTTGATGGGGAAAAGTTTGCCAAAGACCATGCTTTTGTCACAAAAAAGAAAGAAGATTCTGGTAATTTTACTTACATATATGATGAAAAACACATTACTGCCCGTAATAGGAACAAGGAAAAACGTCTCAAAAAATTGAGCGGTTCTCTCAAGAAAATGCGAGCTAAGGTGAGAGAAGATTTATCTCATGAGGATGAGAAGATTAGATTGGCGGCGCTTGCCATAGCCCTCATCGACGAGACTTACGAGCGGGTGGGTAACGAAGAGTCGGCCAGCGAGCTGAAACATTACGGAGTTACCGGTTGGCTCATTAAGCACGTCAGGCTCGGCAAGGGCAAGGCGACCATCAAATATGTCGGCAAGGCCGGGGTAAAGCAGAACAAAGAGGTTAAGAACAAGGTCGTCTTGAAGGCGCTCCGCAAGGCCTGCGAGGGAAAGAAGAAGGGTGACCGGGTACTGGAGGGCATTACGGCCAAGGACGTTAATGCCTATCTGACCCCATTCAAGATCACCGCAAAAGACATTAGGGGATACCACGCCAACAAGGAGATGCTCCGCTCGCTCAAAGAGAACGGCAAGCCACCCAAGGGCGACAAGAAGGCGATTAAGGAGCACTTCAAGAAGGCCCTTGTGGATGCCGCGAAGAAGGTAGGGCATGAGCCAGGGACGCTGAAGCGCCAATATCTCATTCCCAGGATCGAGCAGTACTACATGGAAGGCAAGAGCGTGAGGAACATCCTGGCGTTCCAGTTGCCACCATTCTCGAAGCGCGCCGCCGCCCTGATGGATATCCCGCCCAGAATGGTAGATGACGCTGTGACCTGGGTACTCCAGGCGCATGCCAACCTATGCCTTGCGCTGTACCGCCCGCCTCCACCCCCTGGGCAGGTCGATGCCGAGCTCGCGGCACTCAAGGCATTAGGGCAGGAGGCCAGAACTGACGCCAAAGCTCTCATTGCTGAATCGTGGGACGACGTCGCGAAGGCGGAGGAGGCAATGCTGCCACATTGGGATGGGAGGAAGATATGGATGCGGCTCTCGGGCACGGACGGCCAGCCCAAGGGGATCCTTTTCATCGCCAGGAGGATTCGGCCGGGACGCTGGGTGTACGGCATCAATGTCCAAGAATGGAGCAGAAATCCATCGTTCGCTTCTGGTGTAACACCAGGAAGCAGCTACACGCTGTCCACTATACTCTCCAAACTGGCCGAGAAGATCGAAGAGCTGACGCAATACCATATGCCCCCGGCCGCCAAGGATTACCAGCGGCACAAAGAATTGGAGGCCGCCCTTAAGGAGGTAGCCGCAGGTGCGCCTCCGCTGGATACTGCCATTGATGCCAGCTACAGCCAATACGGCCAAGAGAAGGAGTTTCCCGTCGACATTTCCGGATGGAAGTACGAACGCCTTGTCACCTCCGGCTTGCCGTGGGGGAAATATATCATCGAAGCGGCGCCGCAGGCTCCGCAGAATGAGGCTGCCAACTACTACAAATACAAACCCACCTCTGAGGATAGCCCAGCACAGCTCCCAAGGATCGTTGTCTACGCTGGTCGCCAATTGAGGCCTTGGAACGCTAAGATGCTCCAGATGGAGCAGGAGAACCTGGCGCAGAACGTCCGCCACGAGATGGTTCATCTGGCCCAAGATCTACTCAAAGGCGCGTTACAATTAAAGATGCTGGCTGGAATGCCGCCTATGGCTACAAGAGAGCGTGCCTTGGATCCCAGCGGTTTCGCCAGGCCTTCCCAGAAGACGCTGCGACGCCAGCACAAACTGCGGCGGCCGGAATCGTCGTTCATCGACTACAGGGAGAACGCGATGCGGGTTAAGCACCAGCTTCGTGACGTGGAGTTCCAATCGAACCTGCGTAACTCGATCGAGGAGTGGCGCAAATTGGCCGAACCGATGGATTTGGTCCAAAGACGTCGATTCTTGGAATTGTGGGTCAAGGGCAACAGCAAAGGATTCTTGAAAGCGTTCGATGAAGGCGATCTGCCTTCGGTGCCTTTTGCCCGATCGGAAGTATTCCGGACGCTCTACAACGAGGCGCGTCACGACAGGGCAAAGCGCGACAAGTGGATCGCGGCTGTCCGCATCATGTCCAAAGAGGTCGCCGATATGCTAGAGTCTGAAAAGAGATAAGATTCTGAACAAAGACGTAATAGGAAGAAATCCCCAAAGGAGGCGACCATGGAATGCGGCACATACCCATCGAACACCGGGGAGCCTTCGAACTCGAAGGCCGCGAGATAGCGGACGGCAATAGACTTGAGATTATGTGGCCGGACGGCCAAACTGTCGAGACTACGTTCAAGATCATCCATGGCGAGCTACGCATCGTGGGAACGATCCATGGTATCAAGTGCTGGATAGTGTTGGATTCTGCCGTCAGGAAACGAGAGATCCTGGCACGCTGGCCGGACAAGGAGGATGGATATGGAAAAATTGGCTGAGACACTGTTGAGGGCTGCGGATGCCCTGGATATTATTGGTAGGCGCGACCTTGCGGACGCGCTTGAGGGCCTGCTCAGGGAGGCTACGAAGAAGGCTAAACCTCACCACAAGGTGGGCGACGAGGTGTTCCTCAAGGATGACACACCCCTTCCCGTGACGGCTGTGAAGGTCGACCCACGGTTCGGCGCTTGCTATGAGGTGAAACTCTGGGTCATGGAGCGCGATCTTCGCGACGGAGGGAAGGAGGAGGACGACGCCTCTGACCATGGTAGGGAGCTTGGTCCCACCCCGCGCCTTCCCGCCGAATAACCTAATTCTATATGGTTTTTTCTCCAAAATCGGTCCCAAGCTATATGTTTGGGAGGCCGATGTCTATCAATAATCGGGCATAAATCTAGCATGGAGTGAATCGTATGCCGAAAGTCAGAGAGCCAAGGCCCTTGCGGGCTCAGCTAGGAGCGAGCCATGAAGGTTCTGAACACGAAAAAGTCGCCGATTCCGGACAGCCCCACCGACGAGGATTTCGAAGAGCTTCGCCGCATGGTGAAGGAAATACTCTGGGATCCCGACGGATTCATCGTCATCAAGGGTACCTCAGTCGAAATCGATATTGATGGCAACATTGTCAGTAGGAAACCTTAGGAGAACAACGGGATGGTGCGCATCTTCAGCGTGAACAACACGCCAGCGAACGTCGCGGAAGCCATCTTCACGCTAAAGGGTGTGAAGAAGTCGGCCGGATGGACGGTGCCCAAATCGTCCGACGGGAGCACCTACAACTCCTCAGGGGACCAGATTACGTTAGCCGGTTCCGGGGCTGGAGGTATGGACAACGCGCGGGCATGGTTTGTAATCCAGATGCCCGGCAGCAGCTGCTCGTTCTGCCTACAGAGAACATCGTCCACCGGCGCAAATACCAGCTATCAATGGCGTGTGAAGTACTCCAAGGGGGCCGGGTTCACGGGCGGATCACCTTCGGCATCCCAGGTGCCTTCTGCGTCCGACGAGCGAGTGCTGCTTGGTGCGGGAACGGATGCCTCCCCCACATTCAGCTCCTTCTTCTTAACTGCCACTGATGGCTCTTACCGGTACAACTGTTTTGCCAACAATGCGTCGCCATACGACTTCTATAGCTGGGCCTGGACCAAGTCCTCCGGCAGCCTACATCACACTTTTGGCATTGATCCACTGGTCGGGGCGGCCTCTGGCGATACGGATCCATACGTGGTACATTTGACCGGAAGCGCGGCTGGCTTGACACCTATCACGTTCGGGCTTACCGGGGGACAGCTCTCTGGATGGATTGGTTCGACCTTTTTTCCACAGTCCGGCGGTTACCCCTGGATGGCAGCCGGATTCCCGATGATCTCATCCGGTAGCGGCAGCAGCCTTTGGGCCATAGATGGCAATCAGGCAAATATCATCAACGGCAAGGATGACCTCATCCCGCTGACGGCAATCGGCTACGTGACATCGACCCTACCATACTACAAGGGGGTGCTGACTGTGGTGCGCGCCATCGTGCCGTGTGGCCGTCACGCTGGTGACCTATACTCGATCGACTCGTCGAAAGATGGCGTTGCCGCTAACCAATACTGCGTGCTCCCGTGGGACGGCTCTAGCACGCCGCTGATCTAAGGGGCGACATGTCGTACTCGTTTAACACCAATCAGACCCCCGCAACTTGCGCCGTAGCCATCTACAACTTGAAGACCTTGCTTAAGTTAGTGGGGTGGACGGTGCCGCGCTCGTCGGATGGAAGCACCTACAACTCCTCGGGGGACCAGATCTCCTCGGGTGGCTCTGGTGCGGGCGGAATGGATAATGCCAGGGCGTGGTTCATCGTCCAGGCTCCGAGCGGCGGCAAGCAATTCTGTTTCCAGCGGCAAAACACAGTCGGGGCGAACTCAAGCTACCCATGGCGGATGAAATACTCCCGAAATGTTGGCTTTTCTGGTGGGTCGCCTTCGGCGACCGTCACGCCATCCGCAGCGGACGAGCAGATCCTGCTCGGCGCGGGAACAGACGCCTCCCCTACGTTCGCCACGTTGTTTGCCACGACGACGGACGGCGGTTTCCGTCACCAGTTGCTGGCGGACAATGCCAATGGCTACAGCTTCGCCTCATTTGCCTGGGTCAACGCGTCGGCTTTGCCGACGCATGGCTTTCTTTTCGATTCCTTGACTTCTCCAGCCTCGGCGGACGGATACGCATGTTCGATCTATGTCAATGGAATCATCGCCAATACCTCGGGGGGAGGCGGTTCGGGTGCGGGTTGTTTCCAATATGAGAGCATCTACCGCAATAACGGAAAAATATTCGGATACAAATCGGATGGCACTTGGAGTACGACAATCCTCGGATGCGCTCTCGCGGTTTCTGAAAGCGGCACAGTTAAGCTGATGGCCCCCTTCGGGATGAATGTTGATGCCGACAACAAGGATCCCCTTTTTCCGATTCCAATGGTACACTATAACACCATTACGGATCTCGGAGATTGGAGGGGATTCTCTACCCTATTGCGATGGTCGGCGGTTTCCAGGACGACGGCCAGCACACTCTCCGTCTCCACAAGCAAGGACCGGATTATTCTCTGTGACGTCTCCCTTCCATGGGATGGATCGACACCTACAGTGTGATTTATGGCTGACTACAACGGGGCATCACGGGACTTCGGATACGCCTCTGGCACCAACCTGCGTGAACTGGCAGCTAGCGGCGAACACCAGGCGACGACGGTCGTCGGCAACAACGCCGATCTCATGCGGCCAAACCGCGACGGCCAGCTGGATTTCGTGAGCCAAACTACCACGCAATTCGAGAATCGCGGCCGGAACACCGGTGCGGGACCGGCCTACGTCTATTGGGTTTCGTCGGGCGCGCCCGATCCAACAGGCCTCCAATACACCGGCTCCGTGCCATTTGGCCAGCTGGCCGATCTTGTTGTGGTCGGCTCTTTCCTGGAATAGGACAGATCCCTATGATCCTCTACCGCACCACCGGCCCCGCCGAGTTGGAGCTTGTCCGCCGATCCGGCTGGACAAGGTTCCCGCCCCGCCTCCCGCACCAGCCCATCTTCTACGCCGTGCTCGACTATCCGTACGCCGTCGAGATCGCGGGTCAATGGAATGCCAAGGAGTCGGGCGAGGGCCATATCCTCCGCTTCGAGGTGGGCGAGGCGTTCCTGTCCGCCTACATCCTGGCCGCCGTGGGCGGGAAAACACGCAGGGAGTACTGGATACCGGCCGAGGACATGGATAAGTTGAATGGGGCCCTTGCGGGCCCGATCGAACTGATCACATCCTTCAAGGCGGAAAGATGAACAACCTCTGCAAACTCCCGGAAGATCTCCAGCTCATGATCGCCCTCCACGACCTGCTCGAGGCCTTTCGGCCGCTCGGGCGCGGTGACCTGCGTCACCGGGGAGCAGGGCGAGGCCATCGACCGCGCCCGCGCCCTGCTCGAGGGCCGGCGCGACGAGTTCGCCCGCCTCCTGTGGGAGCGGATCATCGCCCCGGTCGACAGCATGCCCTTCTGCTCCAGCCCCGACTGCCCGGACCACTGCCATGTCCACAAGCCCGCGGTCGCCGCGGCGCTCCTGGACAGCTGGCTCGAGAGGGGCACCCGGAGGGCCGATGCGGCCCGCGCCAGCGAGGGCCTCTCGGAGACCGCCCTCGGCCTGCACCGGCTCGCGGCGTCCATCGAATCGCAGGACATGGCCGGAAAGATCAGGGAGTTCGCCGACAGGATGTGGGTGGCCGCCCGCGACCTCGACAAGGGGGCCGGATGAGAATCCTGAACACATCCGAATCCGCCATCCTACATGCGTTCCGCCTGGCGATGGCGAGGCGCGTGTACGGCCCGCATCCCACGCCGGAGCAGGTGGGCGCTATGCGCCCGTTCTCCTGCGGGCGGCCCGTGGTCAAGGGTCGCCAAGTGGGCGCGACCTTGGGCCTCCTGGCGGAGGCCGGAGCGCTGCCATGACAGTGACGCACCTCATCGGCCTTCCGCCGATCGCGGGGCAGAAGCCCGTGGTCCATCTTGTCCTGTCCAACGGCTCGGACGTCCTGGTTCCCCTGATCCGGGGCGCCAGCGTGGCCAGCCTGCGCCGCTCGGTCGAGCGGAACTGGAGGGACTATGTGGGCGGCGAGCCGCCCCATGTGACGATCATCAAGGCGGGCAACGCCGTGGGCGTCTGCGCCACCCACCATGGCCCGAGGAGGAAGGCTTGAGGATACTCAACACCAGGAAAACTCTGAAGGATAGGCTCGAGGAGTGCTTCGGCATCCCGAGGCGCCCGCCTTGGGTCCACACGCTGAACCGGGACGGCAGGACCGTGACCTCGGGTTCCCACCGGAACTGCGGCTCGGGCATCATCAGGCGGGCGAACCCATGAGAAGGCAGGATTGGCAGCGTCTCCGCATCGAAACCGTCAGGCAGGCGCCAGACGCCCGGATCGTCCCCCACGCGTGGGACGAGTTCCCGTGGATCGCCTGGGCGCTGGACCCCATCGCCAACCTGCTGGGACCGCCCAAGATCCTCCACTCCGCCATCGCATGCGACTCCTACGGCGGCCCGCCGCAGTACGGCATCCTGATCTCCTGGAACATGGCGGAGGAGATGGCCTACGAACGCGGCCTCAACGCCGATCTGGTTCCCATCGACCCCGCCAAGCCGGCTGTGGGCCTGCTTGTGGGATACTACCAGAACTCGTCCTGCATAGCGCGCGTCATGCCGCATCCCACATGGCGCCTCAGGCTGAGCGACCACTGGGGGGACAGGTACCACACGCTCGACGAGTTCGTCGCGCGGTGCCTGGAGACGCTGGACGCTCCGCGCCCCGTGGACATGTTCAGCGACAAGGTGCGCATGGGGATCGCGGCGGGATGGATCAGGCCGCCGAAAGGTATGATATGAGGCTCCTCAACACCGACATCAATCGGCTCGCATCCGCCTTCAGGCGCATTCGCGAGGCCTGCGCCAACCGCGTCGCGTTCGAGGCCCACCTCGTCGGCAACGCCGAGCTTTTCCTGCGCCACAACCTGGCCGAC
>Ga0153915_10002352_pt1 | contig 17303 bp, 12 predicted proteins | sample Opewatmetagenome_2_FD_107003 | JGI IMG/M metagenome (GOLD analysis project Ga0153915, IMG submission 107003) | Freshwater wetland microbial communities from Ohio, USA - Open water 3 Core 3 Depth 3 metaG | ecosystem: Environmental > Aquatic > Freshwater > Wetlands | place: USA: Ohio, Lake Erie...
CTATGCGACGAATTTTGAACATTTCTACCGCGTGATGGAAGACCTCAGAAAAAAATTCCCGGAGGACATCGCAAATTATGACTATCTTTACGTCACCGAGGTGTTCAAATCCAATACCCTTCCCGAAAAAACTTAACTGCTCACCAATGAAGCTTTCATTCTATCGAAGAAAAAAATCTAGGATTTATTTTTTCTTTGCTTTTTTCAACACATTGTCGATACGTACTTTTAACTCTTTGATTTCAATGGGTTTTTTAATATAATCTTCAGCAATGAGTGCCCCAGCATGCTCAGCGAATTCATCGGTTCGAGCAGTCAAAAAAATAATTGGGATATCCTTCCACAATGGGTTTGCACGTAATCGGTCGAATACTTCCCATCCGTTCATCCTTGGCATCATGATGTCTAAAAGAATTAGATGAGGAGGTTCTTGACTGTGGAGCAAATCAAAACATTTCTCACCGCTTTCAGCAGGGATGATCATGTACTCTTTTCCATATAAATTTTCGAACGATGTTTTAACGAAGTAGATTTGGTCTTTTTCATCATCTACTAATATGATTCTTTTCATGATGATTGCTGCCTCTTGTGATATATCAAGGAAGGCTTTAATATTTATTTCTACAGAAGAGCAATGTTAAGCATATCAACCGGTTTGATATGCTAACTCTCCTTGTTCTCCTGTGAAGATGTCACCGGTAAAGTAAAGAACACGGTGACACCTTTTTCAAGACCAGCACTTTCTACCCAAATTCGTCCCCCATGTTTTTCAACAATACGTTTACAGATCGACATTCCTAACCCGGTGTTCTGAATGTCATGCCTTGCATAGTCTGCCTTATAGAACTCATCAAAGATCCGTTCGATTTGATCTGGGGTCATCCCGATACCGTTATCAGCAATAGAGATCGTGACAAAGCCATCTGTTTGCTTCGCGTCGATGGTAATCCTGCAATCCTGTCGGCAGTATTTTACGGAATTTTCAAAGATGTTCGTGAGCAGTTCCTCGAGACGCAAACGATCTGCTTTTATGGAGAGGTTCTTCGGGATGGTATTTGAAATATGAGCAGAAGATTCATCAAAGAGGATTTTTTTATTTTTAATGATATGACTTACTTCCTTGGACAGGTTCAGTGTTTCGATTGAAAACTTCGTGTTCGGGGAGTTAAGGACCGCAAGTTCGAGTGTTTTTACGACAAGGTTTTTCATGTAATCCGCATTACGATGAAGAACGGTGAGCATCTCCTTTTTCGACGAATCTGGTTCCTGTTGTTCAAGGAGAGGGATTAAATTAATCAAGGGACCTAAGGGGTTCTTTAAATCATGGCCAAGCTGGGTGATAAATTCGTCTTTTTGTTTCAGTAATGTTTCTACTTCTTCTGTCCGTTCCTGTACCCGCTTCTCAAGATTCTTATTGAGTACATCAAGCTCTTCTCGTGCGATCGTCAAATCTTTATTTATCTGTTCAAGGTGCTCTGTTTTTTCCTCTAATTCTTTTGTTCGCTTGGCGACAAGTCTTTCCAGATTCTTACTATATTCCTCAAGATGATCTCGGGAGAGTTTGAGATCAGCGCTCATCGTATTAAACGCGGTTGCAAGTTCACCAATTTCATCCTCTGACTTAATTTTTACTTCATATCCTAAGGTTCCCCGCCCCATATTGCGCACACCTTTTGTCAGCTCACCGATAGGGGCAGAAATGAAATAATTAAAGAGGAAAAATATCAGGAGAAAAGAAACGATAATGAAAATACCAGAATAGAGGGATATGGTAACAATCATATCATTGGTCATTGCATCTAAACTTGCAAGTGAAAAGATATATCTCACTGAATATGCATGTGCACCGTAGATTTCGAAATATGGTTCAATAATATCAACACGGCGCGTTTTTTCATTTATAGAGCGAGACGATAAAGGTTCTCCTGCTCGTTGAATCAATGTTGTATTTTCAAGGAATCGTTCACCATATGTAGCTTCATCGTATTTTCCGTTTTCAATCTCGGTAGAGTCAAAATAAATTTTTCCATTCACATCAACGATTTGTATTTCGATAAGGTTACTATTTAGCTTCATTAAATCATCGATGATGTCAGTGAATTTATAAAAACCAGATTCATTAAAAAATTGATAATTTTGAATCACATACGCAACAGACAGACTTGAGAAGGAGGACGCATTATCGATGAGCGAATCTCTTGCTGCTTTTGATTCCCGTTCAATGATCAACAATGAGCTCGTGAGAAAAACAACGAGAAGGATGATGAGTAACGGGAAAATAATTTTCAGCTTGAGGCTGCGAATCTTCTTCATTCCTGACTGCACCAACAACCATGTATCTCACCTCCGTTATTTAACAGTAATTTCTTCTACAAGAGTGCTGAGATCAGATCGTGGAGTCCACTCAATATAATCTGGAAAAGCATAATTGCAGACGCTAATGTAGAGTGGGATACAGGCGATATCATCCATCGCAATCTTGAATCCCTGCTGCATCAGTTCCATTCGTGTCCGTTGGTTCATGGTGTAGCTGACTTCTGAAGCGATTTCATCGATGGTTGTATTCGAATAATGCCCGAAGTTGTATGCCCCAACGCCAAGCGGATGATTCTCAGATCGTAGCAGATAGTCAAAAATCTCACCTCCGTCCCCAGTCGCTGGTATCCAACCTATAAAATAAATCGAGCAGTCCCCCATATACAATCTGTTATAATACTCTTCCTCGGTTGGAATCAGGTTGAGAGTGATGTTTACTACCTGTGATAGCTGTCGTACTATCTCTTCTGAAAGCTGAATCTGCACCTCATAATTCTCTGGGCAATCGAGAGTTAAATTAAACCCGTTTTCGTACCCAGCTTCCTTGAGAAGCTGTCTGGAAAGATTCAAATCGTATGTCAATCGCTTTATCGCGGGATTATACCCGAAGATTAATGGTGAGAGGAGCTGGGAGGCTGGTTCTGCTGCCAACTCCAATATTTTTATGATTCTGTCCACTTCAACCGCATGATACAGCGCTTTTCTCACACGCACATCAGCTAAGGGATTTTTCGTCCCGGGAAAACCACTGCTATTCTCCCTAAAATCAAATCCTAAATACCAGACGGTAGGACTCGATATTTTTTTTATGGTAATCCCTGAAGTATTGAGGATTTCATCGACATACATTTGAGCGACGTGCTCAAGCACGTCGATTTCTTTTACGATAAGCGCGGTTTTCCGATCGTCGCCATTTTGGATTATTTTATACAGAACTTTTTTTATGACGGGATGGCCCATCGTATAACCATCAAATCGTACTAAGGTGATATTGTTCTCGGGTACGTACTCCTCAAGTTTATAAGCACCGGTCCCAATAGGCCATTTTTCTGATGATGTCTCCAGATAGTTCTGTGATGCTATCGGTATATTTGTCAATTTGTTTAAAAGAATAGGAACCGGCTGATAGGTTTTGATATCGACAGTATAATTGTTTACGACCTGGACTTCTTTAATTTCTGTAAGCAAATCCCAGAGCACATGGCTTTTATTATTCTTAATAAAATCAATTGTATATTTGACATCATGGGCGGTAAAATTATACCCGTTATGGAATTTGACGACATCTCTGAGGAAAAACCGCCAGGTGCAATTATCTGGATTATTCCATGATTTCGCGAGTTTTGGAAACAACTTAAAACTGTTGTCAAATTCAACTAAAGGATTAAAGATATTGAAATTTATTCCCAACGTGTTGGTATCATAGCTATCAATCCAGGGAAAGAAACCATGAGGATCCTCTGCAATACCGATTGTCAGTAATTCGCTTTGTTTCTGATTTCCTTCTTCAGCTTGATTGATACATCCTGAAAAACCTGAACAGAGCAGGAGGATGCCTATGGCCACCAGTAGTATTTGTTTCATGTTCTCCTAATATGTGCATATTTTATTCTTTCCATAGAGGGAAGTCTATGAGGTCGATTTGAATATATTTACAAATCTCTTACTGTCAAAGGAGAATTAAAATGTATCTTTAAATTTTTTGTACAAAGCAGTACTATTTCCAAAAATACATCTATTTTATCCAACTCTCCTAGTTTTCTTCAAAATCCACGGGGAGAAACAGGTTCTTGATAAGGAGATTACAAAACATTCAGAAGATCATGCAAAGACATGACCTTCGCAAACCCTCGTCTTAAAACCTTTAATTCCATGTCATGGAGTTCCTGGAAATGTGCCGCTGTCACATCGCTTCCAAACACGACCTTAAAGCTACGTTCATACGCCTGCCTTGCGGTCGTCGAGCAGCAATAATTCGTAAGGGTTCCACTGATAATCAGCGTGTCTTTCCCAATATTCTTCAAAACGGTTTCTAGGGGAGTCTCAAAAAACGCCCCATAGGATGACTTGTGAATAACGATTTCATTGTCCTGAGGGGCAAGCTCATGCCAAACGGTCCCTTTCACGAAAAACGATGATTGATCAATCGGTAAATCAGGGAAGCGGCTCGGCATGAGTGGCAAGGTTTTCGGTCGATCAAGATACCGATGAGTTTTAGAATATACCGTATAAATAACAGGGATGTTTCTGCGACGACAATGCTCAATCAGCTGTTTCATTTGCGGTACGCGTCTGGTAGCCTCAGGAACCCAATAGGGAGACCATTGGGGTTTTACAAACTCATCTTGCATATCGATGACCAGCAAGGCGCATTTTTCAGGAATGATATCGAATTTTACCTCCCCTTCATCGTAGGATTTCCTTGCTAAGTCAAGCACATACTTTTCCGAAAACTCTGCTGGTTTCATCAGAAGTGATAACGATGATATTTCTTATGAAGATTGCGACTTTTCCTTAGCTCAGGATAAGAAGAACGAGCAGGATAGCGAGGATGCGAGTCAACGGATCAAGGATCTTGAATCGTAAAAGAAGAGGTATGTTTGCTACAGGAGGGCCTTCGCCTGGTGCTACGGATGAGTTGGTGAGGCGATAGAAATGGACTGAATTTGTTTTCAGCGTATCTATTCTTGTATATGGAGAGGTGGTTTGTGTTGTGGTATTCGTTATCTCCAGGTGATGGGTCTCATCGATACAATACTGTACGATGGTATATGTGGTATTCCATGGGAGGTTTGTCAGAGTAAGGTTGTAGTCAGTATTCGGTGCATCGAAATTACTCAAAAGGATGCTGATGTTTGTTTTATCTTCTGAGATACCAGCAAGATATGTTCTTCCGATCGAGCTGTTCATCACCGGGGTTGATATCCTAAGGGGAGTATCATGGGCTATCGTCTTCATTGCCTGATAGGTCAATGCAGGTTGTTTATAGATACCGTTGTACGTAAAAAGACTAAGATCAAGCCCGAGGAACCGCATGAGCCAGTTGTTGTCTTGGTTGCCACGGTAGCGAAACGCATGATCCAGGTATGCGTCTTGGAATACCGTCAGACTACAGGCGGTAAACGCGGCATTCCTCGCGTTGTCTTTATCCCGTTGCGGTGTAAGGATATCGATATTCCATTCTGTGTTAATGTTTTCAGTGCTTAGAAATCCAAATGAATCAAGGAGGGAACGAATATGGCGGGATGCAGTGTAGAGGTCAAACGGAGCAGCTGCGTAGCGATGCCAGGAGAAGAAATCCAAAGGTACGTCGTGGTCTTTCACATACTGGAGAAATCCCTCTGTATAATTGACATTGGTTACTGAGGAGGTACACGGACCTCCGACCTTCACTTGTGAATTATAGGTTTTCATGGTGTCTGCTGTGATGTGATACAGCTCGTAATATTGCTTCGCGGTCCCATTCCAGAATCCGGTGAGATCAGGTTCATTCCAGACTTCCCAATACAGGATATTGTAGAAGAATCCCTGTTTCCATCCAGCGTTGTAATGCATCATGATATGTTTGCAGACTTCCGCCCATTTTGTAAAATTCGAGGGGGGATTCCGTAATGTGTGATTCGAACCAGCGCTCTCCCCAAGTCGGTACAATACCTGGCATCCTGCGTTAATCATACTGGTGATGTACGTATCGGTGGTCTCGAAATGGTAGTTGGATTCAACGGTTGGGTCTGTGCTCCAATCCGGGAAAATCGTGGTGGTATCTGTCGGTCCAAAGAGATCATGGGTTCTGATGGTGGTAATCCCGATAGCTTGATATTGTTCTGTTAAGTCAACATAGGAAGGCTCGTTTTTAATCGGTATCGGACCATCATTGATGTCACTAAAAGGGCGAATAACGCCGCTGACGTTGGAACAATCAAGTTTGATTAACAGTATGTCTTTTGATGCTCCTGAACGAACTGGAATAGGAGAAAATGCTGCAGAAAGAGAAGTTAAAAAAATGGTGCAGGCAAGGAAAAACACGATCATCACCTGTATCCAAATTCTCTTCATAGGTATCAATACATCATAATATTATATAAAATTTATCCATAAAAACATCTTCGTGTCCTTTGAGGAGTAAAACAGAAAAAACAAATGAGATGCTACCGTCCAAGGAGATAGTGTAGGAGGTTAAAGAGAAAGGGAAATCGTTGTAAAAATGTAAAGACCAGCAAAGTTGTCAATAGTCGTGGCATGGTTACTTGAAGACTGCCCCATCCGCTTTCCGCAAAGTAGCCATCCCTTGCCTTTACCTGGATAGTGTAGGTTCCCTTCTTTGTGAATGTATGACTAAGGGTGATATTCTCTCCAGAATGGAATGGACCGACCCAACTGCTATTTGTTTGATCACCCCAATCGACGTAGTACATAACATCATCCATCTCTGAATCCTGCGTCACAATGGAGTAGGAATATGCGACTCCCACTTTTCCTTTCGTCTCACCCTCGATTAAAGGGGTATCTGGCGGAGAATTGCGAATGGTTGTGAGTGTCTGGACTCGATACCCTGACAAACTTCCACTGTCGCATTGCACGATAACGCCACCAGAACCGGTTTCTCTGTCACAGGGGGAATCATCATAGATGGCAGGTGCGACAATCGTTTTTGAATAATAGCCTTCTGAATCGGTAGAAGTACTCCATGTATCCCCCGTGGAGGGGATAGCGATAGAAATGATGCCATCCTGAATAGGTTCACTGGTTTCTGTTATCAGTGCCTGACCAGAAATAATAACAGCGTCACCAGGGAGTGTGAGAGCCGGTGCAATGTCCTCTGAAATCGTTATAGGCTGGGCTGTGCGAGTGTATGATTGAAGGGTGGTTGTCATCTGAAGTGTTGAGCTCTCATCACTTTGATCAATCGTTGTTTTCACCATAGCACCGACATCAGTTGAATACCACGCGGTGGTATTTGAACGAGTGATGGTATAACAATCATAGGAACCAGCAGGGACAGTAATTTGTTCCTTTTTCGTACATTGGACGGTTTCATCGATCGATTGGCTTTCATCAAATGATTGTTCGTAAAGCCCCTGGATGATGAACGATCCTGAGATGGTACTGAAGCTGACAAGCTGCCATTGTTCTCCAATAAGGAAAGGAAAATCATAGAGTTCTAAGGATGGTGAAGAGCTGGTAACCAGATCCATTTCATAGGGAAATGGAATAGGAATAGGAACGATGGTAATTGTCCCTTCTGAATGAAGTTCTGTAGTTTCCTCTGCAAGATCAGAAATACGTACAGTAGAAGTTCCGGTAATCTCACCGCTGAGATCCCCTGAAAATCCGCTTATCGAAAGCTCCCCGCTGATATCTCCGGTGATTTCGATCTCATAAGCATCGTCTGCTATGCCAACTACCCTTTGCTGGAGGTTCTCAATGGTCCCAGAAAAGGATCCATTAGGACCAGAATAATAAAGAGGATCGATTGTGTATATCCATTGATCCCCCTGGTACCAAGTTGGAATATCTCCTTCACTTGTTCTGCCACCGCTCTGGACTGATGTAAAGAAAGAATCGTATTGAGGTGACGTTGTTCCCATTGCTGGAATGATATTGATGCAGAAAAATAAAACACATATTCCCCAGACTAGTACGTTCTTGTTGAAGTTCCTTTTTCGATTGTCGTACCTCATATGATGCCCTTCTTCGATTAACTATAAAGGCCAAAGACATTTAAATGTTTTCAAAACGATAAAAATTTTATGTTTTTTATCGAAAAGAGATAAAAAATCAAAAAAAGAGATGGATGCCCCACCTATAATTCAAAATATTTTCTATGAAATGAGATAAAATGATAGAATTCTTGTAAGCTTTCATTATATGAAAAAATATAGCGAAATTACGATTTTTTCCAAAAAAATACTGAAAAGGTTTAAGAAGGGGCAGTCTTTCAAGTTTAATGTAAGTAAAAATTAGGGGTAGAACTTGAAAGCACGTGATGTTTTAGAAATTACAAACAAACAGTGTGAGATGTACCAAGCCGATTATCTCTGCACTGGATTCTACCCAATAGGAAACAAAGAGGGTTCTTGCGAACGAAAAGTAATCGAACCTTAGGAAACTGATATAAAAAGTCCGAGATTAAAACAAAGAGGTAAAAAAAAATGTTAGTGGGCGATTCTAAGTTTGAAGAGGCATTAACTATTGCGAAAAAAGGCTCGCATTGCGGTATGTGCCGATTTGATTTTCTTGGGACAGGGTTATGTCCATCAGGTAAAAAGTATGGGTTTGTCGCCTACTGGCCCCAGGGACGCATGCAGATTTTTAAGTCATTGATGTCAGGGAAAGTAAAACCAACCCAAAAACTTGTCGAAATCGCGAACTCATGCACTCTGTGCGGCATTTGTGACAAACAATGTAACTTTGCCACGCAACTACGACCAGAGAAAGTTGCAAAGGCACTCAAGGAATATACAAATACTCTAGGGAAGAATGAATTTCAGGATGTCCCTGAGGATGACATAGTTAAGGGATTGAGAAAAATTGTTGGGGAAAAATGGGCGACAAATGATCCTGTGATTATCTCCTCCTACATTCAAACAATCATTCACCCAGATTCTGAATTAAATTTCTATGTCGTCTTGCCGGAGAATACAGAAGAGGTAGCAAAAATAGTTCAATTCGCAAATACACATAACATCCCTTTTATGCCACGGAGTGGCGGTACTCTTTTGTCTTGTGCGACTCCAACAGTGCTTTCAAAAGCATTTTGCCTAGACCAGGGTATCATCATTGATTTGTTACGGTTACAAAAGCTTGAGATCGATCCGAAAAGTCAAACCGCTACTGTAGGAGCAGGGATCACCGCGTTCGAATTACAAAAACAAGCCAGTAAGCATAAACTGCGGGCGAATCTCGCAGAGGCAGGAGCCCATGTCTGTTCAAATATTGCATCAACAGGCATTACAAGCCCCTGGCAGAATAGGTACGGCTGGGCAGCTGAGAATTACATCGATGTAACGTTAGTCGATAAGCAAGGAAATATCAGGAATAATAGCGATTTGGACATAAAGAATCCGTATACGACCGAGCGAGGGTTTGCTGACATAACATTGAGCCCGCCTGGGATAATCACAGAGAGTAATGTGAAGCTTCATCCTGTGTTTGATGACGAGGATATCGTTCTTGTTCCTTTCGAACACCTCAAAGATGCCCTGAGCATGATAATAACACTTGCACAGCGCAATGTGGGTGTCTCATTGATTGTTCTTTCTCGTAAATACCTTTCAGAGTTTCTCTGCCCAACAAACCAGATTGCAAAAGACTTCGATGACATCTGTAAAAACTATCTAAAACTCAATTACGTTGTTGACGTCATCTGCAATAAAGACGAAAAGAAAATTGTTGAAGAAATGGCTGAGTGCACAATCGATAAAGCAATGATGAAGACACTCATGTTAGGTGCTCCGAGACTCGCCTCATTAAAAAACAGTGAATTCTTGAAGGTTCTTTCAGAGGAAAAAAACCCAAGCAAAGCGATTTTTGCCGGTCCGATGAGAAAACACCTGGAAAAAGGATTAGACGCTTCACCAGAACAGATCTCCAAGGTGTATGATAAGGATCTCCAGGATTTCTTCAAGAAGGTGTACTCCAGACCTGAAATGACCGATATCATCTGGCATCATCACTACAGAATCCTTCCGTCTCGACTGATGAGACAGCGACTATTTTTTGCTCAGGCAGGGATGATATGGACCGCTGATCAAAAGAAAATTTTGAAATTAGTTGATATGTTATCTAATGTGTGCGACAAATACAAATTGGAGCACATGCTTGGCTTTATTCTCCCTATGGACGATGGAAAATATGCATTTTTTGAATATGACTACTATTATGACCATAACGACCCTGATGCAACGAAAAGGGTTAGCCAGGCACTCATTGAAACAACTGAAAATTGTTTAGTGATGGGTGACATCCTTATGGTCCTGAACTATTTGTTTAAAGGGCTGTACAGGAAAGAGCACGTGCTCTATCCGATACCGAAGGGAATCTCAGAGGATGACCTAACGCTGTTCAGAGAGTTGATTGAAACTATCTTAGGGAAGGAATTCAAATGGTAAAGTTTCTTTCACAAGAATGGATCGAACTTGGGAAAAAGTATATCCTTAAACTCGACTCGGTAAAAGACCTAAAAGAAGTCACTACGTCTCTTCTCGCCGTGATTGAACACGTCCCACCGAGCGATACAACAATGAACTTCTACTTGAAGCTTCAGAGTGGAAAATTAACTGATTTTGTCGTCAGTTCCGGTGACACGTCGCAAGGAAAAGAAGCAGTGTTTACAGTCAGCGGGAATTACGGGACCTACAAAAGCATATTAAAAGGGGAGATGAGCATGGCAGTCGCTCTCCTCCGGGGGAGATTGTCACTGAAAGGCAGTAAATTGAAAGCCCTGCAGATCATTAAACCACTCGACGGCGTCATCGTATCTCTAAAAGAAGCAACAGATGAATTTGAGGCATAAAAAAATGACACCGATATCTGAACATATGGAATGGATGCAGCGACTCGGGAAATTGATACCACCCAAAAAGGAGTGGACACCGGTAGACATCGCATTGCACACTCCTAAAACGTTCTTCCTTGAGTATTCAAAAGCGCAGGAACATCTGTTTCCCGCAATCCATCATACTTTTAAGCATCATTATGAAAACAACTTCTTGTACCATCGTGTCTGTGAAATCAATGGAATCACCCCTGAGGCGATCACCTCAAAGAATGATTTGAAGAAAATCCCGCTGCTCCCTGATGCATTTTTCAAGGATTACCCTGACGGAAGACGGTTTTTACATTGGTTGAAGACCATTTTCACCGGATCTCTGCCCAAACCAGTATTCAAAAGTAGCAACCCTTCCCATGATGAGATTATCGAGGAGTTCAACAAAAAAGGCACCAGTATTATGTTTACGAGTGGTACGAGTGGACGCTTCAGTTTCATCCCTCGTGACACCCTCTCTTGGAACCGGGTGAAATACAGCGCGATGAAATCAGTCATTGAACTCATGGATTACGATCACACGGACCAGGTTATTCTTCTCATCCCTGACCCTCGGCAGACGAACCTTACCATCGCCAGTCTCTTCGGGATTGCGTATGATTTATACGACCCGGCAAATATCCATGTTGCTTTGGACATGAAAATAACAACACAATTTCTTCGGATGCAGCGGGATGAAACTATTGGTATCTCAGAAAAAATCAAGGCAAAGGCGCTCGCAAAAATCAGCCCGTTGGTGCAGCGAAACTCAGACCTGCGCATTATTCATTTGCTTGAGCAGTTCGAAGAAGAAGGGAAGCGGGTGAATATTGCTGGCCCGCCGTTCTGGCTTGACCGAATCATGGAGCGGATGAAAAAAGAAGGAAAATCAGTTCGCCTGCCAGCAAGCCAGATTCTCACTGGTGGCGGCTGGAAGGCAGAGGAGGACAAGCGTCTCCCTGAGGAAGCATTCCGGGAGAAAGTCGAGGAGATCCTTGGGATTCCCCAGGAGCGGTACCATGATGTGTACGCGATGTCTGAATGCAGCTCCGTGTTTCTCAGCTGCGAAGGGCATTACAAACATGTCCCCCCTGTCGTGATTCCACTGGTCCTTGATGAGAACCTCAACAATCTTGGCTATGAGCAGATCGGACGGTTCGCCTTCATTGATCCGTTACCTGACAGTTACCCTGGTTTTATTATCACCGGGGACCGGGTGAAACTCTTGGAACGTTGTCCGAAATGCAACAGGGAAGGCCCTGTGCTTGATGTCGAGGTAACGCGGATGCCTGGGTTCGAGGGTCGTGGATGCGCCGCGGTCATGGCTGAGCTGATGCAGCAGGGTGGTGATGAGCATACTGCGCTTCCCGTCGGATGAGTGGATTAAAGTCTTTAAAGAGGAACTCAACAAGAATAAGACATACCAGGAGGTCGCTAAGGATTGGGAAGGAGATTTCCTCTTCGTGATAACCCCTGATGAGGACTTGAAAAAAGAAGTCGTGTATTACGTTGACCTGTGGCATGGAAAATGCAGGGATGCTTTTTTAGTGAGTGGTAAAAAAACAGCGAAATTCGTGTTCACCGGACCGTATTCGAACTGGAAGAAGGTCATCCGCAAGGAACTCGATCCAATCCGAGGATTGATCCGCGGGATGTTCACCGTGGAAGGCGATTCCCGGGTGATTCTGGATCAGGCAAAGGCAGCCCAAGAGCTGGTAAACACCGCAAGTACCATCCCGGTTGTATTCTAAAGGGTTGACTATGGGACGTACGGTTGATTGTTTTTTCTGGGATTCTGCGTTACGGTTTGATTCTGAGCTAACGTTTATCACCGAGGATATCGGGAGTGGTATTACTCTGAGGAAACCGGTGTTTACCGTTGAAGCATTGGAGAAAATCATTCAGAGAATAAAGATAGCTCGTCAGGAGTATCTCCGGACGCACGATATCCCTGATGTGCTTGATGCGATTGATAAGGTCAACGCGCTGTGGATCAACCCGTCGTATCAGGGACGGAAGATAGCTCGGGAGGTCTTGCCAATCGTGACCGGGTTTTCCGTTGAGATGATTGAATCCTGGGGTTTTGACTATTTTTTTGATATTATTAAAAAAGATAATCTCCCATTAGCTGGAAAATTGCAGGCACAGAACTACCGGGAGTTTTTACCCTGTGCTGATGGTCTGGTGAAGGCGTACGGGAAACCAAATGTGACGCATTCGAATTATGAGCCAGAGGTCATCGGCCATATCTGTGCAGGTAACATCCTTGGGCTTGCCGCTTTTGAGATGGTGATGGACAAGCTGGTGGATGCCGCAACCTGGGTTAAAGTTCCAACCGAGGAGCCAGTGTTTGGGTCGTTGTATGCGAAATCAATTGAGGAAGTCGATCCATTGCTTGCGCATACCATCGCGGTGCTTCCCTTTGGGAGTGAGAACACGATGGCCCAGGATTTTCTGTTTTCGCAATCAGACTTGGTGCGTGCGACCGGTGGAGAACAGGCCCGGAGAAATCTAACAGCGCTTGCAGAGAAACATCAGGTTCCCCTCGCCGGTCATTGGCATAAGTTCAGCTTTATCGTGATCGCCCGTGAATATCTCAGCAAGAACGTCTCTGAAATTGCGGAGCTTGCCTCCCTTGACGTGTGTGCCTGGGATCAACAGGGATGTTTTTCCCCGCAGGAGATCTATGTGGAAACCGGTGGAAGCGTATCACCCAAAGAGTTTTCAGGGTTGCTTGCAAAAGAAATGGAGAAAACGACCCGTGCGCTTCCGAAGGGGACGAACTCCGGAAAGATGCAGGTGCTAGATGGATACTACCAGTATTTCACGAAAGAGACCATGGGGGAGCCAGTGAAAATCTTCCCTTCAAAAAATAATGAATGGCTGGTGATTTATGATGAAAGTAATAAAAACTGCGAACCATCTCCGTTGTACCGGGTGATTCGCGTCAAGCCGATTGCTGATATCATGGAGCTTGTACAACGAATACGACCACTCGGTTCGTTCTTACAGACCGTGGGTGTTGCGATTCCACAACATAGGTTACTACCTTTTGCTGATGCGATAGGCCAGATTGGAGCCACGAACCTTCGAACAGTCAGCGGGATGACACTGCAGAAGGCCTGGGAGCCATGGGATGGACGGTTCCCCTTACAAGAGCTCTTCGAACATGATGGGATCCATTGGGTCAGCATCGATACAAAAGACATGGACGCGGAGATAACGGCTGTTTTGCGACGGAAACGAGCGATTGTGAACGGCCAGAAAAGGTAATATCTTACATTTTTTTTGAATAAAAAAAATTCAAAGAAGTAGTTCCCCTACTGAGGATAGCATAATCTTTATACATATATGCTTGATAAATTACTTTCGGACCGGAGGATAATTCATGCAGGATTACGACCTTGACACGATCAGAGATCAGATCATCGGCAACAACATCGTATTCAGAACACCATTCGGAGAACGCCACCTGCTCTATGCAGATTATACTGCATCCGGTCGCGGTGTTCGCTTCATCGAAGAACAGATCCAGAACATCCTAGCATCCTACGGGAACACTCATACGGAGGACGATTATTCAGGGAAGTACCTCACTACCCTCCTGCATCAAGCGGAAAAACGAATCAAGGAAATCGTCAATGCAGGCAAACAGGGGAAAATCATCATGATTGGATCTGGAGCGACCGGTGCACTGAAAAAACTCCAGGAAATTATCGGCGTCTACATCCCCCCAACGACCAAGGATTATCTTTACGGGACCATTCAGGAATCTACGCGTACACCTAACCAGATTATCGCACGCCTCGAGGAGAACCGCCCGGTGGTCTTCATCGGACCATACGAACATCACACCAACGAACTGATGTGGAGAGAATCACATGCAGATGTTGTGGTCATTCATCTCGATACAGATGGAAAAATCGACTTAAAAGATCTCGAACAAAAACTCTCAGATACACGATATGAACACCGCCGGAAACTCGCATCGTTTTCCGCAGGTTCAAACGTCACCGGTATCCGTACAGCAGTCTATGACATAGCACGTATTTGCCATAGACATAATGCCTTCGTCTTTTTCGATTTCGCAGCTGTTGCCCCGTACATACTGATTGACATGAACCACGACCCAGAATCTTATTTCGATGCAATCTTTTTCTCTCCTCATAAATTCCTAGGTGGTCCAGGAACCTGCGGTGTTCTGGTGTTCAACGAAAAAATCTACAGAAAAGATCTCCCGCCGACTACCGCAGGAGGCGGTACGGTCATCTATGTTGGATTTAATACCCATGATTTCTCAGAGGATATTGAAACCAGAGAAAAAGCAGGAACCCCACCTATCCTCCAGGCAATCAAGGCAGCACTCGTCCTTGAGTTAAAAGAAAAAATCGGCGTGGAAACCATCGAAGAAGTCGAACAATCGTACACACGGTATTTCATCGATGAACTCAAGAAAATCAAGAACGTAGAACTCCTCGGAGACATCGCTGCGGATGAACGCGTACCAATCGTGTCATTGAACATCCGACATAAGGATCGGATCCTGCATCCTCGGTTTGTGGCAAAATTACTCAACGATCTCTTCGGCATCCAGTCACGTGCAGGTTGCAGCTGCGCAGGACCCTACGGACATATTCTCCTTGGAATCGATCATCAGACCTCGGAGAAATACCGGAGATTCATCGTCCAGGGATGCGAAGGAATCAAACCCGGATGGGTACGCGTCAATATTCATTATACGCTCAGTCAGGAAGACGTCGCTTACATCATTCAAACAATCGAGTTCATCGCCCGAGCCGGTCATCTTTTCCTGCAGAAATACCTCCTCAATATGAAAACAGCAGAATGGACGTATATCGGATTCACACCACAACCCCCTCCATTCTCGCTTGAAGAAACCTTCGAACCACACATCATCTCGCCCCGGGAATTACCTACACTTCGCGCCACGTATCTCAAAGAAGCAGAGATACTCGCTGAAGAACTGAAAAAACAAATCCCATCACCATATATCAAAGACGAAGGGGGACGAGAGGAGTTGAATTACTTCTACTGCTGTCATAAAACAGAAAAATAGAATTTCAAAAAAAAGAAAACGAGATGAGCACCATCCTTCTTATTCGACACGAATATACTGCTCCGGATTCGCATCGAATGTTCGTTTGCATCCGGGTGCGCAGAAATAATACGTCTTCCCTTTAAAGACACTGGTGAACTTCGCGGTCTTCTCATCAACCGTCATCTTACAAATCGGATCAATCGCTATGTTGCCTCACCTCCTGTGCTGGCGGCACATATCCTTTCAACATTAACGAAAGAGATACAACCGTAACAGAGCTTAACGCCATCGCAAGTCCGGCAAACTCCGGCCGAAACATGATTCCAAAAAAGGGGAACAATACTCCGGCAGCAACTGGAATCAGTGCAGTGTTGTATGCAAACGCCCAGAACAGATTCTGCTTAATACGGCCCATTACCTTTCTGCTCAACTGCACCGCAGCGACACAATCGAGCAAATCGCTTTTCACCAATACGATCTCCCCGCTCTCAATCGCGACATCGGTCCCACTCCCAACCGCGATGCCGACATCAGCCTGGGCAAGCGCAGGTGCATCATTGATCCCATCGCCGACAAACGCAACCACGTCACCTGCTTCTTGTAATTTTTTGACCTGACTTGCTTTATCTTGGGGAAGGACCTCAGCTTGTACAACATCAATACCAATCTGCTGGGCAATCGCCTGCGCGGTACGTGCGTTATCGCCCGTGATCATCACTAATCGCAATCCCATCTGCTTAAACTGCTGCATCGATGGGAGCGTCGTTTCTTTTACCACATCAGCAAGAGCAATCAGACCGACAAGGCGTGAATCAAACGCAACGAACATGACCGATTTTCCCTTTGTCTCCAAGCTAGCAAGCAGCTCATCAATTTTCGTCGGAACCACGATTCCTTGTTCTTTGAAAAGCAATCGATTTCCAATCAATACCACTATTCCATTCACGGTCGCCTGCACCCCTTTACCAGCAAACGTATCAAAAGCTCTCGTGTCCTTCAAAGAAAGACCTTGTTCTCTTGCTTTTTGAACGATCGCCTCAGCAAGTGGGTGCAAAGAGTTATTCTCAACACTTGCCGCCATCTCCAATACCATTGCGTCTTTAGCATCGATACCAACGATGTCGGTCACCTCAGGCTTCCCCTTTGTGAGCGTTCCGGTTTTATCAAACACGATGGTCGATATCTTCTCGGAAATTTCCAAGGCCTCTCCATTCTTGATAAGGATTCCTAGCTCAGCACCGCGACCAATACCCACCGTAACCGCTGTTGGTGTCGCAAGACCAAGAGCACACGGACATGCAATCACTAGCACTGAAATAAGCGCTGTCAAGCTAAAAAGAAGCGTACTTCCCAGCACAACATACCAAACAAGAAACGATACTACGGCAATGGCCAACACTA
>Ga0153915_10002353_pt1 | contig 17298 bp, 19 predicted proteins | sample Opewatmetagenome_2_FD_107003 | JGI IMG/M metagenome (GOLD analysis project Ga0153915, IMG submission 107003) | Freshwater wetland microbial communities from Ohio, USA - Open water 3 Core 3 Depth 3 metaG | ecosystem: Environmental > Aquatic > Freshwater > Wetlands | place: USA: Ohio, Lake Erie...
TCGTGGCCGGCTGGCTCGGCCTGAAGGGCGCCCGCCGGGCCCGGGAAGACCGCGAAATGCAGAGCCGGCGCGACATGATCGTCCTCCTCGCCGTTCAGCTGGGCAAGCAGGACGACGAGACACTCGAGCGTGTCGCCGGAAAAGGCGGATCGGCCGGCGAGGCTGCCAGGTTGATCCTGCAGGGGCGGAAGGAAAAGCGGGAACAGGGAACGGGGGGCGGGGCACGGGCCTGAGGGCGCCCTTCCGTCCCCGCTACCCGCTCGCGGTCCGCACGCCATGTGCTACTTCCTCTTCCTGGCCAGTCCGCTCACGCTGAGCGAGGTGCGATCCATGCTGCCGCCCGGGTTGACCGCCGATCTGCTCCCGCTGCCGGACCAGCGTGCATTCCGCCGCCTCGCGCCGGATGCGCAGACCGCGGCCCGGCTGATCCACGGCGCCTGCTCGTGCGATCTCGTGGTCGAGCGCCGACCGGTCAGCCGGGAGGACGAAGCGGCGCTCCGGCAGCGCTACCGGTCGCAGGGACTGAACCGGGAGGCAACCATCCGGGCGCTCGAAAATCACCGGCGGGCCCTGGAGGAGCGGGTGCGTCCCGAGGGCCACTGGCCGAAGGCGCTCGCGGAGTTCGTCGTAGAGCACGCGCGCAACGCAGGACCCACGCTCTATCTGCTCCGATTCAGCCCTGACGGCGCGCTGGGCGCGCTGGACCCGGCAACCCCGTCCGCGGCCATCGACGTCGGCACGGTTCGCGCGGCACCAGGAAGCTGGCTGCGTGAGGACGTGCCGACGATGGTCAGCCCGGCCCCCCGGGACGCCCGCTGACGCGGCGGCCGCACCGTACCACATCCATTAGGAGAGTCCATCATGCCAGCGCTGCCCGTTCCGGCTCCCGGCGCGGACGAATATGCGCCCTACTACGCCGGCTATGTCGCAAGGATGGCGAATGACGATGTCATCGAGGCGCTGGTCAGGCAGATCGACGAGACGGCGACCGCACTGTCCCGGGTAAAGCCGGCCGACGAAGGCTACCGCTACGCGGCCGGGAAGTGGACCGTGCGCGAGGTGGTGGGGCACTTGGCCGATACCGAGCGGATCATGAGTTATCGCCTGCTTTGCATCGCTCGGGGCGACCAGACGCCGCTGCCGAGCTTCGACGAAAACGCCTACGCCGCCGTGGCCGGCGCCGACTCCCGGCGGCTCTCCGACCTCGTGGCCGAGTTCCGTACCGTCCGGGCGGCGACGCTCTCGCTTATCCGCGGCCTGGACGCCGAGGCACTGGGCCGGCGCGGCATCGCGAGCGGCAGGCCGGTCTCGGCGCGCGCCCTTGTGTACATCATCGGCGGGCATGAGCGGCATCACATGGCGGTGCTCGGTGAGCGCTACGCCGCCGTATTCCAGGCCGCCCGGCAATCGTAGGACCGGGCCCTTGCCCGCGGCGGATCGGTCGCCGCATCATTGGAACCCCATGCCGCTCAGCGACCATCCCGCCACGCCGTCGCTCATGGCGCTCTACACTCGCGCGCTTCGCCTCCGGTGTCCCATCTGCGGCGGAGGGCCGGCGTTCGTCTCGTGGCTCCGGATGTGCCCGAACTGCCCGACCTGCGGCCTGCATTTCGAGCGGGAAATCCGAGGCTACTGGCTGGGTGCCTACACCGTGAACCTGATGGTCACGGAGGCGGTGTTCGCCGCGTCCTTCCTTGCCGCGCTCGTTGCCACCTGGCCCGAGCCGCCGTGGGACCGGATCATGTACGGCTCGATCGGCCTCATGGTCGGGTTCCCGTTCCTGTTCTTCCCGTTCGCGAAGACGATCTACCTCGCCATCGACCTCACTTTCCGGCCCGCGGAGCCCCAGGATTACGAGGCTCCGCAGGAGGCGGGGCTCAACTCCCAGCGCCGGCGGGGCTGACCAGCATGCCGCGCTCCTTCAGGGCCGTTCGGTGACCGCCTTGCCGCCCGGCCCCGGCAACGCCGGCCAGTCGCCGCCCCGGGCCTCCGACTCAAGCAGATCCTCTGCCGAGCCGTAGCGGTAGACGACCGGGGCCCCGTGCTGAAACAGCCCCCCCGTGTCAGCCGTCGGCCCGTAGGTCGAGTACAGCGCGCGACCCTTGAGCCGGAGGTACACCGTGAGCTGGCCGCGGTGGTGCGCCGAGTGGGCAATTCGGCGCAGCATGACCCAGGCGCGCGTGCGGGAGACATCGAAGAACGTCGTCTGCTCCTCGAACCATCGCGCGGGCTTCTCCCGCAGCCACGCCAGCCGGGCCGCCGAGGCTTTCGCATAGGTCTCGATGAACGCGAAGCGGGACTCCACCGGCGGAAGCGGCGGCACGCCGAGATCGATCCCCAGCATCCCCTTCATCCAGAGGTCTTCGCTCACGCACTGGTGCACCATGTGCTCGTGGGGCGTCCGGGCCCGCGGCTCGGGGCGGAACGCGAGGTCGCCCTCATCGAACTGCGACCAGACGCTCAGCGTCTTGAGACGCTCGGTCTCGTAGGTGTCGAGCAGAAAATCGTAGGGCTGGGGCATGCTGACCTCGTTCGGGGAAGGCTCGGTCTCCGAAGACTTCCGCCCGCGACCGGCGTTGCGCAAGGTGGCGCGAGAGGAGCGAAGGACCCACGTTCTCCCTCTTTCCGCGCTGCTCATGGCTGGTTACACTTTCCGCTGTTCCCCCTCATCCGCTCCAATCGCCTCAGGCGTGGGGTCCCATGGGTCTCTTCGACGAAATTGCCGGCAAGGTCACCTCCGCCCTCGCCGCCGGCCAGCCGCAGGCCGGGCTGGTCGGGCACGTGATGGACTATCTGAACAGCCCGCAGTCGGGCGGCTTGCAGGGGCTGGTGGGAGCGTTCGAGCGCAACGGCCTCGGCCACATCATCCAGTCCTGGGTCTCCACCGGCGCGAACCTTCCCGTTTCGGCCTCCCAGATCCAGAGCGTGCTCGGCAACGGCCAACTGCAGGCGCTCGCCGCGAGGGTCGGTCTCTCGCCGGATCAGCTGAGCCAGGGTCTCGCGTCAGTGCTGCCGCACCTGGTGGACCACCTGACTCCCGACGGCAGCCTGCCGCCAGCGGGCCAGTAGCACGTCTACCACGGTTCGCCGGGAATACGCGCCTGCCACTCGGGGCTTTCGGATCGCGAATCCCGGACCCTGGCGCGATATTTGGTGGAACCTCCAGTATCAGGAGGGCGCATGTCCAGGGAGTCCCTGAAGACGCTGGTCGCGGGCCTCCGGGCCGAACTCGCCCAGGCACCCGATCTCGATGAACCCACTCGGCAGGGTCTGGACGAACTTGCGCGGGAGGTCGAGGCCGCGCTCGAGCCGGCGAGCGCGAGTCCGTCCGGCACGCTCCCGGATCGGCTCGCCGACCGGGTGCGCCAGCTGGAAGTCTCCCACCCGAAGCTCACGACGACCCTGAGCAGCATCATCGACACGCTCGCGTTCTACAACCTTTAGTCACGCTCGGGAGCGCTCGACATCTTCCCTGCCTTGATCGGAGCAGAGACAAAGCTCCATGCCGGCGAGTTCGCGCTGTCAGATAAACAGTATGGTGACATATACTTGACACTGTAACTTCCGTGGTTTCTGATCTTCTGTGATGTCTGAAAACGATCCTCTGGCGCCATAGAATCTTCGGCTTATATTCGGGTTCCGATACCAAATGTAAGCCGAATAAGGTGGCGCCATGGTTCCTCCCTCCCCTTCCCCCGACCCGTCGTCCTCCATCGAACGCCTCCTGCGGTACCGCGCCGAGGTGCATCTGGCGCCTACCCAGTACATGCGGGTCTGCCCGGAGTGCGCCGGGCCCATCATCCGCAACTCGGGTTGTGTCCACTGCGCGCAGTGCGGCTGGGCGAAGTGCGGGTGAGCCAGCTTCCCCTTGCCGCCGAATGGACACCCACGGTCACGATGCCCTGGCGCATGCTGGACGAACGTCAACGCGGCACCAAGTTCGTGGGTGTACCGGTGCGCTCGGTGCTCAACTCGCCCGCCACCACGGGCATGGGTTTCTGGTCGCTCAACCCGTACGTCGGCTGCGAGTTCGGCTGTACCTACTGCTACGCGCGGGAGACCCATCGCTGGGCGGTAGAACGAGCCAGCGCAGGGTGGGCCGGCGCAAGCGACGTCCGAGGGGTGGAGCCGCCCTGGCTCGCCTTCGAGCGCCGGATCCTGGTCAAGCAGGGCGTCGCCGACGTGCTGGCCCGCACGTTGAACCCGAAGAAGCTCGCGGGACACTCGCTCGTCATCGGTACCGCCACCGATCCCTATCAACCCGCGGAGCGGAAGTTCCGGCTCACCCGGCAGGTTCTCGAGCAGCTGCTGGCGTATCGCGGGCTCTCGATCGGGCTCATTACCAAGTCGCCGCTGGTCACGCGCGATCGCGCCCTGCTGGTGCGGCTCGCCGAACGGCACGAAGTGAGCGTGAACATCTCCCTCGTGACACTCGATGCCCGGCTCGCGCGGCGGCTCGAGCCCCGCTCACCGGCGCCACACGCACGGATCCGGGCGCTCGGGGCGCTCACCGGTGCGGGCATTCATGCGGGGCTCCTGATCGCGCCGATCATCCCCGGTCTTACCGACGATCGGGCAGGACTCTCGGCGCTCATGCAGGCGGGGAAGGCGGCGGGTGCCCGCTATGTGGTCGGGTCGGCGCTCCGGCTCGGTCCGGCGGCAAAGGCCCGCTTCCTTCCTCACCTCGCGCGCGAATTTCCCGGGCTGGTGGAGCGCTATCACCGGCGCTACGGCGACCGCGACTCGCCGGGCCGTGACTACACCGAGGCTCTCGCGCGCCGACTGCGGTCACTGCAACAGCAGTTCGGGTTTCCGGTCGCCGAGAGCATGCGGCGGCGCCGGCAGCTGGAGGGAAAGCAGCCGAAGGACGGGGTGAGCGAGCACCAGAGCACGCTGCTCTGACTTCCATGCACCCACGACACTGGAGAGACCCATGTCCATCGCAGAATCCCTGCTCCCCGAGTTCGACCAGGAAATGGCCGCGACCCGCCAGCTCCTGGCACGTACGCCCGAGGCGGAGGCCGCCTGGAAACCGCACCCCAGGTCATGGAACCTCGGCCAGCTGGCCATCCATCTCGCGATGCTGCCGACCTGGATGGTCGTGACCCTCCAGCAGACCGAGCTGGACATGAACCCGCCCGGTGGCTCGTCGTATCGGTCGCCGGAGTTTCAGTCGACCGCGGCGCTCCTCGCGCTGTTCGACGAGAGCGTCAGGAATGCCAGGGCGGCGGTCGCGGCGGCATCGGACCAGGATTTCATGGTGCCCTGGACCCTCAAGAACGGCGGCACCACGGTGTTCAGCCTGCCGCGGGTGGCGGTGGTCCGATCCTTTGTCATGAACCACGGCATTCACCACCGGGGACAGTATACGGTGTATCTGCGGCTCCGCGATGTGCCGCTGCCCTCGATCTACGGTCCGACGGCCGACACGCCAATGTGAATCGGGGAACGGGAGAACGGGGAGGAGGACATACCATGCCAGCGGAAAACGACCGGCGCATCGACTACATCGAGTTCTCCGTCCGGAGCGTGGCGGATGCCAAACGGTTCTACGGCCAGATTTTCGGCTGGACCTTCGAGGACTACGGGCCCAACTACGCCAGCTTCCACGACGGCCGCCTGGCGGGTGGCTTCCAGACGGCAGCCGCCGTGACCACCGGCGGCCCGCTCGTCGTGATCTACGCGAGCAACCTCGAGGCCATGGAGCAGCGGATCACCGCGGCGGGCGGCCGGATCGTGCATCCCATCTTCAGCTTCCCGGGCGGGCGGCGGTTCCACTTCGCCGACCCGAGCGGCAACGAGCTGGCGGTGTGGTCGGACAAGTAGGAGCGGGAGGACGCAACGTCCTCTTCATCGACCCGCCCGCCTTCTGCACCACCGTCGAAGGGCTCGTGGCACCCGCGCTCCGTGCGCGCCCGATCGTCGTCGCGCCGCCCGGCGCCGACCGGGCCACGGTGCTCGCCCTTTCGCCCGAAGCCCGGGCGGCGGGAATCACGCGGGGAATGCCGGTGCGTCACGCGAAGAAGCGCTGCCCCGATCTCATCCTGGTCCCGCCGAATCTGCGGCTCTATGCCCGTGCCTCGGCGGCGCTGCATGACATCCTGCGGCGGTACGCGCCGGTCATCGAGCCGAAGTGGTACGGGCACGCCTTCCTCGACGTGACCGGCACCGGCCGGCTCTTCGGCCCCGCGGTGGACGTGGCAGCACGGATCCAGCGCGAGGCGCGCGAGCGGCTGCGGCTGCCGGTATCGGTCGGCGTGGCAGGCAACAAGCTGGTGAGCGAGGCCTGCGGGGTCCTGATCAATCAGGGCCCCGCCGGCCGGCTCTCCCTGCTGCAGGTACCCAATGGAGAGGAAGCATCCTTTCTCGCACCGCGTTCGATCGCCATCCTGCCCGATGTGGAGCCCGTGATCCGGGAGCGGCTCGATGAATACCAGCTGGAGCTGATCGGCCAGATTGCGGCCATCGAGGAGCGGCAGCTCTGCGCCGTGTTCGGCACCAGGGGACGCTGGCTCCGGGCCAGCGCGCGCGGCATCGATCCACGCCCCGTGCTGCCACCGGAGCTCAAGGCCGAGTTCCGTGCCCGGCACATCCTCGCCACGGACACCAACGACCTCGGTGTGCTGCATCCCCTGCTGCGCCGGCTGGCGGAGCAACTGGGCCGGCGGCTCCGGGAACGGCGGCTCGAAGCGCGCCGGCTCACGGTCGAGATCGCCTGGGCTGATTACGCCACCGCGATCCGGCGCGTCCCGCTCGGCTCGCTGGCGCTCGATGTGGAGCTGTGGAGTGCCGCGCGGCGGGCCTTCACCCTGGCCAGCCAGCGCACCGTGGCCATCCGTTCGATCGAGGTGGGCGTGGATCGGCTGGTGGAGGCGGACCTGCAGCTGGAGCTGTGGGGAGACTGGACCGGGGACGCGGAAGTGGGGGCGGAGTGGCCTCACGGCAGGAGGAGCGACTCGGCCCTCGGTTCTCGGCCCTCAGTCCTTCTCCAGGGCGCCCTCGACCGCATCCGGGCACGGTGGGGAGTGCGGGGAGTGGTAGCAGGAGGAATGGGGAACGGGGAACGGGCAGCAGGAAGAAGCGGCTAACGAGTGTCCCAGACGAGCACCACCTTCCCGAAGGTCTCGTCCCGCTCCATCGCTTCATGGGCGCGCGCGAGGTCGGTCAGGGGAAAGACGGCTCCAACGACAGGAAGAAGCGGGCCATCCGGCTTGAACATTGGCAGCACCCGCTCCGCGAACTCCCGCACCAGCGGGATCCGCTCCTCGAGCGAGCGCGCCCGCATGACCGAGCCGATGATTTCGAGCCGCTTGCGCAGGATCGGGGTCAGATCGGCCTCGGTCCGCGTACCCTGCAGGAAGCCGAGCATGACCAGCCGGCCGCGGAGGGCGAGCACCTCGAGATTGTCGGCGAAGGCGGGACCGCCGAGCACATCGAGAATGACGTTGACGGGAGCGCCCACGGCATCGCGGAACGACGCGATGCTGGTGTCGATTCCGACATCGAGGCCGTACGCCTTCGCCCGCTCCAGCTTGGTGGCCTGGCGCGAAGTGCCAAGGACCGTGGCCCCCAACCGCTGCGCAAGTTGTGTGGCCGCGGTACCGACGCCGCTGCCCACCGCGTGAATCAGTACCCGCTCCCCGGCGCGGAGCCGGCCGCGGACCGCCAGCGCGTCGTACGCCGTGAGGAACGCCTCGGGAATCGCCGCGGCGTCGGTGAACGGCAGGCCGGCGGGGATCGGCAGGACCTCGTCCTGATGCACGACGACCGCTTCGGCGTGGGCGCCGCCGCCCACCAGCCCCATGACACGGTCGCCGGCATGCCACCGCGCCGCGCCCGCGCCGGGCACGTCGATCTCGCCGGCGTATTCGAGGCCGGGGATGTCGGCCGGCCAGCCCGGTGGCGCCGGGTAACGTCCCCAGCGCTGCAGGATGTCGGCGCGGTTGAGACCTGCCGCCCGGACGCGGACCCGGACCTGGCCGGGACCAGGCTCGGGCGTCGGTACCTCGCGGAGTTCGAGGACTTCGGTGCCGCCCGCGGCGGCATGGACGATGGCGCGCATGAAGCACAGGGAACAGGGAACAGGGAACAGGGAACAGGGAACAGGGAACAGGACGTAATGTAGCGTCTTCCCGTTACCCGTTCCCCCTTTCCCACAGCCTGGGTGCCTCGCATGACGACCTATTGCACGACTGCTCCCGGCCACGAATGGCACGGGCCGTATCACGACCGCGAGTACGGCTTCCCGCTCACCGGCGATGCCGAGCTCTTCGAGCGGTTCATGCTCGAAATCAACCAGGCGGGACTCTCGTGGCTCACGATCCTCAGGAAGCGCGAGGCATTCCGGCGCGCCTATGACGGATTCGATCCTTCCGTCGTGGCACGCTATGGGGCTCGCGAGCGCCGCCGGCTCCTGGCCGACGCCGGGATCATCCGCAACCGGCTCAAGGTCGAGGCGGCCATCGCCAATGCGCAACGCGTCCTGGAACTGCGGACGACCCACGGCAGCTTTTCCGGCTGGCTCGCCACGCACCACCCTCGGTCGAAGGAGGAGTGGGTCAGGCTGTTCAGACAGACCTTTCGCTTCACCGGTGGCGAGATCGTCGGGGAGTTTCTCATGAGCATCGGCTATCTCCCCGGCGCCCATGCCGTGACCTGCCCGGTGTACGCGCGCATCGCAAGGCTGAAGCCGATGTGGATGCGAAAGGGGTGAACAGCGGAGCTCCGGCATGAGCTGCCCGTTCCCTGTTTCCCGTTCCCCGATGTTCACCCATCTCCACGTCCACAGCCACTTCTCCTTCGGGATCGGTGTCTCCAGCCCGGAGACGCTGCTTGCCGCTGCGGCGGAACGCGGCTTCCCGGCTCTCGCCTGTACCGATACCAACGGCGTCTACGGCGCCGTGGCATTCCAGCAGGCCGCCGAAGCGGCGGGCATCCGCCCCGTCCTCGGCGCGCACCTCGTCGCGAACGGCCAGGCGACGATCGCGCTCGCCACCGACGAGCGCGGCTGGGCGGCGCTCTGCCGGGCGATCACGGCGATCCACTGGAGCATCGGACGCGGTGGCCGAGGCGGGCAGACGCGGTCGGGAGGCGAGACCGCGTTCTGTCTTTCCGCCCAGCTCGGCCTGGACCGCGAGGGCCTGGTCCTCCTCTCCCGCGACGTTGCCTTCCTGGAGCGCGTCGCTCGCCTCAGCGGTCCCCGGGACCTCTACGCCGAGCTGATCCCCGGCAAGGAGCGCCACGAGGTGCAGGCGGCGGCGCGGCGCGTGGGGATCCCCGCCGTCGCCACCGGTGCGGTCGTCTTTGCGCACCCTGAGGACTGGGCCCGGCACCGCCTCCTGCGCACTATCAGCCTGAACACCACTCTGTCCGCCTGTCCGCCCGACCGCCTGTCGGCCCGCGATGCCTGGCTCCGCCCGGCCACCGACCTCGCCCGCCACTTCCCCGATTGTCCCGAGGCGCTGCGCGCGAGCCTCGAGATTGCCGAGCGCTGCCGCTATCGGATTCCGATCGGACGCACCGTGGCGCCGAGGCTCGCGGGCGCAGAGGAGTCGGTCGCCCGGCTGCGCGCCCTGGCGTACGAGGGCGCCGAGCGGCGCTACGGCACCATCGCGCCGGTCACCCGTGACCGACTCGAGCACGAGCTCGCGATCATCCGGATGAAGGGGTTCGCGGACTACTTCCTCGTCGTACACGACATCGTCCGGCACGGGCCGACCCACTGTGGCCGTGGCTCCGTCGCCAATTCCGTCGTGAGCTATTGCCTTGGTATCACTCACGTCGAGCCGCTGGGCGCGGGACTGCTCTTCGAGCGGTTCCTGAACCCCGAGCGCCGGGACCCGCCCGACATCGATCTCGATTTTCCGTGGGACGAACGCGACCGGGTGCTGGCCTACGTCTTCCGGCAGTATCCTCACCCGCGCGCGGCGATGGTCGCCAACCACAACTGCTTCCGCCTGCGCGGAGCGCTGCGCGAGGTCGCCAAGGTGCATGGCCGGCCTGCGGGTGAGATCCGCGAGGTCACTCGCCGCTTCCCCTGGTTCAGCGAGGACGAGCCGCTGGAACAGCTGCTCGCGAACCATCCGAATTTCCAGGGCCTGCAGCTGCCGGCCGTCTGGCGCGAGTATGCCGCGCTCGCCCAGCCGCTGGTCGGCATTCCCCGGCTTCTCTCGCTTCACCCCGGTGGCGTCGTCATCGTGCCGACCGCGCTCACCAACTATGTCCCCGTCGAGCCGGCGGCCAAGGAACTCGACGACCTTCCCGATCTTACCGTGCCCGTCATCCAGTTCGAGAAGGACGGCGCCGAGGACGCCGGCCTGGTGAAGATCGACCTGCTCGGCAACCGCTCGCTCGCCGTCATCCGCGACGCGATTGCCGCCGTGCACGCCAACACCGGTCGCGCCATCGATTACACCACGTCAGACCCCGACGACGACGACGCCACGAAGGCGCTGTTCCGCACCGGCCGGACGATGGGCGTGTTCTATACCGAGTCGCCGGCGTCCCGGCTGCTCTGCGCCAGATCGAGGGCCGATACCTTCGAACTGCTGGTCCTGAACACCAGCATCATCCGCCCGGCATCGAATCGCTATATCCGGCTCTATCTCGAGCGCCTGCACGGCGCCCCGTGGGAGCCGCTGGATCCCTCCCTTCGCGACACGCTGGCCGGAACCTTCGGTGTCATGGTCTTCCAGGAGGACGTCGTGAACGTCTGTGCCCGGTTCGCCGGCATGCCGCTCGCCACGGGCGACGGACTTCGCAAGGCGCTCTCCAGGAAGCGCCCCGTCAAGCAGCTCGCCGCGTACGCCGAGGAGTTCTTCGCCGGCGCCGCCTCCCTGGAGCGCGACATCGAGACCGCCAAGAAGGTGTGGGAGATGGTCATGTCGTTCGCCGGCTACAGCTTCTGCAAGGGTCACTCCTGCTCCTATATCCGCGTCGCGCAGCACGCCTGCTACCTGCGGGCGCATTATCCGGCCGAGTTCATGGCGGCGGTGCTCGCCAACGGCGGCGGGTTCTATCATCCCTTCGCCTACGTGGCCGAGGCGATACGCATGGGACTCACCGTCCGGCCCCCCGACGTCAATGCGAGCGCATTCCAGACCATGGGCCGGGGACGGGAGATCCGGATCGGCCTGCAGTTCATCAAGGGACTCTCGGCGACCGGCGCAGCGAAAATCCTGGAAGGGCGGGCAGGCCGCAGCGAACACCCCGACGGTCGCGGAGCGGCGGAGCGGCGGAGCGGAACCGCAGCGACCGCCCCGGCCGACTCCGCCACCTGTCCGTTCCATTCCCTCTCCGACCTCCGTGCCCGCACCGGCATCGGCGCCGATGACCTCCGGATCCTCATCAAGGCCGGCGCCTGCGACTCGATCGCGAACGGGGCCAGCCGGCCGATGATGCTGTGGTGGGTGGACAGCAGGGAACGGGGAACCGGGAATCGGGTGTCCATGGAGACTCCGGTTCACCGTTCCCTGTTTCCCGTTCCCTCTTCCCCGGAAGAGAGCCCCCGCCTTCCGGAATACTCGACCGAGCGCCGCCGCGCCGAGGAATACGCGGCCCTGAGCTTCATCACCGACACCCATCCGATGCAGCTCCATGCCGAGCGGCTTCAGCGCTTCCGGCTCTGCCGCAGCACCGACCTGCACCGGCACGTCGGGCGGACGGTGCTGCTGGCCGGGATGCTCACCACCGCCAAGCCCGTGCACACTGCCCGGGACGAGCCGATGGAATTCGCGACCTTCGACGACGGCGAGGGGCTGATCGAGACGGTGCTGTTCCCGAGGATCTACCGGGAGCGGGGCCACGTACTGTTCGACCAGGGGCCGTTCATCTTCCGGGGCAAGGTGGAGGAGGAGTTTGGCGCCATCACCGTCACCCTCACCCACCTCGACCGCCTGGAGCGGATGCTGGAAAAGATCGCCGGCCAGGCGCCGGGCCGATGATGCAGTGTCGGCAGGTAAAGTGAGCCTCGTCACGCACCAGGAGGCGCCGGAGATGCATATTTCCCCGTCCCCATCGCCCGGGCTCTGATGCGCCTGATGCTGTTGAACCCCGCCCTGTGCACCGGCTTCATTGCCGCGACGCTCGCCTGCGGCTCCGCCGCGAGCACTTCCGTCCCGACGCCGGTCGATACGACCCTGACCCGCCAGATGGTGGTGACCGGCCTGAGCGAACCGGTCTACCTGACCGCGGCGCCGGGTGACACCGGCCGCCTGTTCATCCTCGAGAAGAACGGCCTGATTCGCATCGTGAAGCACGGTGTGCTGCTCTCGACTCCGTTCCTCGACATCACGGGCAGGACCTCCAAGGGCGGCGAACAGGGCCTCCTCGCCATGGCGTTCTATCCGGACTACGCCACCAGCGGCCGCCTTATCGTGAGCTACACCAGCCCGCAGGGCACGCTGGGCGGCGGAACATCCGTCATTTCCCGCTATGTGGTGTCCGCGGATCCTGACGTCGCGAGCCCGGGCAGCGAGGAGGTTCTGCTCGTCGTCGACCAGCCCTACTCCAACCACAACGGCGGCATGGTGGCGTTCGGGTCGGATGGCTACCTCTACGTCGGGTTCGGAGACGGAGGCAGCGGGGGCGACCCGGACGGACATGGCCAGAACCGCGCCGACCTGCTGGGGTCCATGCTGCGCCTGGATGTCAGCGGAACCGGCGGGTATACGATTCCTCCCGACAATCCCTATGCCGGCAGCGCCACGCTCGCGAAGGAGCTGTGGAACTACGGGCTGCGGAATCCCTGGCGCTTCAGCTTCGACCGGGCAACCGGCGGGCTCTACATCGGCGATGTCGGCCAGGACACGCGCGAGGAGGTGGACGTGGTACCCGGCGGTCTCGGCGGCCAGAACTACGGCTGGAACATCATGGAAGGGTTGTCGTGTTACGGCGCCATGGGCTGCGATCAGACCGGCCTCACCCTGCCGGTCCTGGATTACGGCCACGATCAGGGCTGCGCGGTCACTGGCGGTTACGTGTACCGTGGGTCCGCGATGCCAGCCCTGAGCGGTCTCTACTTCTATGGAGACTACTGCGGCGGCTGGGTCAGGAGCTTCCGGTATCAGGGGGGTCAGGCCACGGACCCGCGCGAATGGCCCTCCCTCGCCGCGAGCGGCGGCCTGACCAGCTTCGGGGAGGACGCCCGGGGCGAATTGTATCTCCTGCTGCAGAGCGGGACGGTCTATCGCCTCGTGGCGCGCTGAGGCAGCCGCCCCACCGTCCATTGAGCCCGCGGCGCTTGACTGCCGGGCGCCGCCCGCCAACTCCTTCAGCATGTCCGACGAGCTCAGCCCGGAGTCCCTCGCCGCCCTCCTGCCGGCATCCATCCGGTTCGGGACCTCCTCGTGGACCTATCCCGGATGGACCGGGCAGGTCTATCACCGGGAGTACCCGAAGACCGGCGCCGCCGCACTCATGCTCGAGGAGTATGCGCGCTACCCGCTCTTCCGCACGGTCGGAATCGACTCGACCTTCTACACCCCGCCATCCCCGGCCACGCTGCGCAGCTACGCGCAGCATCTGCCACCCGGCTTTCCATGCGTCAGCAAGGTGTGGGACCGGATCACGGTCCATACCTTCAGCAAGGCCCGCGACCGGAGCCGGGGCGGCGAGGCCAACCCGGACTTCCTCAACGCCGACCTCTTCCTCGAGCAAGTCTACGCTCCCTGCGCCGAGCATTTCTCCGGGCACACCGGGCCGTTCGTGTTCGAGTTCCAGACCATCGGCCGCTCCGCGAAGCTCTCCGCCCAGGAGTTTGCCGACCGGCTGGACGCCTTTTTCGCGCGGCTGCCGGCCGAAGGTCAGTATGCGGTGGAGCTGCGGAACGCCGAGTTCCTGACACCTCCATACTTCGCCGTGCTCCGCGAGCACGGGGTCGCGCACGTCTTCAATTCATGGACCCGCATGCCGGCGGTAGGCGAACAGATCGACCTGCCCGGCGCCTTTCCCGCGACCTTCACCGTCGCGCGCATCCTCCTGCGGCCCGGCAGGTTTTACGACGAGGCGGTGGATGCGTTCGCGCCCTACGATCGGGTGCGGGACCCGAATCCCCGGATGCGCGACGACGTGGCGCGGCTGATCGAGCGCGCGCTCACGCTGCGGATTCCGTCATATGTCATCGTGAACAATCGCGCGGAGGGGAACGCGCCGGCGACCATTGCGGCGGTCGCGCAGCTGGTGGTGGGCGCTAGGAGGTGACCCGCTTGCGTGACTTGCGCCGGCGGGTGCTCGTGCGGCGGCGACGGGGTCCCTCGCGATCGGGCATCTGGGCGAGATCATAGGCCGTCCGGATCAGAGCGAGGGCTCGACCGGCGTTCTCCTTCCCGGAGATCATGACCTCCACCCATCGACCGAAGGTGGCCTGGGCCGACGTGAGGTACGGCCGCGCGATGCGCGCATCCAGCACCCGCTGGCGCTCGGCGTCGGGGAGCTTCAGCACGATCACGTCGTCGAGCAGGAACGCGAACATGCGGTGGCGCGTGAAGAACGCATCCGCCCCGAACATCCGCTTGCATGTGACCTCAGGGAGGCCCATCACGGCGGACCGTACGACCTGGGAGGCTTCGCTCGGGTTCAGTGGCATGACCGCCGGAGATGTCGCAAAGGGAGGACTATCTTACCGCGCGTTCCCGGAAAGCGCTAATCGTCCGCCTCCCGAAGAGTGACCGAAAACGACCACGCTCGTTCCTCACCCTGATGCAGGAGCGGGGCCAGCCTCCAGCGATCAACCGCGTTGGCGAGACTGTCCGGTGCCCCGATGCCCGGTTCGAGACCGAGATTTGTATACACGGTCTTCCCGGGCGGCGCCCAGCCTCCCGCGTTGATCCACACTCCCGTCTGTGGAATCTCCTGTGGCGAGAACCGCATCTCGAACTGCTCGCCCACCTGGGGGTCCGTGACCGTCACCTGGCCGGTCCCCGACGACCGCGCAAAGACCATGGCCGACCATCCGGCCGCCCCCGGATGCCTGAACACCGTGCCGCCGTCGAGCGGCCAGGGCACGTCCTGCCCCGCTACGAGGTCGTCCCGACCCGTCACGCCGATCACCGTCACCGTGCCGACCCCATCGAGCGCGACGGTGCTCCCCGCCCGCACATTGAGTAGCGGATGGGAAGCCCAGATCCACGGGAACGGCGGGCCGCCCACGTGCCGCAAACGGTAAGCGAAATGTACCAGAGGCTCGGCCGGATCGAGCGTGACCTCCCGGTGGAATTCGTAGGGCAGTGCCCGGCCGCAGGTATGGCTGGAGAACGTCGTGCCCCCGACGTGATCGTAGACTCGCGACGTCCAGTCCGCGGCCCACAGCTCCCCGTGGTCGGGGAGCCACAACCCTGCTGCGGGGCTACCCGGGACCGGAGTCGCCCCGATCGTGGGAAAACACTCGTCCCAGCCGCCGCTGTCGGCCCGGTCGACGTAGGCGGTCGGGGAGGCAAGCGGGTCCGCGGGGAGGCCGATCGGGATGTCGGGATTCCGCCACAACCACTCCCTCCCCCTTCGTCGACGCAGATTGGTGATTTTCGCGCCGATGGCGGGCACGACGACGAACTCCATCTCGTCGTTGCGTAGGGAGACGGCCGGGAAGCCGGAGACGGAGGTCTGGAGAAAGGACATCGCGGCAGTAGCGGGAAGCGCGAAGGGCGGGACCCTTTGCCCGTCACGGCAGAGGCGGATCCACTCCTGCGACTACGCAGGTCCGAACGATCGTTTCGCCGATCTTGTTGTTGGGCGTCGAGGCGCCGGCGGTGATCCCGATGACCCGGGCATCGCGGATCCAGTCCCCCGCCGTGATCTCGGCGGCCTTGACCGAGGGCTGGTAGCGAATGCGCCCGGTTTCCACGTCCACCGCCGTGGCATCCTCGATGTGGTAGGTCGGCACGCCCCGCGACCGGCAGAGCGCCGCAAGGTGGGTCGTGTTGCTCGAGTTGTAGCCGCCCACCACGACCATGAGATCGAGCGGCTGTTCCAGCAGCTTCACCACCGCGTCCTGCCGCTCCTGCGTGGCGGAGCAGATGGTGTCGAAGGTGCGGAAGTGCTCGCCGATCGCTGCCTCGCCGTATCGTACGACCATGCTCCGGCGGAATTCCAGCGCGATGGCCAGTGACTCGCTGGACAGCATGGTCGTCTGGTTCGCGAGGCCCACCCGCGTGAGATCCCGCTCGAAGTCGAATCCCGGCGAGACCGCATTGGCGAACCGCTGCGCGATCTCGCCGGCCTCTCCGCCCCGCTCGATATAATCGCAGACGAGGCGAGCCTCCGCCATGTCGAACACCACGAGGTACCTGCCGCCGGGGTATTTGGTGACCTGGCTGGCCGTCGCCTTCGTTTCCTCGTGGTAGTGCTTTCCGTGAATGACCGCCGTGAATCCGTCGCGCGCGTAGCTCTCGACCCGCTTCCAGACGTTGAGCACCGAGCCGCAGGTCGTGTCCACCAGGACGCATCCGATCGCACGCAGCTGCGCGAAGTCGGCGACCGTCACCCCGAAGGCCGGCATGATGACCACGTGCTCCGGGGTGAGGCTGGAGAAGTCGAACTGCCCGTCGGCCCCTCGGAACACGAACTCGATGCCCATCTGGCGCAGCCGCGAATTCACGTGCGGGTTGTGAATGATCTCGCCCACCAGCGTGAGCTGGTGGGCGGGAAACTTTCTGCGGGTCTCGTACGCGTATTCGACTGCCCGGTCCACCCCGTAGCAGAAGCCGAACTCGCGGGCGAGCCGGAAGCTGAGCCGGCCGGCATCGAGGCGGTAGTCGTTGGCGCGCATCGCCTCGACCAGCCCGCTGTGGTAGTCACCGGCGATCTGGCCCTCGATGGCCGCTCTCAGCCCGAAGCCCTTCCGGAAATAGGTGCCTTCCATGGCTTCTAAGGTACACCCGTCGTCATGCCGCGGGCCGTGGAGTCGGGCGGGCAGAGAGCGGTGCCGGTATCGATCGGTATTCCCCGCAGGCGGGCGCGGAGGTCCAGTCGGCCGGGTTCGAGTGCGCCCTCCATGCGTGCCTCGACCTGCCCGGAGATTGTTCCCTCTGCACGATCCAGTGACACGACCCCGGAGTCTCCCCGGAATGCGCGGATCGCTCCCGTGGCATACCAGCGAATGGCCACGGCGGCGCCGGGCCGGCCGACTTCGTGGGCGACCGCATCGAATACGGGGTAGTTCCCGGGCGCCAGCCCGGCCACCGGCCGCAGGACGATGCCCACCCCACTGTCCGTTCCGATTGCGGTGATCTCGAGCAGCCCGCCGGCAGGACACCACAGAGCTCGCGCAGGGGCCCTGAACCGGCCGGTATCGGACCCGGTCCA
>Ga0153915_10002354_pt1 | contig 17278 bp, 15 predicted proteins | sample Opewatmetagenome_2_FD_107003 | JGI IMG/M metagenome (GOLD analysis project Ga0153915, IMG submission 107003) | Freshwater wetland microbial communities from Ohio, USA - Open water 3 Core 3 Depth 3 metaG | ecosystem: Environmental > Aquatic > Freshwater > Wetlands | place: USA: Ohio, Lake Erie...
CCGGAACGATCCGCCCTCGGTGAGGAGGTAGACCGCCTCGGACGTGACGGGCTGGCGAAAGGGAAAGTCCGTATCCTTGAGATCCGGGAAGAGCTCCCGCAAGGCACACGGGTTGATCACCGCACCCGAGAGAGTGTGCTCCCCGAGACTCCCCGCCTTCTCCAGTACCCCGATGTTGATGTCCGGCATCCCACCGCCTGAGGCCTGGTATTCCTTCACCAGTCGAGCAAGCTGGATCGCGCCGGCGAGCCCTGCCGGACCAGCACCGACGAAGAGGACGTCCATCTCCAGTGCCTCTGCGCCCGGCGGTTCAGTCAGGATGAGCTGATCGGCCGGGAGCTCCGGCTGGAACTGCCGGGGCAGGATCGGAGCCACGCGGTTACTCCTTGGGATGAGCGGAGAGGCGATTTTGCCCGGGCTACCGGCCCGGTGAGCGGCCGGGCGGAAGGTAGCTTAACATCACGCCTGACCACAGCCCTACCCGCCTGGAGACGTTTACATGAAGCTGGGAAACGCCGCCCGCGACCCGTGGGTGTGGGGCCAGGCATTGCTGCTCCTCGCTGTGGGCACCCTGCCGCTGTTGCGGCAGAGCGTCCCACCAGACAGTCTGCTGGCCCGCCTGCTGGCCCCGGCCGAGCTGCCCTGGAGACTGGGCGCACTGCTTCCCCTGGTCCCGGGCGTAGTCATCCTGCTGTGGGGCGCCCTCTCGCTCGGGCGGAACCTGACACCCGCCACGGAGCCGCTGCCCGACAGCGAGCTGGTCGTTCGTGGTGCCTACAAGCTGGTCCGCCACCCGATCTACCTCGGCGTCATTCTCTGTCTCTGGAGCGCGGCGTGGTGGCTGACGAGGCCGTCGGTCAGTCTGGTCGTGGCGGCGCTCTGCTATCTCTACTTCGACCGCAAGGCGGCGGTGGAGGAGCGGCGGATGCTCGCCCGGTTCCCTGCGTATGCCGCGTACCGGGCACGGGTGCCGAAGCTGGTGCCGCGGGTGAGATAGGAGGCGGTCGGGGCGTTCAAGCCGACGCGTTGTCGCCTCCCTCTCCCGCCTTGCCCGCCTTGTCCGCCTTGTCCGCCCTGTCCGCCTTGTCCGCCCTGTCCGCCCTGTCCATCTCGACCGTCTGTTATAATCCAACCCTTCCCAGCCCACAGAGCGCCCATGCACGTTCCGCCGATCCCCGGATTCCGGACCGTTCCCTTCACCGGCGTGATCTACGTGATGGCCGAGGCGCAGCGTCACGGCTATCGGTATGGTCACCCGGACTGGTGCAACCTGGGCCAGGGAATGCCGGAGACCGGGCCGCTGCCGGGCGCGCCACCGCGCGTGGATGCGATCAGCATCTCGCTCGACGACCAGGAGTACGCCCCGGTCAACGGCATCCCGGAGCTGCGTCAGGCGGTCGCGGCGATGTACAACGCGCTCTACCGCGAAGGCAAATCATCGCAGTATACCGAACGCAATGTCTGCATCTGTGGCGGGGGCCGGGCATCGCTCACCCGCACCGTGGCAGCGCTGGGCGAGATCAACCTGGGGCACTTTCTGCCCGACTACACCGCCTACGAGGAGCTGCTCGACATCTTCAAGTTGTTCACCGCCATTCCCATCCTGCTGGACGGCGCCCGCGGCTATGAGTTCTCGCCGGACGATCTCCGCCGGGAGATCACCGGGCGGGGCCTGTCGGCGGTCCTGCTCTCCAATCCCAACAACCCGACGGGAAAGGTCATCCGCGGCGCCGAGCTGGAGGGCTGGGTGTCGATCGCGCGGGAGCTGCAGTGCTCCCTCCTGCTCGACGAGTTCTACTCGCACTACGTGTGGACCGGGGGGGATGGGAAGACCGAGCTGGTTTCGGCGGCACGTTACGTGGAAGACGTCGACCGCGACCCGGTGATCCTGTTCGACGGACTCACCAAGAACTGGCGCTACCCGGGGTGGCGCTGTACCTGGGTCGTCGGCCCCCGGGGGGTGATCGATGCGGTCTCCAGCACTGGCTCATTCCTGGATGGCGGCGGCAGCAAACCGCTGCAGCGCTCGGCGGTGCCGCTGCTCGCGGCGGACGTGGTTCGGGATGAGACCGCGGCGATCCGCCAGGCCTTCATGCGGAAGAAGCGGATCCTTAAGCAGGGTCTGGAGGCGGCCGGGATGCGGCTCGATCTCGATCCGGACGGCACGTTCTACTGCTGGGCCGACGTCTCAGGGCTCCCGGAGGGGATCAACGACGGCATGTCGCTGTTCAAGGCGCTGGTCAAGGAGAAGGTCATCTGCGTGCCGGGGGAGTTCTTCGATATCAACCCCGGCAAGCGCAGAAGCGGCCGCCCGTCTCGCTTCCGGCAGTATGTACGCTTCTCCTTCGGACCGGAGGAGCAGTCGGTGGTGGAGGGGGTGCGGAGGATTGGGGAGGTGGTGAGGCGGGCGAAGGGTGGGCAGTGAACCGTAAACGGTGAACGGTGCACAGTGAGCGACGAGCGGTGAGTGACGAGGGGAGAGCGGTGAACCGTGTGTTCAGTTGTCATTCCGACCCGCGAAGCGGCGAGGAATCCCTCCGGGTCGGCAACGTCGCTTATCCTGAGGGATTCCTCGGACGCTACGCGCCCTCGGAATGACAGAACGGCTGCGTTCACCGCTCACTTCACCGCTCACTGCCCACTTCTCACCGCTCGCTGCTCACTTCTCACCGCTCACTGCCCGCCGTCACGCCACGTGCTTCGCGATCTTCTCGTCCAGAATTCCGCGCAGCCTCGGGTCGGCACCGATCACCCCATCCACCGGCTTGCCATCCTTGAATAGCAGGATGGTGGGGATGGAGCGGATGCCATAGCGGATCGCGGTGGCCTGGTTGGCGTCGGTGTCCAGCTTGAGCACCTTCACCCGGCCCTCGTAGTCCAGCGCCAGCTTCTCGATCACCGGAGCGACCGCCAGGCAAGGGCCACACCAAATGGCCCAGAAGTCCACCAGCACCAGGCCCGAGGCCTGCTCGACCTCGGCGTCGAAGGTGGCGTCGGTGACCTGGAGTTTGGTTGTCGTCGTCATGCTCTCCTCGTTCCTGCCCTTCCCAAGTGTTTGCGCTGCTTAATGCGCGGTGAGCCCACCGTCGACCAGCAGCGTGTGACCGGTCACGAACGACGCCCCGGGAGACGCCAGCCATACCACCGCTTCGGCGATCTCCTCGGGCTGCGCCAGGCGCCCGACCGGATGGGCGCTAATGAGTCTGGCCTTGACCTCCTCCAGTCCGCCGGTGGCCCGTTCGAACATGGGAGTCTCGACCACGCCCGGGGCCACCACATTCACCCGGATGCCCTCCTGGGCCACTTCCAACGCCACGGCCTTGGTCAGTCCGATCACGGCGTGCTTGGTGGCCGCATAGAGCGACATATTGGGGAGGCCGATCACTCCTGCCACCGACGAGTTGTTGATCACCACTCCACCGCCCCGGGTGCGAAGCGCGGGTATCTCGTGCTTGAGCGCGTGCCAGGTGCCCCGGACATTGGCGTCGAATACGGTATCGAAGTCCGCTGCGGTCGAAGAGGCGATGGGACCCATCCCGGCCTCGGTACCCGCGTTGTTGAATGCGATATCCAATCCGCCGTAGGTCTGCACCGTGATCGCCACCAGCTGGGCGACATCCTCCTCGCGGGTGACGTCGGCGGCCACCGGAATCGCCTCCCCGCCGGCAGCGCGGATCAGCTGGACGGTCTCCTCGATCGCCGGCTTGCGCCGGCCGGAGACCACGACCCGCGCGCCCTCCCGGGCAAGCGCCTGAGCCGTTGCCCGGCCGATGCCCGAGCCGCCACCCGTCACCAGTGCCACCTTCTCCGTCAGGAATCCCATCTGCGGTCTCCTTCCATCGGTGAATAGACAACTATCGATGCTTGCTCGCAGAGAAAACGCCCGTGACGGGCGGGCGGTTCCCTCAGCTAGCGACGGGCCCGCAGCAGGCGGCGGTCCAGCTGGGCCAGATACTCCTCGAGCACCTCCGGGCGGCTACGGTAGAGCCGCATCTGCCCGTCCTGCCGGACGCTCACCAGTCCCGCGGTGTGCAACTCCTTCAAGTGGTGCGATACCGTGGCCTGGGTGATGGGAAACCGTTCCACCAATGCCTTGCAGGACAGCTCCTCCGCCCTCGCGATGGCCTCCAGGATCTCGAACCGCCGGTCGTCCGCCAGCGCCTTGGCGATCCGCTCCAGCTGCTCACTGCTGAGCCGTGTCATGTCACCACTTCCCTCGACAGATATATAGATAACCGTCTATTGATGCCAGATCAACTGCGGCAGACTCATTTTCGAGCAGCGGTCTTTCGGCTGAGCAGCAAGTACACCGGGTAGCTGGCCACCAGCAGACCGAGCTCGACCAGACTGTTTCGGGTGTCGCTGACGATGTTGCCCCCGAGAAACGCCAGGGAAGCCACCACCAGGAATCCGGTGATCCAGGGGTACCCGACGGCGCGATACGGCCGCGGCGTGTCCGGCTCGCGAGCGCGGAGCACGAACACCGAGATGAATGACGCCGTGTAGCAGACCACGTAGAAGAACGCGGCCAGGGCCAGGATCTGGTCGAAGGTCCCGGTGATCAGGAGGAGGCCGGTCGCCACCGCGGAGACGTAGAGCGAGGGCCGCGGGGTTCCTCCTGTGCCCACCCGCTGGAAGCCGCGCCAGAGCAGGCCGTCCCGGCTCAGGGCAAACGGCAGGCGCGAGGCGATGAGCAGGATGGCGTTGGCCGCGCTCAGCAGCGAAACGATCAGGATCCCCCTGACCACCGTATCGCCCCTCGCTCCGAAGATCTCGCGCGCGGCCGTGGCGGCGACCAGATCCTGACCGGCCATGCGCGCCGGCGGGAGCACGTGGAGGAAGGCGACGTTCAGCAGAAGATAGATCGCGATGACGGCGAGGACCCCACCCGCCATGGCCCGGGGAATGTCCCGCCCCGGGTTCTTCACCTCTCCCCCGAAGTAGAGCAATCCGTTCCAGCCGTCATAGGTGTAGATCACGCCCTGCAGCGCGAGAACGACGGCCGCGAATCCGATCCCCGCGGCCGGAGCCGTGACGGCCGGCTGGGGCGACGGCGGCGTCCACATGAGGCAGACGCCCGCGAGTGCTACCAGAACCAGGGTCTTGAGGAGGCTGGTGATCTGCTGGGTCACGTCGCCGGCGCGAATGCCGAGTGCCTGGATCACGGTGAGTGTCAGCACCACGGAGAGTGCCAGCGCCACGGCCTTGCCTCGGAGTCCGGGCCAGATCGCGGCGCTGTAGTCGCCCATGGACACGGTGACGAGCGCGAGGGCAGCGCAGCTCGAGACCCAGTCGCTCCAGCCGACCGCGAAGCCGGCATACTCGCCCAGCGCCCGTCGGACGAAGACGTACTGCCCGCCCGATTCCGGGACCATGGCGCCGAGTTCCGCGAGGGAGAGCGCGCACAGCAGGGCGTAGACCCCTCCCAGGATCCAGGCGCCGAGGAACCAGCGGGTGTCGGGGAGGTGCGCCGCGACGTCGCCGGGTGTCCGGAGGATGCCGACGCCGATGGTGTTGCCGACGATGACGGCAAGTCCGAACGCAACACCGAGAATCTGAAGCAGGCGGCCCCGGGAGGCCGGGGCGGAAGCGGCGATGGGGGTGGTGGCGGGTACGGTCGAGCCGGTCACGGACGCTCCGGTGAGGACCGAGCGAAGGTACCCGCCTCCGTGACCGGGGGCTAGAGGGTGCGGCCTATTCCGATCTCAGCTTGCGCACCTCGGCGGTGAGCCGGGGAACCACCTCGAACAGGTCGCCGACGATCCCGTAGTCGGCGACCTTGAAGATGGGGGCGTCCTTATCGCGGTTGATGGCGACAATGGTCTTCGCGGTGCGCATGCCGGCGAGGTGCTGGATGGCGCCGGAGATACCGACGGCGACATACAGGCCCGGGCTCACTGTCTTGCCGGTCTGGCCGACCTGAGCTCCGTGCTCCCGCCAGCCGGCGTCGACCACGGCGCGGCTGGCACCGACCGCGGCGTTACCGAACGCGGCCGCCAGCTCTTCCAGCAGCTTGAAGTGCTCCGGCTCCTTGAGACCGCGGCCACCTGAGACGACGACCGGGGCCTCCGCCACGTCCAGCGCGGCGGTGGCGGGCGCCTTCACACCGGTGACCTTCACTCGGCTGGTGAACTGCGGAACGGGCACGGAGACGGACGCGCCCGGACGAGGAGACTCCGCCGGCTGCATGGTGTTGGGCCGGAGCGAGACGATCGCGGGCGCGCCGTCCAGGCGGACCCGCTGGAGCACCTTGCCGGCGTAGACCGGCCGGGTGACGACGACTTTGCCACCCTCTACGCCGATTTCGGTCACGTCGGTGGCAAGTCCCACTCCGAGCCTGGCCGCAACCCTCGGCGCCAGGTCCCGGCCCGTGGCGGTTGCCGCGAACACGACGGCCGCATGCTGCCTCGCCGCCTCCGCCACGGTCGCAGCGTAGCCATCGGGCTGGTACAGCGCGAAGTCGGCATGCACGGCGGTCAACACCTGATCCGCCCCGTAACGGCCGAGCTGGTCGGCCCCGCTGATCGGCCCCGGGCCGACCACCAATGCGTCGACGGTCGTGCCGAGCTGGTCCGCCAGCCGCCGCGCGGCCGTCACGATTTCCAGGGACACCTTCCTGAGTGTCCCGTCCCGCTGTTCCATTAGTGCCAGAATTCCCGACATTGTGTCACCAAGTCGTCTTGGAAACCAGTTCTTGGTTCACGTCGCTTTCTCCTGCAATCACCACGGAGCCACGGAGGACACGAAGGTTGCACGGAGAAGAGCAACAGAGAATTGTTGCGCCACTGATCCTCCGTCATTCACCACAGAAGTACGGAAGTCACGGAGGTTACCCGGGAAAGTGCAGGAAATGAGGCTGCTGCTTTCTCCGTGAAGGCTCCGTGTCCTCCGTGCCTCCGTGGTTCGCAGCTGCAACGAGGGAGACAATCAGATGACCTTCGCCTCCTCGCGCAGCAGGCGGACCAGCTCGGGGACAGCGTCAGCGCCCTCGCCCACGATTCGGCCGGCCTTGCGCTCGGCGGGCAGCGAGAGACCGAGTGTCACCACCGTCCCCGCTCCGAGGTTGGCCGGCTTCACCTCGAGCGGCTTCTTCTTGGCCGCCATGATTCCCTTGAGCGAGGGAAGCCTCGGGGAATTGAGGCCCTTGTCGCAGGTGAGTACCGCGGGGAAGGAGCAGGTCACGTTCTCGATCCCGCCTTCGATCTCCCGCTCGGCCTCCACGTTGCCACCGCTGATGACGAGGTGGGCCACGGAGGTGATCGTCGGCAGACCGAGCAGTTCGCCGACCATGGCTCCGACCTGGTGATTGTAGTCGTCCACCGCAAGCTTGCCGAAGAGGATCAGGTCGTACCCGCCGCCCTTCAGCTCCGCCGCCAGCGCCCGCGCCACCTCGAGGCCATCGGGCGAACCCGGCGACTGCAGCAGAACCGCCCGGTCCGCCCCCATCGCCAGCGCCGTCCGCAGCGTCTCCTGGGCAGCATCGGTGCCGAGCGAGATGACCGTGACCTCGCCCGCCCCCGCGGCCTCCTTCTGCTTGAGCGCCTCCTCGACCGCGTACTCGTCGTACGGGTTCGGGACGAACTTGACCCCGTTCTCGTCGATCGATCTTCCGTCCGGACCGATGACGATCTTGGTGGTGGTGTCGGGGACGCGCTTGAGGCAGACGGCGATCTTCATGGCTATGAGCTGTGAGCTGTGGCTATGGGCTATGGGCTATGGGGAACTCCCCTGACGCCTTGTTCCTGACGCCTGACGCCTGCCCCCCCAATCGGCGCAAAAAGGTACCCAGGAGGGCCCCACCGTGCCACGGGACGCGGGGCAGGCCCCCTAGTCATCCTCGGAGGCAGCACCGAAGTGCCGGCTCAGCACCACCTTGAGGGCCCGAGCGTTCATCGGCGTCAGGAATCGCTCCAGCTGGCCCGTTCGCCGGTTCTCGTTGAAGGTGCCGAACACCGCCGCCTGCGAATTGAACAGGTTGGTCACCACGGTGTTGACTTCCCAGGGACCGAGGGTGATGCCAGCGCGCGCATTGGCGGCGAAGTACCCGCCCAACTGCCGGGTCTCATTGGCCTCATCGCCCCGAAGCCACTGACGGCCGGTATATCTCCCATCCAGCCCCAGGCCGAGCCAGCGGCTGAACTTCACCAGCGCTCCGCCTTTCAACTGGTGTTCCGGCACCAGGGGAATGCGTGCGCCGGGCCGCACCTGGTTGTCGCCGGCCAGCGGGCTCGCGGCGAAGGCATCGTCAGCCCGGATGCTGAAGATCTCCGCGGCGGTACGGTAGGTTGCCCGGGTCCAGGCGTAGTTGGCGTAGAGCGACACCTTCTCCGACGGGACCAGCTGGACCGACAGCTCCACCCCTTCACGCCGCGTATCGCCGATATTGGTGAAGTACCCCTGAAACACCGCGTTCGCCGACTGGATGAAGCCGATGTCGTCACGCACATTGGTCCGGTACGCCGAAGCAGAGAGAATTGCGCTGCCGACGACGTACCTGCCGCCAATCTCCCAGGTGGTCGCGATCACCGGATCGAGGGGTGGGTCGTCGCCCAGGGCAAAGGGCAGGGGGCACGCCGCGAGCGAATCGGCGCAGGCGAGTTCCAGGATGGCAGGCGCCCGAAAGGCCTGCCCCACCGAGGCGTAGGCCGAGGCACCAGGCGCCAGCTCCACGCTCACGCCACCGCGGGGACTCAGCCGCTTGAAGGAACTGGTCGTGTCCGCGGTGGCATCGAGCAGATCGCGAAACGGCACCCGGATGTAGTCGTAGCGGGCGCCACCCGACAGCGTCACCCGTCCGATCCGGTAGTCGGCCAGGAAATAGCCCGCGAGGTCTCCACCGGGGCTCTTCACGTTGGTGGTGAGGCTGTCGTCGCCGGGAGTGACGGTGCTCTCCTCGAACAGCCGGACGTGCACCCGGTTGACCGTCCCGTCCACCCCCGCCCGCAGTGAGAGGGCTCCCGCCCCCAGCGGGGTCGCCCAGCGCCAGTCCACGCTGCCGCCGACGGTGCGGTTGTTGGTGAACGACCGGACGTTGTCGTCCGGCGCCTGGTTGACGTTGAACCGCTCGGCGTTGCTGCGTCGGTGGTAGAGGTTGACGTTGAGACGGCTGGTCCCTGCGATGAGGTGGCCGCGGGCCGCCAGCTGGATGAGGTCGAGATCCTCGAAATCACCAGGCGTGAAGTTGGTGCGGGGGTCCGCGTCGAAGATGCTCTCGGGCAGGGAACCTGCCGTCCTGGACCGCGACTCGGCGCCGAACGCCTGGAGGGCAACTCCGCCACGCTGGCCGGACTTGCCGACGTTCATGAATCCGTTGTAGTTCCGAGCGAAGGTCGCCTCACGCCAGCCAGTCTCCCGTTCATAGCCGCCGGCCGTGTAGTAGTTGAGCCCGCCCGGGGTCGAACCGGCCACGCTCCCCTCGCCGGACCAGTTGCCGAACGATCCGCCCGAGGCCTCCAGCGAGCCCCCGACCGGGCCCTGCCCCCGCCGGGTGATCAGGTTGACCGCTCCACCCAGCGAGTTGGCGCCGAGGAGCGAGCCGGCGCCGCTCAGCAACTCGACCCGCTCGATGTGCTCCATCGGCAGCAGATCGAAGTTCACTTCGGCTGCGTCGGGTTCGTTCTGCCTCACTCCGTCGAGAAATACCGAGACGCCCGGCGGCAGTCCGACCACCGGGCCGACGTTCCAGCCGCGCGTGCTGAGGTTGAGTTTCCAGGGCGAGCCGACGTCATCATAGAGCGAGATGCCGGGTTGAGTCACCAGCGCGTCGGTGAGGGCGCGTGGCTCCCAGGCATCGATCTGTCGGCCCGTGACGATGGAGATACGGGCCGGCACCCCGGACCCGATCGCGGGTCCGGCGGTAGGGACGATGGAGGTCACGACCTCGATGGCCGGCAGCACGACGACGGCGGAGTCCTTCCTGGCCGAGTCGGGCTGCTGCGCACTCAACGGAGTGCCCGCCAGGAGCAGGATTGAAAGCAGTGCGTTTCTCGGCATCTAATCCCGTGGCAATTGTTCCGAGTTCCGAGTTCCGAGTTCGCAGCGCGAGTCTCGCTGCTGAAGGCAGGTTCTGCCTCCAGACCACGCGGAACGCGAAACGGGGAACGGGGAACTATCTCAGCTGTGCCGGTGAGCCTTTGCTGCGCCGTTCGTAGATCGCCGCCATACTGATTCGGTCGGGGGGAAGGCCCATGACGACCAGCGCGTCATCACTCGCACCGCCGCCATCGTAGTCCAGGCAACAGAACTCGGCCGTCCGGACACCCTGGAGCGGCCCGGTGAGCGTCGGGCCTCCCTGCCGGAGGAAGCGCACCCGATCTCCCGCGGTGTAGCTGCGGCTCTGATCCAGGTCCTCGTAGATCGTGAGGTACTGCACCGTCACTCCGCTCCGGCTGACGACCACCACTCCATCGTCCGCGCTGCCCCCGCCGTCGAGGTCCTGGCAGCAGCGGTCGACCGTGTACTGCCGGGCGGGACGCCCCGCCACCAGCCAGAAGACCAGCGCGCCGAGCAGCGCGGCCGATCCAGCCAGCGCGAAGACCCGCAGGCGGCGTGGCGGCATGGACTCCGGCCGCTCCCCACGCAGCCAGCGACCGCGGATCTCGGCGCCGAGCGAGGCGCGGGGCTCGAAGCCGATCGCGTCGAGCCGGCGATCCAGCTCTTGCAGGTGGTCCGGAGGGAGGCTCACGGGTCGGCCCTTTCCATCAAGTGGCGAAGCCGGGAGAGCGCCCGCCATAGCCGGGTCCGGACCGCGGACTCGCGGAGACCCAGCACCTCGGCAACCGCGGCGGTGTCCATGCCGCTGCCGTAGCGCAAGCTGATCACTTCGCGGTCAGCCGGGCCCAGCTCCGCCACGGCGCTGAGGAGACGGGCAACCTGCTCTTCCCACAGGATGCGTTCCTCCGGAGACGGCGCATCGGTGGCCAGGTCCCGCATGGTTCCAATGGGCACGTGGCGTCGCACGCGGGCGCGACGCAGATGGTCGCGCAGGGTGTTCTGCGCGATCCGGAAGATCCAGGTGCGTGGCTGGCCCCGCGCGGCGTCGAACTGGTCCGCGGCCCGGAACACCTTGAGGAAGGTGTCCGAAGTGACATCCTCGGCAGCGTCAGCCGAGGGAAGATGAAACCGGACGTAGCTGTATACGGCCCGCCCGTACGTCTCGTACCACTGCTGGGCGAGCCCCGGCGCCACCCCTGGGTTGGAGTCAGGTGCGGCGGGCGGACCGGGTACGGGGTTGGTCAGGTCGGGAACCGGAGTCTGCTCGGCCATCTCGGGATAATACGCACCAGGGGCCCGTGCGTCACACGGGGCCCTCCGGATGAGAACGGCGAGTGCGGCTATTGGCCCTTGCAGCAGCCGATCGTCACGCAGCTGATCCAGGGCTGGGACCCCTCGGCCAGACCGACGGATCCCAGGGCACCGAGACCTCCTGCCGGCTTGTCGCCAATCACGCCCGGTAACTGCCATTGGGCGACTGACTGCAGCCATGGGCGGGAGGGGTAGTGTATCACCATGGGAACGTCAGGCCGATCGTAGCCGGTGGAGTCGGAATCGGCGATGTAGGCCGACAGCCACTGACCGTTACGCTGATAAACGAACCAGTAAGTGGTCCCGCGCGGGGGCAGGCCAAGGCGCTTGATGCCTTTATCCGACTTGTTGATGAACCGCCCGATCACATAGCCCTCGGCAAGCTGCGTGGTGTCGAGCTGGAAGACCCCCTCTTGCGGCTCGATGACGGCAACGACACCGGAGTCCAGCACGTCTTCATCAGACGCGCCCGGATTGCTGTCGTAGCTCTGACCCTTGCCGGCCGAGCGGATCTTCTCGCGGTCCAGCGGGCCCGAGGTCGGGATGCCCACTGACGAAGGAAGGGCCAGCTTCCGCCCCGGCGGCTGCTCTGCCGGCCTCTGACACCCCATCATGAGGACCACGGCGGCAGCGGCAACCTGCAATCGGCGAAATCCCGTGGACGAAAGCGACTCCTGATGCACACGACCTCCCCTGCCAGGCTGGGTCAAGCTCCTGGCGAGTTGACGGTGACTAGTTGACTGACGTGAGCCGGCGCAGATCCTCCGCCTGCTGCCGGAAACTGGGCTCCCCGGAGCTCCAGAGGGCGACGACCGGGGTCGTCCACCGCCGCGCGATATCGAACTCGCCCGACCTGGCAGCCAGCTCTGCACGGAGCTTCATAATCCGAACCAGGGCCCCCGCCTGCTGGACTCGGCCCACCAGATCCTCCCCGAAGCTGGGCAGGGCCTGCAGAACGCCGTCCAAACGGCGAGCGGCTGCCAGCGAGTCACCCAGCGCCAGCTGGAGCATCGCCTCCTGCAAGGTCACCTCGATGGCGATATCTCCAGGCCGGAAGCCGGTCCGGAGCTGGGCGAGCCGCCGGAGCCCGGCTCGCACCGCAACGGTGTCGCCGGCGTACGAAGCGAGCTGCAGGTCGAGCAGGTAGTCCGCCCCGGAGAGTGCGCCCGCCTGCCCGGCCAGCACGGGGACGGGGGCGGCGAGAGCCAGACTCCGCGGCAGGATTGCACGGGCGGTCTGGTCGCGGTCGACACCTCGCACCAGAGTTCCGAGCTGACGGTAGATGCGGCGGACAACGGCCTGGATGCTGTCGGACGGAGCACCGAGGGCGGAATAGGCCTCCAGGGCGGAGGCCGTCTCTCTCAGCGGCAGCGGCACGGTCAGCGGCTGTCCGGCGGGCGACCAGATCTCCATCGCCCCCGCGGCCCGCTGCATCAGGCTGGCGGCGAGCGCGGCCCGGCCGGTCAACGCCGCGACCCCGGCCAGGAGTGTCGCGCTCTCGCTGGGGGCCGTTGCGCTTTCGGCCAGCAGGCTGTCGGCCAGGCGCCTCGCCTCGGAGAAGCGCTCGAGCTTGAGGAGCACCCGCAGCTCGCTTACCCCGAGGTCGATCTTCTCCGTCGCGTCGGAGGACAGCCGCCGCGCCGACCGGTACTTGCCGAGCGCCGAGTCCGAAGCGGTCGGGCTACTGGAGAGCTCTCCCACCAGCTCGAGGGCACGGGCCTCGGACTCGATAGCGGCTGGGCTCGTCGGGAAGCTGGCGACCCAGCTCCCAGTGATCCGGCGCAGCAAATCGCGGTTATGTGCGATCGCGGCCAGCAGCTGATCAATGGCGACGGCCCGCTTCGGATCCCGCAACTCCTCGAAGGGGCGCGGAACGATCGTAATGGTATCGGCCTGCAGCCCCGGCACCCCGGCAAAGCGCATCGGATTGGGGCCTTCGCCGTGGCCGAGGCGAACCACGTTCGGCTCGGCGAACAGGTACTGGGTCAGTCGCTCGAACGCGGCGCCCTTGAATGCGCGATGGACCGACGGCACCAGCATGAGGGCCCGCTGGTAGTCGTTGATCGCGGACTGGTAACTCGAGCGGAAACGCCATCCGGATGGGCTGGCCTGGTCCTTGATCACCAGCCGGTCCCTGGCACGACATTCTGCCCGACCGAACCAGCCCCGGAAGTCCAGGGTATCTCTCCGGATCATCATGTCGAACTGCCGGCAGGCGTCAGGGTACCGTTCCTCGGCCAGCGCCACGAGGCCAGCGGCCCACACCCGCTCCGCACCGGAGAGCGGCGGCTGTGCCGCCAGCCCCGCGACGGCGTCATCCCGCCAGAGCGACGGCTCGATCCCTTGCCAGCTCTGGGTCTGCGCCAACCACAGATGCGCCAGGCCGTAGCTGGGATCCAGGGAGACCGCTGCCCGGAATAGCCGGGCCGCCCGGCTTAGGTCCCAAGTGGCCAGTGCGCTGTGAGCAGAGTCGTAGGTCTGCCAGGCGCCTATCAACCGGGTTCCGAAGATTCCCGTAGCCGCCACCGGTTGAGTCGGACGGGGCAGCAGCAGCGAATCCGCCAGTTCCCCAAAGTTCCGCTCGGCGTCGACCAGGTTCGCCCCGAAAGTCACGGTCTTCTGGCGTTGCGCCTCCGGTCCGCGGGACACGTCGTAGACGACTCCGCGCACCCTGACCGAGTCACCCCAGGCGGAAACCTCCCCGGTGAGCAGCTTGCCCGCCCCGCCGCGCCTGGCCAGGCTCAACAGGTCGGCGAGACTCACCTGCTCTCCCATACGCGCGAGCTGATCCTCGACCCAGCGCCGGTCGGAGAGGCGCACATCCGCCCACCGTCCCAGAGCGTCATACACCAGTCTGCTGCATTGCTCGCCGCTGAGCATCGAAGGAACTCCCTGTCGATGCTCGAACGGCGCGACGAGGTACAGCGAGGGATCGAGCTGAGGGGTCCGGGAGGCCGTCGTCCAGAGGACCGCAAGCACGATTCCGAGGGCCGCGAGCCCCGGCGCGGCCCACTGCCGCAGCCATGAGCCAGAGGGCATCGCCGGGCGTGGTGAGCCAGGAGTCCGCCGGCGGAGGGAGCCGTCCGGCCCCAACAGGCCGGCGTCGTCGTTCTGCAGCCGGCCCAGGGCATCGGCCATCTGCTGTGCAGTCTGGTACCGGTCCGCCGGGTGCTTGGCGAGTGCCCGACCCACCGCGGCCTGCAGCTCGGGAGGCAGGGTCGGCCGCCGGGTCTGCACCGGCAGCGGTTCCACCTCCAGATGCTGAACCACCACCTCTTCCGGCGTACTACCGCGGAACGGCGGCTCCCCCGTCAGCATCTCGTACAGCACGCACCCCAGGCTGTAGAGGTCGCTCCGGCCGTCCACCCGAGACCCGCCCCGTGCCTGCTCGGGGCTCATGTAGGTGGGGGTTCCCGCGGGTCCCGCGAGCTTCCACTCATCCAACCCGCCGGCGCTGATCGCCCGGGCGATACCGAAATCCGCCACCACGGCATGGTCGGCGATGAACAGGATGTTCTCAGGCTTGATGTCGCGGTGGATCACCCCATGACTGTGGGCGTAGGCCAGTGCGCCCGCCACGTCCTCGGCGATCCGGAGCGAATCTTCCACCGGCAGGGCGCCCTCACGCTCCAGCCGCTGCCGAAGGGTTTCCCCCGGCACGTAGGGCATGACGTAGTAGAGCAGCCCCTCGGCTTCTCCCGAGTCGTGCAGTGGCAGGATGTTGGGGTGGGAGAGGCGGGCGGCAATCTGGATTTCCTGCAGGAACCGCTGGCTCCCTTCGGCGGGTTCCTCGCCCTCGAGCCGGAATATCTTCACCGCCACGTCGCGCACGTGCCGGAGGTCACGGGCCAGGTACACTACCGCCATGCCGCCCCGCCCGATCTCCCGTTCGATGGCGTAGCGGCCCGCCAGAATCTGCGGGACGTCCTGTGGCGCGTCTGTCAGGCTGTGGTCCGTGGAAAGGCCTGTATCGATAGTAGGCGATGGACGACAGAACGGCCAGAGGCTGGCGGGAAGGGCGGAAAAGGCGGGAAGGGCGGACGAGACGGACAGGAACGGACAAGGGCAGACAACGGCGGATGGATGGATGGCTTCCCGCCGTCCCGCCCTCCCGCCGTCCCGCCCTAAAAGGCGCTCAGCCCGGTCGCGGCCTCCCCCAGGATCAGCGAGTGCATGTCGTGGGTGCCCTCATAAGTGTACACCGACTCCAGGTTGGCCATGTGCCGCATCGAGTGGTACTCGGCCAGGATCCCGTTGGCGCCCAACAGTCTGCGCGCTTCACGAGCGCAGTCGCATGCCATGTTCACGTTGTTGCGCTTGGCGAGGGAGACCTGCTGGGGCGTCATGGTGCCGCGGTCCTTGAGCCGGCCGAGCTGCAGGGCGAGCAGCTGGGCCTTGGTGATCTCGGTGAGCATGTCCGCCAACCGCACCTGCTGGATCTGGGTCTGGCCGATCGGCCGGCCGAACATGATCCGGCTGCGGGAATACTGCACAGCCTCGTCGTAGCAGGCCATCGCGGCCCCCATCGCTCCCCAGGCGATACCGTAGCGGGCCTGTGTGAGGCAGCTGAGGGGGCTCTTGAGCCCGCCGGACTTGGGGAGGATGGCGTCTTTGGGGAGCTGGACGTCCTGCAGGATCAGCTCGCTCGTGTCGGATGCCCGGAGCGAGAGCTTGCCCTTCTGGTCCCGGGCGGAGAAGCCCCTGGTCCCGGTGGGAACCACGAATCCGCGGATCGACTTCACGTCGTCCAGCCCACCGGTCTTGGCCCACACCACCGCCACCGTGGCCTGGGAGCCGTTGGTGATCCACATCTTGGCGCCGTTCAGCACCCAGCCGTCCGGGGTCTCCCGCGCGGTAGTGATCATCCCAGCGGGGTTGGAGCCGAAGTCGGGCTCCGTCAGCCCGAAGCAGCCGATCTCCTTGCCCGCGGCCAGAGCCGGGAGCCAGCGGCGGCGCTGCTCCTCGCTGCCTAAGGCGAAGATGGGGTACATGACCAGCGCGCCCTGCACCGAGGCGAACGAGCGGATGCCGCTGTCGCCTCGTTCCAGCTCCTGCATGATCAAGCCATAGGCCACGTTGTTGAGCCCGGCGCAACCGTACTCCTCGGGCAGATTGGCGCCGAGAACCCCCAGCTCCGCGAGACCCGGTATGAGCTCCTTCGGGAACCGGCCTGCCACGTAGCAGTCGCCGATGATCGGCATGAGCCGGTCGTCGACCCAGGTCCGCACCGTGTCGCGAACGGCACGCTCCTCTTCGGCGAGCAGCGAGTCGACGTCGTAGAAGTCGGGGGCGATGAAGTGGGCCATGGCGAGGGTGTGGGGGGAGAGGAAATATAGGCGGACGGACAGACGGACAGACGGACAGACGGACAGACGGACAGACGGACAGACGGATAGACGGATAGACGGACGGACGGATAGACGGACAGACGGACAGACGGACAGCTCGCGTTTCCTTGTGCCGTCCAATCCCCGGTTTGCTACACCAGCTCCAGCGCCATTCGCCAGTTATAGGCATGCTGCCATGCGAGCGACTAAGGGCCTGGGAACTGGCGGACAGGCTGGCCCACGCGGTGTACGACGCGACCACCCACTGGCCGAAGACCGAGATCTATGGGCTGATCAGGCAGGCGCGGAGGTCCGCCTTCTCCGTGCCCGCAAACATCTGCGAGGGGAGCGCCAAGCATGGAAGCCGAGAGTATGCCAGATACCTCGATATCTCGGTTGGTTCCTTAGCCGAGCTCACCTACACACTCCGATTCGCACGGACCAGGGGATGGATCGATCAGCAAACCTGGGATGGTATCGAGGTGCTGCGAGAAGCGGCCGCTCGCGCTCTCTGGGTGCTGTACCGGAGCATTCGTCGGGCAAGTCGACGTTCATTCCGAGGCGCGGTCTGACCCTCACCCACAGTTTGTCTGTCCGTCTGTCCGTCTACCCGTCCGTCTGTCCTCACCAATCTCGCTTGACCGCGC
>Ga0153915_10002355_pt1 | contig 17277 bp, 18 predicted proteins | sample Opewatmetagenome_2_FD_107003 | JGI IMG/M metagenome (GOLD analysis project Ga0153915, IMG submission 107003) | Freshwater wetland microbial communities from Ohio, USA - Open water 3 Core 3 Depth 3 metaG | ecosystem: Environmental > Aquatic > Freshwater > Wetlands | place: USA: Ohio, Lake Erie...
AACAGAGGAACAAACGACACCGTGGTTGATCTCGGCAGCAGGGCCTTCGTCTCATGGCTAGTTGCAGGCGGGGTGGAAACTGTCACAGCTCTCTCCTTCGAGCGCTTCCTGTTTGAAAACGTCAACTACCTGTACGGCACTAGGTTCTCTCTGAGGACCTACGCGGGCAGCTCTGTCTATCAACGGACCACATGGATGCCTGACATCATCGTGATGCTGTCTTCCGCTTATGGCTCGGGAAGGGCCATGTTGACGACAGACTACTCAGTGGCAAAGAGATCATTGGCATATGAGATGTGGCAGGTAGGTAGATCTGCAGTACATGTTTCACAAGGTTACTGGTCGGACCCATATGTTGGTACTCCGAACGACATCTGGAGCAATTCTCGGTATAGCTATGACAAGGCTAGAGAGGTCGTGGCGTGTGCTGTTTCAACCGTAGTGTACATCGGAAGCCTAGGTATAGGAGAAACAGCTACTTTCTATGGCAACGCAGCCTTGGCGCCTCAAGAGAGCACCTCCGCTCTGTTCATGTTGACATTCAATGGTTTTGTAAATGTTACAATTCAGTGGGATACGAACACAACCGTCAATGGAAGTCTGAGTACCGAAACAGCCGAACAACTGTTGTACAGCAGGGCCAGTGGCAATCGCTTGATAATCATGAAGTATCTGTCCAAATCATTTGACGGAGTCCGGCTGAATGTTGAAAACGTCGGAACAGACTCCACAACCTTGGTCTTCAGCGTCACTTTCCTGAATGACTGTGACGGAGACACACTGTCAGACCCCTTCGAGATAAGCATCAACACCAATCCCCTCTCGGCGGACTCTGACCGAGACGGGCTCTCGGACAGTTTCGAGCTTGGCACTGGAACAGACCCGACCTCGTCAGATTCCGACCATGATGGGGCATCCGACTCTGACGAATACACATGGGGCTCTAGTCCTCTGCTGAACGACACTGACTCTGATGGACTTCTCGATGGCACGGAAGTCGCCTTCGGCACCAATCCCATCAAGCGAGACACGGATGCTGATGGGCTGGAAGACTGGCCCGAGATTTACAGCTATGGGACCAATCCGTCGTCTGCTGACACCGATTCAGATGGCCTTGAGGATGGCTTCGAGGTCTCTGCAGGCCTCAACCCGCTTTCGCCTGACTCGGACTCGGACGGCCTGAGCGATCTCTTTGAGATACTGAACCTCCTGAATCCCTTGAGCAAGGACACTGACGGTGATGGAATGAGCGACGCCTACGAGGTGGAGTTCTGTCTTGACCCCAGAAACCCCGATACAGACTTCGATGGCATTCCTGACGGGATCGACTGGGATCCAAGAGAGCACTGGCTCTCCACGGTGGCACCTGCAGCGCTCATTACAGTAGTCTTGCTGCTTGCAGTCTTCTCCCTGCTAAAGTACAGAGTCTATGAGCGGCGATAGTGTCAGCCACAGCGAGTCCATACTTAGGAGAGCCCGAAGCTGACAGGCCTGTAAGCAGTCTTCGCTCACCCTCGATGGGACTGCGGTTCAGATACCCTAGAGACGTTCATCCTTCCTCAATCACATAGTGGAGTTTCATCATCACCGCACGCGTTGTCTGACAGCCGACGGATATGAGTGTTATCTACAGGCCGCGAACAGAATCACAAGGCTCTTCTTGTCTTTGCGGACCCAGACAAGTGATGAAGAACCTAAGCGTCAGCCATTTCGACCTAGCAGACACACTCGGATGCGGGCAGACCTTCTGCTGGACCAGAGAGGGAAGGGGCTATGTAAATGCAGACATCGGACAGGTCCTCTATGTTGAACAAGAGGGCAACACGTTGCTTTACGAAACTTCAGCTGGAGATGTGGACGTGGGGGCGCTGCTGGGCCTGGCAGACCCTGTAGACGAAATACAGAGGGCTGTAGCTAAGGACGACCTGATGAGTAGAAGCATAGGCTTTGCCCCGGGATTGCACATTGTACGAGACCCGTTCTTTCCATGTCTGATATCCTTCCTCTGCTCTATACGCAACAACATTCCCAACATCAATAGGATGGCGCAGAACATAAGAAACCGCTACGGACCTTCGTACAGATTCAGAGGACGTGAGGTCCACGGATTCCCAAATCCCGAGCAGATGTCAAAGGTCACAGCTGACAATCTGAGAGCCTTTGGTTTGGACTGGCGCTCGGAGTTCATCGTGAGATCGACAGCTTCGGTTCTGAACGGCGAAGTGGCCGAGCAAGCACTGAAGAAGATGGAGTATGGTGAAGCGCATGAAACTCTGAAGACCCTTTATGGCGTCGGGGACAAGGTCGCTGACTGCGTATGTCTCTTCTCGCTCGGTTTTCTGGAGGCCTTTCCCATCGATGTCTGGATAGAACGCGTTATCGAACAACAGTATGGGTTATTCACAAAGACTGGCAAGTCATATGCAAAGAAGTCCGTTGCTGCTAGGGAGTATTTCGGCAGATACGCGGGATACGCTCAGGAGTACCTGTACTACTACACCCGTACCGGGGGCACGAAACCCAAGAGATAGCGACTAAGAGAGACTCTGTTTCTTCCTCTTCTTTGTTGCGTACCACGAGCGATTCTCAATCCCCTTCAGCATTTCCCATGCCCGGGTCTTGTAGAACGCAAGCGGGTGAATGATATACTCGCAGAGTGGATCGAATGTGACGCCCAAGTACACTGGACAGAGACCATTGCCCTGAATCTTCTTGCAGCCGGGAGGGGTGTACCCTTGGCCTCCTGACTTAGATGATATGTGTCGTATCTGGTACCTCGCAAGATCGGTAACGAAATCAGGCGAAGACCTGAAGACACCTAGAACCTCGTCTTGGCTCATTCCAATCTTGAGCAGGAATGCGGCCAGAGTGAACCGGGCCTCGTGAGGAAGGTTCTTTCCTTGAATTGAGTCATCGTGCATCTGAGCGATGCAGGGAGGAAACGCTGACACGACTGTTTCAGTGATTTTCACTGGTTCGGTGACACGTGCCTTTCGACGGAACTCTGTTTCGACTCTCTGAACAGCCTCCGTCAGGCGGGCTGGCAGCGTTGGCACCTTGAGCGTGCTGTTCAGGATGAGCTGCTTATACTTCCCAGACATCAACCGCTTCAGCTCTAAGCTCTGGACTGGTATCCAACCAGCGTCCAAGAAGCGGTTGACGAGCTTCCAAGGTGGCTGATGAAACCCTGGTGCGACCTCAAGAAAGTTCTCGAACCTCATGCGAAAGTCGAAAGATCTGAGCCAGACAGGCAGTCGCGCCCTGTCAACCGGCTTTCCAGTGGACTCAATCTGCCATCCAAACGAAGACTGACAGAGGTGCATTACAACCTCGTCCTTCTCAGCGTCCAAGTGCTTGTTGACTGTCTTTGACTCGGCTTCGGCCTGATACTCCCTGAGGCGAGGGTCGCCAATTTTCTCGACAACCAAGCGCGATGTCGGAGAAATCAGGAAATCTCGGTCGTCATTGCTGTTGACCAGTTGGATCTCAGACTGGTCTATGGCTGCAATGATGCGACGCTCAGCCTCATCGACCACGGGTTCATACTGATCTGTATCGAGGAGGCCAATCAGGCTCCCGAGGTCCTTCGCCATGTTTTGTGTAACAGCTCTGGTTTCCGCTGAAAACGGGTACTGAAGCATCTGCATTCGTGTCAGTCTTACGGTCGTCACGTTCACTGTTCAATGGAGTCCTGACAAAACTGAACATATATCCTCTGTCATTCTGGAAAAGGCACCGTGAATACGATTGACACATGCCATCTTTCTCAAGACAATAGACTGATTAGTGGGCAGCACTAATATCATGAGCTACGTGAACCCCTGAGGGATTCGATAGCGGGAGCATCCTACAAAAGAGGCGTGGCGAAGCACAAACCTGCGTCAGATGGTGGTGACACAACGTGAGGAAGAGAAGCACCGTGTTCGTTCTGCTGGTGATCATAGTCACGCCTACGGTCATTGTTGGTGTCGTGCTACTTGACAATCCTAGGCCCAGCCCACCAAGAGTCGCTTTTGTCATGCCAACGTTCAGCCACACCGCCTACAGTGCCGCATTCTACAATTTCTACCATCTACATATCGATGACAACCAGAGCTATATCACGACCGATTTGCAGTTCTTGAACGTAACTATCACGTCCGGCTGGAGCTGGAGTAGAGGGCTAGGCAAGTTTCTGAACCACACCAAAGACATCATGCCCCGGCTGTTTGGAGGCGAGCAGTGGACCATCATTGATGAGAGAGATGTCGCCATGGGTGCACTGTTTTCTGATAGTGGAGACCGAGTCTATGATGTCCTAGTATGTGGTTTCATCGAGTACGTGACCGCGCAGGAGTATGCAGACCTCAAGAAGTTCGTTGCCGTGGGCGGCACGCTCGTTCTCAATGACGCCTGCAACTTTCTGGCAGAAGTTGCTTACTACCCGTCCACAAATGGCTCAGATTATCTTAGCCTAGTGAATGGCCATGGATGGGCGTTCAATGGCACGCATGCATGGCGGTCTGTGTATCACAGGTGGCCAGAAGAGAATCGGAACTGGGTAGGTAGCAATTACTGGAGATGGTGGGGTGGTATGCATTATGATGGCTTTGATGCAAACACTACACACCCGATAAGCCAGTTCATCTGCGACCAATATGGCACTCATGTGTCAGGGTCCTACTGGGGTCATGAGGAGAACAAGGTCGAGAACATGACCAACACTCGAATAATCGGCTACTGGCGTTTCATTAACCGTTCCGAAGCACCTGCTGAGCCAGTCGTAGCCTACCAACATGACTATCTCAAAGGCACCGTGTTCCATAGCGGCATTATGGCAAGTGAAGCCCTGTGCAAAGATCGCTTTGTCATGTCGTTCCTGATTTGTGCGGTCCGAATTGGTCTTGGTCTGAATGCCTCTCATGAGATCCTGTATGACGAAACATATCCGCTATCAGCGCTGTGTTTCCCCAATTTGTGTCTTGGGACCGGACAGCCGAAATCACTGAAGGCCAGATATGAGACCTACTCTTCGCTGTAAGTTGGCTGATAGTCGTCGAATCCGCGGTCGTAGAACTTCTTGCCGCATGAGGCACATGAGTACACCCGAATCCCCCTAGACAACGCCCATGAATCTACGACCCGAGAAATGTTTGTGCTGCCACATCTGGGGCACTTCACATCGGAGTCATCGTCTGCCCAAGGTGATTTGCGATCGTCTTCAGACACGGTATTCACCCGACCTGTTTCTTCCTGTAGTACCTACTCTTTGCCTTTTAGCCCTACGATTACGGCGCGTACGTCCATAACGGATGACTCAATTCGACTGAACCCCGCATTAGCGAGCATTCTCTGCAAGTCGGATGTGCTGTGCCTGCACATGTGAGGGTATCTCCTTCTGGCCTCAACATCGCTCATGCCGCTCTTCTTCATGTGGTCGACGAATGCCTGCATGTTCCCAGAAACAAAGTCATAGACGGCATAGAAACCACGATCTGCAACTGATTCATAGACCTGTGTCACAAGACTAGCAGGATTGCGAATCTCATGTAGAAGGAAACCTGAGAAGGCCAAGTCGATACTCCTTGGTGTCAGTCCGAGCACGGACGAGTCAAAATCAACGGTCTTCAGAATGATGTCCTTCTCAGGGAGCCGGCCACGGAGAAGTTCGGATGCCTGCTTCAACATTTCCTCACTCGCGTCTAGGCCAATTACTCGCTTTGCCTTGTACTTCGACATTGCATCAATCAGGAACAGACCAGGACCACAACCCAAATCCGCAATGGTGGTCCGGGTTTGACCTCCAGTCAACTTCTGCATGGCCATCCAGAAGATCGGACCGTACCTCTGAGTGTAGGACGAAACGAGCCTCTTGACTTGCTCTGGATCGGACCAGTCGGCTCGACCCAAGTCGGACATCTCTAGCGACGTCCTAGGATAAGGTCGGCCCGCAGGAGCAGCTCGATGAACTCACTCAGACTTTGACGAAGTATCTCCGGATCACTGTACAGCTTCCTCAGACCAGCCCTCCTTTCTTCGAGTGAGGGATTGGTCTTCTCATTGATTATCTTGTAGGCAGCGTTTGGCCGTTCAACCCACCGACACAGCTCCTCAAGGTCTGGGCTCAGAAACAGGACCACAGGTGTCTTTCTCTTTCCATTGACTTTGTACTGCTGATGGAACTGGGCGCTACTATCGCTGTCAACTATCTTGAGCTGAACCTTCGGCGAGAGTGAAACCATGCGTGCTAGGACAGGTAGGTTGCCAGCCGTGTCATTGCAGCGATCGGTCCCAATGACCAGTATCCTGATGTCATTCTGAATGCTCCTCAAGTTTTCCTCGTCTGCCTGGTTGATTAACAGGTCGTGAAAACGAGCTCTCATTAGCTCGACGTTCTCTCGTGCCGATTTCAGGAACGTTTCATAGTCGACTGCGTTTTCCCAGACTGTTTTGATGGGGTTATCAGGCATGGCATCGCGCTCCTAGCAGAAAACGACCAGCCAAATGGTCAGAACCGAATTGAAGCGACCCGATAAAAGGATATCCCGAGGCAAACGCTAGTGAATTGAAGATGCAACCCAGAAGGCATTTTAGCACACTCCTTGCAACATCAGGCCATGAGCCAAGACCCAGGCGTCAGAGTCAAGAGGGACATGGAAAAACAGGCTGACTTCAGAAAGGCTGAGATGATCTCCCGCTATGTGAAAGCATCCGGACTAAGATACCTAGGGCTCAACCTTCCTCAGATTCACAATGCTGTGCGCGAACACACTCGATCACTTCAGCCGGAGGAGTTGCCGGCAGTCATGGAGTACCTTTGGGAGCTGGGCGTGTATGAGGCAAGGCTAGCGGCGATAGATGTGATGAAGAGTTATGCTGCGAAAGGTGATATCAGGTCATCTCTATCCATCATATCGTCATGGATCGACGAAGTGAATACATGGGCACTCATGGACCCCCTGGGCACTGCATGGGTGGGTACCCTGCTCGTTCGCGACCAGAGTCTAGAGAAAACACTCAGGGTTTGGGCCAAGAGCGACAACTTCTGGCGCAGAAGAGCCAGCATACTCCCCTATCTTCACCTCTCGATAAAAGAGTTTCATAGAGCAGAGTACACTGGCCGCATACTGGCGGCGATGAAACCGCACTTGTCAGATAGAGAGTTCTTCGTAGGGAAGGCAGTCGGGTGGGTCTTGCGCGAACTGAGCAAGCGCGACCCTGATTCTGTGAAAAGGTTCATCATCGAGAACAGGGACACAATGACGCCATTAGTTGCAAGGGAGAGCAGCAAGAAGCTGAAGTAGTCTAGGACTACGACCCCGCGTGATGCATGGGTTTATCCAAAGATGGCTTTTAACTTGGTAATCCAATGGCTAGCATAATGCCAAACGATATGCGTGCGTATTGCGGGTTAGACTGCAAAGCCTGTCCAGCCTACATCGCCCTCCAGACCAAAGATGATGAACTGCGTGCTAGGACCGCCCGGAGATGGTCTTCGCCGGGTTTCGTTGTGGAACCTAAGGAGGTCGATTGCGAAGGCTGCAGGTCGGCCGGGGGAACCATGTTCAAACACTGCTCAGTCTGTAATGTCAGAGCATGTGGAATCAAGAGGGGATTGGTTAACTGCGCATACTGCAAGGAATACCCTTGTGACAAGCTCCAAACGCTGTACAAGACTCTGGGGGACGAACAGCCTCGGATGGCCCTTGAGAGGATACGGATGACTCTGAAGGCCCTCTAGCACCCTCACAGGGAGGCCCTGCTGGCTCGGCTAACATGGTGATGTCGCCGGGAGTAGTTTCGCACACCTGTGTCCGCTTATCTTCATATTTGTAGGGGGAAGATCAGCGGAGCTACAGGCAATGATGAGAGCAGGTGTTGCAGAGCTCAGACTGCATCCAGGAAGGGCACCTCACTGGCTGGTCAAGCGCATGATGCCCATGGCCAGTGCTCTCTGCGAGTTCATCGTCGACGAGTTTGGAACCTTAGAACTCCTCAAACGCCTCTCTGACCCCGTGTACTTTCAGGCCCTCTCCAACGTGCTCGGCTATGATTGGGACTCCTCTGGTTCTACGACTGTCACCTGTGGAGTGCTCAAGTCTGTCCTGAGCTTCGAGAAGCATGGCATAGTAGCGGCTGGCGGGAAGGGGATGGCATCACTGAAGACACCAGACGAACTGAGAGCGCTGGCAGACCGAGGACTCGATGGTGACAGACTTGCGACTGTCAGCAGGGCCGTTGCCAAAGTTGACAGTGCAGCCATTCAAGATGGCTATCAGTTGTATCATCATGTCTTCTTCGTTGACCACGACGAGAACTGGACTGTAGTTCAGCAGGGCATGGACACAAGGATCCGTGATGCTAGGAGGTATCATTGGTTCTCTGAAAAGGTCCGCAGTTTCGTCGAGGAGCCTCATGCTGGTATGATATCCGGTGAGGTGAAAGGCACTGTTCTCGACATGACTTCCCGTACGTCGGAGGATTGCAGAAACTCGAGTGTCGACGTGGCAAAGGAGGAAACAACTCGCGTAAGGAGACTCTTCGAGAATATCAAACCCTATGGTGAAAACACACTCGCTCCTTGGCTCAGCGATAAGGGTTCGATCTTTGAGGTTCCTTCCTACAAAGTGATCCCGAAGAGGATGGACTGGGAGGCTGTGAGGAAGGCTTACGAGGTCCAACCCTCCAGCTTCGAAGAACTCCTGATGTTGGATGGGATAGGTCCTGCTACTGTCAGAGGATTGGCTCTGATTGCCGAGATGGTCTTTGGCTCGCCTCCGTCATGGTCAGATCCCGTACGCATGACCTTCGCCTTTGGCGGCAAGGATGGTGTTCCATTCCCTGTGCCCAGAAAGCAGTATGACGAAGCGATAACGTTCATGGAACGGGCTCTAAGTGATGCGAAGCTGGGAAACAGGGACAAGATCGTTGCCCTGAAACGTCTTCAGAGATTTGCACCGCCTGTACTTCGCAATGTTGGGCAGTGAAACATGCGCTGTCGCAGACATGTTCCGAAACCGAAGAGTACAATTAGGGACTATGTCGGATTTGCCTCTTGTGATTGAACTCGTCCCCTATGACAACATCGAATGTATCAAGACTGCCACCGCAGGGGATGATGGAAGACCTATCATGTGGGCGTACGCTTACAGGATTGGCGGCGTGCTTCTCGATACTGGATGCGCGAATGCACTCGGGGACCTTGAGCAACTGAGAGTGGCAGACAGAGTGGACAGGGTCTACCTGACTCACGAACACGAAGACCACGTAGGAGCTTGCTCTTACTTCGCTCGCAAGTCCTCAGTCTTCGCTCCGAAGTATACTATCGACCTTCTTCGCGACCCGCCAACAATCACCGAGTTCTTTCGTTTTGTCTGGGGACAACCTGAGGCAGTGACGGGTATTGAGCTAGTACCACCTCGTTTCTCGGTGGGCGACCTCGACTTCCAGGTCATACCTCTGACCGGGCACGGAAGGGAGATGGTCGGTTTCTATGAGGCACGACAGGGGTGGCTCTTCTCTGCAGACTCGGTCCCGCCTCCTTCAAAGAAGTTTATCGCTATGAACGACGAGAACATCCCGCAGATGATCTCCACCATGGAGAAGATACTGGAATTGGATGTGAAAGTACTCTTCGACGGCCACAAAGGACCGATTGAATCACCGGAGCACTATATCAGAGAGCGAGTGGACTACTTGAAGGAAATCAAACAAAAGGTGAAGGCGCTTCATGAGAGCGGGACGTCGGAAGCCCAGATTCAGATTGCTCTTGACTTTAAGGGACCATGGTATCTTGAATTGACCAAGGGTCGCTTCGGGATAGACCTCTTCATCAAGTCACTGGTTTTTGACACGGCGCCCTAGATCAAGTGTGCCTCGGCAAAGTGCAGCTAGACCATCAGCCATAAGTGGATGCAGTCAGTAGTCATTGCTAGTCTATTGCACACAGAAAGGTCACTAGCCAGTTTGAGAGAAGCCGATAAAGATGATACCCGTCGCTGTCATAGTCGTAATCGTCGCAACGGTTCTTGTCGTGCCCTTCATCCTCCCCTCGATGCTGGTGGACTGCGTCGGTTGGATGCTGAGAGGCCGACCGGACGACTATGAGGGCTGGTGTTACTACGGCAGGCTGCTCGCTCATAGAGGTAGGTATGCTGAAGCGGTATATGCTTTCGACAAGGCACTTATGCTGAAGCCAGACTACGCAGAAGTCTGGGAGAAACTGGGTGATTCGCTGACCGCGATGGGCAAGCTTGAAGACGCAGCGCAAGCGTACGAGAACGCAAGAAACGGGGAAGACGACAGCAGCGCTGCGTGACCATCTCGGGAATAGTGACCGCCAATACACGAAACCGTAAGAGAAGATGGTCGGCTCTTAGTTTCTACAATGAGGAGAGTCATATATCTAGCACTCTTTCTTTATGGAAACCGCTTAGCAGGTAATTGAAAAACTTGGTATTCAGCCCGTGCTGAGTCAGACACATGATGACCCAGCACGTGCTGAGATTCGCGGCCAGTCCGCAGCTGGCTTGGATTGCCTCTCAGCTCTTCTTGTGCCGCTTGCGGTCGTATGACTCCCAATGAGTGACGGCAGCAGTCAGACCCCTTGACTTAAGCTCGCTGAGCACGATTTCGCGTATCTCTGAGCTCTTTATCACGCTGACCGGTTTTGATGCAACAGAACTTGCGATCTGTTTGGCTACATCGTACGACACACCGGACTTGACTACAGCCACCACTATCTTTTCAGGCATGAAGGGCTCGGTTTCACCGGTTCTCTTCTTGACTTCCACATCTCTCACCTTGACTAGAAACGGTCAACACCGTTCAACACTCCTTTAGTGTGAAGTCTAATAAACAACTTGAAAATCCCCTAGGACTATTCTCCAGCTATAGAAGTTTCCCTGCAGCCCGAAGTGATACCAAGCGGGGACTGAATCCCACCTCCAGACTAGCGCCCTTCCTGCTGTTTTCTCCTACGAATCTCAACACCGTCCCTGAACTGGCGACGCTCGGCCTTCTCCCGTTCCTTGGCTGCTCTGGCCGCCTCCTTTTGTCTGCCACAGTTTATTCTCGCAGCCCGACCGAGCTCATGCACCCTTGCTGCCTCTTTCTCGTCACCAGTCTTCTTGTACAGCTTGCGAGCATGCTCCCACGCCTCTTCAGCAGAGCAGAAGTCGCTTAGACGCGCATAGTTGGTGGCCTGCGCGTCATAAATGTGGGGGTCATCCTTAACGATTGACGTCAGAGCAGACCATGCCCTGCTGGCGTCTTGCCATTGTTCGAGCTCCATGTACAGGAAGCCCAAGTTCTTCAGCGCCGATGTATGGTTTCTCTTCCTCACAATAGCCCTCTCAAAGTGTTTGGCCGCATCATGTAACCTGCCCTCCTTGTATGCTACCATGCCCATGGAATTCTCAACCGAGGCGTCGGAGGGGTCAATCTCAGAGGCCCTCTTGAGTGCTTTCATGGCCGACTTGTACTTGCCTGCCCTCATGTTGACATCTGCCAGAACACGCCAAGCTTCGATTTCATCGGGAGCCAGCTTTGTCGCAGACTCGGCCGACTCGTCTGCCTCCTTCCACTTCTCCAGCATGGCAAGGGCAATCGCACGGTGGACGAGTGTCGCCGCCAGCTTTGAATCTATTGAGAGCGCTTGGTCATACTTCTTGACTGCTTCCTCGAATCGGCCCAGCTCCAGTTCGATGTCGCCTGCTCGTATCCACAAACCCGCTTCTTCAGGAGCTTGTCTTGAAATGGTTTCAAGGCACTCCAGCTCCTCCTCGGAGCGACCGAGCAACCGTAGAGCCAGCGCCTTGTCTCGCAGGATTGTCACGTTCTCAGGCACCAGTTCAAGGGCTCTGCCAATGGACTTCAGTGCGTCTCCGGCCTTCTCAGGTCCAATCGCCAAGAGAATGCGAGCACGGTTGGTGTGGGCCTCTGGATGATTCGGATCCAAACGTATTGCTTGGTCGACACTCCTGAGAGCCTCGCCGAACTGCTTCGCTGTCGCTAACAGGACACCCCGACTGTTCCACGCCGATGCATCGTTTGGATTGGTCTTGAGGTATTTCTCAACCTCCTTGAGCGAGTCTTCTGTCGATGCCATCGGAACCGAGAGCCGTTCGAATGCCTGACTGAAAAGACTTCGGATGATGAACCCGTGTGGATAATCCGGCCCTACAGATATAAGTGGCTCTTGGGAGCCGTGCTACTGGCTGTACATGAAGACTGACTACTTCAAGGCTATCGTATTTGATATGGGCGGTACGCTCTATACCGCCGCTCCGAATCTGGTCGACGTAACAAGCGGATTCCTCCGAGAATTGGGGCTGTCAGACCCTAGCACCCTATCTGCCGAGCGGATAGCACAGGCCATTGATGGACAGGCAGAGCCTTGGTTGGATGGAGTGATGCGGAATAACGACGCGCAACCAAAATGGGCACCTTCGCATGATGAATGGCTGGAATACGATCGGATCCTACTCTCAGCACTAGGTGTCACTGAAGGGCTGGACGAAAAGGCACGAAAGTATCAGAAGATGTGGGATGCCAAGCTAGCGAGAATGGAAGTGAGGCTTGTCGACGGCTGTAGGGAAACGCTTCAGGAATCGCACTCAAGGGGGTACAAGCTAGGCATAGCGTCCAACAGATGGGACGACCCCCATGCGTTGCTCAAGAGAGACTCGATCGCAGACCTCTTCGACTGCATAGAGTACACGAACGTCCCGGGTTACAAGAAGCCCTCTCCGTACATGCTGATTAGGGCGGCGAACGAACTGGAGATCAACCCTTTGAGAATTGCTTTTGTCGGAGACATGACAGAGTACGATGTGGAGGCCGCCATGAGAGCCGGTGCGCTCCCGGTGCTCCTGACACAGTGTCATCCCGGAGAAACAGTGAATGCGCCTGCCGGGACCGTAATTGTGAAGCACATGAAGGATCTGCTTCAGGCTGTGAGCCGGGAGGGCACCAGAGCCCAACACAGACAATGCTAAAGGCAGCGGTTCGAAGGCATTTGCCACAGATGAAGACTCTGACAATCATTGTCGTGCTGATTGCACTCGTGCCAGTACTGCTCGCCCCAATAGCGTCGTCACAGTCGAACAACAGTCTGCAGTGGGGAAAGGACGTTGGCGATGAAATCACATACGTCCTCCAAAGGAAGGTACTTGACCCATCATTCGCTCAGTACTTTGCTGATTATGCGCCGTTTATCACAAGAGTGTCGGAGGGTCAGAAGGTCATAGCGAATGTCACCTACCTGTCTCCTATTCCGACCATGATTAATGCTTCGACCGAAATGCCGTACTCTAACTGCACCCTAATCCGTGAGAACGATTCTGAAACCCTGACAGAGGGGTTTAGCATGGTCGTCATCCCAACGGGTGACTGGGACTTCATGACTGAAGTGGGCAACTATACGGGGGTCGAAGGCTTTGCCATAACATTGGTCAACAACGAGAATGAGTGGGGCACCGTAATGGAGGGCTCGTTCCAAGCTTTCATCTTCACAGTCACATTACACTGGGAAATGCGGTATGAGAAGATCAATGGTACTCTCAACTACATGCGAGTCAATGTGGACATGGGCGGGAATGATATCATTGACGTGATTTTCGCACAGTGGCATCCGGGCATGGACACGGTACTGCCAAACGAGCTGCAGTTGCTCACTGTTGTCCTGGGCAGTGCCGTTGGGGTGACAGTCCTCGTTGTTGGTTATTTCATCTGGAGAAGGCACCGGCATGCGAACCCTGAGGCCCAGATACCCGTTTCGCAGTGAGAGAATGTTTACATAGTCATGTTGATTTGCGAGGAAGGCCAGAAAAGCCGTATTCATCTGATTGATACAAAAACGGAGAGAACCAGAATGCAACGCCAATGGAAGCTTATGATTGTCGGTCTCCTTCTGTCATGCACACTCTACCCGTTGGCTCTCGCGGCACCCAACAACAGCTTGTATTGGGCTGTTCAAGTCGACGACGAGTTCACCTATGCACTACAGAGGTATCTTGTGCCTGATGACAGCAGGTGGGTGGACGTTGCGTCCCATACTCTGCCATTCGGCGATCTGATTGGAGTGGGAAACAAGGTGGTGGCTAAGGTGACCGGACTTGACCCAGTACCGGACCAGATCAACGTCACAGCCGACGTCCCGAATTCGTTCTGTGCGGTCTTGCAGGAGAGCGACTCATTGGAGATATGGAGCGACTCCACGCTCTTTGTAGTACCAGTTGGAGACTGGGATCTGCTGACCAACATGAGCGGCCTCATCATTGAAGGTTCCACACTCATTGATAATGACCAAGAGTGGGGCGTCACCCAGACTGGGGCCTTCACACAGGACAGCACTCCTATCGAGTTCACCTACGAGATCAGGTACGAGAAGACGAATGGGACTCTCAGCTATCTCAGGTCTCGATATCGCGCCTATGGCAATGACATCTTTGACATAGTGTTCGTCCGATGGTTCCCAGGGATGCCAACCATTCTTCCCCCTGAGCTCCAATTGTCAACAGTCTTGATAGCCCTGCTAGCTGTTGGTGTGGTATCCGTCGTTTCCGTGCTGGTCTACAAGAAGTACACATCGAAGAAACCCATTATTCAGCGCCTTGGAGAATAGAGCTTCAAGGGACAAGCGAAGCAGCAATCTCACGTGACTCTGGTGACAGCATGAAACATAAGACCATACCACCAAAGGCCAAAAAGATAGAGTGCTCTGAGGGCGGATCGAGTTACTCCCTCAGGGCTGGCGATTTGTTCTACTACGAGTTCTACAGGCACGAGTCGGTGGGAAAGGAAGTCGAGTTTCAGATCGGCGATGATGGACTCATATCTCAGGTCGACACTTACAAGGAATACGTCCACCCTGAAAGAATGAAACCCGGTTGGACTGGAGGAGACCTCCAGAAGGGCCAGTGGTTCTTCCGAGCAGACAAGTCCGGCACCTCGTCCATCATCATACGCAACATGTTTCGGGGACGACTTGAAAGTGAATGTAGAATCGAGATCGTCGTGACCTGATCATCTCTTTTACCGCATTTGCCCAAAGTGGACTTCGATTTGTGTGAAATGCTGAGATGTAAGCATAATTATGGTACTGTGCAAGCGATTCAGACAGCTTCTCTTGTTCGGGTGAGCGTATGCTAGAAAAGGCGGAAAGGGCGGGTGTCGCTGCACAGCAAACAATGGCATTGTTGCTCGCGATTGTTGTTACGAGTACGGTAACGGCCTGGATTTACACCGAACCTACTCGGACCGAGCTCGATACCACTAGCGTATCGCTTAGGACTGGCAGTGTCATCGCATCCGACTATGACCGATTCTCTCGAGGGAACTTCAGCGGGGCCAGTCTATCGCGACTCAATCTGTCAGTCAGCCTGAACGAAAACGAGTCAACAGTACAGGGAACCCTTATGATTGACTTCTACAATGAAGATCCGGTGACGTTCAATAGCATTCCCTTTCATCTCTACCCCTCCGGTATGGCTTACGCAACTCGACCGGGCAAGATAGGGATTCATAATGTTACAACAACCGGCCATCCAGCAGACGCACTCACTTTTGATGTTTCATACAACCAACAACTCATGTGGGTGAATCTTCCTTCACCCCTGCTACCTGGCGAGCGCACATCACTGAACATCAGTTTCACTACAACACTTCCGGATGGGGGTCTTGATCGAGCAGGAGCATATGGCAGTGACATGAACCAGACACGAATCTTCACATTCGCCAGCTGTTACCCGGTGCCATGTGTCTACGATGAGTTTGATGGGTGGAATACTGACCCTTACATATCTGTCGGAGACCCCTTCTATTACGACATGGCTTTCTACAATCTGTCGATAGACGTCCCTGAGGGCATGGTGATCGCGTCGACGGGGAGCCCAGTCGTGAAGTCCAGTCAAGACGGACGTACAGAGTACCACTACTGTATCTCACTTCCAGTGAGAGAAGTCACGTTCTCGGCCTCGCGATACTACGTCATCCAGTCGAATATCCATAACGGGGTGAACGTCACTTCGTTCTATCTTCCCGCATCTGCACTTCTTTGGGAGAACAACTCACTTCAGCAAGCTGTCCAGGCTCTTGACCTCTTCAATTCGACATTTGGAGTCTATCCCTATTCAACACTGAACGTGGTGGAACAGCATGCTGCATACGGCGGGATGGAATATCCATGTCAGGTATATGTGACCCGTGCTGTGTCCGAGAGGATTGCAGCAGGCCAACGTGCGCCGTGGTATCTAGAGCTTGTGACAGCCCACGAGGTTGCACACCAATGGTGGTCACAGCTCGTCGGCGACGACTGTGTAGACTGGGGATTCCTTGACGAGGGCCTTGCCTCTTGGTCACACTCCTACTATGCAGAGCACTACTACTCCGACTGGGAGTACTTCCAAGAACCTCGTCTCTTAGATCAGGTTCGGACGTTCTACGCGCAGTATAGAGTCGGATGTACTGTGAATCAGTCGAACCTAGTGAGGCCGGATGTGGCAAGCTTCGTTGACTACATTCAGATGCCGGTGATTCTAGAGAAGCTCAGACAGACAATCGGCCAAGATGCTTTTGTTTCGGGCCTCGGTCGATTTCTTAGGGAGAGATACTTCCTCATTGCCACTCTCAATGACCTCCAAGATGCTCTGGAATCAAGCGCTAGTGGAGACCTCGACTGGTTCTTCCTACCTTGGTTCAATAATCCATTCCTTCCCGACTATGCAATCCGAAATGCTGTATACGAGCCGACCTCCTCATCCCTGACCTTTGAAGTCATAGACCTCAACCGTAACCCGAATGACTACGACTATTCGCAACAAATCCCAATCGAAGTCTATGATGGTGTTGGGCACGTAATCGGAGAAGCGAATGTCTGGGTCAATGGTACCACATCTGTCGTGTTCCAAACCACCGACAGGCCAAGCGAGATTAGACTGGACTACAGCGGCTACGTGATTGTTCAGCTACCAAATCTGTCAATGACGTACTACAGTACCGATCAGATTGTAACTTCCTATCTGTATATGGCACTACTCGGCACGGGAGTAGCGTCAGCCGTTATCGCTGTCAGCATCACAGTCTGCCTTCTAAGGAAACGAAGACAGGGCTGAGTAATCGTGGATCTTGTCAGAAGTGGAGGAAGAGCCTAGGGTATGCAACAGCTGCGTAGAAGTTGGACAATCCTGGACATCTTCGAGTAGGGGCCTAAATAGCTCGAATCAGACGTTTCTTTGAAGCTGACTCGACACATTCCAGCCCCAAGGAGTACGACCCCAGTGCCGTTTCTGGGAGGAC
>Ga0153915_10002356_pt1 | contig 17277 bp, 23 predicted proteins | sample Opewatmetagenome_2_FD_107003 | JGI IMG/M metagenome (GOLD analysis project Ga0153915, IMG submission 107003) | Freshwater wetland microbial communities from Ohio, USA - Open water 3 Core 3 Depth 3 metaG | ecosystem: Environmental > Aquatic > Freshwater > Wetlands | place: USA: Ohio, Lake Erie...
TAGAACTTAGAACTTAGAACGTAGAACTAAGGACTCAAAAATGGCCAGACGAGCGATGATCATCAAGGCGGCGAGGAAGCCGAAGTTCATGACGCGCAAGGTGCGCCGCTGCCGGATCTGCGGCCGGGCACGCAGCGTGCTGCGCAAGTTCGGTCTCTGCCGCATCTGTTTTCGTCAGAACGCCTCGGCGGGCTACCTGCCAGGCGTCCTGAAGGCTTCGTGGTGACGCGATGAGCGACCCGATCACGGACCTGTTGAACCGCCTGCGCAACGGGATGCGGGCCGGCCACGAACGCGTGGACGTCCCCGCGTCGCGAGTCAAGGAGAGCCTCGTCAAGGTCCTCGCCGACGAGGGGTACATCGCCTCCTACCGCCGCGTCGAGGAGAAGGGGCGCCCGCTCCTGCGGATCGGCCTGAAGTACGACGCGGAAGGCGTGCCGATCGTCAACGGGCTGGAGAGGGTGTCCCGGCCGGGAAGGCGCGTCTACGCGCCGGCCAAGGCGATCCCGGAAGTCCTCGGAGGCCTCGGGATCTCCATCCTTTCCACGTCCCAGGGGATCCGGACGGGGCGGCAGGCGCGCGAACAGAAGCTCGGCGGCGAGATCCTCTGCAACGTCTGGTGAGGAGAAGAGACTTGAAACCGTCGTCTTGTCATCCTGAGCGAAGCGAAGGATCTGCTCGTTGTCCGCGGAGGCAGAGCAGATTTCTTCGGGCCTGCAGCCCTCGGAATGACGGTGCGGCCTTGGTGATCGGGAGACACACGTGTCACGCATAGGAAAGATGCCGGTCGCGATTCCGAAGGGGGTCGAGGTCCGGCGGGACGGAGACCTGATCAAGGTGAAGGGACCCAAGGGGGAGCTCTCCAACCGGATCCCGCCCGGGTTGGCGGTCTCGATCGAGAATGGCGAGGTGCGGATCGCGCGGTCCGGGGACGAGCCGAGGGAGCGCGCCTTCCACGGCCTGCTGCGCAGCCTCGTCGCCAACTCCGTCGAGGGGGTGACGAAGGGCTTCTCCAAGGACCTGGAGATCGTCGGTGTCGGTTACAAGGCCGAAGTCAAGGGGAAGACCGTCGTCTTCTCGATCGGCTACTCGCATCCGGTGAACTTCCCCATCCCCGAAGGGATCGCCGTTGCGCTCGACGCGAAGGCGGGGAAGCTCTCGGTCTCGGGAGCCGACCGTCAGAAGGTCGGCCAGACGGCCGCGGAGATCCGCAAGCTGCGCATCCCCGATCCCTACAAGGCCAAGGGGATCAAGTACGCCAACGAAGTGATCCGGCGCAAGGTCGGAAAAGCGGGCGGGAAGTAGACGATGAAGACGGAAAAGAGGACCGAATCGCGGCGCAAAGTGCGCGTGCGCATCCGGCAGAAGGTCCGGGGCGCGGAAGGGTGCCCGCGCCTGGCCGTGTTCAAGAGCGGCCGCCATATCTACGCGCAGGTCATCGATGATGCGAGCGGCACGACGCTCGCGCACGCGTCCTCGCTCGACGCCGGCCTGAAGAAGGAAGCGAAGGCGGGCGCCAATGTGGGAACGGCCAGGCGCGTCGGGAAACTGGTCGCCGATCGCGCGAAGGAGAAGGGGATCGCCAGGGTCGTCTTCGATCGCGGCGGCTACATCTACCACGGCAAGGTCAAGGCGCTCGCCGACGCGGCGCGAGAAGGCGGACTGGAGTTTTAGGGAGTTGCGAGTTGTCAGTCATGAGTCGTGAGTTGAAGCCTGTGAGGAGAAGCCGGGCGGGGAGGGGAACCGCGGGGACCACCCGGGACTCACGACCCGCGACGCACGGCTCTCTGATGGAGAACGCATGAACAGCAACCGGGGACCGGCCCGCGCGCCGCGCGAACGGGAAAAGGAGCGGGACGCGCAAGGGCGCGAGTTGATCGACCGCGTCGTCCACATCAACCGCGTGACGAAGGTCGTCAAGGGGGGAAAGAACTTCTCCTTCTCGGCGCTCGTCGTGGTCGGTGACGGTCAGGGGCGAGTCGGTTACGGCTCCGGGAAGGCCAAGGAGGTCCCCATGGCCATAAAGAAGGGGATCGAGATGGCCAAGAAGAACATGCAGACGATCAGCCTGAAGGGCTCGACGATCCCGCACACGGTCATCGGCCGCTACGGCGCGGGCCGCGTCCTCCTGAAACCCGCCGCGGCGGGAACGGGGGTCATCGCCGGCGGCCCGGTGCGCGCCGTGCTCGAGTCGGTGGGGGTCGCCGACATCCTGACGAAATCGCTGCGGACGACCAACCCCCACAACGTCATCAAGGCAACCTTCGACGGGCTCCTCCGTTTGAAGAACGAAGGCGAGATGCGCCGGCGCCGGGGCATGGGCGGCGAAACGCCCGAGACGGAGACGAGCGCGTGAGCGAAGTCGAGAAGCGGAAGACGCCGGCGAAGACAAAAAAGGCCGGTGCGAAGACCGTGACGCTCCAGCTGGTGCGAAGCGGCATCTGCGCTCCGAAGAAGCAGAAGGCGACGCTCCGCGGTCTGGGGTTCCGCCGCCTCGGGCAGCGAGTCGTCCGGCCGGACGATCCCGGGATTCGCGGGATGGTCCAGCATGTGCGGCATCTGGTCCGGATCGTCGAGGATTGATCCATGGCTGAGAAAAAAGGCACGAAGAAACCCTCCCGAGCGCCCGGCAAGCCCGCGGGCAAAGGCGGGGCGCAGGCCCACGTGAAGAAGGCGGCGCGCCCGGCGCGCAAGGCCTCCGTTCGTGCCGCGCGGCCGCGGAAGGAAATGCCGGCCGAGACCCCGGGAGCGGTTCCGGCCGAAGTCGCCGGGGCGCCGGCTCCCGCGGCGAAATTTGCCGGCGTTCACGACCTGCGCCCCTCTCCGGGCGGTACCCACGCGCGCAAGCGTGTCGGGCGGGGGCCCGGCAGCGGCCACGGCAAAACGGCCGGACGGGGAAACAAGGGACAGAAGTCGCGCACCGGCTACCGCCACATGCGCGGGTTCGAGGGCGGGCAGATGCCGCTCCACCGCCGCATCCCCAAGCGCGGATTCACCAACATCTTCCGCGTCGAGTACGACATCGTGAATGTTTCCGACCTCGACCGGTTCGAAGGGGGCTCAACGGTGACGCCGGAGACTCTGGCAAAGGCGCGCCTGGCGCGCTCGACCCGCCCGGTCAAGATCCTCGGGGATGGCGAGATCGCCAAGGCCCTGACCGTGTCCGCGCACAAGTTCTCCGCCGGCGCCCGCGCCCGGATCGAGGGCGCGGGAGGCCGCTGCGAGGTGATTCCCCGGTGAGCGCTTTCCAGAGCTTCGCGAACATCTTCTCCGTGCCGGACCTGCGCAAGCGGGTCATCTTCACGTTCCTGCTGCTCGCCGTCTATCGTCTCGGGGCGCATATCCCGACCCCCGGCATCGACCCGGCGGCCATGAACGACTTCTTCCGCGCGACGGCCGGCTCCCTCTTCGGCTTCCTCGACATCTTCTCCGGCGGCGCGCTGCGGCGGCTCTCGGTCTTCGCGCTCGGCATCATGCCCTACATCTCGGCGTCGATCATCCTGCAGCTGCTGACGGTCGTCTGGCCCTATCTCGAGAAGCTCTCCAAGGAAGGGGAGATGGGGCGCAAGAAGATCACGCAGTACACGCGCTACGGCACCGTGCTCCTTTCCTTCATCCAGGCGACCGGCATCGCCCTGTGGCTCGAGAAGCAGACCACGCCGGGGGGGGCGCGCCTGATCCCCCACGCGGGCTGGAATTTCCGGCTCCTGACGGTGCTGACTCTGACGACCGGGACCATCTTCATCATGTGGCTGGGCGAACAGATCACCGAACGGGGCATCGGCAACGGAATCTCGCTCATCATCTTCGCCGGGATCGTCGTGCGCCTGCCCTCCGCGATTTTCGGCCTCTTCGACTCCATCCGCACCGGCAACCTCTCGATCCTGACGCTGATCTTCGTGCTCCTCTTCATGACGGGGATCGTCGCCCTCATTGTCTTCGTCGAGCGAGCACAACGCAGAGTCCCGGTGCAGTACGCCAAGCGCGTCGTGGGCCGGCGTGTTTACGGCGGACAGAACACGTACCTGCCGCTGCGGGTCAACACGGGAGGCGTCATCCCGATCATCTTCGCCATCTCGATCCTGCAGATCCCCTACTACTTCTCCAACTTCATCGGGGCGGACTGGATGAAGAAGGTGGCGAGCTCCCTGTCGCAGGGGCAGCCGCTCTACGTGCTCCTCTACGGCCTCGGCATCCTCTTCTTCTGTTACTTCTACACGTCCATCGTCTTCAACCCCGTGGACACCGCCGACAACATGCGCAAGTACGGCGGCTTCATCCCCGGCATTCGCCCGGGCAAGAAGACCTCCGATTACATCGACACCGTCCTGTCCCGCCTGACAATCGTCGGGGCCGTGTATCTGACCTTCGTCGCCCTGCTGCCGGAGTTTCTCTCGAGCGGCTTCAAGGTCCAGAGTCTTCCGTGGATCGGCCCAACCCTCGACGCGGTCCTTCCGCGTTTCGTCACGCAGGGCTTCGGATTCAGTTTCTACTTCGGGGGGACCTCGCTCCTGATCGTGGTCGGCGTGGCCATGGACACCGTCCAGCAGGTCGAGTCGAAGCTCGTCGAGCATCACTACACCGGTTTCCTGAAGAAGAGCCGGATCCGGGGCCGACGGGGTTAGCGGGGATCAGTCGAGATGCGCATCGTTTTCCTGGGGCCTCCGGGCGGCGGCAAGGGGACGCAGGCCAAGCTGCTGGCGGAGCGGCTGGCGATCCCCGCCATTTCCACGGGCGAGATCCTGCGCGCGGCCGTGCGCGACGGCACTCCCCTCGGCCTCCAGGCGAAGGCCGTCATGGAGGCCGGGGAGCTCGTGTCCGACGATCTGATGGTGGGGCTCATCCGCGAGAGGCTGGCCCAGCCGGACGCCCGCCGGGGGTTCATCCTGGACGGGTTCCCGCGCACCGTCGAACAGGCGAGGGCTCTGGACGGCCTCCTCGGAGGAAATGAAAAGGGGCTCTCGGCCGTTGTCAACCTGTCGGTTCCCGAAAAGGTCCTGATCGAACGGCTGGAGGGGCGGTCCGGATCGGAGAGCCGGGCCGACGACCGCCGCGAAACGGTGCTCGAAAGGCTCCGCGTCTATCGCGAGAAGACCGAGCCTCTTATCGACTTCTATCGCCGGCGGGGACTGCTCTCCGACTTAGACGGGGTCGGAGGGGTAACGGACGTCGCGGACCGGATCGCCCGGGCCGTCTCCCCGGGGCGTTCGGCCGAAGGACCAGCATGATCACGATCCGAAGCTTTGATGAGCTCGTCAAGCTCGAGGAGGCCTCCCGGGTGGTTCTCGAGACGCTCGACGCGGTGGAGAAGGCGGTCGCTCCCGGCGTCACGACCGACGACCTCGATCGGATCGCCGAGGAGGAGATCCGGCGGCGCGGGGCACGGCCGGCGTTCGTGGGATACCGCGGGTATCCGAAGACGCTCTGCACGTCGGTCAACGACGAGGTCGTCCATGGGATCCCGGGCAAGCGGTCTTTGAAAGAAGGCGACATCATCGGCATCGACTGCGGCGCGGTCGTCGAGGGCTACTACGGCGACGCGGCGCGCACGATGCCGGTCGGCCGGATCTCCGCCGAGCGCGCGCGCCTGCTCGAGGTGACGCGCCGGGCGCTCGACGCCGGGATCTCGGAGGCGCGTCCGGGTAACCGGGTCTCGGACATCGGAGCGGCGATCGAAGCCGTGGCGCTCTCCTGCGGATTCGGGGTCGTGCGGGATTTCGTGGGACACGGAGTCGGGACGGCTCTCCACGAGGAGCCGCAGGTCCCCAACTACGGTCCGGGGGGACGCGGCGGTGTCTTGAAGAGCGGGATGGTCATCGCCATCGAGCCGATGTTCAACCTGGGAAGGGCCGAGGTGACGGTGGACCGCGACGGCTGGACCGTGCGAACGCGGGACGGCAGGGCCTCGGCGCATTTCGAGTTCACGGTGGCGATCGAGCCGCACGGAGCGGTCATCCTGGGTCTCGGCCGGTTGAGAAAAGCCGAGGAGGCACGGGTATCCCAGGTTCGGGCGGGGGAGACCCCCGCCGCGGCGGTGGGAGCGTAGTCGGCGTGTCGAAAGAGGAGGCGATCGAGGTCATGGCGACAGTGGTCGAGCCGCTGCCCAACGCCATGTTCAAGGTGGAGCTGGAAAACAAGCATCAGGTGCTGGCGCACATCTCCGGGAAGATGCGGAAGAACTTCATCCGGATCCTGCCCGGCGACAAAGTCCTGGTGGAGCTATCGCCGTACGACCTGACGCGGGGCCGGATCATTTACCGGTACAAGTGACTGTCAGCGGAGTTCGGCGGGAGAAGACGAGATCGATGGAAACGGAGGAGCGCGAGGCCGGAAGCGGAGAGCTGAAAGCTGAGAGCGGAGAGCCATGAAAGTGAGAGCGTCGGTCAAGAAGATCTGCGTCAAGTGCAAGATCGTTCACCGCAAGGGGGTCGTCCGGGTGATCTGCCCGATCCCCAAGCACAAGCAGAGGCAGGGATGAAGAAGGTTCCAGGTGCAAGGCGCGAGGTGCCAGGGACGAAGGCCTCGTGCTCTCCCCAACACCGAGCACCTAGAACCTGGCACCTAGAACCTAGCACCTAGCACCTGGAGGACAGATATGGCGCGTATAGCAGGCGTGGACCTTCCGCTCAACAAGAGAGTGGAAATCGGGTTGACCTACATCTACGGGATCGGGCGTCCCAAGTCGAACTTCATCCTGGAGAAGGCGGACGTCCGCCCGAACACCCGGGTCAAGGACCTGTCGGAAGAGGAGGTCGTCCGCATCCGCAAGATCATCACCGACGAGGTGAAGGTCGAAGGAGACCTCCGCAAGGACGTGGCCATGGACATCAAGCGGTTGATGGACATCGGCTGCTATCGCGGCCTGCGCCACCGCAGGAACCTTCCCGTCCGGGGCCAGCGGACCCACACGAACGCGCGCACCCGGAAGGGCCCGCGCAAGCAGACGATCGCCGGCAAGAAGAAGGCCACGAAGAAATGAGCTGTCAGCCCTCAGCTTTCAGCCGTCAGCCAAGCCACCGGGCCCCGGTTCGGTCGCTGAGAGCTGATCGCTGACAGCTGATAGCTGCGCCGAAAGAGGAACGTATGGCTGAAGCCACTCCAACGACTGCAACGCCCGAAAAGCCCGTTAAAGGGAAGGGGAAGCGTCCCCGCGCGGCCAAGAAGGAGAAGAAGAACATTCCGCACGCGATCGCGACAGTGCAAGCCTCCTTCAACAACACCATCATCACGGTGGCGGACCAGGAGGGAGGAGTGCTTTCGTGGTCTTCGGCCGGACGCATCGGCTTCAAGGGCTCGCGCAAGGGAACCCCCTTCGCGGCCCAGCTCGCCGCGGCCAACTGCGCCGAGGGGGCCAAGGAGCACGGCGTGCGATCGATCGACGTGCGCGTAACCGGTCCCGGCGCGGGCCGGGAGTCGGCGATCCGGGCGCTCCAGGCCAACGGGCTCGACATCAAGTCCATCAAGGACACGACGCCGATCCCGCACAACGGATGCCGCCCTCGCAAGAGGAGGAGAGTGTAGCTCTCGGCTTTCAGCTCTCAGCTTTCAGCCAGACCTGAGAGCGACGATAGCTGATAGCCGACAACTGATAGCTGTTCCGTCTGTAAACCGGCTCGCAGGTCCTGGCCGGGAGGAAGGACGTAAACAAACGAGGGACCTGAAGGAGACTTGCCAGTGGCTCGATACACCGAGTCGGTTTGCCGGCTCTGCCGGCGCGAAGGGATGAAACTTTTCCTGAAGGGGGACCGCTGTTTCAAGGACAAGTGCGCGATCGAGCGCCGGAATTACCCCCCCGGACAGCACGGCCGCCGGCGGAGCAAGCTCCTCGGCTACGGCATTCAGCTGCGCGAGAAGCAGAAGGTCAAGAGGATCTACGGCCTCCTCGAGAACCAGTTCCGGCTCACCTTCGCGAAGGCGGAGCGGCGCAAGGGGATAACGGGATCGAACCTGCTCGAGGAGCTCGAGAGGCGGCTCGACAACGTCGTCTATGCCCTGGGTTTCGCGGCCTCGCGCGCGCAGGCGCGCCAGCTCGTCCGGCACGGGCACGTGACGGTCAACGGCCGGAAGGTCTCCATCCCGTCCTACCGCGTCAACAAGGGCCAGGTCGTCTCCATCAAGGAGAAGAGCCGCGTCAACGAGCAGATCAAGGCTTCGGTCGAGACGGCGAGGGCGCGCGGCGTGCCCGGCTGGCTCGATCTGTCGCCGGAGACGTTCTCGGGGACGGTCGTGGAGCTGCCGCAGCGCCAGGACATCAAGCTCCCGATTCAGGAGCAGCTCATCGTCGAGCTCTATTCGAAGTAACAAATCGTCCGAAGAGGACGGAGGAAGAAAAGCCATGACACTGTGGAAAGGATTTCAGAAACCGAAGCGGCTCGAGGTGGAGAACGAGACGCTGTCGGCGACCTACGGAAAGTTCTACGCGCAGCCCTTCGAGCGGGGCTTCGGGACTACGGTCGGCAACGCGCTCCGGCGGGTGCTCCTCTCCTCGATCGAGGGAGCCGCGATCACGGCGGTCAAGATCGAAGGAGTCCTGCACGAGTTCTCCTCGCTGCCGGGCGTCGTCGAGGACGTGACCGACATCATCCTGAACTTGAAGCAGATCCCGATCAAGATGCACACCACTGAGGAGAAGATCCTGACACTCGACGTCGAGCGCAAGGGGAAGGTGACCGCCGCCGACCTGCAGGGGGACTCGACGATCGAGGTCCTCGAGCCGGACGCCCCGATCGCCACGCTGTCGGAGAACGGCCGGCTGCAGGCGGAGATGCGCGTCTCGATCGGCCGGGGCTACGTCTCGGCCGACAAGAATTTCGACGAGGACATGGGGATCGGCTACATCCCGATCGACTCGGTCCACTCCCCGGTTCGCCGGGTCAACTACCACGTCGAGGCGGCGCGCATCGGCCAGGCAACCGACTACGACCGGCTGGTGCTGGAGGTCTGGACCAACGGCACGGTGTCGCCGGTGGACGCTGTCGGGCTCGCCGCCACGCTCCTGCGCGACCACCTGACGATCTTCGTCAACGCGGAACACGAGACGGCGCTCGAGGGCGCCGCGGAGGGGGAGCTGCCGGAGAACCTCGCGGAGTATCTGAACCGTTCGGTGGACGAGCTGGAGCTCTCCGTGCGGAGCGCCAACTGTCTGAAAAACGCCGGCATCCGCACGATCCGGGATCTCGTGCAGCGGTCGGAAAAGGACATGCTCGAGACGAAGAACTTCGGCCGGAAGTCCTTGAACGAGATTCGCGACATCCTCAGGCCCATGGGGCTCTCGCTCGGCATGCAGCTCGAGCCCGCGGAAGCCAAGAGCGAGTAGACGTCATGATGCATAACCGCGCCGGGCGCAAGCTCCGGCGAACGACGTCTCATCGCCTGGCGATGTTCTCCAATCAGCTCGCTTCTCTGATGACGCACGAACGCATCCAGACGACGTTGACCAAGGCCAAAGAACTGCGCCCGCTCGCGGAACGCCTGATCACCGCCGCCAAGAGCGACGGCGTCGCGGCGCGGCGCAAGGTGGCGCAGTGGATCCCCGACCGCACGACCGTCAAGAAAGTCTTCGAGAAGATCGCTCCCCGATTCGTCGACCGGCCGGGCGGCTACACGCGGATCCTTCGCCTCGGAGCGCGCCGGGGAGACAGCGCGGAGGCCGCCATCCTGGAGTTCGTGGACTTCCGTTTCGAGGCGAAGGAGAAGGCCCCCCGTAAGGAGTCGCTCGCGGACCGCGCCCGGCGCGCCGCGGGCGGACGTGTCGAGACCGTCCGCAAGCAGAAGCCGGAACCGGAGGAGAGCGAGGAGGCGGTCGAGGCCGCTCCGAAGAAACCACCGAAATCTCCAAAGCCGCCCCGGGGAGGCAGGGCCGCCAAGCCGTCCAAGCAGGCTCCGGCCAAGGGCCCGAGCCGGACGGGCCACACCAAGAGGGGCGAATAGTCTGGGAGTGGAAGAGAGGGAGAGGGGGCGAAACCTCTGCCACTCTCCCTCTCGCCCCCTCCCACCGTCGTCAGAGCGCCGCCTCCAGACCGCTCGCCGGTGGGCGTTCGTCTGGGCGCTGTTCCTCTTCACCCTGACCTCCTGGCCGCGGCCGCCGCGGATTCCGATCGTCTCGGGAATCCCGGGCTTCGACAAGGCGGTCCACTTCGGTCTTTATGCGGTGGAGGCGTTTCTCCTGTACCGTGCGGTGCGGTGGGCGGGGCGGGCGGGGTTCTCGCTCGCCCGGGTGCTCGCGATCGTGGGGGTCATGGCGGTCTGGGGCGTTGCCGACGAGGCCCACCAGAACTGGATCCCGGGGCGCCTCATGGAGTCCGCTGACATCACGGCGGACGTCACGGGGGCAGCGGCCGGGGCCGTGGCGGCGTCGCTCGCGTCGAAGTCCGCGACCGAGGACCAGGGATCGGGGACCGAGGACTGAGGAGTCAACCCGGCGGCCCTCTTCTCCCGGGCGCCCGAGCGGGCGATCCGCGGCCTCAGTCCTCTGTCACTTCTTGAAGAAGCCCCCCTGGACGACCTTGGGCTGCTCGGCGGACAGGACGCGCTGGTTCAACTCCCGGATGCGCTCGTTCAATTGCGTGATCTTCGACTGGTAGTCACGCTGGAGACGCTCGTTCTCGGATTTCAAACGGCTCACCTCGTCCGAGAGCTCCGCGACGTTCTCGGTGCGTCCCTCCCCCTGGAGCAGCGCCTGGTTCAACTGCTCGGTGTACCGGGCTATTTCGGCGTCCTTCTCCGCGAGGCGCAGCCGCCACTTCTCCTCCTGTTCCTCGTAGAGGTGCTTGACGTCCATCAACTGGACGATCGCCGAAAAATCGTTGTCCGACGCCATGGGACCTCCTCGCTGGGCTTCCTCGATTTGAGGGAAGAGCTTCCGGAGCTTGAGCGACAGGTCTTCCGGGTCCGTCGAGAGCTCCATCGCCCTCCGGAAAGTGATCTTTCCATTGACGAGCAGCGCGATGAGAGATTGATTCATGGACTGCATGCGGTAGTAGGAGACCGAGGACTCGATCTCGGGCAGGATGTCCTTGGTCTCGCCGTGCTCGATGTGCCGCGCGATCTTGGGAGAGTTGATCAGGATCTCGCAGGCGGGTATGAGTCCCGATCCGTCGGACTTCTCGATGAGCTTCATGGAGACGATCCCCCGGAGGACGAGGGCGAGCTGCGCGCGGAGCTGCTGCTGCTGCCCGGGAGGGCAGCTGTCGACGACGCGGTCGAGGGACTGGCCCGCGCTGTTGGTGTGGAGGGTCGAGAAGACGAGATGACCGGTCTCCGCCGCCGTGATTGCCGTCTGGATCGTCTGCCACTCCCGCATCTCGCCCACCATGATGACGTCCGGGTCCTGCCTCATCACGTTCTTCAGGGCCTCCGGGAAGCTCGGCGTATCGGTCCCGACCTCCCGCTGCGAGACCGCCGCCCGGGCCGAGGCGAAGAGGTACTCGATGGGGTCCTCGATCGTCACGATGTGGACCGGCCGCGTCTCGATCACGGACTGGATGATCGCCGCGAGCGTCGTCGACTTGCCCGATCCCGTGGGGCCGGTGATGAGGATGAGGCCCGCCGGGAGCCGGGAGAAGGTCTCGACGATCTCGGGCAAGCCGAGCTCGTTGGAGCGGCGGATCCGGAAAGGAATCCGCCGGAAAGCCGCCGCGAGCGCGCCGCGCTGGATGTAGAAGTTCGCCCGAAAGCGCGCCACGCCGGGCAGGCCGTAGCCGATGTCCACGGATTGGTTCTGCTCGAGCCGTTGCCTCTGGGGCGGGGTCAGGATCGCGAGCAGCATCCGCTCGAGCTCTGCGGGCTGGAGGGCCTCCGTATTGATCGGTATGAGCCGCCCCTTCAGGCGAAGCAGCGGCGGGCGCATCGGCTTCAGGTGGAGGTCAGAGGCCTCCTTCCTGGCCGTGAACTTGAGAAGGTCTGTGAGTGTCAAGGAATACGAATTATAGCTTTACCGGCCCGCCGGCGGCCTGTCCGGACAGCCAGGCGCGAGCCTGTCCGCGCGAGCATACGGCCCCGCGCAGGATCTCGACCTCGAGCTTGGCGAGAAGCCTTCCGACCTCGGGGCCGGGGGACACCCCGAGCCACCCGATGACGTCCGCTCCGGAAACGCGCGGCCCGCGGCGCCTCGCCTGTCTCAGGCGGTCTCGCAGCCGGCGCGCCCGGGAGGCCTGCCCGGGAGAGAGGAGGGACAGGAGCGCGAGAGCCTCCGCTGCGAGCGGCCCGGCGTCGCGCACCCACTCCCACTGGGGGAGCGCCTTCCCGGCGTCGCGGGCGCCGCGAGCGAGGCGAAGGAGCGCCGCGGCCTCGCCGGACTCCGCGCGGCTCCAACGCCGCGCCGCGAGCCAGGCGCCGGTCTCGGCGGGAGTGAGACCGATCCGCCAGCACAGGATCGCCAGACGAATCCGGCGCCGACTCTGCGGCGCCAGCCGCCGAATCGCCGAGGCGTCGAACAATCCGGCCGTCCTCGCGACCCGGCGCGCCTTCTCGGTGGCAATGCCGAGGGCCGGAGCCAGAACGCCGGCGCGGGCGGCCCACGCGATGGCCGGGCCGGCCGCGGCCGCCTCCAGGAGCTTCGACCACTCAGTGCGGACGCGCTCGAGCGCCACGGCGTCCAGACCGGCCGCCGCGAGGCGGCAGGCCCGCGACGTCGCCGCATCGGGCTCGAGCCCGTGCGTTGCGATGAACCGCGCGGCCCGCAGGACCCGCAGGGGATCGTCCTCCAGGTTCCTTGCAGCGATCATGCGAAGGCGTCCCGCCGCAAGGTCCTCGCGGCCTCGATAGGGATCGACCCAGCGCCGGCCGGCCAGGTCGAACGCCATTGCGTTGACGGTGAAGTCCCGACGCCCGAGGTCTTCTTCGATGGAGGATCCTTCGATCTCCGTCAAATCAACTTCTCGCCGGCGGCCGGCCACACGAAAGACGCGGGGCGGGCGCTCGGACAGCGCGACGGAGCGGCCGAACCCCGCCTCCTCCATGGCGCCGGCGATGCGGCGGGCGTCTCCCGAAACGGCCGCGTCCACCTCGGGCACCGGGCGGCCCAGAAGCAGGTCGCGCGCCGCTCCGCCGACGATCCAGATCCCCTCGCCCAGGCGCGAGGCGATCGCCTGCAGCGCGCGCAGCTCCGGCCGCCGGGCGAGCGCCGCCGTCCGGGAGGCTTCCCCGTCGGTCCGCCGTCCTCGACTCCGTTTCTTCGGCTTTTTGTTCAGAACTCTTGTTCCTATTCGGAAAGATGCCCCGGAAGCCTTACAATTGTCGGCGTGGCTTCCGCTTCAGACTCCTCTCCCGTCAGTCGGGAAGTCGTGCGCCACGTGGCGGCGCTCGCCCGGCTCCGCGTGTCGGAGGAGGATCTTCCCGCCCTCACGCATCAGCTGTCCCGCATTGTCTCCTACATCGACCAGCTTAAGGAGATTCGCGAAGAGCCCCGGAGCGAGCCGCGGCTCTCCGCCACGCCGCTGCGGGAGGACCTGACCCTGCCCGGAAAGGGGCGCGAGGCGCTCGAAGAAAACTCGCCGCGCCTGCTGCATGACCACGGGGCGGTCCCGCGCGTCGTCGGAGGGGTCAAGCCATGACGATCATCCGCCGGAGCCGCATCCCGGCTCCGCCGGTCGGGCCTTGAAGGAGAAGGCGGCCGGCGTCGTCTCGATCGCGACGGACGTCTCCTCGGGCCGCCGCTCGGCGGTCGAGGTGACGCGCGAGGCGCTGTCCCGGATCGCGCGCTCCGATCCCGGCATCGGCGCGTTCCTGGAAGTGACGGAAGACCAGGCGCTCGCGGAAGCGCGCGTTGCCGACGCGCGCGTGGCCGCCGGGGAGAAACTGGCGCTTGCCGGCGTGCCCATCGCCGTCAAGGACAACATGTGGGTGGCCGGCAGGAAGGCGACATGCGCCTCGAGGATCCTCGAGGGCTTCCGTCCTCCCGGGGATGCCACCGCGGTTGCGCGCCTTCGGCGGGAGGGCGCTGTCTTCGTGGGGCGAACGAACATGGACGAGTTCGCGATGGGCTCCTCGACGGAGAACAGCGCTCACCACCCGACGCGCAACCCCTGGGACACCGAGCGCATCCCGGGGGGCTCCTCCGGCGGAAGCGCGGCCGCGGTCTCCGCCGGGATGGTCCCGGCCGGGCTCGGATCCGACACCGGGGGCTCCATCCGGCAGCCGGCGGCCTGCTGCGGGATCATCGGCTTCAAACCGACCTATGGCCGAGTGTCGCGCTATGGCCTGGTCGCCTTTGCGTCCTCCTTGGACCAGATCGGCCCGCTCGCCGGAAACGTCGCGGACGCCGCCCGCCTCTACCGGGTTCTCGCGGGCGAAGACCCGCTCGACTCGACGACCTCCCCGGAGCCTGCCGGAAACCCGGAGGAAGCTCTCGAGCGAGGAGTCGCCGGCCTCGAAGTGGGCTTCCTCGCGGAGGCGCAAGTCGAGGGGCTCGACGCCGAGGTCGCCGAGAACCTCGCCGACGCGCGGAGGGCGTTCCGCGACGCCGGCGCCCGCGTCCGCGACATCTCCGTTCCCCGGGCTCCCGCCGCCATCGCGATCTACTACGTCGTGGCCAGCGCCGAGGCGTCGTCGAACCTGGCGAGGTTCGACGGCGTGCGCTATGGGCCGCGCGCGGACGATTCCAATCTGCTCTCGCTCTACGTCGAAAGCCGCACGGCCGGTTTCGGGCCCGAGGTCAAGCGCCGAATCCTGCTCGGCACGTTCGCTCTGTCGGCCGGGTACTACGACGCGTATTACGGCAGGGCGATGCGGGCGCGCCAGCTTCTGCTGGAGGATTTCGAGCGCGCGTTCGGGCAGGTGGACGTGATCGTCTGCCCGACCATCCCGACCCCCGCCTTCCGCATCGGCGAGAAAGTGGACGATCCCCTGACCATGTACCTCTCGGACGTTTTCACGGTGCCGGCGTCGCTCGCCGGCCTTCCGGCCATCTCGGTCCCGTCGGGGCTGTCGCGGGGCAGGCTGCCGCTGGGAATCCAGATCATGGCGCGCCGGTTCGGCGAGGAGACCCTCTTCGCCGCGGCCCGCGCCTTCGAGCGCGCGATCGACTTTCCGAATGACATGCCGCCCGGCGTTCTCCCGGGGTCGGGAAACGGGAAACGGTAAACGGGAAACGTAAGCGTGCGGAGCGCGGCGAAACGAGGATTCGGAAGACGCGGGGCTCTCCTCGTTTTCCGTCTCCCGTTTTCTGGTCTCCGGCTCTTGCTTATTACGATGGTCCTACCAGCCGCGGTCGTGGCGGCGGATTCGAAGAAGGTCGTGGAAGTCAGCGGTGAGCTGCGTGTCTCCATCGAGGAGGATGAGCAGGTCTTCCTCTCGGCCCGTCCGCTGCCCGGAGAGGCGCTCGACGCGTTCGCTCGCCGGTTCACGGACGATCCGGCCACGAAGAAGGAGATCCTCGCCGGCAACGCCGGCATGAACCTCATGCGCAAGGACGTCTTCGTCCGCGTCCCCTACCGCCTGCTCTCCGACAACTACCGGCGCATCGCGATGGAGGCTCTCTTCCCGGGCGACCGCGGCGACGCGAAGGGCTGGATCCACGTCGTGACGGCGCCCGCCGGCCACCCGGAGAGCCTCTGGAGGATCGCCGAATGGTTCACGGGCGACGGATCGAACTACCGATCCATCCGCGAGGAGGGACAGATCGCCGCTCTCCCGACCGAGTCCGGCGAGGCCGTGCGGATCCCGGCCCGGCTGCTCCTTCCGGCCTTCCGCTCCGCGGCGGCGGACGCGGCCACGGCCTCGGCTCCCGAGTCTCTGCTCGAGTTCGGACAGGACGAGAAGGGGCGATACGCCCTCTACCGTTTGAAGAGGGGGGAGGCCCTGTACTCCTCCGTCGTCATCCGCTTCACCGGCCGATTGCACGCCGAAGACGTCAGGGCCAAGGCCGAGGAGATCGCCGCGCGCAACGGCATCACCGACGTGCGCGCGATCCCGGCCGGCTTCGCCGTCAAGATCCCCGTCGAGGACCTCGCCCCCGAGTTCCGGCCGGCGGACGATCCGGCCCGAATCGCGGAAGAGAAGTCGCGACTCGAAGCCCAGCAGTTCGTCAACCGCGTCCGCGCCGCGGATCTTTCCGGCGTGACGTTCGTGCTCGACGCCGGCCATGGAGGGCGGGACATCGGCGCCTCCGTGGACGGTGTCGAGGAAGCGCGCTACGTTTACGATCTCGCGAGCCGCGTTCAGGCGCTCCTCTCCGAGCACACCAAGGCGCAGGTCGTCGCGACGGTGCAGGGCAAGGGGACCTGCCGCCGCCTCGCCGACGCGGTCTCCGATACCCGCGCGGCGCGAGTCCTGACGCACCCACCCTATCCGCTGGACGACGCCGTCGCCGGAGTGAACCTGCGCTGGTATCTCGCCAACGCAGTCCTCCGGAGCGTGGAGAGGCAGGGGGGCTCCGAGGACCGCACCGTCTTCGTGTCGCTCCACGCCGATTCCCTCCACCCCGCGGTCCGGGGACTGATGGTCTACATTCCCGGCGAGCGCTTCCTGAGGAACGCGTTCCGGAAGAACGGGGCGGTCTATTCCTCCCGGCGCGAGGTGCGCGAGGCGCCGAAAGTCTCCTTCTCCCGCCGCGAGAGGATCAAGGCGGAGGGTATCTCGCGGGATCTGGCGGAGAAGATCGTGCGCGCTTTCCGCGCCGCCGAGCTTCCGCTCCATGCCTATCAGCCGATTCGCGCGAACGTCATCCGCGGGGGGCGCGAGTGGGTTCCGGCCATCCTGCGCTACAACCGGATTCCCGCCCGCGTCCTCGTCGAGGTCTGCAATCTGAACAACCCGGAAGACCGCAAACTGCTCGTCACACGCGCTTATCGTGACCGAGTCGCGCAGGCCCTCGTGTCCGCGCTGGTCTCTTTCTATGGCGGCGGACCCGACAGGACGCTGCGCGCCTCATTGAAGTAGTCGTGAGTCGTGACTCGTTCGACGAGGCTCCCGTCCTTCACGACTCACAACTCACCATTCACCATTCACAAATCACAATTCACAACTCACGATTTCTCTCTTACTTCTCATTGAGGAACCCGACCCATATGGGATCGGTGGCAATCGGCAGGTAGGCCGGATCTGACCTCAAGCGTTCGCGATCCAGACCTCCTTCCCGAGTGAGGGGCCGGAGGGCGGCGACCGCGCCGGCCGCGTCGGCGGCTCGTGCGCGAATCCTGGCCTCGAGTTCCGCGGCCTGCGTCCCTTCGCCGACGAGGCGCCGCGCCTGCCGGATGGTGTCGACGGCTTGAGCGGTCTTCCCGAGGTTCGTCAGGAGCACCGCCTGAAGTGACAGTGCATCGGGGTCGGGACCGGCGA
>Ga0153915_10002357_pt1 | contig 17277 bp, 12 predicted proteins | sample Opewatmetagenome_2_FD_107003 | JGI IMG/M metagenome (GOLD analysis project Ga0153915, IMG submission 107003) | Freshwater wetland microbial communities from Ohio, USA - Open water 3 Core 3 Depth 3 metaG | ecosystem: Environmental > Aquatic > Freshwater > Wetlands | place: USA: Ohio, Lake Erie...
AGAATGTTGAATGTTACCGATGATGAAACTCCCCGGAGCGTCAGATCTCTGACGGCGGAAGCGATGTCTGCGTACGTACCGCCGGGCCCAATGGTGTATTCTCCACTGAGCGGTTGGACTGTCCCCGGCGCAGGAGTGAACTCGTAGGCGCCGATGTCGGGATGTGCCACATCCCGTGGGCTTCCTGTGATATCGTAGATGACACCCCCGATGGGGGTTCCGGTACCGTCGACCCAAGGACACGTAGGCTTGAGTACTGAGTCTGCCAGGAAGATGGGGTGGACTGACACTGAGTGTGCATTCGTTCCACTCCCGACTTGCAGTTCCGTCAGGTCGTAAGCCTGGACGGTGTCCGATGTAGTGCTGCTCCACCAGGCGAGGACATTGTCTGCCGTATAGAGATCGTTGTAGTCAAACGCGAATATTCCTTGGCTGGTATTTGTGACGAACGCCCTCCCTCTGTTCGGGCACACAAGAATGTTGTTGAGTACGGAGATCGCAGTTGAAAGGGTTACGCAGAGGGCTGTCGGGGTAGGATACGTCGTGTTGAGCTGGATAGTGTTGTACGCGATTAGAACAACATCGCAGGAGTTGATATACATGCCATAGTCACCACCAGTGACGGCGATGCTGTTATTTGCCACCAACAAGCCCGCGGGGCCTGATCCGGTGGAGGCATCGAGCTCAATTCCCCGATGAATGCATGTAATCCTGTTGCCAGTAATTTGTGAGGTCCCATACATTCTTCCCCAGATACCGTAGCCAGTACCCTGAACGATCGTATTCCCCGTGACCGGGCAATTGTCGGCCTCGTGGAGATGTATTGCGGCGTACTGGTTCGAGAAGAAGGTGTTGTCACTGACTTCGATTGCCTGTACATGTCCGTTTGTGCCTCCACCTGAGACATTGATACCATATCCGCCGTACCAGAATGTGTTTTCCTTGAAAGAAATGTTCCTCGCTCCCTGGTCCTGGCAGTAAACTATAGCATGACCTTCCGAGGCGCCATTGGCATTGATATATCCGAGAAAGACGTTGTTGCTGAATTCGAGGTCTGCAGCGCCGGAGGTCAAGAGCATGACGCGGCTGTACTGGGTACCCCTTTCCTGGAACGTCAGATTTCGGAATCTGAGGTACCGACCGCCGTGGATTCTCAGCACATAGTTTGTGTCGTACTGTGTAGAGGCGTACCAGACAGTACATTGTGCAGCGCTAGTACCTTGGAAGGTGACCGTGTTAGTGTTGCTGGTCCCGGGGATAGAATGGATCAGGAGTTGTTCATTGTACGTTCCCGGTCGAATTAGGAATAGAACCGAGTCGGAAACTCCGAGATTGTGCAGCGCATCGATGGCCTCCTTAATGGTTGGGTAGTCAGGAGACGTACCTCCGATGAATTTGGTCCCGCTCAGTTGCGCAAGTGATGCGGTCGTCATGAATGCGAGAGAGAGGACGATGGTTCCATACAGTCTTATAGGACTCATTGTGGTTCCCCCTGGGAAGGATTGAAAGCAGATCAGCCGTGGGATGAGAAATCCCGATCATGTCTTTGTGAAATTTCGCTGTATGTGAGGGCAGAGACAATCCCATATTCATGGGATTTTTAATAGGGGGGCTCGACTGCTGAAGGTTTCAACAGGATCGAATTGGGCTCGAAAGGCAAGGCATTGTTGACGATCCCGTCAACCTGCTCCGCGGAATAGCCATGGTTGTCATGGCGCTTGATCACCTCGTGATTTCTTCCATTATGCCCGATTCGATCCGCTCAACCTGGCTGGGTTACCTCTGAATCCGTTCTTCAGTGCCTGATCGGAAATTCCTCTGATCCTCTGTAGTACTGAGAGGAGGGACTATGCGTGAGATCCAGTAGGAAGTCGATTCGGGCTGTAGAGTTTCGTCGTTTGCCGATCAGGATTGTCCGCCCCGGTGATCCCTGTTACCCTTCTACCCTGGCTATTCACCAGGGTATAGGACACCCGCTTCCCTTCACAGCAATTGGCAACCTAAGGCTCCTGGAGGACAGGCTCATCGGGTTGGTCTGTTCCGCCCGATGTCCGGGACCCGTCATTCTTGAAATGTATGATGTTGTGTCCTCCATAGATCCTGAGGGGTGGGTTGTAGTTGGCGGGTTTCATTCACCGATGGAACGGCAATGCCTCGAAGTTCTCATTGCGCGACGTGTCCCTGTCGTTTTCTGTGCCGCCCGGCCGCTAGAAGGAATGCGTATCCCCGTTGCATGGCGGACCCCGCTGGCGGAGGACCGGATTCTTATTTTATCCCCGTTTCTCGAAGGGAATAGGCGGGCGACGAAGGGAACAGCTTCGCATCGCAACCGTTTCGTTGCCGCGCTCGCAAGCGTCCTGCTGATTCCTTATGCGCGGGCAGGAGGGGTTGCAGAGGCTATCGCGCAGCTCGCGGTGAACTGGAGGAAGGGTGTTGTAACAGTGAGTGTGAACGATCAGCCGTTGATGCAGGAGATTGGGGCTGGAACCCTGGCCCATTTGGAGACTATGTCTCGTTCCGAAAGACGAGGGAAGAGAGGGGCAACCTTAGTGCTAACGCCGGAGTGATCGAAGGAAACATGGCTGCAGAAAAGAAGAAGCCCTGCCGTTAAGCAGGGCTCTGGAATGCCAGGATGGAATTCCTTCTAATTCGTGTCCGCCGGCTTTTCTTCCTCCTCCACACTTGAATCCTTTCCCTCCGCCGCTGTGCCGGAGAAGCGGAGTTCATCCGTCTTTTTGTGGATACGGACCTTGACGGTAGTTCCCGGGGCGAACCTGCCCCGGAGAATCTCTTCAGCAAGCGGGTCTTCAAGGTAGCGCTGCAATGCCCTGCGAAGTGGACGAGCACCAAACGATGGGTCGTAGCCCTTCTCGGCCAGAAACTCCTTCGCCTGCTTCGTGAGCTGGATCTTGATCCCCGTCGATCCGATCCGTTTGACGATCTCCCTCATCTGGATGTCCACGATCTCCATGATATGCTGCTTCTCGAGCGGATGGAAAATAATGGTCTCATCTACCCGGTTCAAGAACTCAGGGTTAAAAACCCGCTTGAGGGCCTCTTCGATCGTTGACTTCATCGCGTCGTATTCGCCTTTGGCAGAAGGCGTTCCGAATCCGAAGGTACCGGTCGATCTCTTCAACTCTCGCGTCCCTACGTTCGATGTCATGATCAGGATTGTGTTCTTGAAATCAACCCGCCGGCCAAGACTGTCGGTCAGGATCCCATCGTCCAGTACCTGAAGAAGTATGTTGAAGACATCCGGGTGCGCCTTCTCGATCTCATCGAGTAAGACGACCGAATAGGGTTTGCGCCGGACCTTCTCCGTGAGCTGGCCACCCTCTTCATAGCCGACGTACCCGGGGGGCGCCCCAACGAGTCGTGAGACGCTAAACTTTTCCATGTACTCACTCATGTCGATCCGGACCAACGCCTCATCTGAATCGAACAGATAACGGGCTAAGGCCTTGGCGAGTTCTGTCTTTCCAACACCCGTTGGTCCGAGAAAAATGAACGACCCAATTGGACGTCTGGGGTCTTTCAACCCAGCCCGAGTCCTCCTGATCGCGCGTGAGAGCTTCATGAGCGCTTCATCCTGCCCGACCACCTGATCCTTCAGAGCATGCTGGATCTTGAGCAACTTTTCGGATTCCGATTGAGCAATCTTATTGACCGGGATACCAGTCATCATGGCGACGACGTCTGCCATGTGCTCTTCGTTGACCTCGTGAACAGTTGCCTGGGCCTTAAGCTCCCACTCGCGCTTCGCGATCTCCAGGTCACTCAAGAGCTTCTTTTCAAGGTCGCGCAGTCTGGCTGCTTCCTCGAAATTCTGGCTCTTGACAACCTGATTCTTTGACTGCTTGATCTTCTCTACTTCAGCCTCGAGATCCATGATCTCTTTGGACACGTGGATGTTCGCGAGGTGCACGCGGGCACCGGCCTCGTCCAAGACGTCAATAGCCTTGTCTGGAAGGAAACGGTCACTGATGTAGCGGTCGCTCAAACGAACAGCCGCGTCAATGGCTTTCTCAGTATACCGAACGCCATGGTGCTCTTCGTACTTGTGTCTGATGTTCGTTAGGATCTGAATGGTCTCGTCAACCGATGTAGGATCAACCATAATTTTCTGGAAGCGACGGTCGAGGGCCCCGTCTTTCTCGATATACTGGCGGTATTCATCGAGGGTTGTGGCTCCGATGCATTGGATTTCGCCGCGCGACAAAGCAGGCTTGAACATATTTGAGGCGTCAAGCGAGCCGGATGCACCGCCGGCGCCGACAATCGTGTGGAGCTCGTCGATGAATAGAATCACGTCCTTGGCCTTTTCGAGTTCATTCATGACGGCTTTCATACGTTCCTCGAACTGGCCGCGGTACTTTGTTCCGGCCACCAGTGCCGCGAGATCGAGAGTGACAACACGCTTGCCATGGAGCACACGCGACACTTTCTTCTGAGTAATACGAAGCGCCAGCCCCTCTGCGATTGCGGTCTTCCCGACACCGGGTTCCCCAATTAGCACGGGATTGTTTTTCTTACGCCGGCTCAACACCTGTGCTACTCGCTCAATTTCTTTCTCGCGTCCGACAATCGGGTCAAGTTTGTCATCCGCGGCCAGCTTCGTCAGGTCATGCCCGAAATTGTCGAGCACGGGTGTTTTTGATTTTTCGGGCTTCTTTTCCGGCGGCGGTGTATGTGGTGCAGACGAGGGTTTGCCGCTGATGATGTTATCCAGTTCCGCCCGAACCACATCGTAGTGAACATTAAACTGATGGAGAATTTGGGCGGCAATGTTGTCGTCGTCCCGCAACAGCGACAGGAGTAGGTGCTCCGTACCGATAACGTCTGACTTGTAGAGCTTTGCTTCCAGGTACGTAATCTTGAGTACTTTTTCGGCCTGCTTGGTCAAGGGAATATTGCCGATGGTTAGGGTACCGCCGGATGTGCGGACCGTGTCCTCAATCGCTTTCTTCAGCTTGTAAAGATCGACCCCGAGGTTTCGCAGGATCTTCACCGCAATACCTTCTCCCTCCCGAATTACCCCAAGTAGAAGATGTTCGGTGCCGATGTAGTCGTGACCGAGGCGAAGCGCCTCCTCCCGACTCAACCGGATCACATCCTGCACGCGATTTGAAAAGTTCCCTTCCATCACGGTTTCCTGTACTATGTCCCCCCTAATACTCCAACAATGATCGATTGAGCATTGGTTCCTAATATAGGCAAATCACGAGGGCAAGTCAATTCGGCGAAATTGGCCCGAATCTTGAAGCTCGTGACGGAATTTCGTAGTATGAATAGTTGAGGCCAAATGACCCGCCTGATGGATGGTGGGCATCTTACGAGAAGAGAGAAGTAAGTTGAGGAACCGGCTATGCCCATCTATGATTATCGATGCGATGAGTGCGGAACAACATACGATGTGCTTCACAAGGTCCGGGAAGTAGTTGAAGATGTGAGCTGTCCTTCCTGCGGCTCCCGACGGTACACGCGTTTGATTTCTGCACCGACAATCAGCACGAAACACCACCAGGCTGATTTTGAACCTTCCTGCGGCAATGCCGATTGCTGTGGCGGAGCCTGTTCGATGAACTGAGGGGGGCGATGGAGGAGCAAACTCCGCACACCTGGCGTACCCTCGTCTTCTCGCTGGTTACACTTGTACTATTGCTGCTTATTGTCTTTGGACCCTTGATGCGCTCCCGTCATTCGATTTTGCCCCGAGAGGCATATGAACTCCTTCGACGTGACACGGCTACTGTCGTCCTGGACGTTCGGACAGCGGAGGAATTCCACAGTTCGACCGGGCGCCTGGAACGGTCGCTGCTCATGCCCCTGCAGGATATTCCAAAGCGGATCGGAGAACTGTCCCCGTACAAGGAGCGGACTATTCTTGTCTACTGTCGCTCTGGGGTGCGAAGCAGAAATGCCGTTACCCTGCTGGAAAAATCCGGGTTCAAGGCAATTAACCTGGAAGGTGGAATTCTCGAGTGGAGCAACCAAGGATTACCTGTGGTTGCGGAGAACAGGAAGTGAATACACAAGTCTTTTTTCTCCTGGCTGTTGGGCTGGTATTCTTGGTGTATATTGCCAGGTTTGTCCGGGCACGATCTGTCACTAGGTATTCTCCCGGAGAGGTTGCGATGAAGATGAACAGTAAGAATCGGGTGATTCTGCTGGACGTCCGAACTGATCGGGAACGCAGCTTTCAGCACATCAAAGGGTCGCTTCACATTCCGCTCCAGCAGCTCCGCGCCCGAGCGCATGAACTCCGCGGCCTCACCAGGATGGGGAGATCGTTTGCTACTGTCAGAGCGATAACAGGAGCCTCTCTGCCGCACGTATCCTACAGAAGCATGGCTACCAGGCCGCAAGCCTCCGCGGTGGCATGGTTGATTGGAACTTTTCCCAGCGCCCAGTCTAGGGCATCTGCCAATCACAACGCGATGCTGTTTTTCCCGGATCCAGCACAGTAAAGGAGACCATCATGGAGTACGGTTTTTCACGAGTTGTTCCGCACACGTACGAACAGGCGATCAGCCGCGTGACAGAGGAACTGCAGAAAGAGGGGTTTGGCGTGCTCACGAGCATTGACGTGAAGGAGACACTCAAGAAGAAACTCAATGTCGAGTTCACGAAGTACATTATCCTTGGTGCATGCAACCCACCGCTGGCGCATCGGGCTCTCCAAGCCGAAGAGCAGATCGGCCTCTTGCTACCGTGCAACGTTGTCATCTACGTGAAAGAGGAATCAACCGTCGTGGCGGTATTTGACCCAATGCTCATGGCAACTGTGGTTGCGAAGGAGGGTGTGCGTCCGATAGCAGAGGAAGTAAAGAGGAAGCTCGAGCGCGTTCTCGCTGCCGTCTGATGCGAGAAGGCATCATCTCACGGCTGAAACTCTTCCAGACGCTGTTCTACCTGCTCAAATCTGGGATTGACCCGCCAAAGTAGATAAGAAAAACCGAGACAGCAATCCAGATCAATGCGTTGACAATGATTGGGACGTCGGAGATGACAGCGTTCGTCGGGTTCTCGATATCCGACGAGGTGTGGGTGAGATAGATATATCGGAATACCCCGTACATGACAAAGACCGTCGTATAGATCAGGCGATCGGTTCCGAATGTTGCCACCGTCCCAGGCGCAACGGTATAGAGTGCATAGGAAATCACTGTTCCTGCGGCAGCTATTGTCAGCAACTGATCAATGAAATCCACACGGTACAATTTCAGGGTCCTGCGTTTGGCATCCTCCCCGGCCTGTTTAGCCAAGACAAGTTCCCCACGCCGCTTGGCGAAACCTAAGAACAACGAAATGAACATTGAACAGAGAACCAACCAGCTGGAAATCTTTACATCGATTGCGTATGCGCCGCTAAGGACCCTCAGCATAAAGCCTGCTGCGATAATGAAGACATCGAGCAGGAACACATCTCGCAGCTTCAACGAGTATGCGACATTGATCGCGAAGTAAAGGCTGAGCAAGACGGCAAATCGCGGATCCATTCCTACTGTTAGGGGAATGCTCCCCGCAATGAGCAGGATAAGAATCACGATCGCCTTACGGGTTGAAATGGTGCCAGCTGCCAGAGGTCGATGACGCTTCTCCGGGTGTGCGCGATCCGCGTCGAGATCTGCAAAATCGTTGATGATATATACTGCACTTGCAGTAAGACAAAATGCGGCAAAGGCGCGAACTGCGAGCATGAGCGGAGTGGGTTCAAAAAGCTCTTTGGCAAAGATCAGAGGGGCAAACACGAACCCGTTCTTGACCCACTGCTTGGGGCGCATGAGTTGGATGGTCCGGGGGATTGCGAAAGATGATCGAGAGGGCATGACCTTGTGCTGTAGCTTGGCGTGTAATTAGGCGAAACCGATGTCGAGAATCAAGAACCGACCCGTTGTGGCTCCGTCGGGTTTTTTGTACTTTGGCTACATATGCCGGTCATTCTTCAATATGGTATCCCCACCTCGCAACGCACTCTTGAGGAACGGCTGCAGGGGCCGGTTTTCGAAGACCTTCTGGTGATTGTCCCCACGAAGCGGCGGATTCGGCACCTGGTCAGGGAGGTCATGCGCCTGACCGCTAAACCCGTTACCCCTGCCTTTCCCTTCCATACGCTTGAATCTTTCGCACGTCTTCTGTACACCGCTGTCGATGATCCCCGGCGCGCGGTTGGTGGACCCGTTCAATCGCTCCTGTTCGAGGGAGCCATTCGGAATCTGAAGGACCGCTTGGGGTATTTCGCTCTTACCGGTGAAAACGCACGTCTCTTCACTGGAACCTTTGAGAAGATTATCGATGTGGTCGTGAACTTGAGGGAGTCGGGGATTACACCTACAATGCTCGAGGAAGAGGCAGAGCGGGCGCCTCTCGACGAGCAGCAGAAACTCCACGACATTGCTGCGATCTTCACAGAATATGAAGAGGCTTTGGAGGGTATCCATGGAACTGATCTACCGGGGATCCTCGGGTTCCTCGCCCGTTCATGCCCACCGAAAGAATTTCAGCGAATCTTCCGTCGACTCTTTCCTAACACAGATCTGCTTTCATTGGCGGGATTTGATCAGTTCACGGAACCGGAGATCGGCGTTCTGCAGCAACTGATCGCTATTCCTGGGCTTGCAGTGACGCTCCTGTTTGATTACGAGCCCGGCAATCCTGCCCTCTTTGGCCATCTGGAATCCAACTATCGGCGGTTCAGAGATCTCGGCTTTGGACTGGTGCATGATGTCTCGCCACGTCTCCGCCTCTTTCCCGTAAACACGATATCTCGTTCTCCTCTATCCCGCGGAGCTGCTGACGACATCGCCAGGACGCTTTTCCTGGCGGGCAAGCCTGCGAACAAGATCGACCTTCGCCCTTCGGTCACAATGGTGACCGCGGTCAGTCGACGTCAGGAAGTTGCACTCATATGCAAATTAATCAAAGACATCGCGCGAACTAGGCCCGACCTCGACTTAAGTAGCATTTGTGTCTCAACCCTCCGGCCGCAGTTGTACACCGATCTCTTTCGTGAAGAGTCCCGGCGTTACGGTATTCCGATGAACATTACTGACCGCTATCAACTCTCACGATCGCCAGTTATTACGCATCTACTTGGACTTGTCCGTCTCCCGCTTTCTCGCTTCACCCGGGAAGATGTCCTCCGAGTCGCCGCATCTCCCTATTTTTCGTTTGGCAAGGGGGGGAAAGCCCTTGATCCCGCCAATCTGGCTCAGGTGTCCGGTGAGCTGAGAATCACCGGAACTCTCTCGCAATGGGAGAATAAGATTGTCCGAGCCATCCGAAGGGAAAAAGCTCGTGCAGGCACAAAGGCGGACGATGCTGATCAGAATCGGAGGGAGAAACGTATCGCCTCGCTCTCCGCTGCTCACCGCGATATCTCTGTGATTGCTTCCGCGGTTTCGAGCCTGGAGGAAGACTGCGCGCCGAAGGAGTTCGCCGCGAAGCTCGAAGACAGCCTCGAGCAACTGGGCATACGGTCCAATTTGGTTGCGGCCTCCCCCTACGATGAGGACGATCTCACTGAACGGAACGTGCGAGCATACAACGGATTCCAGAAAGCGCTCACGGAAATGGTGGAACTGCTAGAGTTTCAGCATGGCCGTAAGGCTCAACACACTCTTCGCTCCTATACTCAGTATCTCACAACCGCAGTCTTGCGCGAGAGGTACAATGTTCATGAGCAGTTTGGGAGGGGTGTCTTGGTAACGTCCATTGATGAAACACGCGGTCTTTCCATGAACGTGATGATCGTTGCCGGTCTTGTGGACGGCGAATTCCCCGATGTCTATCAACCCGAGGTGTTCCTGAGCGCAGAGCGGCGGAAAGAACGGGAAACTCATGCGGCATGGCAGAACCGCTACCTGTTCTACCAAGCTATAACCAACTGGTCCGAGCATTTGTATCTGACCTTCCCACGTAAGGAAGGCGAGCTTGACCTGGTTCGATCCTCATTTCTCGATGCCCTCCTGAATGTTGCAGACGTGGAGGAATGGAAGGCAGGGGAGAGTGTTCCATTTGAAGATGCTCTCTTCTCGGAAGACGAGCTCCTCCGCTGGTCGATCGTTCATAACGAGGTATTCCCTCTGGTCGCCAATCGAGAGTTGCAGCGGAGGCTGGATGAGGTTAGAAACGCCGTGGCCATCGATCGTAGTCGGACGACTGACCATGAATTGAAGGAATATGACGGGATTCTTCAGAAAACTCTCTCGGCCGGCGCGCAGAGCCGGCTGCGAGAGTTCCCGGATCGGTCGTTTTCGATAACCCAATTAGAAACATATGGGCAATGCCCATTCCGATTCTTCGCTGAACGGCTCCTGGAACTACATGTTGCCAGTGAACTGGAGGAAGAATTGACACCGCTCGAGAGAGGGTCGATCCTCCACGAAGCGTTGTTTGAATTCTATGTCGGCAGACGCGCTGCCAAAAAGCCGTCGCTGGCGGGTTGCTCGGATGAGGTGTTTGAAGAAGCCCTCGCCGAGTTGATAGGCATTGTAGAGTCGAAGGTATCAACTCTTGACATTCCCGATGCGTTCTGGGACCTTGACCGTGAGCTCCTGATTGGGGGCTCGTCGAGGCGACGTGGATTGGTTCGCGAGTTCCTTGAGGCGGAACGCAGGCGGGAGGTTGACTCACAACCTATGTATTTTGAAGTAGCATTTGGCGGAAGTGCGGGAGACAGAGAGAAGACTGATCCTCAGCTGTCTCAATGGGAGCCGGTTGTCCTCGATGCTCTTCGACTGCGAGGGAAGGTGGATCGCGTGGAAATTGGCGAGGGGTACTTTTGTATCGTGGACTACAAGACCAGTCAGAGACTTCCGGCCTTGGAAGACATTCGGCGTGGACTGAGCCTGCAATTGCCGCTGTACCTTCGTGCAGTGAGTTCATTGCTGACCACATCGCTTGGCAAGAAATTGGCTCCTGCAGCAGGCCTTTACTACCGTCTCCGAACACCAGTGAGAGTTGTCCCAGGCCTCGGTCTGTCGCTCTATAATAAACGGGCTTTCACTGCGGGAACACATTCACGCCACATCCTAAAGAGCGAGGAGGAGTTTCGACAAGTACTGGACGGAGCAGTTGCCGCAGCAGGTTCGTACGTTCAGGGGATGACAGAAGGTCGTTTTCCGCTCACAGCACCAGAGAACGCAGAAACCGTATGTGTGTTTTGTGATTACAAAACTGCCTGCCGAATACAATCCGCCAGGCATGTTCCGCCTAAGATGTCGGAGGGGACATGACTCATGCCGAGCAGAAATCAATGATCCGGGATCTGAGGGATTATGCCTGGAAAATGAGCCGATATGACTATGAGGAGTTCCAGATGTTCGTTAAGCGCGACAAGGACGATGAAGATCTCGATACGATATCTCAACGCAGATTGCAGGAACTGTACGACACATACATCCCAAAGCGCAGATTTCGGCCGTGAAGGCATGGGTCGTTAGCCGCTACGGTGGACCGGAGGTGCTGGAGCTTCGTGATCTGCCGCTCCCTGAGGCTGGTAACGGCAAAGTGCTTGTCCGGGTGCATGCGATAGGACTGAACTTCGCTGATCTCTTCGGCAGAATGGGAGTATATCCCGGTACGCCCCGTCCGCCGTTCGTTCCGGGATTGGAGTTTGCCGGCACGGTTGTGGACTTGGGTGGTGAGGCAGTGGGTTTTCCGGTGGGGACTGCGGTCATGGGGTATAGTCGTCACGGGAGTCATGCAGAGTATGTTGCGGTCCAGCGAACTTCCATCGTCGGACTCCCATCGGGGATGTCGTTCGAGGAAGGAGCGGCATTCCTGGCTGTTGGTGTGACAGCATACCATGGATTGATTCGCCTGGCGAATCTTCGGGTGGGAGAAAAGTTGCTGATACATGCCGCTGCAGGAGGAGTCGGACTTGCCGCAGTTCAGCTTGGACGGTTCCTCGGTGCGGAGATATTCGCCACTGCGGGAAGTGACATGAAGTTGAAATGCGCTCAGGATTACGGGGCGCACCATCTCTTCAATTATAGATCCGGCAACTTTGCTGCTGAAGTCCGCCAGCTCACGAGCGGCTACGGAGTGGATGTGGTGATGGACTCAGTCGGCGGGAAAATCTTCAAGAAGAGTTGGCCGTTGCTGGCTGGGATGGGGAGGTATGTTCTGTTCGGGCTGGGAGCAGTGGCGGGGCCTGGTGGACTCAGCCGGCTCAGGGCGACGCGGGTGCTCTCTTCAATGCCTCCAATCTTCCCTACGACACTGATCGGTGCCAACAAGGGAATAACTGGCTTCAATCTCGGGACGCTCATCGGAAAAGATGAATACCTCCGCTCTGCGGTAGAGGAACTTCTCGAATTCTATCGCAAAGGTGCGCTCCGACCGGTAGTAGGAAGAGTGTTTCGCTTCTCGGAAATGACCGAGGCTCACTACTTTCTGCAAACCAGACAATCTGTGGGCAAGGTCGTGGTGAGCGTGGAGTAGAGGCGCGGCAGGAGTCAGAGATGGCAGCCCGATCAGCCGATTCAAAAATCACTTCCGAGATTCTCCTCTCGGCATATCGGCAGGGATATTTTCCGATGGCCGAGTCCCGCACGGGTCCGATCTACTGGTATTCACCGGACCCGAGGGCTATCATCCCGCTCGACGGTTTTCACGTTTCGCGAAGTCTGCGGCAGATCTTGCGCCGGCGGATCTTTACCGTCACGTTTGATACAGCTTTTGAGGAGGTGATACGGGCGTGTTCTGATCGGCCACAAACATGGATCTCCGACGAGATCATATGTGTTTACACAGAACTCCATCGGCTGGGGCATGCCCATAGCCTCGAAACCTGGCGGACGGGGGCCCTGGTAGGTGGTCTGTACGGTGTGTCAATTGGGGGAGCCTTCTTTGGGGAGTCGATGTTTAGCAGGGAGCCTAATGCCTCCAAGATCGCCCTCGTAGCACTGGTGGAACACCTCAGGCAACGCGGGTTCAAATTGCTGGACTCCCAGTTTATGAATGAACATTTGCGGCAATTCGGCGCGGCAGAGGTTCCCCGGGAAGAATATCTCCAGCTCCTACAAAGGGCGATACGGGTCCAATGTGTGTTCCATCCCCCCTCACGGAACGGCATGTGATCTCCGTCATGATACAGGACACAGCGTGTATGTTTTTGACTCTTGATCGGTTGCACAAATACTGGCAACTGCCTATATTGGCGGGAGAGTGACAAAGGATTTCTCCCTTCCATCCCCAGGAGATTGATCCAATGGGCGCAGTTCGCGGAGTTCATAAAGTCGAACGAGTGACGGTGACGCTACTTCCACGTGGAGACACTCGGACGGCATTCAATGTGCCATCGACCTATAATCAGACCTTACGCTCGTATGGTTGGCGTCAGTCCGAAGACTTTGACTACATGATCGTGCCCACGCACGTCAGCAGCAAAGAGGTTCGGGTTGACCTCTTTTTCAATGTTCCACGTTCCCTGCGACACCACACGAAGGATACGCACAAGCTGCTTCGTAACTTCGTTGAGTCAAAGATTGAATCAGAATGGAAGGGACTACGGCTTGGTTCGATCGGGAGGGCAAGCGTGGCGCCCGCTCCACGAGACACTCTCGTTCGTGGTGCTATCGAGGAAATCCTTGGCTCTGACCTCGAGGCCTGACCGGCGGTCCGGCACACCGTGATGATGCATCGGGATATCTTCTCCGGTGCATTTTTATTTCCACATCAACTACCAGCATTGACACGCAACTCCCCATGATGCCGCACGTGATCACAACGACCGTGTCCGAAAAATTTCACCCGACCAAGCAGGGGAAGGTTCGCGATCTGTATGACCTTGGAGAAGTGATGTTGATTGTTGCTACCGATCGACTATCGGCATTCGATGTCATTCTCCCTGACGGCATCCCAAACAAGGGAAAGGTCCTTACACAAATCTCCGCTTTCTGGTTCGAGCGTCTCAAGAATATCGTGCCGCATCATATCATCAGTGTTGACACAAGGGACTTCCCGGAGCCATTCAGGTCGGCACCCGAAATCTTCGCTGGTCGAAGTATGCTTGTCCGGAAGACGGAGCCTCTCCCAGTCGAGTGCGTGGTCCGAGGATACATTACAGGATCAGGCTGGAACGACTATAAAGACACTCAAGCGATATCCGGCGTCCAGTTGCCTCAGGGTTTGCGGGAATCAGAGAAGCTGCCACACGCGATCTTTACCCCGACCACGAAGGCGGAACAAGGACTCCATGACGAGAACATTTCCTTTGAACAGGTCGTGAAAGTCGTCGGACGACGTATTGCCGAGAACCTCCGCGCGTTATCGGTGCAGTTGTACGCGCTGGGTGCCGAGTATGCCATTACGCGAGGGATAATCATTGCCGATACAAAGTTCGAGTTTGGAATCGATCCGTCGGGCAGGCTTACATGGATTGACGAGGCTCTCACTCCTGACTCATCGAGGTTCTGGCCGATTGATCAGTACTCACCAGGCGGTTCTCAGCCGAGCTTTGATAAGCAATTCGTCCGAGACTACTTGCTGTCGATCAAGTGGGACAAGAAACCGCCCGCACCACGGCTTCCGGCAGAGGTGATTTCAACCACTGCGAAAAAGTACGAGGAAGCTCTGCAACGCCTGACTGGGAAGAATCTTGCCTAGGGACATAACACTATAGGTGAACAGAGGAGCGGACAATGTCCGCTTTTTTGTACCCACGAAGATAGGCCAATCTCTTGCATCCCTTCCCTGATGTGCGACCCTCAAGAAGTTGGACTACGATGAAGCGCGGAGCTTCTCGAACAAGAGCGAGGTGTTGTGGCTCGTGGTCATAGATTCATCTTTGTCGCGCGTTTTCGAAGGGGGACGGAACGGTGTTCCACTTGCGCCTCGGTGAATAGGACTGGTACCGTCCGATGTTAAGCCCACTCTGCAGAGGATGAAACGGATACCGCGTGCGGGAGTCTTAACAGACAGGACTGCTGCAAACCACTCTGTCGAGATCGTGGAAGCGATCACTCTATGAGTCAGCAAGCCGCACCGGACGTGGGTCTCGTAGTAGTTCAAGAAAACTATCCGAATCGGTTTGTTTGCACGAACCAATGGCTTCACACTCCGAAGTTGTAGTTGCGGTATTATGCTCTTCCTGAGCCTCCATCGTCCGTCGCAAAGTATGCGGGTCACCTAACCGATGCTGACGCCTCACCAAGAACAGGCACTTTCCCTAGCAACTCACCTGAGTGTGACTGCTAACGCAGGGTCTGGCAAAACCCGTGTCCTTGTTGAGCGTTATCTCCATACCCTGCTGACGTCCGCGGCCAACGTTGGTGAAGTCGTGGCTCTTACGTACACAGAAAAAGCTGCGAGCGAGTTGAAACGCAGGATTGCGGATCGTGTCGTAGAGACACTCTCGGTATCGAGTGACCCAAAGCAGACGGAGCGTCTAAAAGAGATTCGCGAACAGCTCCCGGCAGCATTCATTGGGACTATCCATTCCTTCTGTTCGAGAATCCTGCGGGAACATCCTGTTGAAGCTGGTGTGGATGCGGCGTTCGCGGTCATTGAAGGCCTCGACCAACACATCATGCTGCAGGAGGCTATGAAAGAAACCTTCCGTGCGGTGCTCAAGGAGTCAGAACCGGGGGCAGGGCGGAACGAGTTTATCGAGGCAGTGAGGGCCCTCGGAAAATCCCGCGTTGTGCGCACGGTGAGTTATCTCGTTGAAAAGAGAGAGCGCCTGGAACGGCTGGCAGGCCCGGGGGGATTCTACCTGAATGGTGAGCGTGACATCCTTGATGCCTGGAAGAGGGGATTAACCGATGCCGTCCGACGCATGCTCACGGACCCAGAATTTCTGCAGGCGCTCGGGCGCGTCATCAATGCGGTGGATGGAAAAGCTGCGGACGAGGTGAAGAGACTCCATGCTGGCGTCCGAGATGACAAAGGAAGCCTCGAGGGGATCAAACCAACCTTGGCCATTCTCCGCACGATTCTGAAACGGGACGGAGGACTGTACCGAACTGTCGCGAGCGCAGATGCTGAAGCTGGGGTAAAGGGGGAGCTCGACGTTTTGTGCCGTGTGCGTGATGCGGTCGAATCCTTCCTTCCGGGGATCGGCGAACAGGGAGAAATCGATCAGAAGGAGCTCCTGACGTTTTCGAGGACGTTGCTGAGCATTTGTCAGCAGTGCCTCGAGCGCTATGAGCGAAAGAAGCTTGAATCGGGCAGACTTGATTTCGAGGATCTGCAGCTTAAGACCCGCGCGTTGTTGAAGCGAGAGGAGGTTCGCAAGTATCTTTCACAGCGTTTCAAATTCATAATGGTCGATGAGTACCAGGACACCAACCAGCTGCAGTATGACATTCTTCGACCTCTCCTTAATGATCTCTCAACGGGGAATCTGTTCATCGTCGGCGATCCCAAGCAGTCAATCTATGGCTTTCGTGATGCGAACGTTGCGGTGTTTGAGCATACCCGTCGCGACATTGTGGGGCCGCATGCACATCGAACCTCTGGGGGACAGGTGGTTCTGGGAGAGAGCTTTAGACCGCTGAATGATCTCGCTGCAATTGTCAATCTCGTATTCGCTCCTCTCATGGGTAGTGGTTCGGATGCGCGGGGTGATTATGAGGTTGGGTACGAGCCTCTTGTTCGCGCGCGTGCAAACGTTGCGCCCGGTCGCGTCGAATTACTCATTAGCGCAACAGACGATGCGCACGTCATGCCCGAGCCTGAGAGAATTGCCCTGCGCATCGGTGCGTTAATCGGCTCTCGACATCAGGTCTTCGGCACAAACGAAGAGTCAAGAGATGTCCGGTTCCGGGATATTGCAGTGCTTCTCCGGAGCCGTACCCTTTTGCCCGAACTTGAGAACGCGTTCGTGCGGGCGGGCATTCCATACGTGGTCAGCGGCGGCGTCGGATACTTTCAGACGCAAGATATCCTGGACTTCTATAGCTACCTCAGATTCCTCGATCAGCCGACGGATGACGTGGCCCTGGCCGGAATTCTTCGATCTCCATTTTTCTGCGTCTCGGACATTGAGCTTTTCGAGGCGGCTGTTCGAGGTCGCAAGCATAGCTTTTGGGAAGATTTGCGTACGCAGCAGTCTCTGGGGCAGCTTCCCCCGGTTCTGGCTGAGGCGGTTGAGGCTCTGCAAGTTGATCTGGCAGTCGGGCTTCGCCTCCCAGTTCCCGAGATACTCTCTCGCATTGTGGCCAAGAGGTTGTTCTTGGCGAAGATTGCTGGGACCCCGAGGGGCGCACAAGCCCAGGCAAATCTCGAGAAGCTCCAAAGGATGGCCCGCTCGTTTGACGTTCAGGG
>Ga0153915_10002358_pt1 | contig 17273 bp, 9 predicted proteins | sample Opewatmetagenome_2_FD_107003 | JGI IMG/M metagenome (GOLD analysis project Ga0153915, IMG submission 107003) | Freshwater wetland microbial communities from Ohio, USA - Open water 3 Core 3 Depth 3 metaG | ecosystem: Environmental > Aquatic > Freshwater > Wetlands | place: USA: Ohio, Lake Erie...
CGCCGCGCAGGACGACGCCGCTGTTTGCCACGCCGTCGGGGCCGACATAAGTCCAATAGGAGGCGGAATACTCAAGATCGCGCACAAGCTTGTTGGTCGAGCCGCCGAACTTGACCGAGACCGGGAACCACGGAGTCCTGAAGTCGCGTTTGATGTCGGCGCGGAACTCCGTCACCGTCTCATAGTTCGTGGCGGGCTGGGTGCCCACGGTTGAGATCAGGTAGTTCGACGCCTTGGTCGTGTCGATCTCGGCGCCGGCGGCAGTCTTGGCGGTGACCTTGCCGACACTCATCGTCCCGTTGTCGAAGCCGTCGATGTTCACGGAGCCGCCCGCATAGGTGGACTTCGTGGTGGTGGTGAAAGCGGCCAGGGAGGTGCTCACCGTGTTGAAGAAGCCCTTGTCGATGTCCCTGATCTTGTTGTAGGCATTCGAATAGGTCGCGCCGAGCTCGACCGTCCAGTTGTTCCGAAGCATGCGGAAATTGCCGCCGATGAACCGGGTGAGCGCATTGCGGTTCTGCCAGCTGCCACCCATGCTGGTCGAGGGGGGATTGGAGGTGGTCGAGGCCGAGACCACGGCGCCGTGCGTCGAGGTCGAATCCCACGAGGTGGGCGTGTTGCTTCCGACGCTGTAGGTGATCGACCGCTGCGCAGAGTCCTGGTGGTTGGCCGTCGCCGAGGTCGTCAGCGAGAACGTGGTCCCCACCCAGGGTTTCCAGTCGAGCTTGATCGAGCCGGAAGTGTTGATCTGCTCGTTCGGTGTGATGTAGGCAGTGAACGAGCGGGTGTACGGATTCGTCACCGAGGCGCCGGCGCTCGTCCAGATGCGGCTCGGGGCGTTCTTCTTCTGAATGTAGACCGTGTCATAGTTCGACGCGCTGACGACGACGCCCAGGGTCTTGCTCAGGGGCACCACCCAGCTGCCGTCGAAATTGGGGTTCATCATGTAGGTCTTGTGATCCGTGATGCCGCCCCGCTTGCCCAAGCCCATGGCGTAGCTGTTCCCGTTCAGGAAGAGAGAGAAGGTTTCCTGCGGCTTCGCATACTCGAACGCGCTCTTCGTCACCAGGTTCACGGCGCCACCCATTGAATTCGCCGGCAAATCAGGGAGGGGATCCTTGGTCACCTCGATGCGGGCGATGTTGTTGATGCTCGCTCCCTCGAGGACGAACTGCCGGTTCGGCGTCTGCGTGTTGGCGATGGCCGCGCTAGCCACCGAGTTGTTGTCCATCGTGACGCGGGTGTAGTTCGTGCCGAAGCCGCGCACGTCGATGCCGGAGGGGTTGTTGCCGTCCTTGAACTCGATGTTCACGCCGGGGATGTGCTTCACGAACTCGCCGATGTTGCCCTGGCTGATCTCGCCGTAGGCGTCGGTGGAGATGACGTTCTTGAGGTTGGCGGAGAAGCGCTGCTCGTTGATGGCGATCGAGGCGGCGTTCGTGTCGCGCTGGGCGGCGACGACGAACTTGTCCATCTTCACGACCCCGGTGCCCGCCGACATGTTGAAGTCCTGCTGGAGGACCTGGCCGGCGGCCACCGTCACCTTCACCTGCTGCTTCTGCAACCCGGTGTAGAAGACGTCGAGCGTCACCGCGCCCGCGGGCACGTTGGCGAGCTCATAGTAGCCGACGTCGTCGGTGAGGGTTTCCTGGGTGGTTCCCGTCACTGAGATGCGGGCCTTGCTCAGGTACATGCCGACATCGGCATTCTGGACCCGGCCGCGGACCGTGCCGGTGGAGGCCGCATCCGCCGCGCGCGACGGAAGGGCGGCGCCCGCCAGGGCGAGACCGCAGGTGAGCAAAGCGATTCCGGGCCGGCGAACGGCGCCGAGGAACCGCGAAAAGACCGAAGCCTGAAGCGAGCTTCCGGGACGCTCGCCCCGGCGCGCGGAGATGGTGAACGAACACATCTGGATCGAGGGGTTTAGGTTTGGTGGGATAGGAGAACGCCCTGCAGGCACCAGCGACGGAGGAACCGGGGATGGAGCGCGCGAGGCGCTGTTTCGGGTGAAACAACTGATAAGTTCAGCATCTTTTCATGAATTATCGTTTGTCAACTTCTTTTCATGAACCCTCTCGCTTTTCCTGTTCTGGCTCGATTCCAGGAGTTGAAACCGGGGCGGTGAAATTCTGTTCGTTTCATGAAATTAGTGTTGAAATTGCAAAAAAACCTGATGGGGATCGGCATGCGTCCCGTCCGACCTCCGGGGCCCGAGGCTTTCCTTTGTCCGTCGGCTGTGCTCCGCTGAAAGTCGCCCTTTCCAGTTCCATCTAGTGAAGACCCCCACGACCCCACCCCAGCCCGGCAGGCCCCGCGCCACCGTCGTCGATGTCGCGCGCGCCGCCGGCGTCGCCGTCGGCACCGTCTCCCGCGTGCTCAACAACCATGCGGATGTCGACTCCGCGATCCGCGCCCGCGTGCTCCGCGCCGCCCGCGATCTCTCCTACACCCGCATCCGCCGTCGCCGGGCGCTGCCGGCCGCCGGCGGCGCCGGCCGGGGCAACATCGCCGTGATCTGCTTCGGGATGGAGGACGCCCTCGTGCAGCTCCCCGTCGTGAGCACGGCCCTTCAGGGCATCGAGAACACGCTTTCGCAGCACGGCCGCAGCCTGGTGCTCGCCAACGTCCCGCGCGGCGACCGCACCCCCTCCTGTCTGCAGGAAGGCCACGTCGACGGGCTCATCCTGAAAGGGCCCAACCAGGGCGTGCTTCCGGCCCCCGAGGAGAACGAGCTGCTGCGCCGTGTGCTGCGGCTGCCCCACGTCTGGCTCATGGGCCGCCCGCCCAACGCCCATGGCGACCACTGCAATTTCGATCCCCTCGTGGCCGGCCACCTCGTGGTCGAGCACCTGCACTCCCGGGGCCACCGCCTGATCGGGTTCCTCAATCCCAAGACGGGGCAAAACCAGTTTGAGCGCCTCAAGGAGGGCTTCCTCCTGGCCGCGCAGCGCCTCGGCTGCGAGCCCGCCCTGCTTGAGATGCCTCCCGCCCCGAGGCTCGAATGGCCGCTTCCGGCCATCACCCTCCAGGAGAACGTCGACTTCCTCGTAGAGCGCTGGGCCTCCGAGCCTCGCAAGCGCCGGCCCACCGCCCTGTTTGTCCCCTCCGACCGCACTGCGGTGCAGCTGTACTCCGCGCTGGCCCGCCGCGGGCTCCGCGTCGGAGCCGACGTCAGCATCGTGTCCTGCAATAACGAGCGCCCCGTCCACGCCGGCCTCCATCCCGCGTTGACGACCGTCGACGTCCATGCCGAGGCGGTCGGCAGCCGCGCGGTGGAGCAGCTTCTCTGGCGCATCAGCCATCCGCAGGATTCCGTGCCCGCACAGATCCTGCTCGAGCCGACGCTCGCCGTGCGCGACTCCGTCGCCGTTCTCTAGCGGACGAAGCGCCCGACCTTCACGCCAAGCAGGGAAAGATCCATGCCTTCCTCTTCCGTCAGAACGATCACGCTGCTCCAGCCCCCGCGCCTCGTCTTCGGCGCCGGCTGCTGGCGCGCCGCCGCCGCATGGCTTCTCGAGCGCCGCCCGCGCCACCTGCTGTTGGTGACGAGCCGCATCGTCCTTCCCCTTGCCGAGCCCCTGGTCGCCGCCCTTCGCGATGGAGGCGCCGCGGTCGACGTCATGGCGACGATCGACGCCGAACCCACGGTCGGCCTTCTCGAGGCCTGCCGCGCCGAGGCGGCGCGCACGCCGCTCGACGGCGTGATCGGACTTGGCGGGGGCAGCGCCCTCGACGCCGCCAAGCTGATTGCCGCGCTCCACGGCGTGGACAAGCCCGTGCGCGACTTCTTCGGCACCGGCCTCCTGCCCGGACGCGCCGCCCCGCTCATCTGCCTGCCCACCACCGCGGGCACCGGGAGCGAGGTCTCCCCCAACGCCATCCTTCTGGACGAATCGGACCTTCTCAAGAAGGGAGTCATCAGCCCCGGGCTCGTGCCCGACGCCGCGTTCGTGGATCCCGAGCTCACGCTCACGCTTCCGCCCTCCCTCACCGCCTCGACCGGGATCGACGCCCTCACCCACTGCATCGAGGCGTTCGCCAACCGCTTCGCCCACCCCGCCGTCGACCTCTATGCGCTGGAGGGCGTGCGCCTGATCGGCCGCCATCTCGCGCGCGCCGTGCGCCAGGGCGGCGATATCGAGGCCCGAAGCGCCGTCGCCCGCGGCAGCCTCTACGGCGGCCTCTGCCTGGGGCCGGTCAACACCGCGGCGGTGCACGCCCTCGCCTACCCGCTCGGCGGCGAGTTCCACATCGGCCACGGGCTCTCCAACGCCCTGCTCCTTCCCCACGTCCTGCGCTTCAACCTGCCCGCGGCCCCCGACCGCTATGCGGCGGTCGCCCTCGCGCTGGGAGCCGCCCCCGGCAGGGATGACGCCGAGACCGCCGAGCGCGGCATCGAGCGCCTCGCCGTCCTCTGCGCCGAGTGCGGCCTGCCGCGCGGCCTCGCCGCCGTCGGCATCCCGGCCGACGCCATCCCGCGGCTCGCGACCGCTGCGATGACCGTCACCCGCCTCCTCCGCAACAACCCGCGGGACCTCACGGCCGCCGACGCCGAGAGGATCTACCGCGCCGCTTTCTGATCATGGATGCATCCCAAAAACTCCGTGGCGTCATCGTTCCGATGATCACCCCGCTCAAGCCCGACGGCGGGCTCGACGAGCCCGCGGCCGAGCGCATCGTCGAGCGCATCGCCGCCAGCGGCGCCGGGGTCTTCACCAGCGGCACCACCGGCGAATCCGCCTCGCTCCCCGCCGACCTCAGCCACCGCCTCGTGCAGATCGCGACCGGCGTGGCCGCCCGCCGCGTCCCCGTCCTGGCCGGGATCGGCGGCAACTGCGTGGCCGGATCCCTCGCGGCGGCAGACGCCTACTTTCGCCTCGGGGTCGACGCCGTCGTCGCCCACGTCGCGTCCTACTACCTGCTCGAGCCCCCGGCGATGCAGGCCTATTTCGAGCTGCTCGCGCGGAATCTTCCGGGGCCGCTCGTGCTCTACAACATTCCCCAGGCCACGCGCATGTCGCTGCCGGTGGAGACCGTGGAGCGCCTCGCGGAGCTGCCCTCGGTGATCGGCTTCAAGGACTCGGAAAACGTCCCCGGCCGCCTCGAGCAGGTGGCCGCGCGCCTCGGCGGCCGCCCCCGTTTCTCGATCTTCATGGGCGCGTCGGTCCTCTCCACTCAGGCGCTCCGCCGCGGCTTCGACGGCCTCGTGCCGGGCTCCGGCAACCTCGCTCCGGCTCTCTGGTGCCGGCTCTATGCCGCTGCCGGCGAAGGCCGCTGGGAGGAGGCCGAGAAGCTTCAGAAGACCGCCGATGCGCTCGCGCGGATCTTCCAGCAGGGACGGCCACTGGGCCAATCCCTCGCCGCCCTGAAGGCGATGATGGAAGCCCGCGGGCTCTGTGGCCCCACCGTGCTCTCGCCGCTGCTCACCCTCCCGCCCGCCGAGCGCGCGGCGATCCGCGCCGAGCTCGCCGCGCTCGATCCCGACGCCGCCGTCGTGCCTGCCGCCCCATGATGCCCGGCAGCCCGATTGTCGCTGTGGCCGATGATCTCACCGGTGCGGCTGAGATCGGCGCGCTCGGATATCGCTTCGGCCTGCCGTCGGTGATCGTCTCGCCCGGCGGACGTCAGCGGGCCGACGAGGCCGGCCTCACCGTTTACGACGCCGATTCGCGCCTGCTTTCCCCGGAGGCGGCGGCCGACGCCGTGCTGCGGACCATAGCGCCGGCGGCGATCGAGCCCGAGACGCCGGTCTTCAAGAAGGTAGACTCCGTGCTGCGGGGCAACGTGCTCATCGAATGCGAAGCCCTCGCCGCCGCGGCCGGCCGGTCGCGGGTGCTTCTGGTCCCCGCCAATCCCGCCTTCGGGCGCACGATCCGCGGCGGCCTCTACTTCGTGAACGGCACCCCCATCCACGAGACGGTCTTCGCCACCGACCCCTATCATCCGGCAAAGTCGTCGGAGGTCGCCGACCTGCTCGGCCATTCGGCGGGGATGACCGTTCGGGTGGCCCCTCCCGGCGCCGAGCTTCCCCGCGAGGCCATGATCGTCGGCGAGGCCGCCTCGACGGCCGATGTGGCGCACTGGGCAGGAAGAGTCGACGCATCGACCCTTCCTGCGGGTGGCGCAGAGTTCTTCGCCGCCTGGCTTCAGGTGCTCGGCTGCGGGGGCACGCCCGGGTCGACCCAGCCGGAGCTGCGGGCGCCTCTGCTGGTCGTGTCGGGTACAACGGTTCCGTCGAGCCGCAAGATGCTTCGCCTCCTGTACCAGCACGGGGTTCCCGTGATCCCCATGGCCGACGCGCTCGCTCACCCGGGCGCGGCCGGCAGCGTCGCCCTTCAGCGCTGGGCCGAGGAGATCGCCCTGGCCCTTGCGGATCGGGGCGTCGCCGTCACGCTCTCCCCGAGCCACCTCTCGACGGCTCCCGGTGCCGGCGAGGCCGTGCGCACCGTATTCGCCGGCCTCGTGAAGCGATTGCGCGCGCTCAACGCCTTCTCCCATCTCGTGGTCGAGGGCGGCGCGACGGCCGCCGGCATCGTGCGGGCCCTCGGCTGGACGGAGATGGCCGTCGAATCCGAATGGGGCCAGGGAGTCGTCACCCTGCGGCCCGCCGGCGATCCGCAGGCGCGCTTGACGCTCAAACCCGGCAGCTACCCGTGGCCCGCCTGGTGGTGGGAGCGCCTCGCCGCCGGCATTACCACCAACCGCCAATGACTTCTCTCCCTCCGCTTCTCGCGATCACGATGGGCGACGCCGCAGGCACCGGCCCGGAGATCATCACCAAGGCAGCCGCCGATGCCGAGGTCACCGCGCTCTGCCGGATGCTGGTGGTCGGCGACGACGGGATCATGCAGGCCGCGCAGGGCTACACCGGCGCGCCGGTCAGGATCCGGGCGGTGCAGTCGGCCGAAGAGGCCCGGTTCGAGCCCGGCACGATCGACGTTCTCGATCTGCGCAACATTGATCCGGACAAGCTTCGCCTCGGCAGGGTCGACCCCATGGCAGGCAGGGCCGCCTACGAGTACGTGAAGGCGGCGGCCGAACTCGCCCTCGCGGGGCGCGCCGGCGCGATCGTCACCTCGGCCCTGAACAAGGCGGCGCTCAACCAGGCGGGCCATCACTACGAGGGGCACACCGAGCTGCTCGCCGAGCTCTGCGGATCGCCCGAGGTCACGATGATGCTGGTGGCCGACCGGCTGCGCGTCAGCCACGTCTCGACACACGTCCCGCTGCGCGTCGCCATCGACCGCGTGCGCCCTGAGCGGATTCTCCAGGTCCTGCGGCTCACCCACGACGCCGTGCGCGACCTGGGCGTCGCCCGCCCGCGCCTCGCCGTCGCGGGGCTGAACCCTCACGCGGGCGAGCAGGGCCTCTTCGGCGACGAGGAGGAGAAGCACATCGCCCCCGCGATCGCCGAGGCGCGCCAGCGCGGCATCGACGCCTCGGGCCCCCTGCCCGGCGACACGGTCTTCTTCCGCACGCTCCAGGGCGAGTTCGACGGCGCGGTCGCCATGTACCACGACCAGGGACACGTCGCGGCCAAGATGCTCGGGATCTGGCGCGGCGTGAATGTCACGCTCGGCCTGCCGATCATCCGCACCTCGGTGGAACACGGCACCAATTTCGACATGGCCGGCACGGGCCGTTCCGACCCGCGCAGCCTGATCGAGGCCATCAAGCTCGCCGCGGCGATGGCCCGCAACCGCACCCCCTAGCCGCCTTCTGCCCCTTACCCTCAAAATCATGCTCTCACTCCGCTGGCTCGATGCCGCCGTCATTCTCGTTTACCTCGGCTCCATGGTGATGATGGGCCGGTGGTTCGCCCGCCGCCAGACCTCCACCGAGGCCTACTTCGTCGCGAAACGCTCCATCCCCCACTGGGCGATGGGCATCTCGATCTACGCGGCCCTGATCAGCAGCATCACCTTCATCGCCTACCCCGGCTCGGCCTACGCGGGCAACTGGAACGAGCTGGTGCCGGGCTTCATGGTCGTCGGCGTGCTGATCCTCGTCGGGCTGGTGATCATCCCCTTCTACCGGCACGTCGTCGGGATGAGCACCTACGAGTATTTCGAGAAGCGCTTCGGCTACAAGGTGCGCGCGTACACCGCCCTCGCCTTCACCCTGGGGCACTTCTCCAAGATGGGCTTCGTCTTCTACACGCTCGCCCTGACGGTCACCAGCATGACGGGCTGGAATCTCTATCTCGTGCTCATCGTCACCGGCGCCGTCACGGTCTATTACACCGTCATCGGCGGGCTTGAGGCGGTGATCTGGACCGACGTGATCCAGGGCTTCATCAAGTGCATCGGCATCTTCATCTGCCTCGGGTTCCTCTGGAACCTGATCCCGGGCGGGCTCCCGGCGGCCTTCGAGCTGGCGTGGGACCACCACAAGTTCAGCCTTGGGAGCATGGACTTCGACCTGACGCGCAAGGGCAGCATCTGGGTCATGTCCCTCTACGGCTTCTTCTGGTATCTGCAGAAATACACGGCCGACCAGACGCTGGTGCAGCGCTACCTGGTGGCACGCTCCGACCGCGAGGCGCTCAAGGGCGTGGCGCTCGGCGCCCTCCTCTGCGTTCCGGCGTGGGTGCTGTTCATGCTGATCGGCACGCTCATCTGGGCGTACTTCCAGATCACCCACGAGGCGCTGCCGGCGTCGATCACGAAGGCCGACCAGGTGTTCCCCTACTTCCTGAGCACGAAAATCCCCGCCGGATTCGCCGGGTTGTTCATGGCGTCGCTGTTCTCCGCGGCCATGTCCATGCTTTCGTCGGATCTCAACTGCCTGTCGGTCGTCGGCGTCGAGGACTACTACCGCAAGCTCAGGCCGCAGTCGACCGACCAGCAGCGCCTCGCCATGGGCAAGCTCATCGTCGCGGTCTGCGGCGCGCTGGCCGTCGCGATCGCGGTGATCATCGCCTGGAAGTCCGAGCGCGTCCTCTCGTTCTACTATGCGGTGACGTCGATCGTGGCCGGCGGCCTGGCCGGCCTGTTCCTCCTCGCATTCCTCAGCTCCAGGGCGAACCGGCAGGGCACGTGGATCGGGATCGCCGCCTGCGTGGTCTTCACCGCGTGGGCCACGCTCACCAATGGCAGGGAGCCGATGATCGACCTCCACGGATGGAATTACTCGCTTCACCCCGTCATGATCGGCGTTATCGGCCACGTCATCCTGGTCGCCGTGGGCTACGCCGCCAGCTGGCTGTTCCCCGCGCCCGATCCGTCCATCCGCGCGATGACCCTCCAGGGCTGGCTCGAGCGACGCCGCGGAGAGTCCGCCGCGTCGAATTGAACCGGGGAGCATCGCTCCCTCCCCGATCGCGCCCCCCTTCCCTCCGCCGTGAAAACGCCTCTCCTTGGTGCCGCCCTGCTCGCCATCGCCTGCGCCTGCCGCGCCGATCCCGCGCCGCCGCTCACCTGCGCCGGCCCGCTGGCGGTCGACGGAAGCGCCGGAGGCGGGCTGCGCCCCGCGGTCGGCGTGTGGAACATCGGCGTCGTCCGCGCCAACCGCACCGCACCGGAGCATGCCGACCGCCTGGCCCACAGCTACCTTCACCAGCCGATGCTCGCCTGGTGGCGCGGCCGCTTCTACCTCGAGTACCTCAGCGGCCCGCGCGACGAGCACGAGGCGCCCTGCGTCACGTCGCTGACGACCTCCGTCGACGGCCTCAGCTGGGAGACGCCTAAGGTGATCTTCCCATCGTTCGCCCTGCCCGACGGCACGCAGACGATCGCGCACCAGCGCATGGGCTTTTACGTCGCTCCCGACGGCCGGCTGCTCGTCCTGTCGTTCTACGGGAAGGCCCCCTCCCCGAACGACGGCACCGGCATCGGCCGCGCGGTGCGCGAGATCCGCGAGGACGGCTCCCTCGGCCCGATCTACTTCATCCGCCTGAACCACCACCAGCCCTTCCCCGGCTTCGCGCCTCCGTATCCGCTCTACACCGCCGCGCCCGACCGCGGCTTCGTCGCCGCCTGCGACGCCCTCCTCGCCAACAGGCTGATGACCGCCCAATGGTGGGAGGAGGACCAGCTCGACGACACCGGCTTCTTCTCCGTCCGCGGCAAGGCCCTCTCGTTCGCCCGCCGGCCCGACGGCTCCGTGCTCGGCATGTGGAAGAACGCTCTGGTCGCGGTCACCCGCGACGAGGGCCGCACCTGGACCGAGAAGCAGTTTGGCGCGAACCTGCCGAACAACTCATCGAAATACTGGGTGCAGCGCACGGGCGACGGACGTTACGCGCTCGTGTTCAACCCGACCACCCGCCAGCGCCTTCCCCTCGCCGTCATGACGAGCGCGGACTGCACGACGTTCGCCGATCTGCTCGCCGTCCACGGCGAGGTGCCCGACCAGCGCTTCCCCGGCCGCTTCAAGAACCTCGGCCCCCAGTACGTCCGCGGAATCGCCGAGGGCAACGGGACTCCTCCGGACGGCGCCCTCTGGGTCGCCTACAGCGTCAACAAGGAGGACATCTGGGTCGGCCGCATCCCGGTGCCGGTCGCCGGCCGTGTCAGCCAGCCCGTCAACGACACCTTCGCCTCCTGCGCTCCCGGCGCGCTTCCCCAGGGCTGGAATCTCTATGTTCCCCGCTGGGCGTCGATCCGCGTCGTCGATCTTCCGGCTGGTCCGGCCGGCGCGGGCCGCGCCCTCGAGCTCCGCGACGAGGAGCCCTGCGACTACGCCCGGGCGGCCCGGGTGTTCCCTGAAACCCACGGCCTGAAGCTTTCCTTCCGCGTCCTCGCCCGGCAGTCGACCGGCCGCCTCGAGATCGAACTCCTCGACGCCCGGGGCGCCCGGCCCTACCAGTTCGCCCTGCGCGAGGACGGACACGTGTGGGCCTGCCACGAGGGCGTCTGGACCGACAACGGCGCCTATGCCGCCGGCCAGTGGACCTCGTTCGAGTTCGAGATCCCCGCCAAGCCCACGGCCGACCGCGGTGCGCTGCGGATCAATGGCCGGCCCGGATCTCCCGCCGAGGTCGGCCCGGTCGAGCCGGCCGCCCATCTCGAGCGCCTCTCGTTCCGCACCGGCCCCTTCCGGAGCCGCGGCGATGGATCCGGGCGCGACCTCCCCGGCGCCGACGCAAGGGCCCCGGCAACGAGCTTCCTCATCGCAGACGTCAACATCACCCCGGTGAAGTAGCATCGGGGCGGAAACCTGGCCGCAGTCTCCTCCCGCCGGTCCGGCGCGGTTCTCCCGCGTCCGCCCCGGCAGGCGACGGTTGCAGAATAGGCATCATCCCCTTCAGACTCCCACCATGGCGTTTCCCTCTCCCCTCCGCCTCCTCGCCGCCGGCGCAATCGCCATCGCCGCCGCCGCCGCGGGCCACCCGGCAGGCGATTCCCCGACGCGCCACGAGACCCTCCTCGGCACGGGCTGGCGCACCGCCTTTTGCGAGACTGGGGCGAAGCCGTTCGACGGGTTTGAGCAGCCGGGTTTCAATGATGCCGCTTGGCGCACAACCGACGTCCCTCATAACTGGGACTCCTACGAAGGCGCCCGGCAGATCCGCCACGGCAATCTTCATGGGACTGCCTTCTACCGCCGCACGTTCGATGTCCCCGGAGGGGAGAAAGGGCGCCGCGTCTTTCTCTTCTTCGAGGGCGTCGGCTCCTACGCCGCGGTGTGGGTCAACGGACGCAGCGTCGGCAGTCATGCCGGAGGGCTGACGACCTTCACGCTCGACGTCACCGATGCCGTCCGTTTCGGCGCCCCCAACGTCCTCGCCGTCCGCGCGGATCACCCGGCGGGCATCCGCGACCTGCCCTGGGTGTGCGGCGGCTGCGAGCGCGCCGCGGGATTCTCCGAAGGCCCGCAGCCGCTGGGGATTTTCCGCCCCGTGCACCTCGTCACCACGGCCCCGCTCCGAATTGAGCCCTTCGGGGTGCACGCGTGGAACGACCGTCCCGCCGAAGGCGCGGGCGCACCGCTTGCCGCCCGCGTCGCGACCGAGATCCGGAACTACGGTCCCGCCGCCCGTTCGTTCGTGCTGCGCTCCCGCCTCGTCGACCGCGACGGCCGGCTCGCGGCCGAGGCAAGCGCCGGCGCCTCGCTCCAGCCGGGCGCCACGGCGGAGCTTTCCCAGGAATTGCAGCCGTCCGCCGCGCCCCACCTCTGGTCGCCGGAGGATCCGTTCCTCTACACCGTCCGGACGTCGCTCCTCGATGGCGACCGCATCATCGACGAGACCGCGACGCCGTTCGGGTTCCGGTGGATCGAGTGGCCCGATCCCGCCGGCGCGGCCGGGCAGCCGTTCCGGGTCAACGGCCGTCCGGTCTTCCTCAACGGCATCGGCGAGTACGAGCATCGCCTCGGCTCGAATCACGCCTTCTCCGAGGAGGAGGTCCGCGCGCGCGTCCGGCAGGTCGAGGCCGCCGGCTTCAATGCCTTCCGCGACGCCCACCATCCGCACAATCTCCGGTATCAGGAAGCCTGGGACAGCGACGGCATCCTGTGGTGGCCGCAGTTCAGCGCGCACGCCTGGTTCGACAGCCAGGCTTTCCGCGATAACTTCAAGAAGCTCCTGCGCGACTGGGTCCGCGAGCGCCGCAACAGCCCGTCGCTGGTGCTCTGGGGGCTACAGAACGAGAGCCAGCTGCCTGAGGCCTTCGCCCGCGAGTGCGCCGACCTGATCCGGTCCCTCGATCCCACCGCCGTCTCCCAGCGCCGGATCGTGACCTGCAACGGCGGCACCGGCACCGACTGGGACGTTCCCCAGAACTGGTCGGGCACGTACAACAACACCGACCCCGCCGCCTACGCCTCCGACCTGAAGAACGCGCGGCTCGTCGGCGAATACGGCGCCTGGCGCAGCCTGGGGCTTCACTCCGAGGGCGGCTTCACCCAAGGCGGCGCGCTGAGCGAGGACCGGATGTGCGCGCTTCTCGAGATGAAGATCCGCCTCGCCGAGTCGGTCCGCGGCGAGACCTGCGGGCATTTCGCCTGGATCCTCGCGACGCACGCCAATCCCGGCCGCACGGTCGCGGAGCACGGCGAACAGCTCGCCGACGGATTCCGCGCCCTCGACCAAGTCAGCCCGGCAAACAACAAGGGGTTGTTCACCGCATGGGGGGAGTCTCTCGACGCCTTTTACCTCTATGAGGCGAACTACGCGCCCCCGGCCAGGCGGCCGATGGTCTACATCGTCTCGCACACCTGGCCCGACCGCTGGACCGCGCCGGGGAGGAAGAGCGGGATCGCCGTTTATTCGAACTGCGAGGAGGTCGAGCTTTTCAACGACGTCGGCGACCGATCGCTCGGCCGGCGCATCCGCGGCGGCCGGGGCACTCATTTCCAGTGGGACGACGTGCCGGTCGAGTTCAACGTCCTCTACGCCGAGGGTCGCGTGGCTGGGAAGGTCGTCGCGACCGACTGCATCGTTCTCCATCACCTGCCGGCGGCGCCGCGCCTCGCCGCGCTGACCGCCCAATCGCCCGCCGCCGATCCGACCTCCCCCGTCGCCGGCCGCAACTACCTCTACCGCGTCAACTGCGGAGGCCCGGAGTACGCGGACCGCCACGGGCAGCGCTGGCTCGCCGACCGGGATTTCCGCGGCTCTGATTCCTGGGGCTCCGTCTCCTGGGCTGCCGCTTATCCCAACCTTCCCCCCGAACTCGACAGCCAGCGCAGCATCTCCGATCCGATCACAGGGACAGGCGACGGGCCTCTCTTCCAAAGCTTCCGCTACGGCCGCGAAAAGCTTCGCTACCTCTTCGCCGTTCCCGACGGCGACTACCTCGTCGAATTGTTCTTCATCGAGCCCTGGTACGGAACGGGCGGCGGCGATTGCGCCGGCTGGCGGCTTTTCGACGTCGCAGTCAACGATCGCGTCCTGATCCGCGAACTCGATCTCTGGAAGGAGGCCGGACGCGCCCGCGCCGTGAAGAAAGCGCTGCCGGTGTCCGTGCGCGGCGGCCGGCTGGAGATCTCCTTTCCGCGCGTCGTCGCCGGACAGGCGGTGATCTCCGCCATCGCGATCTCGACGGCCGACCCGGCGCTGCGCCCGCCGCCGGAGCCTCCCGGCTTCATCACCGGCCTGGAAGTCGCCGGCAAAAACCTGGCGGCCGGCTTCACAGCGAAGACCCATCTCAACACCGGCGACCGGCCCTGCGCCGATGCGCCCGGCGCCTTCTCTTCGCTGCCGCCGGATCTTTTCGGAGCCGATTGGATCCAGACCGTCCAGTCCGCCGCGGCCGAAGCCGGACCGGAACTTCTCCGGTTCACCGTGACGGCCGACGCCGACGTTTACGTGGCCTTCGCCGAGCAAAGCTCCCCGCCCGCCTGGCTTACCTCGTGGGATCAGGCCGGGAAAACCCTGGAGACCTCAGCCGGGGGCGGCCGCGCTTTCGCACTCTGGCGGCGCTCCTTTGATGCCGGATCCACCGTGATCCTGGGCGCCGCCGGCGGCGCCCCGATGTACAGCGTGATAGCCCTGCGGCGGCGGCCTCCCGCGCCCGCGCAGAGCATCGCCGCCCTCGCCGCCAGCGGAGTCTCTCCCCAAGTCCTCGGCGGCCTGCGGACCGGCGACCGCCAGTATTCCGACGATCCCGCTGTCGTGACCAAGCTGCCGCTGACCCTGTTTGAGGCCGACTGGATCCGCACCGGGCGCCGGGTGGGGAATCCGGTGGGCATGCGCTTCAGGGCGACGGACAACGTGGAGGTCCATGTCGCCTTTGACGCGCGCGCGGAAAAGAACCCCGGGTGGGCATCGGACTGGATCGCCACCGGGCTGAAGCTGGAGACGAGCAGCCGCGATGCCGGCGAATTCCGCCTTGAGAAGAAGCGCTTCGCGCCCGGTGACATCGTGGTTCTTGGGGACAACGCCCGGCTGCCCGACGGCGCTCCGGCCGCCATGTACACGGTCATCGTCCGCACGGTGCGGCCATCGCACCGCTTCCCGGTCGCCAGGATCGACGGCGCCACGGGCGCGGCCGAGTGGACGATATCGGTGGGCGTCGGCGATCGGTACGGACTCAATTTCCGCTATAAGAATCCGGGGCCAAAGACCGCGGCTGAGGTAAGCATTCTCGATGCGGACGGACGCGTGATCCGCACGAACGCGGCGACGCTTCCGGCGACTTCCCGGTCGGGCGATTGGGAGTTCTACCGGACCAGGACCGGCACGAGCCTCAATGCGGGCACCTACCGCATCCGGCTGGCGCCAATGGGAGGTGACGCGAAGCCCGAGTTCGATTATCTGGAGGTCGAGTAATCCCTTTCCCCTCAATCATGCATCACTTCAGCCTTCTTCTGCTCGCGGGCTGCATTCTCCCAGGACTGGCCGCCGCCGCGGCCCCGGCGCGCGACCGGCAACAGTTCGATGACGGCTGGCGCTTTCGCCTGGGCGACGAGCCTGCGGCGAGCCAGCAAACTTTCGATGACGGAGCCTGGCGCAACGTCGACCTGCCCCATGACTGGAGCATCGAGGCGCCCGTCGACCATGCGGCCCCGGGCGCGGGCGCGATCGGATTCTTCCCCTCCGGCACGGGCTGGTACCGGCGCCACTTCACCGCGCCAGCCGCCCTGGCGGACCGCCGCGTGCTCGTCGAGTTCGAAGGCGTGTACATGAACGCCGAGGTCTGGATCAACGGGCACCGCGTCGGGGCGCACCCCTATGGCTACACGCCCTTCAGCTGCGACCTGACCGCCCATGTGATTCCGGGCGGAGAGAACGTACTCGCCGTGCGTGTCGACAATTCCGCGCAGCCCAACTGCCGCTGGTACAGCGGCTCGGGCATCTATCGCCATGTCTGGCTGGAGATCGCCAGCCCGGTGCGCATCGCCGACGGCGGAGTCTTCCTGGCGACCACGGCGCTCACCGACAAGGAGGCAACGGTGCGCATTGAGGCCGTCGTGCACAACGGCACCGCGGCCCCCGCATCGACTGAAATCGAGACCCACATCCTCTCGCCTGCCGGCAAGGCTGTCGCCAGGGCGTCCGCCCCCGTCCATGTCGATCCGTCCTCCGAGGCGCATGTAACGTATTCCGTTACAATCCCGCAGCCGCAGCCATGGTCGCCGGAAACACCGGCCCTCTACCGCGCCGCCACGAGCGTGCGCACCGACAAACGGGTCGTGATCGACGAAGTCCAGACGCCATTCGGCGTGCGCACCGTCCGCGTCTCCGCCGGGCGCGGCTTCGAGCTCAACGGCCGGCCGATCAAGCTGCTCGGCGGCAGCCTCCACCACGACAACGGGCCGCTCGGCGCGGCCGCCTTCGATCGCGCCGAGGAGCGCCGCGTCGCCCTCCTGAAAGCCGCCGGATTCAATGCCCTGCGCACTTCCCACAATCCGCCCTCGCCGGCGTTCCTGGATGCCTGCGACCGCCTCGGGATGCTCGTGATGGACGAGGCCTTCGACGGGTGGGCGAAGGCAAAGAACCCCCACGACTACAGCGTCGTGTTCAAGGACTGGTGGCCGCGGGATCTCGACTCGATGGTGCTGCGCGACCGCAACCATCCCTCGGTCGTGCTCTGGAGCATCGGCAACGAGGTGTTCGAGCGCGGCTCGCCCTCCGGGGCCCTGATCGCGAAGTCGATGGCTGCGCGCATCCGCGACCTCGATGCCACGCGCCCGGTCACGGCGGGGCTCAACGATCTCGGTGAGCACGGCGACTGGACGAAGCTCGACCCGCTTTTCGCTGAGCTCGACCTCGCCGGCTACAACTACCGGCTCCAGTCCCACGCGGCCGACCACGCCCGCCTGCCGGCCCGCGCGATCGTCGCCACCGAGTCGTAACAGAGCGAGACCTTCGCCAACTGGGCCGTCGCCAACGACAACGCCTACGTCGCCGGCGACTTCGTCTGGAGCGCCCTCGACTACCTCGGCGAGGCCGGGATCGGCGGCGCGTTCCCGCCGGACAAGCCGGCGGTCAAGCATTGGGAGGGAGACCAGTTCCCCTGGCACGGAGCCTATTGCGGCGATGTCGACATCACCGGCTGGCGCAAGCCCGTCTCCCATTATCGCAACATCGTCTGGGACCGCGGCGAGACGCTCTACGCCGCCGTGAGCGCGCCGACGCCCGACGGGCGTCCCTGGAACCTTACGCCGTGGGCGATGCCGCCGGCGCTGCCATCGTGGACCTGGCCGGGCAGCGAGGGGAGGAGCCTCGCGGTCGAGGTCTATTCAAGGAACGACGCGGTGCGCCTCTATCTCAACGGCAGCCTGATCGGCGAGAAGCCCACCACGCGTGCCGAGCAGTTCAAGGCGGTCTTCTCCGTCCCCTACGCACCCGGAACGCTCAAGGCCGTGGGGCTGCGCAACGGCCGCGA
>Ga0153915_10002360_pt1 | contig 17268 bp, 12 predicted proteins | sample Opewatmetagenome_2_FD_107003 | JGI IMG/M metagenome (GOLD analysis project Ga0153915, IMG submission 107003) | Freshwater wetland microbial communities from Ohio, USA - Open water 3 Core 3 Depth 3 metaG | ecosystem: Environmental > Aquatic > Freshwater > Wetlands | place: USA: Ohio, Lake Erie...
ATCCGCTCGATCTCCCGGTTGATGGAGGCGTCCTTCTCTATGTACAGGTCCTTGCCCGGCACGTAGGCCTCGGGCTGGTAGTAGTCGTAGTAGGAGACGAAGTACTCCACCGCGTTGCGGGGAAAGAAGTCCTTGAACTCCCGGTAGAGCTGCGCCGCCAGCGTCTTGTTGTGGGAGAGCACGAGCGTCGGGAGCTGCACGTTCTCGATGATCTTGGCCATCGTGAACGTCTTCCCCGAGCCGGTGACGCCCTTCAGCGTCTGGAACCGGATGTTGCTTTCCACGCCGCGCGTGAGCACGGCGATGGCCTTCCCCTGGTCTCCCGCGGGAGCGAAGGAGGAGACGACTTCCAGCCTGGGCACGGCGGGCCTACTGCTGTCCCTGGCTCGGCGCGGTCACGAGCTTCACGTTGAACGTGCGGGTCTGGCTCCCGCGCATCACGGTGACGGAGACGACCTCCCCGGGCTTCGTGCTCTCCAATGCGTTGTACAGGTCCGTGATGGACTCGATCTTCTCCCCGTTCACGGCGGTGATGATATCCCCGCCGCCATAGATGATCTGCCGGCCCGAGCGGACCGCCTTGTTCTTGTCCCCGCCGCGGATGCCGGCCTGCTGGGCGGCGGGACCGGCCGCGTTGACCATCACGCCCTTTTGCACCGGCAGGTCGAAGTAGTCCACCAGCTGCGGGAACAGCTCGATGGGATCGACGTCGATCCAGCCCCGGCGAACGGCGCCGTAGCGGATCAGCTCGTCCGCGATCCGCTTCACGGTGGAAGACGGGATGGCGAATCCCACTCCCGCCGAGCCCCCGGAGGGGGACTTGATGGCCGTGTTGATGCCGATCAGCTCGGCGTGCGAGTTCAGGAGCGCGCCGCCGGAGTTGCCGGGGTTGATGGCCGCGTCGGTCTGGATGGTCTCGCGGATCATGAATCCCTGCTCGGTCTGCAACGGCCGTGCCAGCCCCGAGACGATGCCCGTGGTCAGGGTCCGGTCAAGGCCGAAGGGGTTGCCGATGGCCAGGACCTTCATGCCCACGCGCAGGCTGTTGGAATTGCCGAACGACAGCGTGGTGAGCGCCCGCCCCCGGGGATTGAACTTCAGCACCGCGAGGTCGTTCTCGGGGTCCGCCCCGACGATCGTACCCTCCTGGATGCTCCCGTCCGCCAGCGTGATGCTGATCTTGTCCGCCCCGCTCACCACGTGGTAGTTGGTGACCACGTGTCCCTGCTGATCGATGACGACGCCGGACCCCGTGCCTTCCTGCTGCACGGCCTGGTAGAACCAGGTGTACTGGGTGGTCACGGTAGTGACGTAGACCACGGCCTTGTTCACCTGCTCGTAGATCTGGATGTTGTTCAGCTCGTCCCCGGTGAGGTCTCCCGGTTTCAGGAGCTGGGCGAGCGTCGGGGTGTACTGCACGGGGGAGACCGGGGTGAGCTCGGTCACCTGGCCGCCTCGCACCGGCAGCACCGCCAGCTGCCGCTGGACGGCTCCCGGCACGATGACAAGAGCCGTGAGGAGAACGCCCGCGCCCAGCATCGCGGCGGACAGGGCGACGGCGAGAATCGCCACGTGTTTCCTGCTGTAGAGTTTCATGGGAATACCTCTGCCCCAATAGTAGCCACAAGGTGGAGGCGGCATCAATATGAGCGGGACCAGGCGAACGCGAGACGCGGACCAGGGCAAGGAGGGGGGCTGTCGCGAGGTTCTCCTTGAGCAACCGTTTCGTCCCTACCGGTGGCGGCGGTTCTGTAGCTACGGCTCCCTCTCATGAGGCCGCTCTGAGTCAGGGCGCATGCGCGACACGGGGCGATGCAGCTTTCAAAGATAGAACACGAATCCGATCTCAGGCAAGATCACTTTGAAGTACATCAGCCCTTGCCAACTGGCACCGGAGTTGTCCGAAATGTCGTAAAGGCCGCAGCCGAAGTCACCAAATACGGCGAAGTGTCTTGAGAAGCTGTACTGCAATCCAAAGTAGACAGCGAGCTGTGTATGAGAAATGCTCCGCGTATCAAAATGGAGAAGGTCATTGATATAGGCAGCGAGCTGTGGCCCAACGAACAATGAGAAATCATCATCCACGTTTACCCAGTAGTAGATGCCGGCCGCGCCTCCGCCTTGAAGGTATTGGGTCGGACCCGTGGAGAGCTGAAAGTCATCGTAGGACAAATAGGCGCGCCACTCCAGCATGAGAGCGCTGAGGAGATGATAGTGGAAACCAATTCCTACCCTGGGATTGAAGAACAGGTTGGTGCCGGGCGTAACTCCGTCCGCATCTGTTCCGGTCTGAACGGTGCCAGTGAAACCAAACGCCCCCGCTGCCGGGGCGCCTTTCTCTTCGGAAAAGCCGCTCGCACATACCAGCGCAAGACAAATGACAAGGAACATCTTCATGGTTCTACTCCTTCCCTTGGAAACGATTCCCTTGGACCAATTCTTCCTGTCAGGGCTTCCTCCTTTCGGCTTCACTCGTTGGCGCGCCTGAGTGCATGGCCTCGCCATTGAGCACTAGAAGATCGCTCACAGAGTATCGCCGGGAGAGAACTATCCAGTTTTCGCAGCGGTCTATTGCAGAGAGTGGGAACGTCGCGGCAAGAAGAAGCGCGGAAAGGAATGGCTCCTTCACCGATGCCTCCTCGCAACGGCCTGTCAAGCGAGCCCGACGGAGCAAGGAGAAACATCTGTTGGCAGGGAAGTTGCCGTTTGCCTGATTGTAGCAGGCGTCGTCATGAAGTCAACACAACCCTGTCGAGGTTCGCTCCCGCACTGTCACCGCGGCAGAGGCGGCTCCAGTATGGAGGGGATCGCCGCGCCAGCGTCAGGAGCCGGGAACGCGCCCCTTGGTCCAGTAGAAGTCCTCGTCCCCGTAGCGGCGGTGCTCCACGGCGCCTGCGACGTGCTCCTCCCGTATGCGCTCCTCTCCCCCCAGGTCCGCGAGCGTTCGGGCGAGCCGGAGGATGGAGTGGAAAGCCCGAGAGGAGACGTGCAGCTTCTCCGCCTCTTTCAGCAGCCGCGCCCGTGAGGCGGCGTCCAGCTCGCAGAGACGGTCTATGGCGGTGCCGGGCATGCGGGAGTTCCATTCGAAACCCATGCCGGCGTGACGATCCTTCTGGCGCTTCACCGCCTGAAGGATCCGCTCCCTCACCCGGGTTTCTTCCTGCAGGTCGGGCGGCGCGCACAGCTGTGCCGGCGGCACGGGCTCCAGCGGGACGCGCACGTCGATCCGATCCATCAAAGCCCCGCCGACCCTCCGCCAGTACCGCTGCACCTCCAGCAGGCTGCACATGCACACGTGCCGCCCGGACCCCAGGTTCCCGCAGGGACACGGGTTGAACGCGAGCACGAGCTGGATCCCGGCCGGGGAGGGCACTGTGCAACCGGCCCGGGCGATCGAAACCCAGCCGTCCTCCACGGGCTCCCGCAGGCCCTGGAGCAGGCTCATCCCGAACTCCGGCGCCTCGTCCAGGAACAGGACTCCCTGGTGCGCGAGGGAGACTTCTCCGGGCTTGAGAAACCTGCCTCCGCCGAGAATACCTTCTACGGAGGCGCTGTGGTGCGGCATGCGGAACGGGGGCCACGTGACCAGGCCGGAGCCCGGCGGGAGCACCCCTGCGATGGAGTGGATCCGCGTCACGGCGAGCGCTTCCTCCCGGTCCAGGCGCGGCAGCAGCGCGGGAAGCCTCCGGGCGGCCATGGTCTTTCCGCTGCCCGGCGGGCCGAACAACAGGACGTGGTGCCTGCCCGCCGCGGCGATCTCCAGCGCCCGCTTCAGCGTGCCGTGCCCTCGAATGTCCGAGAGCCGTACCTGGTCTCCCTCCGCCTGGTCTGGCTCCACGCCGGGATCTGCTCCCGGGGCGGGGACCGCGGTCCCCGGCTCCGCGAGCGCGAGGGCAGCCTCCCGCAGGGAACCGATGCCCGCCACCGCTCCCTGGCCCAGGGCCAGCGCCTCCCGCAGGTTCTCCCTGGGCACGAGGAATCGATAGATCCCCGCGGCGAGACCCGCACCCACCGCGGAGAGCACGCCGTGCACGGCCCTGACCGCGCCGCCGAGGTTCAGCTCCCCGAGCACCATTGCATGGCCGCACCCGTCCGGGTTGATCTGGCCCGAGGCAGCAAGAATCCCCAGGGCGATGGGAAGGTCGAAGGAGGCGCCTTCCTTGCGGACGCCGGCGGGGGCCAGCGACACGAGGATCCGGTCCGGCGGGAAGGTGAAGCCGCTGTTGCGGATGGCCACTCTTACCCGGTCACGGGACTCCCGCACCGCGCCGTCCGGCAGCCCGACCACGTCGATGCCCGGCAGGCCGCGCCGGATGTCGACCTCCACCGACACCAGCTCCCCTTCCATCCCGATGGGCGCATGGCTGGAAACGACGGCGAGCATTTCACCCCCGTCGAATGAGAACGGCGGGATCAGCCGGGCTGCTTGAGTCCGCGGTCGATGGCCTCCTGGACCATGCGGTCACAGCGTTCGTTCAGCTCGTTTCCCGCGTGACCCATGACCCACACCCATCGGATCTGGCGGTCGCGGGCAAGCTCCCAGAGGGAGTGCCACAGCTCGACGTTCTTCACCGGTTTCTTCGCGCTGGTCTTCCAGCCGTTTCGGTTCCAGGTGTGGATCCACTGGGTGATGCCCTTCTGCACGTACTGCGAGTCCGTGTGGATGGCCACGGCGGCGGATGCGGGAGTCCCCGAAAGGCTGGACAACGCTTCCCGTACAGCGGTCAGCTCCATCCGGTTGTTTGTCGTGCCGGGCTCGAACCCCGAGGACTCGCGCGTTGCACCGGCGCTGCGCACGACGTACGCCCAGCCCCCGGGCCCCGGGTTTCCCCGGCAGCCGCCGTCAGTCCAGATCTCGATCTCTTCCGTCAAGTCAGGTCCTCCATGAGTCTTGCAGCAGGTTCTCCGCCGCGACCGGGAAGGAAATTCTCGCGCACGCTCCCCCGGAAGGGCCGTGGTCGAAAACGATCCCCCCTTCGCTCCGTTCCAGGACGATGCGGGTGAAATACAGTCCGAGGCCCCGGTGGCCGGGCTTGGTGGTCGCAAAGGGCCTGAACAGCCTGCGCCGCGCTCCGCCATCCAGCCCGGGTCCCGCGTCGCAGACCTCGATGATCGCCCGTGCCGGCTCCGAGGAGCAGCGAATCTGCACGGCTGCCCCCGGGGGGCTGGCTTCCGCGGCATTGTCGATGACCATCCCGATCGCCTGGATCACCTCTTCGGCGTAGCATGTGAACGGCTGCCGACTCTCACCGCACAGATCGAAGCGCGTTCCAGGGAACCTTTCCCGTGCCCTCGCGGCCGCGGCGCCGGCCAGCTCCCCCGCAGAGGACAAACCGCTTCGCGAGGAGGCGGATCCGCACAGCGAGCCCAGCGTCTCCAGGAAGAACTCCGCCTCGGCGCCCGCCTCCTTCTGCCGCGCGGTCCCCCCGCGGGCTGCAGACTCCGCCAGCACCTTCACGGGATCCCGAAGCGTTCGCACGATTCCCTGGATCACCGAACGCACCTCCGTGAGCTCCCGCGTGGAGCCCGAGCGCACCTCGGTGAGGCTGATGACGCCTTCCAGCCCCTCGACGCTGAGCGCCCTCGACCGGGAAAACAGGCGCTCCAGCGAGTAGCGAACGACCGCGAGTCCCGCCACCAGGATTGCGGCGGAAAGCACCTCCGGCAGGGGAGAGGCGATTCGATAGGCGGAAGCCAGGAAGCCCGCCAGCGGGAGGTACGCGGCGGCGAAGGCGGCCACGGTCAGCACGAGGAGCGTGCCCCAGACCCCGCCGCGCGCCAGGAAGACACGCAGTGCCGGCGCTGTGCGGCGGGTCAGGGCCAGCAGCAGAAAGAGGGGCAGGACGGACAGGAACAGCTGGGCGAGCGAGCCCAGGCCCATGTTGTGAACGGGCCCGCCCAGCACGACGGGCAACTGGTCGAGGAAGAAGTACGGGGGGAAGGCGATCAGCACTCCCGCCAGCATCCACTGCAGCATGCGCCGGTCCCTGGGGAGCCGGGAGCGTGCATAGGCCATGCCCAGCAGCGCGGCGAGGACCGCGTAGGACGCGCCGTCGGGGAATATGACGAGCCGTCCCAGCTGCCGGTAGGCGGTAAACGTGCTCTCCAGTCCGGTGGCCATCCACTGGGAAAACAGGACGGCCCTCAGGACACAGAACGCCGAGTACAGCGAGATGACGCCCCCCACCACGACAAGCCGCGCGGCCCGCGAGCCCCTCCGCCCCGGAAAGTACATCGCGAAGATCACCAGGAGCCAGGAGGATATGTTGCCGGCATTCGCCGTGATGTTCGCCGCAGGACTCTCGAAGGAGAACGGCATGATGCAGGTGAAAAGGAGCGAAAGGAGCACCGACAGCGCCAGCGGGATCGTGAAGGGCGCGTCGGGGAACCTCCGCCAGAGCGTGAAGGCCGCGGCCCCGAGCATCAGGCAGAAGGCGAGCTCGAAGAACCATTCCGCCCGGGCAGGGCGAAAATGCGGCGTGACGGCCACGGTGCGCGACACACCGTCGTCCCTCTGCACCTCCAAAAGGTACGGTCCGAAACTGCGAACGGCTAGAGCTGCGCGCACGAGGTCGCGGGTTCCGGCTACCGGCTGGGAGTCCAGCGCAACGATCCGATCCCGCCCCGGCGCCAGCCCCGCCCACAGGGGGGCCGTGAACGGAGAGCTGGGAAGGAACAGGACCCCGCCGCCGGAGGCGACCACTTCCGGATCATAGCGGATGAGGCCGGTGTCCGGCGTCCAAAGGGATCGTACGAAGAACCAGGCGCTGACCCCGGTGAGGCAGACCGAGAGCGCCAGGAGGAGCAGGGACCGGCGCCGACGCCCTCCCCGGCGGCCCACAGGGGTCATCAGCCGCCGGCCCCGCGCACCCCTACCGAGGGCCGGAGCATGCGGTGGATCCGGCGCCCTTCGTAGGTACCCGCGGGCAGGAAGTAGTCTCGCAAGGCCTGGGGGACGAGGTCGTAGGCGTCCGAGGTGAGCACGAACTGGGCCGGCCGGGTGTAGCGCCTGCCCAGGTGGAAGATCGAGTTCACCGCATCGGAGATGATCTTGCCGGTATCCGCTTCGTGGTAGACCGTGGTGCCGACGGAGAGGGCCATTCGGAAGGAAAGGCGGCCGGGAAGGATCGACTGCTCGCAGTCGTAGAAGATGCTGGACAGGAGGATCCTCAGGCCGCAAAGGGCCGCAAACGGGGCGCGCTCGTGCAGGGGAAACAGCACCAGGCCGCCGAACCGGGACCACATCCAAGTGCGCCCGCCGTACTGGGAGGAAACGCGCTCGATGAACTCGCGGAACGTGGCCATTGCGGCGGCCAGGTTCTCCGGCTCGTGGCGCTTCTTGAGCTCCTCCGCGTTGTCCACCTCGATGAACAGGAAGGCAAAGGCATGCTCCTTGCCGGCCTCGATCTCCGCCCACCCGTCGCCCTGGGCCGAAAGGTCCAGGATGGGCGCCGGGGCGGACTCCGAGAAGCCTTTCCCGAGGCGCCGAGCGAAGGACAGGAGCGCGCTGCGGCGCTTCGCGCTCGGCCTGGCGGTAACCGTCCGCTTGCCCAGGTAGTCCACCGCCCCCGCATGAAACAGCGCGGCCACGTCGGAGACGTTGCCCGCGGGATCCAGGATGCAGAAGCGCACCCGCGGGCTGGCGGATATCGTCGCGACAATACGCGCACACTCCGCTCCGGTCATGCCTCCCACGTCCACATACACCAGCGGAAACATCTCCAGCGACGGCAATGCCTTCTTCAGCTCCGCGCGCGGCCGGGTTTCCAGGTCCTGGGTCCCGCGTGCACGGAAATACGGCAGGGCGAGGACCTTGCGCGGCGAATCGGTGAAGACGACCGACTTCATTTCTTCTCCCACCCCAGCGAGTAGCAGTAGACGGGGCTGTTGTCGGGCCCCGGGATCGGGGAGAACAGGGGCGCGAGCTTGCTGCCCAGGTCGGTGTAGACCCCCGGGGAAACGGTGAGGCAGTTGGGCGGCGTGTAGCGGGATTCCAGCATTTCCGCCCGGCGCAGGGTGTCGCCCGCGGATTCCTTCACCGACATCTGGAACCGGCACGGCCCGGCATGCACGGCGAGCCGGGTCCGCACCGGCTCCGGCAGGGTTCGGCCCAGCAGGTTGTAGACGAACAGCTCGTGGACGATCTCCATGCCGCAGAGGGTGGCCTGGATCGTCTTGTCCGCGAAGTAGAACGCGGCGGTGCAGCCGTCACCTTCCCACCCCCAGACCCGGCCGTCCCGCTTCTCCACGAGCCGCGAGATCATCGCGCGCACCTTGTCGTAGGCGGCGGCGATTTCGCTGCGCGAGTAGCGGCGGACCATCTCCGAGTTGCCGGCGATGTCGGCTCGCAGGAGCGCGAACTCGTAGGTCCGCCCTTCCCGCAGGGTCCCCCACCCCATCGTGCGGGCCCCTCCCCCGGCTTCGATGAACACGCCCTTCTCCGGGCTGTAGCGGTAGCCGAGCTCTTCCACCTCGGCGATGATCCGGGGAAGGAGGGCGATGCGGACCTGGCGGCCCATGTAGCCTTCGGAGGTCACCTGGATGAGGGCTTCCACGAACTTCAGGAGCAGGCCTTCCCGCAGGAAGTCCTTCAGGATGTGACGGGCGGCGTCCGCCCGCGGCATCCCGATGGCAGAGGGGAACCCCGAGCGCTCGTAGATGTCGTAGTTGGGGATGACCATGCGCGCGATGCTCTGCATGAGGTCGACCTGCATGGCCTGCGTGAGTGCGTTCTCGAACAGGCCCGCGAGGCGGGCGCTCACCTTCATGACAGACCTGCCCCCCGGCGGCCGGTTTCCCGCGGCTCTCCCATTTGCCTCCTGCCTACTTTCTCTTCACCAGCGATGGCTCTCATGGCGGAGTCACCTTGCCCGCATACTACTTCCCCCGGTTTGGCGGGTCAAGGACAGGCCGCGCCGCGGGGACCTCGCGCTGCGGTTGACAGACCGGGGCGGCCGTTGATATATTCGCCGCGCAGCGAACCAGGGCGGCGTAGCTCAGATGGTAGAGCATGCGGCTCATATCCGCAGTGTCAAGGGTTCGAGTCCCCTCGCCGCTACTACCTTCCCATCTTGGTGCAGAGTTGTGAAACGACAAGCCAGCCGTGGGACTGGCTTTCTCTTTTCGAAGAGGTAGACAAATGGAAAAGAGTGCTGTGCTGGTCACCGGCGCCTCGTCCGGCATCGGCAGGGAAACCGCCCTGCTGCTCGCGGGCAAGGGGTTCCAGGTGTTCGCGGGCGTCCGGAAAGCTGCGGACGGAGCCGCCCTGTCCAAGGCCGCCGGCGCGCTGCTCACCCCGGTGATCATCGACGTCACGCACGCCGCCTCCATCAACTCCGCCCTGCGCGCGGTCCGCAAGGGCGTCGGGTCGGGGCGATCGTTCAGCCTCGTCAACAATGCCGGCATCGCGGTGGCCGCCCCGCTGGAGCTTCTTTCCATCGACGATCTGCGGCGGCAGTTCGAAGTCAACGTCTTCGGCCAGGTGGCGGTGACGCAGGCGTTCCTGCCGCTGATCCGCGAGCGCGGAGGCAGGATCGTGTTCATGGGCTCGCTGTTCGGCAGGATCGCGGTCCCGCTGGCAGGTCCCTACTCCGCGGCGAAGTTCGCCATGGAGGCCGTCGCGGATGCCTTCGCCGTGGAGCTTCACCCATGGGGGATCCGGGTGTCGCTCCTGGAGCCGGGCAACATCGACACGCCGATCTGGGACAAGTTCATGGCGCAGGGCATGGCCGCCACGAGCGCGGACGCCCGCAAGCGCCAGGCGCTGTACAAGGATGCCGAGGCGTCGATGCACCGTTTGGCGAAGTTCTTCTCAGGGTCCGGGCTCACGCCCCGGCGCGTCGCCGAAGTCGTGCACCATGCGCTTACCGCGCGCCGGCCGCGTACGCGCTACCTCGTGGGCAGGGACGCGAAGCTGCTGGCGCGGATCACGCCGCTGGGCACCGACCGGATGCGCTACTGGGTGATCCGCCGAATCCTGGCCCCCAGGTAGCTCTCCACCGTCTTCACGGCTTCTCCCACCCCGTCCTCCCGGCTGATCGCGGCGGAAAGCTCGCGGGCGCGGCGCGCAACCTCCGGCGTCCTGGTCACGAACCGGATCGCTTCCGCAAGCCGGGGGCCGTCTGCCTGCTTCTGGGCTACCGGGACAGACCCGACTCCGAGCTCCTGCAGGCGCTTGCCCCAGAAAAACTGGTCGTAGAAGTACGGGACCACGACGGAGGGAATGCCGGCGCGAAGGGTTGCCGCGGTGGTGCCGGCGCCCCCGTGGTGCACCGCCGCGGCGACGCGCGGGAAGAGCCAGTCGTGGGGAATGCTCTGCACCGCGTACACGTCGTCGGGCAGTGCCTCGTGCTTCATGCCGCCCCACCCCGAGGCGATGATGGCGCGCACCTTCGCCTCCCGCACAGCGTGGATCACGGTATGCACCGTCTTGCCGGGATCAGAACCCACCATGCTCCCGAACCCCACGTAGACCGGCGCCGGCCCGGAACCAAGGAAGTCGAGCAACTTCGGATCCGGTTTCCAGTCTTTGCTCGGCGCAGTGAACCAGTACCCGCATACCGCCGCGGTCCTGGGCCAGTCCGAGGGCGCGGGAATGACCGAGGGGCTGAATCCGTACAGCCACGGTACGCCTTCCCGCGAGATCCTTCTCAGCGGGTTCCACAGGGGAAGGGCTCGCAGGCCTGGCTGGGTCCTGCGCCATCGGTTCATGTGGGATCGGAACATAAGCCACAGCACCTGGATAGCCGCTGCCCCGCTGACAAGGTTGGGAACCGCGCCGCGCAGGGGGAGCGACGGCGTGATGATGGAAGGGAAAGCGCGCGTGGGGTGGTACGGGGCGACCGCGGTCGGGATCCCCGGAATTCGCAGCGCCTCGGCGACCGTGTGGCCCGCGATGGAAAGGGGGACGTTGTACAGCAGGGCGTCGGAGCCTTGGCAGGCTACGGCTGCATCTTCCGTGAGCGGCTCCAGGAACTGCGCCGCCGCACGGGATACCCCGGCGATGAGCCGATGGGGCTTGTCCATGGAATCCATCCAGGACTGGCCGATGTCGCCGGTGATGAACGCGAACGGATCGATGTGGACCGGCGCGAACTCCATCCCGTTGGACGATGCCAGGTGCTCGAAAGCCGGAAGCGTGATGAGCCGGACCTGGTGGCCGGCAGAAACGAGGCCGGCTCCCAGTGCGGCGGAAGGCCGTACGTCTCCCTGGGATCCTATTGCTAAGATTGCGATTTTCATGGGTTGCCTTGTTGCTCCGGATTTCCGGGGATACACTATAGTATTACGCAGCGTTTTCATAGTATATTCGTCCGGCAAGGTCCGCGATTGGAGGCCGGCTCAACGGCCGGCGTGCGTGGCCTGCAATCTTGACTGAGAAGAGGTAGCAATGAAGATTGAATCGATCGGGGTACGGATCCCGTCCCGAAAGATTACCAACGATGACGTCTTGAAGATGCTGGAGGAATACAGCCCCGACGCGCCCGCGCTCCTGGTGAAGACGTACCAGAGGATCGTGCGGGGCCTCTTCTCCGCTGCCGGCTCCCAGAACCGGCAGGTGCGGGACGAGACAAAAGGCGAGAAGGCGAGCCAGTTCATCATCGGGGCCATCGAGGACGCACTGGAAAAGGCGAACCTCACCCCGCAGGACATCGACCTCCTGATCTACTGCGGCGTGGGCAAGGGGTTCCTCGAGCCGGCGAACGCCTATTTCTATGCCCAGAAGACCGGCATGACTGCCTCCTGCTTCGACATCGTGGACGCCTGTATGAGCTGGATCCGAGCCCTGGAGATCTCCTACGAGTTCTTCAAGAGCGGCCGGTACAAGCGGATCATGGTGGTCAACGGGGAGTTCAACATCTACCACGGGTTCCCGGACAACTTCCGGATCAAGGACCTGAGGCAGGTGGAGTACACGTTCCCCACCTACACGATCGGCGAGGCGGCATCCGCCACGATCCTCACCCCTTCCGAGACGGAGTGGAAGTTCGCCTTCAAGTCAGTGCCTTCCCTGGCGGACCTGTGCACGATCCCGCTGGATGGATACGACAACTTCGTGGAGCCCTCCAAGCGCCTGGGCAGAAACGGCCTGTACAACTTCGTCTCCTACGGCCGCGAGCTGTTCGACGCCGCCCGCAAGTACCTCGCCCCCCTGGTGAAGGAACTGGTGAACGACATCAACGCCGTGGACATCTATTTCCCTCACGCGGCTTCGGACGCGGCCTACCTGGCCGCGAGCAAGGACCACAGCCTGCCCACCGAGAAGATGTTCGCCGAGGTGTTCCCGAAGTACGGCAACGTGGTTTCCGCCAGCATCCCCCTGGGCATGCACATGGCCCTCGAGTCCGGGAGACTGAAGCGCGGCCACAACGTGGTCTTCTGCCCCGCCAGCGCGGGCATGGTGTACAGCGCGGTCCAGTTCACCTTCTAGGCGCCGCGGCAGGGTTCTGGCCCGCGCTGCCTCCGTTCTATCTGGCTTCCAAAAGCCCCCGGCGGTCGCCGGGGGCTTTTTTTGCCGCAGAGCGTGTCCTACCGCGACGTGCGCAGCACCGTCACGCAGTTTGTGACGCGGAGCCTCCAACGTTGAGCCTTGCGGAGCCAGATTCTTTATGGGGCAATGCGAAGTCTTGACATTCTGATGTCGCGTGATACGCTTTATGCCGGCTGAGTTCAAGCAGCCTGGCCTTCTCACCTACAGCCCCAAAAAGTGCCTTCGCGAGGCCACGGTGGTCTGGCGAAGCCAGGGAGAAGGTGGGGTGGGCTGCATGTTCGAAGAGTTCGATCGGCCCTTCCACAGGGGCAGCAAGCCCTTGGCTGTCCTGGCATTCCTCGCTCTCCTGCCCGCGTATCCGGCGACCGCTCAGAGCAGCGCGAGCTCCACAGCTCCGCGGCAATCAATAGCACAGGTTCCCTCCCCCCTGTCGTTGGAGGTCGAACCGATCGTCGACATACCTCTCGCGGACTCAGCACAATACTTTGCGCCTGGCGGCGGAGCGGGCATCGGGTTGAGCTACCAACTCCCGCGAAGCGTCTTCTTCGCCATCGGCCGCATCGAGTACTCCTATGCACCCGACAAGGCCTCAAAATCGCTTTCGATCGCTGGGGCCGGCGTCGGCGCAGGGATTCGCTTTCCTGTTGCCTCGGGCGTCAGCATCCATGGCTATGCAACGGGTGGCTACTACTTTGCCACATTCAACGACATGTCTGCGAACGCCAGCAACCCCTATGTCGCTGCCGGGCTTCTGGTTCAGTTCTCGCTGAACCCAACGTTTCGCGTTGGCGCGGGGGCACAGTACAAGTACTACGCCGGCTTGTACCAGGGGATGAGCGCAATGCTGAGCACAAGCATCGCTTTGGGCAATCTGGGCGGGAGCGTCGATATTCTCGCACTGCAGCTAAGGCCCGCTTTCCCCGTGTTCTACAAGCACTACGATGACCATCCCATCGGCACCATTGAAGTGAAGAGCAACCTCAAGGTTCCCGCAACCGATATTCGCGCGCAGGTTTACATCAAGGAGTTCATGGATGCGCCCAAGGCGGTCAACCTGTGCAGCTTGTTGGCTCCGGGGGAGAGTACGAAGGCTGACCTTTACGCTCTGTTCACAGACAAAGTCCTTGGGGTCACGGAAGGAACCAAGGTGGCCGCGGAAATCACCGTCTCCTACAAGGTGGATGGCCAAACCTACGAGGACAAGAAGATCGAAACTCTGTCTGTTCTGGGACGAAACGCGATGACCTGGGACGACAACCGAAAAGCCGCGGCGTTCGTCACCGCGAAGGAGCCCCAGGTGCTGAACTTCGCCCGGAGCGTGACCAGCTACGTCCGCGCAAGAGAGAACCGTGCCGTCAATGACAACCTGCAGGCTGCCATCGCGCTGCACGAGGCGCTGGACCTGTACGGCATCAACTACACCCCCAATCCCGTCACACCGTACACGGAGGCATCGAAGAACAAGGAAGTGATCGACTTCCTGCAGTTCCCGCGGGAGACCTTCCAGTACCGGGCTGGCGACTGCAGCGATCTCTCCATCCTCTATGGAGCCCTGCTGCAGGCAGTGGGGATCGAAGCGGCGTTCGTCACGGTGCCGGGTCACATCTACGTGGCGGTGAATACCGGCGTTTCTGTGGACCGGGCATCCGAGGCGCTGATCCCTGACAATCAGCACATTCCCTACAAGGGCAAGGCCTGGATACCTGTTGAGATCACGATGCGCCACCAGGGTTTCATGAGAGCCTGGCAACTGGGCGCCAAGCAGTGGAACGAGAACACGCTCTCCGGCCAGGCAGGCTTCTACCCGATCCAGGAAGCGTGGGCGAGCTACCAGCCCGTCGGTCTGCCGGGGGCGGAGATGACGATAAGCATTCCGCAGTCGGACAAGGTTCTCTCGGTGTACTTGCTGGAGGTCCAGAAGTACCTGGTCGGCGTCCTGGCACCGCAGGTGGCGAAGCTCCAGGAGCAGTACAAGTCCACCGGAAGCCTCTCCGCAGTGAACAGCCTGGGAGTGCTGTACGCCAAGTACGGCCAGATGGACAAGGCCGAAGCTGCGTTCAAGCAGGCCACGGCAAGAAAGTCCTACCTTCCCGCGATGCTGAACCTGGGCAACCTCTACTATCTGCAAGAAGACTGGAAGAACGCCTTCAGCTACTATCAGCAGGCGAACGAGATCGCCCCGAACAATCCCCACGTGCTGGTTGCCCTGGCGAAAGTAAACCAGGAAATGCAGGACTACACCGAAATGAAGAAGAATTATGACAAACTGAAATCCGTCGATCCCGCGCTTGCCGGCGAATACGCGTACCTCGGGGAGGCCAAGGAAGGAGGGTCCCGAGCGGCGGACATTGCCACCGAACGCAGAATGGTCATCTGGGAGTCCGGCGAATGACAAGGCTGACGGCGGGGCTCGCTGCGTTCTGGTTGCTGGCCGGTGCGGTGGCCGCTGGTGCCCAGGGCCTGCGCGTCTCCTACCTTGAGGGCAGCACAGAGGTTCGAGACGGATCGTCGTGGCGGCTTCTCTCGATCGGTGATTCCGTTCCCCAGTCAGCCACCGTTCGGCTGGGTGCCAAGTCGTGCGTACGGCTCAAAGGAACGGGCGTGGAGGTCGTCCTGACCCGTCCCGGCACGTACGTAGTGAAAGACATCTTCGCCGCACGGAAGGCCTTGTCATCCGGCTACACGGGATCGCTTCTCAGAAGAGCTCTTCGCTACCTCGGCTCTGGCTCGACGGACCGAGGGAACGCTGTGTTAGGGGCTCGTGCCGGCAACAAGGGCGCCGAAAACGAGGGATGGGTCGAAAGCAGTGCGGAAGTCTTCCTCCAAGCGGGGAAGGAGTACATCAGGGCCGGGGAGTACGACCGGGCTGCAGAGCAACTCGAACAGGCGCTGGAGTACGCAACAGAGGGGGAATCACCCGAGATTCACTTCTACTTGGCCTACGTCCTGTCGCAGGATGGGAAGACAGCGGAGGCGTGGAAGCAGGCTGAAAGATTGAGCCCGGGCAGCGGGGATTCCTGGGCAAGTGACTACGTACTCCTGCGGGCAAGGCTCCTGATTGACAGCAGTGCCTACGCCGAGGCGGCCGAATGGCTCGCCGAGCACGGGAAAGGCCTGTCTCAGGACGTCCAGCGAGCCCAGCTGTTCTATGTCCTCCTGGGACTGGCATACCGCGGAGAGGGCCTCGATGACCAGGCAAAGCAGGCCCTTTCGGACGCTCTGACGATTTCCAGCGAAAGTGATCTGGGCAAAGCCGCGGCGGCCATTCTCGAGACTCCGTAGGATGGCGACCGGAGAGGGAGTAATGTCATGTCACCCAGACCGAAGACCGTGACAGGGAAATCCGGATTCAAACGAGCAGTGCTCGTTGTGCTCGTCGCGACGACCGTGATGTTGCTCACCGGCTGCCCGGAAACGTCATTGCTGACCGCGGTGAAGCAGGATGTGGAAGCGGCGGCAGTGAAGCCGGAGCAGGTCGCGACCCCGGTGTTTACTCCAACGCCCGGACTCTATCAGGTCGATCTGGCCGTAGACATTGTCTGCGGCACCGTGAACGCCACCATCTACTACACCATCACCGACGGCACCAACGGCACACCGCCGAGTTCCTCCTCGCTGGTGTACGCTGCGCCCATTGCGATTGCCGGCAATGGCACCGTGAAAACCCTGGTGGCAGTTGCCATGAAGGAGGGGATGCAAAGCTCCCAGATTGCCGCCGCGACCTATACAATCAACTATGGCAGCTACCTGCTCTCGTTCGATGGCAACGGCAGCAACGGGGGCAGCCCGCCTTCGAGCACTGCCTATCTGGCAGGAGACCTTGTGGTAGCGCCTTCCAGCGCGTCCCTGACGCGAACCGGCTACTCTTTCAACGGGTGGAACGAGGCAGCAAACGGGTCCGGCGCGTCGCACTTCGCAGGCACCACCTTCACCATGCCTGCCTCCAATCTCACGTTGTACGCCCAGTGGACCATCAACCAGTACACGGTCACCTACGATGCCAACGGGGGCGCGGGGACCCCTCCGGCAGGCGGCGGCTACAACTACAATTCTACGGTGACGGTGGCAGGTCAGGGAAGCCTGACGCGAACGGGCTATACCTTCAGCGGCTGGAACGAGACTTCGACGGGGGCCGGTACCGCACACGCGGCGGGCAGCACCTTCGCCATGCCCGCTTTGAATCTCACCCTGTACGCCCAATGGTCCGTGAACCAATACACGGTCACCTACGATGGCAACGGGGGCACCGGGACCCCTCCAACGGGCGGCAGCTACGCGTACAATTCAGTGGTTCTCGCCCAGGGTCAGGGCGGCCTGACGCGAACCGGCTACAGCTTCACCGGCTGGAACGAGGCAGCGAACGGGACCGGCACGACGCACCTTGCCGGCATCACCTTCACCATGCCTGCCTCCAATCTCACGCTGTACGCCCAGTGGACCATCAATTCCTACACGGTCACCTACAACGCCAACGGGGGCACCGGCACCCCTCCAACGGGCGGCAGTTACAGCTACGCCGCCATGGTGGTCGTGGCAGGCCAGGGCAGCCTGACGCGAACGGGGTACACCTTCAACGGCTGGAACGAGGCTTCCGGCGGGACCGGCGCGGCGCACGGGGCCGGCAGCACCTTCCCCATGCCAGCCACCAATCTCACCCTTTACGCCCAGTGGTCCGTCAACCAATACACGGTCACCTACAGTGCCAATGGGGGCACCGGCACCCCTCCAACGGGCGGCAGCTATGACTACAATTCCACGGTGACAGTGGCAGGTCAGGG
>Ga0153915_10002361_pt1 | contig 17265 bp, 16 predicted proteins | sample Opewatmetagenome_2_FD_107003 | JGI IMG/M metagenome (GOLD analysis project Ga0153915, IMG submission 107003) | Freshwater wetland microbial communities from Ohio, USA - Open water 3 Core 3 Depth 3 metaG | ecosystem: Environmental > Aquatic > Freshwater > Wetlands | place: USA: Ohio, Lake Erie...
ATGCATAAGCCTTATCCGGGGCTAAAGGACAGGCAGGAAGATATTGCGCAGGTTATTTTGAATGAAGAAACCAATTTTATCAATACGTTGAAATTAAGCAGCGTTTTAATAAACAGTGAGATCGAGAAAGTAAAAATAGAGTTGGATAATGCCCCGAAAGTAGGAGGTTTTACTATTGCCAGCGCGCCGACTTCCAGCACAATAGGCCTGGCTGCTTTTAAATTGTATGATACTAATGGCATCCCTTTGGAAATAACAAAGGAGGAATTGGATAAGCGGCATATCAAAATTGATGATAATTTTGAAGCGGCTTTTCAGGATGAACTTGCAAAACAGAAGAACCTTTCAAAATCATTCAGCAAAATGAAAGGCGATGTTTTTGACGCCAAGGGGCTAGGTTTGAAGCTGGATGGGACAAAGTTTGTTGGCTATCAGGAGAATTCCATTGAGGCAACGGTCCTGGCTATCCTGAAAAATGGCAATGAAGTAAGCCAGGTTTCGGCAGGAGATAGCCCGCAGGTTGTTATAGACCAAACTCCATTTTACGCTGAATCCGGCGGCCAGGTCGGCGATACGGGAAAATTAGTTAATGGCAAGAATGTGTTTGAGGTTTTAAATACACAGAAGATTGACAATGTTTTCCTGCACATCGGCAATGTCAAGGCCGGTTTATTTAAAAAAGGCGACAAGGTTACCGCGCAGATCAATGTTGAGCGCAGGTTAAATATCGCCCGGAATCATACGGCTACGCATATATTGCAGGCGGCGTTAAGGAAAATCCTGGGTAACCATGTCCAGCAGCAGGGGTCATTGGTGGCTGAAGATAGATTCCGTTTTGACTTTACGCATTTTAAGAGGTTAACTGAGGAAGAGGTCTCTAGGGTTGAGGAACTGGCCAATAGCTATGTTTCCGGAAGCCACAAGATAAATTGCAAAGAGATGCTTTTTAAGGATGCCAAGAAATCAGGGGCGCTTGCTTTTTTTGAAGAAAAATACGGCGAGAATGTGCGCGTGGTAAATATTGGAGATATCTCAAAAGAGTTATGCGGTGGAACGCATATTGATGACCTCGGTAAGATCGGCCTGATAAAAATAATCAGTGAGTCCTCGGTAGCCAGCGGCATCAGAAGGATCGAAGGCGTTACCGGCGGTTTTGCGGAGAAGTTTATTAAGGAACAGCAAGAGAGAGCGCTAGAGGAAAAGAAGAAGCAGGAAAAATTAAAAGAGCTGAAGGAGCAGGAGAAGAAGCGCAATTCAGAGGTAAGTAATACTCTGCAAGAGGCTGTGCCGAAGCTTTTAGATAAAGTGATGAAGATAAATGGTATAAATCTGGTTTTATCGCTTGAGGTGGGCCTGGATATGAGCGGCCTGCGGCTTATGGCGGATAAAGTAAAAGGAGAGTTAAAACAGGCGGTGATCGCTTTAGGGTCGCAGGATATTGAAGAGAAAAAGGCGTATTTAGTTATCGCGGTTACACAGGATCTATTGCCTAAAGGCATAGACGCGGGGGCATTGATCCGTCAGGTCGCTCCGATCATTGGCGGTAGCGGTGGAGGCAGGAAAGATTTTGCCCAGGCCGGAGGCCTAAAACCTGATAATTTTGACTTGGCTTTTAGCAAACTAAAAGATATAATTAATCTTCAGGCTCAGGTTCCAGGATAAAGAATAGGAAACTAGAAAAATGAAAATAATCCGCTCCACAAGTAAACAGCTGGAAAAGATCTATAATCGCGGCGCAAACCGCCAGTCACGCGTAGAAGACAAGGTCAAAAAGATCATTGAGGATGTGCGCCTTTTTGGCGACGAAGCCTTGCTAAAATACACGCGTAAATTTGACGCTGTTAAATTAAGCCCCAGGCAGCTTAAAGTTTCTCAGATAGAGATAAGCGGGGCATATCAGAATATCAGCGCGAATTTTGTTTCCAGCCTCAAGGTGGTCATCGAGAACATCAACAGATTTTACCGTAAACAGCTGCGTAAATCCTGGCGGATCAGTTCGCCAGAAGGCGTGCTTCTGGGCGAGAATTACACTCCTTTAGATAGAGTCGGCGTCTATATTCCCGCGGGTACCGCGCCGTTAGTCTCCACTGTATATATGACTGTTTTACCGGCAAAATTGGCGGGGGTAAAAAAAATAGCGATGATCAGCCCGCCGGATAAATCCGGCAATATCAATCCGCATATACTTGTGGTCGCTGACCTTTTGAAAGTTGATGAGATCTACCGCGCCGGTGGAGCGCAAGGGATCGCGGCTTTAGCTTATGGCACTAAAACCATCCCGCGGGTGGATAAGATCGTCGGTCCGGGGAATGTTTACGTGAATGAGGCAAAACGCCAGGTATTCGGCACCGTGGATATTGATATGATCGCCGGGCCTACGGAACTGGTGATTATTGCCAACCGTTTCAGCGACCCGAAGTTCATTATCGCGGATCTACGCGCCCAGGCAGAACACGCTAAGGGCCTGGCAATTCTGATCACTAATTCCAAGTCGCTTGCCCGGGAAGTAAGGTCACAGCTAGACGGCGAGAATGGCTATATCATCTTGACTAAAAACCTGGATCAGGCGGTAGAGATCAGCAATAAGATCGCGCCTGAGCATTTGGAGATCTTGGTGCAGGAACCTAAACGCCTGCTTAAAGGCATAAGGAATGCCGGCGCAGTTTTTCTTGGGCCGTATAGCCCGACTGCCGTGGGGGATTATATCGCTGGCCCTAGCCATGTTCTACCAACCTCCGGCACAGCCAGGTTCTTTAGCGGCTTAAGCGTATTTGATTTTGTTAAAAGCAGCCATATTATCAGCTATTCCAAGAAAGCCTTGGAGAGGGTGCGCGATCCGCTGGAAAAAATAGCGGGGATCGAGGGATTGAGTAAGCACTTAGAGTCGGTGAAGGCGAGATTTATTTAATTGGAAATAATATAGAGTAGGTAGAATGTAGTAGATAGAATGTAGGAAAACCTAAGGAGAAAGATGAGAGTAGCGAGCAAAAACCGGAAAAGCAAAGAAACTGATATAACGATAAAATTGAATATTGACGGTGCCGGTGAATCAAAGATTAATTCTGGGATAGGTTTCTTGGATCATATGCTGGAATTATTTGCGTTCTGGGGGCATTTTGATTTAGAAATTAACACCAATAAAGCTGATTTAAAAGTGGATATACATCATACTAATGAAGATTTAGGCATTGTGTTGGGGCAGGCTTTTAAAGAGGCATTGGGAGATAAAGCCGGTATTAATAGGCTCGGCTCTATGTCAGTACCGATGGAAGATGTTACTGCAAATGTTACTGTTGATATCAGCGGAAGAGGATCTTTCAGATTGGATATGGCTCCACTAGCGTACGAGTCCATGTTACCTAAAGAAGAATATGATATTCAATCTGCCGAACATTTCTATGAGGCTTTTGCCAAACAACTAGGGATGAATTTAAACGTAAAAATAGATAACCCTAGCCAGGATTTACATGCGACCTTAGAACCTGTATTTAAGGCTTTGGGTATTGCTTTGGATCAAGCCACTCAAATTGACCCGCGCAGAAAAGGCATTCCTTCTACAAAAGGTGTTATTGACTAATGAAGATAGCGGTTATTGACTATGGCATGGGCAATATTCACAGTGTTGCTAAAGCCCTGCAGGCTTGCGGCGGTAAGGTATTGGTAACGAATAAAGCCGCAGATATAAAAAAAAGCGATAAAGTCGTACTTCCGGGGGTGGGGGCTTTTAGCGACGCGATGCGCGAATTGCACAAGCAAAACCTCGTGGAAGTGATCAAAGAAAGCGCAAGGCAAAAACCTTTATTAGGCATATGCCTGGGGATGCAACTCTTGTTTGATAAAAGCCAGGAAGCAGAAGCTCAGCCCGGATTATCCATGCTGAAAGGGGAAGTGGTAAAGTTCCGCGCCAAAGACGGCCTTAAGGTACCTCATATGGGTTGGAATACCTTGAAAATCAAGTCGCCGGATTGTCCGCTTCTTAAGGGTATATCTGATCAGGATCAGGTGTATTTTTGCCACTCTTATTATCCGCTTCCTGAAGATGGTCAATTGGTTTCTGCTTCAACGGAATATGGGCCTGAATTTGCCGCGGTTGTCTGGAAGGAGAATATTTATGGCGCGCAATTCCATCCGGAAAAAAGCCAGAGCGTAGGTTTGAGGATGATCAAGAATTTCGTAGAAATATGTTAATCATACCGGCGATAGATATTAAAGACGGCAAGGTCGTCAGGCTTACCCAGGGTAAATTTGATGATCAGAAGGTTTACGCGGATGACCCCGCCACAGTAGCCAAACGTTGGGCAGCGCTGGGCGCGCAGTTCTTGCATATTGTGGATCTGGATGGAGCAAAGGACGCTTGCGTAAAAAACCTGGATGCTTTGAAGAAGATTATCCGCCAAGTTGGTATTCCTTTGGAATTCGGCGGAGGGGTGAGGGATATTGATACTATCCGTACGCTGGCATCTTTAGGCGTAAGCAGGATAGTCCTGGGGACAAGGGCAGCCATGGATAGGAGTTTCCTGGAAGCGGCTTTTCATGAGTTCGGAGAGAGGGTCATTGTAAGCATTGATGCCAAAGACGGGCTTGTCCAGGTAGATGGCTGGCAGAGCGCAAGCGGCGGCAGGAAAGCTTTTGATTTTGCCAGGGAACTTAAAAGTTTAGGTTTCAAGCAGGTGATCTACACGGATATCGCCAAAGATGGGATGTTATGCGGCCCGAATTTAGAAGGAATAAAACAATTACTTAATGAAAGCGGTTTGCAGGTTATCGCTTCGGGAGGAGTATCTTCTTTGAAAGACCTGGAAGACCTGAAATCTTTATCTGGTCAGGGTGTAGTGGGAGTAATTGTTGGTAAGGCGTTGTACGAAAATAAGTTTACATTACCGGAAGCGTTAAGAATAGTTTAACTTTTAACCAAGGAGGAAGAAGATGGGTAAGCGGATAATGGTTTTAGCGTTATTGGCGGCAGCGGGTATTTCATTAAGCGGTTGCGCAACTTCGCGCAAGAATACTGACCTGGAAATGCAGGGTTTAAGGAATCAGGTTGCGGCATTGGAGTCGCAGTTAAGCGCCAAAGACGAAGAGTTGAACAGTTTAAAAGCATCAACGGTTAAAACTCCTGAAGAGACAGTTAGGGATGTCAACGAGATCAAGCAGCGGCCCAAGGGTAAAGAAATCCAGATAGCTTTAAGGAACGCCGGTTATGACCCGGGAAAGATTGATGGTAAGCTTGGAAAACAGACTACTGAAGCGATCAAGGCATTCCAGAAAGCGAATAACCTTCCCGTTGACGGTAAAGTCGGCAAGAAGACCTGGAGTTTTTTAAGGGATTACCTGAATAAGAAAGTAAAGTAATTTTAATCAGCGGATGGTTTCAGGTATTTTCGTTACTTAGCTTAGGTTTACGAAGATACCTGAAATCACGGTCCGCAATAAATAATGTTAAGTAAAAGGATCATCCCTTGCCTGGATATTAAAGATGGCAGGGTAGTTAAGGGAGTAAAGTTTTTGGGCCTGCGTGATGCCGGAGACCCTGTGGAAGTGGCTAAAGTTTATGATGCCCAGGGAGCCGACGAGCTGGTTTTTCTGGATATTACCGCCAGTTTTGAGAAAAGAAAGACTTTGGTTTCTTTGGTGGAAAAGATCGCCAAAAATATCTTTATGCCTTTTACTGTTGGCGGAGGTATCGGCGATTTATCTGATATCAGGGATATTTTAAATGCCGGCGCAGAAAAAGTTTCTTTGAATACGCAGGCTGTTAAATGCCCGGAGTTGATCTCTGAAGCAAGCGGAAGGTTCGGCAGCCAGTGTATAGTCGTGGCAATTGACGCGAAAATGACTAAGCCCCTGCACGCAGAGGCTGGGTGGGAAGTTTTCATTAACGGCGGAAGGACTCCTACGGGTATTAACGCTTTGGAGTGGGCAAGAAAAGCCGCCAAGCTTGGCGCAGGTGAGATCCTTTTAACAAGTATGGATTATGACGGAACCAAGGATGGTTATGACCTGGAATTGACCAAGGCCGTAACCAAACATGTGGATATTCCGGTGATCGCATCCGGCGGCGCGGGAAAACTGGAAGATTTTTACGATGTTTTTGCTTTGGCTAACGCGGACGCAGCTTTAGCCGCTTCTTTGTTCCATTATGAGGTTTATTCCATAAAACAGGTAAAAGAGTATTTAAAACAAAAAGGGGTAGCGGTAAGGATATGAAAAAAATAACATTTAAGCTTGGGAATCTGAAATTTGACAAAAACGGACTTATCCCGGCGATCATCCAGGATTATAAGGATAACGCGGTATTGATGCTCGGGTATATGAACAAGGAATCTTTGAGGCGTACGATAAAATCAGGCAGGACCTGTTTCTGGTCGCGCTCCAGGCAGGAATACTGGGTGAAGGGTTTAACCAGCGGGCATTTTCAGTTCGTAAAATCAATTGCCTACGATTGTGACCTGGACGCGCTTTTAATTAAGGTCCGCCAGGTCGGCGTTGCCTGTCATACGGGCAAGAGATCATGTTTTTATAGAAAGATAAAAAGGCAGTAGGTAGAATGTAGTATGTAGAATGCAGGTTCTAGCTTTCTTGCATGCTACCTTTGACATTCTAAATACTTGCGCAATAACTAATGTACAAGCCAGATTTCAAAGAATTCTTAAAACTCAGCAAACAGGGTAATGTCATCCCGGTGTATAAAGAGATCAACGCTGACCTGGAGACGCCGGTTTCCGCTTTCTTAAAGATCAAAAAAGATGATTACGCTTTCTTGCTTGAGTCTGTGGAAGGCAAGGAGAAGATCGCGCGTTTCTCTTTTCTGGGAGCCAACCCCGCGCTTATTTTTAAGAGTAAGGGTAAGAACATCGAGGTGGTCTACGCGCACCAGCATAACTCCAGGCGTTTTGTTACGGCGACTAACCCTCTGGATGAGATCAAGAAACTGATGCGTTCGTTTAAGAGCGTGGAAGTCAGCGGCCTGCCGCGGTTTTCCGGAGGCCTGGTCGGTTATATCGGTTATGATACGGTGCGTTTCTTTGAACAGATCCCGGATAAGAACAAAGATGACCTTAAACTTAATGATACTTTATTCATCCTTACGGATACGATCCTTGTCTTTGACCATTTCAGGCATACTATACAGATAGTCAGTAATGTTATTCTGCCGCAGGGCGCAAGGAACAACAGCCTGGCTGTTAAGAAAAAGCTGTACCAGCAGGCTTTAAGGAAAATTGACCTGATCCAGAAGGATTTTAATAACACGATCAAGGAAAACAAGCCGCCAGCCGCAAAAAATAGTATTACCATACAGAGCAATCTGCGTAAGGATGAGTTCGTGAACATGGTCAATACGGCTAAAGAGTATATAAAGAAAGGCGACATTATCCAGGTGGTCCTTTCGCAGCGTTTTAAGGTCAAGACAAAAAAAGATGCTTTTGACATTTACCGTTCTTTGAGAAGGTCAAATCCTTCTCCCTATATGTATTTCTTAAAGTTAAAGGGTTTTTCTGTCGTAGGGTCAAGCCCGGAGATGCTCGTGCGTTGTGAGGATGGGATCATCCAAACGCGGCCTATCGCCGGAACGCGGCCGCGCTCAACGGATCTGGCAAAAGACAGGCAGCTTGAGAGAGAGCTATTGAAAGATAAAAAAGAAAAGGCCGAGCATCTGATGCTGGTGGACCTGGGCAGAAATGATTTGGGCCGCGTAAGCCTGCCGGGGAAAGTCACTGTTACTGATTTTATGCGCGTGGAAAGGTATTCTCATGTGATGCACCTGGTCAGTGAAGTAAGAGGAGTGCTTGACAAAAAAAGGTTTGATATCTATGATGTGTTAAAAGCCGCTTTTCCTGCCGGCACTGTTTCAGGGGCGCCTAAGGTCAGGGCTATGGAGATCATTGATACCCTGGAAAACCTGAAGCGTTCTTTGTACGCCGGCGCAGTCGGGTATTTCAGTTTCTCCCACAATATGGACACCTGTATTACTATTCGCACGATAGTCATAAAGGATGGTTTTGCTTACGTGCAGGCAGGCGCCGGTATCGTAGCGGATTCCGTAGGAGCCAGGGAGTACCAGGAAACAGTGAATAAGGCAAAAGCGTTAATCGAAGCGATCAGTAAATGACAGTTTAGCATAAAACACTACTTAAGGAGGATCAGGTAATGGCGGTACATATTCGTTTAAGAAGGATCGGCAAAAACCCCAAAAACAAAGCACATTTCAGGATCACTGTATTTGACGAGAGGTCTGGGCGCGACGCGCGTATAATTGAAGAACTGGGTTTCTATAACCCAATCAATGGAAAATCCGAGCTTAAAAAAGAACGCATCCTAGCCTGGATCAAGAATGGCGCGCAAATGTCAGATACAGTAAAGAGTCTGATGAAGAAAGCTTCTAAGTAACTTAATCTTAAGGAGATAAAAATGCCACAGCAAACAGCGGTAAATCCGATCGTGCAGCTTCTACCCATAGCGCTTATATTCATTGTTTTTTATTTTATGCTTATCCGCCCGCAGAAACTTAAAGAAAAAGAGCATCAGAAGATGTTGGCCAGCATAGATAAGAACGATGAAGTAGTCACTTTAGGCGGTATACACGGCACTATCGTAGGCGTAAAAGATAAAACTTTTATCCTGCGTGTTGATGAGAACGTGAAGATGGAGATTGAAAAGAACAGTATCGCTTTCATTAAGAAACCGCAGAACGCGGCTAAATAAAAATAAGGAAAAATTAACCATGACCAGGAATCTTCTTTACAGGATATTGCTGATTTTAGGTGTTATAGGCGTATGCGTGTATTTCAGTTTTCCTTTGAATAAGCGCATTAACTTAGGGCTGGACCTGCAGGGTGGGATGCACCTGTTGCTTAAGATCGATACAAGCCACCTCACCGGCCAGGCAAAGCTTGATGCCTGTGACAGGGCTGTTGAGGTAATCCGCAATCGTATAGATGAATTCGGGGTAAGGGAGACTTCCATACAGAAACAGGGCGATGACGAGATCGTCGTGCAATTGCCCGGCGTTACGGACCGCCAGCGCGCTATTGATATCATTGGCAAGACCGCGATGCTGGAGTTTAAGCTTGTCAGCGATGATCCGGAGAAGCTTAGGCTAGCTTTGGCTGGTACAGTCCCTGAAGGTTATGAGTTAAAACATATTACCGACGATAATGAGTCTTTGCTCCTGGAGAGTAAAACAGTTTTAGTCGGCGATTCACTTACCAACGCTTCTGTTCGTTTTGACCAAAGCCAGTTTAACGAACCGATCGTCGCTTTGCAGTTTAACGCTGAAGGCGCGCAGAAATTCGCTCAACTTACGGCTAGTAATGTGGGAAGACGCCTGGCGATAGTTTTAGATGGCAAGGTGCAATCAGCGCCGCGTATCAGGGAGGCGATACCATCTGGCGAGGCAGTGATCACCGGCCGTTTTGACGCGCAGAGCGCGCAGGACCTGGCTTTGATCTTAAGGGTAGGCGCATTGCCGGCACCCATGCATATTGAGGAAGAAAGGACTATCGGTCCATTATTAGGCCAGGATTCCATAAATAAGGGCGTGAAAGCCAGTTTGATCGGTGCGGCAGCGGTCTTTATTTTTATGGCAGTTTATTATTTATTGGCAGGCCTGATCAGTGATCTGGCGCTGATCTTGAACTTTTTAATGATCATAGGCGGTTTAGGTGCATTACCTGTTCTTTTTTCACGGGTATCCGCTACATTGACTTTGCCTGGTATTGCCGGTATCGCTTTATCTTTGGGTATGGCGGTGGACGCAAATGTTTTGATCAATGAGCGCATCAGAGAGGAACTAAGCGCCGGTAGAAGCCTGCGTTTAGCCATTACTAATGGCTATGCTCGGGCATTCAGCGCGATATTTGACTCAAATCTTACTACGCTTATCGCGGCATTTTTACTATTTCAGTTCGGCACAGGCCCGATCCGCGGTTTTGCGGTAACCTTGACCATAGGCTTGATCTCCAGCATGTTTACCGCGATAGTCGTTACGCGCGTGATCTTTGAGATCCTGTTAGGCTTAGGCTGGATCAAGAATTCTCTACCTATGCTGAAACTTATCGGCGAGACAAAAATAGATTTTATTTCTAAGAGAAACTTCTTTTATGCTGTATCCGTGATCGTAATTACGGTAGGGTTATTTTCCTATTTTAAAAAGGGAAGCCAGGTATATGGTATTGATTTTGCCGGCGGCCAGCTGCAGGAGTACAGTTTTAAAACCGCACCAGAGATCGATAAAGTGCGCCTGGTGCTTAAAAATATTGGTATGCCTGATGCCTCTATCCAGCAGTTCAAAGATAACCCTAAGGTGATCCTCATCCGTACCGCTGAGGATAAGAATATTATACTGACGGATAAGCTGAAACAGGCTTTTCCTGACCAGGATGTGCAGACTTTAAGGATAGAAAGGGTTGGACCGATCGCCGGAAAACATCTTAAGGATAAAGCGGTTAAGGCGCTGTTTTGGTCGATCATCGGCATACTTATCTACGTTTCCTTCAGGTTCAAGCATTTTAATTTTGCCGCTGCCGGCGTGATCGCGCTTTTGCACGACGTTCTGGTTACGCTCGGCTTCATGGCGATGACTAACCGCCAGATTGACCTTTTAAGTATTACCGCTTTTTTAACGATCATCGGTTATTCTATTAACGATACAATAGTCATTTATGACCGCGTGCGGGAGAACACAAGGCTCTACAGGAAACTGTCACTGCGCGAGTTGATCAATTTAAGCGTTAACCAGACCCTGGCCAGGACGCTACTTACTTCCGGGGTGACTCTGTTTGTGGTAATCGCGATCTTTTTATTCGGCGGTGAAGTTTTAAGCAATTTTGCTTTTGCTTTGATCGTCGGTTTTATCTCCGGCGTGTATTCAACGGTTTTTATCGCCTCGCCATTAGTACTTTCCTGGAGCCGCAAAGGTTCCAAATAATACAAGGTGCCAGGCAGATAGCCTAACAGGTTATCTGCCTGCGCCTTAATTATACCCATGTTTAAATCCCTGAAATTTTTCTCCGGCCAAAGCATAGACTTAGAAAGGCTGTTTTCGGATCTAGTGGAGTTCGGCTATAAAAGGCAGTCCCTTGCCACTGAACCCGGAGATTTTGCCTCTCGCGGTTCGATCGTGGATATATTCCCCGGTTCATTTGAATTACCTATCCGCTTAGAGCTGGATAATGATATTATCGTTTCCTTAAAAAGTTTTAATCCTTCCAGCGGCCAGCCGCTCTGGCAGCACCGCATTGCGATCATCCTGCCATTCAGGAAATCACCGGCAACAAAAAACTTTGATTTTACCGAAGAGTCGCCTCTAAATAACTTTGTTGATATTGCTGTTGGTGATTACGTAGTGCATAATCAGCATGGGGTTGGCAAATTCCTGGGTTTTGAAAAGATTAAACGCCAGGACAAATTTATCAACCATCTGGTGATCGAATATGACCTTAAGGAAAAATTATACGTTCCCGTTGAAACAATGCACCTTGTGCAGAAATATATCGCTTTTGCCGCGCGCCGGCCGAAACTTTACCGTTTAGGTTCGGGAGAGTGGAAAAGGACTAAGGATCGCACACGGCGTGGAATCCAGAAAATGGCTTGGGACCTGTTGACTCTGCAGGCGATGCGTTTAGCGATGGGAGGTTTTAAATTCTCTAGCGACACCCAGTGGCAGGCGGATTTTGAGAAAACTTTTCCCTATATTGAGACCCCTGACCAGATAAAAGCTACCCTGGAAGTCAAACAGGATATGGAAAGCGGCAGGCCGATGGACCGCTTGCTTTGCGGCGACGTGGGCTATGGCAAGACAGAAGTCGCTATGCGCGCGGCTTTTAAAGCGGTGATGGATAATAAACAGGTGGCTTATCTAGTGCCGACTACGATATTGGCAGAGCAGCATTACCAGAATTTCAGCGGCCGGCTTAAGGATTTTGCGGTGAATGTTGAATTATTATGCCGTTTTAAGACTATCCGCGAGCAGAAAGAAATACTCCAGAGGTTACAAGATGGCAAGGTGGATATCGTTATCGGGACGCACAGGCTTTTATCAGAGGATGTTTTATTCAAGGACCTGGGGCTGGTCATCGTTGATGAAGAGCAGCGTTTCGGCGTAACGGCAAAGGAGAAGCTTAAAAAACTTAAACTGATCACCGATGTATTGGTGCTTACCGCGACTCCCATACCGCGGACTTTGTATATGAGCTTAATGGGGGCCAGGGATTTCTCGGTGATCAACACCCCGCCGCAAAATAGGTTGCCTATACAGACGATTGTGGTAGAATATGACCTGGATCTGGTGCACCAGGCAATAATTCGCGAACTTAACCGCAAGGGGCAGGTGTTTTTTCTGCATAACCGGATCCTCGATCTTGAGAAAGTCAGGAATAAAGTCGCCCAGGGGTTACCGGCGGATACAAGGATCGTTGTAGCGCACGGCCAGATGCCGGCTAAGCTTTTGGAAAAAGTGATGTCGGATTTTATCTGTGGCAAGATTGATGTCCTGGTCTCAACAATGATCATTGAATCCGGCATAGATATACCCAATGCCAACACGATCATCGTAAACAACGCGGAGAATTTCGGTTTAGCGGATTTACACCAATTGCGCGGCAGGGTAGGAAGGTTTAACCGCAACGCTTACGCGTATTTTATGTTCAGCCGTAAGGAAGCTTTGGACTCAGACGGCCGCAAAAGGCTTACGGCTATCCAGGAACATAGCGGGTTGGGCGCCGGATTTAACATTTCTATGGAGGATCTAGAGATCCGCGGCGCGGGAAACCTTCTTGGGCAACAGCAGCATGGGTTTATCGCCGCAGTTGGTTTTGACCTTTATTGCCGCCTGCTTAAAGAAGCGATCAATAATTTCAAGAAAACAGGAGTATTAGATGCAGCGCATAATTAGATTGAAAGCGAAACTCATTCCATTTTTGTTGGTTTTGGGTGTATTCTTGTTCGGGAAACTATATTTACCGTCTGTTTATGCCCAGGACGCTGTTGTGGCTGTGGTGAACAATGAGATCATTACCCAGAAGGATTTAAGCGACTTTTTCAACTTTATGCGTATGCAGTATTCCAAAGATTACAGCGGTAAGGAACTGGAAAGCAAGCTGCAGCAGATGAAAGTGGACTTATTGGACCGCTTGATCGAAGACCGGCTTATCCTGCAGGAAGCCAAAGTTGAAAAAGTGATCATAGATCAGGATAGGGTGAAGGCTAAAATTGCGGATATCAAGAAACGTTATTCCTCGGATAAAGCTCTGCAAGATGATCTGGCCAAACAGGGATTGGTGCCGGCAGACCTGGAGAATAAGATCCGTGAGCAGTTTTTGATGTTTAGTATTGTTGAGGCGAAGGTGCGCTCAAAGATTGTTATCGGGCCGGATGAGATAACCAGTTTTTATAATCAGCATAAAAGGGAGTTCTTGAAACCGGAAACACGCGAACTGGATGTCTTTACCCTGGATGATGACAGTCTGGCAAAAACTTTAGTATATAACTTAAGGCTGGGGAAGAAACCGGAGGAATTAGCCAGCCTTTATCCTTTTAGGATCAGCAAGATGAGCGCTGCTCAAGGTGATAACTTGCGCAAAGAGATCGAGGTAGTGGTTTTTAAGCTAGGGATAATGGAACTCTCCAATCCCATTGAGATCGACGGACAGTATTATATATTCAGGTTGAACAATATTATCGGCAGCCAGCAATTGACCCTGGCGCAGGCGCAAAGCAGGATCCACGCGTATTTATTTGAAATGAAGATGCAGGAAGGATTGACCCGGTGGTTGGATGAACTTAAAAAACGCTCTTACATCAAGGTCATCAGTCATTAAGGTAGGCCTTACTATAGGCGATCCTTCGGGTATCGGCCCAGCGATAACCGCTAAAGCGGTTAGGCAGCTTGAGGGTTTTGCGAAATTTACGATCATTGGAAGTGGTTTTGCTTTAAGAAAATCCTCCCCATCCGTAAGGCCCGGCTTGTCCGGCTCCACTCTGATAGATATAGATAATCTAAACCATACGAAGTTTTCTTTTGGCAAGGTCAAAGCCGAATATGGCAAGGCGTCAATTGAATATTTGAACCAGGCAATAGCTTTGTTGCTTAAAGGCAAGCTGGATTGCCTGGTAACAGGCCCGATCTCCAAGGAGGCCGTAAACCTGGCTGGTTTTAAGATTTCCGGGCATACCGGATACTTAAGCAGTAAGTGCAATAGCCCGGATACAGTGATGCTTTTATTGAATGACCGGCTTAAGTTTTGTTTGTTATCGCAGCATATTCCCCTAAAAAACGTAGCAAACTTTTTAAACCGCAGGAAGATTGAGAAAACCATACAATTGGCCGCTTCTGGCTTGAAAGAACTTTTCTTGATTCAACACCCCCGGTTTGCCGTCTGCGGGTTAAATCCCCATGCTTCGGATAATGGTGTTATTGGGGATGAAGAGAAGAATGTGATTATCCCGGCGATCAAACATTTAAAGGAGAAATTCAAAGGAGCCAGTATATCCGGGCCGTTTTCGGCGGATGCAGCGATATATAAAGCGTACCATCGCGGGTTTGATTGCGTTGTTGCCGCTTACCATGATCAGGCATTGATACCTTTAAAGTTGACCGGTTTTGAAAGTGGGGTTAATTTGACCCTGGGCTTGCCTTTTGTGCGCACTTCCCCGTTACACGGTACAGCTTTTGATATCGCGCCAAACTGCGCGAAACTAGCTGATCCGTCTTCCATGGTCGCAGCGATTAAATTAGCCGTAAAATGCACGCAAAACCTAAGAAAAGCCTAGGCCAGAATTTTCTGGTCGATAAGAATATACGCAATAAGATCATCTCCAGCTGTTCTTTTTCTCCTGAAGATACGCTGCTTGAAGTCGGCTCAGGCAGAGGAGAATTAACTGTCCTATTTTCAAAACTCGTCAATAAATTATACGCCGTTGAAATAGATGAACGGCTTTATGAAAACCTGGAGAGAGAGTTGTCCGCTTGCGGCAATTGCCTGCTTGTTAAAGGTGATATCTTAAAAATTGATTTACGGAAATTCTTGGCTAAAGAGAAAGTCCTTGAGAAGATCAAGATATTCGGAAACATCCCATATTACATATCCAGCCCTTTGATAGAGTATTTTATAAATTATCGTGATCTGATCAGTGAGATCTTTATCACTGTGCAGAAAGAATATGCTTTGCGGCTGGTCGCCCGCGCAGGTAGCAAGACCTATGGTTCGCTTAGTTGTTTTGCCCAGTATTATCTGGAGCCAGAGATACTCTTCAATATCAAGAAGAATTCTTTTTTCCCTGCTCCCAAGATTGACTCATCTTTCTTAAGGCTTAAGGTAAGAAGTAAAAGCCCCTGCGCGGTCAGCGATGAAAAACTGTTTTTCAAGATCATCCGCGGCGCATTCAACAAAAGAAGGAAGACCTTGAGAAACAGCCTGGAAGGTTTGATACCGCTTGAAAGCCTGGAGGCTTTTTTTGATCTTTCCGGGCTAAGCAAAAACATCCGCCCGGAGGAGCTTAATCTGGATGATTTTGCCGTTTTAACAAACCTCGTAAAAAAAAGCTAAAAAAAGGTTGACAAGAATACATCTTTAATATATACTCATTCACTCTGAAGATTTCCCACGTAATTGCAGCATAATTTAAGCTTAAATTACTGATTTTAAGAGCGGTTTTTTGAGTTCTTAAAGGTGGGGTTTTTTTATATTATTAATTTGCTGAGGACTCTTGAAGTTTGTGCTTTCTGCTGGAGTAGCTCAGTTGGCAGAGCACGTCCTTGGTAAGGACGGGGTCACGAGTTCAATTCTCGTCTCCAGCTTAAAAAAATAAATATGCGCGAAACAATCACATTAGAGTGTACGGTTTGCAAGAAAAGAAATTACACGACGACGAAAAATAAAAAGTTGCATCAGGATAGACTTGAAATGAGCAAGTTCTGCAACGCCTGTCATAAGCATACCCCGCATAAGGAAATTAAGTAAATTAAGTTGCCGGCTGATGGGCAAGCACGCCGGCATAATTTCTTGTTGTCAAGTAAACTTTAGGGGCGTCGGTTAATGGCAAACCAACGGTCTCCAAAACCGTGACTGCAGGTTCAAGTCCTGCCGCTCCTGTTATATTGAAGCGGCAAAAAGTTATAAGGAAAAGATGAGCATCATTGCCAAGCCAGTTAATTTTTTAAGGGAAGTCCGCGCGGAGCTGAGTAAAGTTGCCTGGTCAACGCGCAAAGAACTGTTGGCTTCCACGGTCTTGGTGATCACAGTAACAATTATCATGGCTGTTTTTATCGGGATAGTGGATTTAGGCCTATCTAAATTCTTGAGGATAATATTCAGATGAAAAAGTGGTATGTGGTGCACGCACAAACTGGCCTGGAAGAGAAAGTAAAGACTTCCCTGGAAAAGAAGATCGCCGCAGAAGGCATGGGTGAATTTATCTCCAGCGTGGTCATTCCTACGGAACAGATCTCTGAAGTTCGTTCCGGCAAGAAGAAGATCACCCAGAGGAAATTCTTCCCGGGTTATTTGCTCGTAGAAATGCAGCTTAGCGAACAGACATACCTTTTTGTGAAGAATTCACCCGGCGTAACAGGTTTTATTGGTTTAGGAAAGAAGCCTGTGCCCCTGCCTCAGGAAGAGGTGGATAACATCCTCAAGCGTACCAAAGAAACCGCAGCAAAACCCAGCCCGAAAATCGTTTTTCAGAAAGATGAACAAGTAAGAGTCAATGAAGGCCCATTCCTGAATTTTAACGGCATTATTGAAGAAGTTTATCCGGAAAAAGGCAAAATCAAGGTCAGCATATCCATATTCGGCCGCTCAACACCGGTAGAGTTGGAATATTGGCAAGTGGAAAAGGTGTAACCATGGCAAAAGCGATCAAAGCACAAATTAAATTACATGTCCCGGCAGCGCAGGCAAATCCCGCCCCGCCGGTAGGGCCGGCTTTAGGCCAGCATGGCGTGAATATCATGCAGTTTTGTAAGCAGTTCAATGATCAGACCAAGGGCCGTGACGGGCTGATCTTGCCTGTAGTCATCTCTGTTTTTGAGGACAGGACCTTTACCTTTATTATAAAGAGCCCGCCGTCTTCAGTGTTACTGAAACGCGCAGCCAATCTCGCTAAGGCCTCTGGAACTAGCGGCAAGGAAACGATCGGCAAGGTGACCAAAAAGCAGGTTGAGGAGATCGCGCAGTTAAAACTGCCGGATTTAAATACGGACAGCCTGGATAAGGCAATTAAAATAATTGAAGGCACAGCCCGCAGTATGGGTATTGCCGTTGAAGG
>Ga0153915_10002362_pt1 | contig 17262 bp, 14 predicted proteins | sample Opewatmetagenome_2_FD_107003 | JGI IMG/M metagenome (GOLD analysis project Ga0153915, IMG submission 107003) | Freshwater wetland microbial communities from Ohio, USA - Open water 3 Core 3 Depth 3 metaG | ecosystem: Environmental > Aquatic > Freshwater > Wetlands | place: USA: Ohio, Lake Erie...
GGTAGCGCCGCCGGTGCCCGGGACCAACGCCGTGAGGCACGGCTCCATACCCCAACCGAACCGCCAGGGCTCGTCCGCGCCGGCGAGCGCCCCGGCCGGATGCATCGCGATCCGATAGCGGCAAGCCCCGGAGGGCCCGTAGCTGGTGATCACCCCATCCCCGTCCACCCGTGCCGCGGATGCCTCCAGTGCGCCGAGCAAGGCGCTCCGCCCGCCGGTCTCCCAGACCTGGAGCCAGCGCAGGTGGGTGCAGTCGCAGGGGGGCGTGCCCCGGTCCGCGCCGCCCGGGATTTCCCACCCGACGCCGGCAACGTCCGCGGCGAATCCGAACCGGTAGGGCAGTGCCTCCTCACCCGACAGCTCCGCGAGGTTGAGCAGGTCCACCCAGGGCAATCGCTCGTAGATGGTGACGGTGCTCCGCAGCGACCCGCCGGGAATCCGGCGCGCCGCGGTGATCCGGGCGCCCACGCCCGGGAAGATCTCCCGGGTCACGGTCTCGAGCTGGGCGTCGGCCACGTCGTTCAGTCCGGCCGGGGACCGGGCCCACTCCAGCCCGTCGGTCCGCGAGACCAGGGATTGGACCGAGCCGGTGCCGGCATGGAGCGTCAGGCGATACAGCGGCGTCTCGATCGTGTGCGCGTCATCGCCTTCCATCGCCCTCCATCCCCCTCCAACGTCCGGAGGGGCGGCGCGGTAGGGGAAGTAGGCGTATCCCAGCGGTGGAACATCCGTCACTACCCGCTCCGCGCCGTCGGCCATCCGCACCAGATCGGTTCTGGCATAGGAGGTGGGATTGAACACCAGGGTCCCCGGAACCGGGAACGCCAACTGTCGGGCCACCGACTCCAATCCTCGCCCGGCTCCAGGCAACCCGCTCACCAGACAGGAGATCATGGCCTCCGCGCGGCGCGTTCGCTCGGCCGCCCGGGCGGCGGCCTGTGCCGTGACCTGGGACAAGGTGGGCGGCTCACGCGGCCCGGATGAGGGGGGCGCCGTCCAGGGCGCGATGCGGTCGCCCTGGATCCGGACAGCGCCGCGTAAGAAGCCGTCGGGATCGCCGGGAACGATGCGAGGGTAGGCGAACCGGGCATTCCAGTCCCCCACCGCTTCGGCGCATCGTTCTGCATCCCGGACGCCGGTTCCCACCACCAGCGCCACCGGCGATGGCCCCGGTTGCCCCCGGCCCAGGAGCCGCTCGACGGCCCGCATCATCCGCTCGCCGCCTTCCGGGAACGCCAGGCTCGCCGGATCCGCGCCCGCGGCCAGGCGCGCCACCAGCAGCCGGGTGCCGCCCGGCCCTTGCAGCCAGAACAGGCCGCCGCTGTCCCCGTCACTCACCACCACGCCGCCCACGCCGCTGGCGGCGAGCACCGGGGCGAGGGTGGGGACCTCCAGATCGTCAGCCGCCACCGCGCCCAGGGTGGCGAGCGGGAGCCCAACCCGGGCGGCGACCCGCTGTGCCGGCTCGGCCATTCGCAGGAAGGGCACATCGCCGATGGAAACCGGCAGGGGACCGGATAGTGGGCTGACCGTCGCCGCCGCCTGCTGTAATGCCGCGACGGTGGCGCTTCGCGGAGCAGGCTCCAGACCGGCGAGGTCGCGCTCCAGGACGTCGGAAGCCAGCAGGGTCACCCAGTACAGGGTCCAGCGGGGTGCGGCGACCAGGGTATGCCAGGTAGCCAGGGGCTGCTTCAGGCCCGGGGCCTCTAACTCGGTCCGCAGCCGGTCTATCATCTCCGGTGGAAGCCACAGCTCGCCGTACAAGCGCCCGTCCCCGAAGGGGATCATCCCCGCCGTTCCCAGTTGTCGCCGGGCGCGATCAAACGCGCGCAGGCGCCCGGCCGGCGCGTCCATGCCGGACACGAAGAACCGGACCAGGCAGCGTTGCCCGTCGGGCTGCGCGAAGAAGGGCGTGGCCTCCGCCGTCACCTGGGCGGCGGCCGGCCGGCCAAGGGGCCAGCTCGCTGCTACACCTGAGGCGGCGAGCAGCCTGAGAAACTCCCGGCGGTCGGGATGGGTCATGCTCCCAATGTATACCGCCCCCTCGCTCTTGACGCAGGGGCGCGTTGTGATACTCTCCATGGTTGTGCCACTCTACACATGGAGCGGGAGATGAAGCGTTTGGCTTGGGCGATACTGGTGGTCGCTGCGGCGGCTTGCTCCGGCGGTCAAGCCGGAGGTGGTGCCGCGACCCAGCAACAGGGCGGTGCAGCTGCGACAGCGCAAGATACGACCCACGCGATGAGCGACAGCGCCATGAAGATGATGGGTGACACCGCCAAGAAGGACACGGTCAAGAAGTAGTCGGGCGGGTTATTCTACCCCACCAGATCAAGCGGCAGCGCGGCGACCCTTGCGGGGGCGCCGCCTGCCGTGACCGGTCGCGCAAGCTCGGTTTCTCTCCGGACTTTAGCCAAACCAACGAACTGTCGTAGCGAAGGCAGCCAGGCCGCGCTCGTCACCCAGCCGACCTCACGCTGATCCTGGGTCACGGCGGGAGAGGCGAAATCCGGCTGGCCGCTCCACACCAGTCCCACGATGCCCCGGTTCGCGTGCCCTCGAAAGTGGACCCGCGCCACCGTCTCCTGGCCGGTGTAGCAGCCCTTGGTGTAGGAGACGCCGTCGATGTCGTCGAAGCGCACTTCCTGCGGCAGTGTCTTCTGATCGATCTCCGCCCCCAGCCGGGGCCAGCCGGCGAGGATGCGCGACAGCTCCAGGGCTGCCGCGCCTACTTCCCGGATCCCCACGCGCTCCAGCCGCTGGGCCAGCGCCGGCGCGTCGGCGGCTTCGAGATGCAGCTCCAGGGCGTGGGGTCCCGCGACCCGTGGGCGTGCGGCCGTCGTGGTGGCTCCCGCGGCCTGATTGGTGCTGAGGCGCCCCGGCTCCGGGGTCGCCAGGCTGGCGCGCGCCGACAGCTCCAGTGCCTGGGGCCCCACCAGCCGCCATACCAGGCGCGACGGCTGCTCGCTGGCGCGTGCCAATCGCGGGGGGAGCGTCCGGATCAGCACGTCGTCCACCGCGGCGCGGCCATCCGCGGGCACCACCAGCACCACCGTCCCACCCTGCCTGAGCGCCCACAGATCGCTCAGCATCATCCCCTTGGGCGTGAGCAGCGCGCCGTAGACCACGGAGTCATCACCGGGGCGCTCCAGATCGTTGGTCAACAGCCCCTGGAGGCAGGCCACCGCGCCGGGACCTGCCACTTCCACCACCGTGCAATCGGCGCGGGCGTAGCCGGCTCCTTCCAGCACCGTGAGCGCGTCCGCCTCGGCCAGATCGCCGTGGTCCAGGACCAGCGGATGCAGCAGGGTCGAGGGAGTGGTCATACGCCGTCGTAGTACCCCGCCAGGGCGTAGGAGCGATCCAATAGCTCCACCGGATGCACCACCGGCACCGGTCGCCCGGCGGCGCGCAGCCCTGCTCCGATTTGCATGGCGCAGCCCGGGTTGCCGGTGGCCACCGCGTCCAGGCGGCCGTTCTGCAGCGCGGCCACTTTTCGCTCCAGCACCGCGCGGGAGAGCCCCGGCTGGGTCAAGGAGTAGCTGCCGGCGCTGCCGCAGCATAGCTCGGCCTCCCCGTGCGCGGTGCGCCGCAGGCCGGGAATGGCCTCCAGCACCTTGAGCGGGGCCTCCGCCACGCGCTGCGCGTGCAGCAGGTGACAGGGTGGATCGTAGGCGATCACCAGATCGAGCGGGGCGCCGGGACGCGGTCCCGCGGCCGCCAGGGTCTCCGTGACGTCGGCCACCCGGGAGGCCATCCGCGCCGCGGCCTCGGCCAGAGGCTCGCCCGCCAGCAGACGGGGGTACTCCTTCAGCATGGCGCCGCAGCCGGCGGCGTTCACCACGATGGCGGCGTCGGGGACCCGGCTGAACGCGGCCACGTTGGCACGGGCCAGCGCCGCCGCCTCCTGGTGCAGGCCCGCGTGCGCGTGCAGCGCACCGCAGCACTGCTGTCCCGCAACGTCCACCATGCGGTAGCCGTTGACCCTGAGGGTGCGCTCCGTGGCCTGGTGCACGTGGGCGAAGAGGCCGTCCATGATGCAGCCGCGAAAGAGGGCGGCAGGGGCGGTCGGGGCGGTAGGGGCGGCAAGGGCGGCAGCCGACTTCCTGCCCCCGCTACCGCCTTTACCGCCCCTTCCGCCGTTTCCGTCCCCAGTCGCCGCCAGCATTCCCGCCATGAACCCCAGCCGCGATCCGCCTGCCAGGTAGCGGGCCAGCGGCCTCGCCAGCCGCGCCAGGGCCAACAGCGGGTCCCGCAGCCGGGCTTCCGCCAGGACGGTCACGGTGAGGCGGGTGGCCAGCGGAACCGGGCGCCTATCGGCGATGAGGCGCCGGCTCTCTTCCAGGGCGGGCCCGTAGCTCACCCCCGAGGGGCACACCGGCTCACAGCCGCGGCAGCCCAGGCAGCGGTCGAGGTGGGAGACGAGACCGGGGTCCGTGGCGCTCAGCGCGCCACGAGCCAGGGCCCGCATCAACACGATGCGGCCCCGGGGACTGTCGCTCTCATCGCCGGTGACCAGAAAGGTGGGACAGCTTTGCAGGCAGAACCCGCAGTGGACGCAGGGGTCGAGACCGGCGAACGCCGTCGCCGTCATCGTGGGTCGGCGAAGGGCACCACCAGGATCCCCGCCGGGTCGAACGCCTCACGGAGCCCGCTCACCAGCTGCCCCACGCCCTCACGGTAGGCCCCGAAGTGCCCCAGTGGCTCCCGGATGGACCAGGGCGCGCGCTCCAGCGTGAGAGGCATCTCCCGCTGGGCGGCCGCGTAGCGCAGCAGCCGGATCCGTTCGGCCGGCGCGTCGCCCGCCCAGCGCAGGCTGCCGGCTGCGACGCCCGCCATGATCCATTGCTCGTCCAGGTGATGCAGCAGCAGGTCCAGCGCGTCATCCATGGCGGTGGCCAGGGCCCCCAGGCGGAACGTCGCGGCGCCTCGCTGGGCTCCCGCCAGGACCGTGCGCCAGAACGCCCCGGCCTGGCCCGGCTCCAGCGCCGCCAGCGGTACCGCCGTCGCTCCGCTCACCAGCTGGCGCTCGGCATCCACCGCGGGCGCCGAGCCCAACAACCGCACCGCCAGCATCCAGCTGTCCCGCCCCGCGGCGAGCGGTGAGAGCACCTCCAACGCCGCCGGCGTGATCCCGGCATCCTGGATGGCGCGCGCCCCATCCAGCAGCGTGTCCCGCTCGCCGGTGCCCAGCAGCGTCATGTCGGCCCGGGGCACCGCCCGGAGCCGGAGATTGACCGAGGTGACCACGCCGAAGCAGCCAAAGCTCCCGGCCGCGAGCCGGGTGAGATCGTAGCCCGCCACGTTCTTCACCACCCGGCCCCCCACCCGCGCGATGTGCCCCTCGCCCGTCACCAGGGTCACGCCCAGGATCTGATCCCGCACCGCGCCGAACCCGGTCCGAAGCGGGCCCGCGGTCCCGGTCGCCACCACGCTCCCCACGGTGCGTCCCTCGCCGGGGGGATCGGCCGCCACCCAGACGCCCTGGTCGGCCAGCGCCCGCTGCACGTCGGTCCACCGGGCGCCCGCCTCCACGGTGGCCACCAGATCTCCGGCGTCGGTCCGGGTTACCCGGTCCAGGCCGCGGGTGGTGAGCGCCAGATCGGCGGGGGCGTCGAGCGGCATCCAGGAGCCGCGACCTTCGATCCGTACCCGCCAGCCCTCGCCCGCCGCCGCCTGGAGCACCAGCGCCATGGCGTTCTCGCTCTGCGGCGCCGCCCGCGGCATGCCGCTCGGGTCGGTGTCCACCACGGCATCCGATCCCAGCATGGACCGGATCCGGCGCACGATGGTCAGCCCTGGGCCAGCCATGACTCCAGCTGCGTGGCGGTCTCTTCCACGAACGCCCGCGCCTCCTTCACGTAGGGCTCCGCCGCCTCGGTGGTCCACGGGCTGGTGAGCACGTCGCGCAGGTCCAGCGCCGCCAGCGCGCCGAACCGCCCGGGGAACGCCTCGCGTACCCGTCGCTGCATCTCCGCGGGCGCCGTCACCCGCTGCCACGGCGGCTCGGCCAGCCAGACGCGAACCGTCGCCGCCGCCACGACGCCGGGATACGCGGCCTGCAGCGCGCGGCCGCCGTCACCATCCTTGAGCTGCCGCTCCGCGGTGTCCAGCCGTCGGCGCGCGTCCGTGACCTGCTCCTCCAGGGTGGTCTTCCAGCGGGTAGGGACCGCGATCATGACGCCTTCCTCATGGGGTGCCACTGTCCCCCGCCGTGGCCCGTCGTCCCCCTCCGCCACTCACGACAGGCGTGCACCGGCACCACCTTGCCGGGATTGGCCAGCTGGGCCGGATCGAAGACCCGGCGCACCGCGCGCATCGCCTCCAGGGTGTCGCCGTCGAACACCAGGGGCATGTAGTGCAGCTTGTCGCTCCCCACCCCGTGCTCTCCCGTGATGGTCCCTCCGGCCGCGACGCAGGCTTCCATGATGGCGGCGCTGGCCTGTTCCACCCGCTTCACCTCCGCGGCATCGCGCCCGTCGAAGCTCAGGTTGGGGTGCAGATTCCCGTCGCCCGCGTGAAACACGTTGCTCACGGTGACGCCGTACTGCGCGGCGATCTGTCCCACCCGGTCCAGGACATCCGGCAACGCCGTCCGCGGCACCACCGCGTCCTGTACCAGCAGGTCCGGGCTCAGCCGCCCCAGCGCGCCGAACGCCTTCTTGCGCCCCTGCCACAGCCGGGCCCGCTCCCGCTCGTCCGCGGCGGCCCGGATGGTCCGCGCCCCATGGGTGCGCAGCAGCCGTTCGGCTTCCGCCCCTTCCGCCTCTACCGCCCCTTCCGCCACGCCGTCGAGCTCGACGATCAGCACGGCTGCTGCATCCGTGGGATATCCCGCCGCGTAGATGGACGCCTCCACCACCCGCACGCAGTTCTGGTCCATCATCTCCAGCGCGGCGGGCACCATCCCCGACGCGATCAGGCCGGAAACCGCTTCGCTGGCCTGGCGGATGGAGTGGAAATCCGCCAGCAGGGTGCGGACCGCCCGCGGCAGCGGGACCAGCCGCACGGTGATCCGGGTGGCCAGGCCAAAGGTCCCTTCGCTCCCCACGAACACGCCCACCAGATCCGGTCCCCAGGTATCCCCGCTGGTGGAGCCCAGCACCACCGGGCGGCCATCGGGCAGCACCACCTCCAGCTCCAGCACGTGACTCGAGGTGACGCCGTACTTGAGGCAGTGCGGGCCGCCCGCGTTCTCCGCCACGTTGCCGCCGATGGTGCAGGCGCTCTGCGAGGAGGGATCCGGGGCGTAGTAGAGGCCGTAGGGCTTGGCCGCCTCGGAGAGGCGCACGTTCACCACGCCGGGCTCCACCGTGGCGCGCCGGTTGGGCCCGTCCACCGCGAGGATGCGATGGAGCCGGGTGAGCGCCACGATCACTTCGTGGTTCTGGCCCACCGCGCCGCCGGAGAGGCCGGTCCCCGCGCCCCGGGGCACGAAGGGCACGCCGTGATGCGCCAGCACCCGTACCACGCCGATGACCTCTTCCCGCGATCCCGGGAGGACCACCGCCAGGGGCCGCTGATTGCGGGTGGGGAGGCCGTCGCTGGCGAACGTCTCCAGCTCCGCGGGTGCGCGACGCACCCAGCGGGGGCCCACCACGGCCGTGATGGCGTCGATGGCTTGCTGGGTGACGGCACCGGAGAGCATGGACGGAATATACGGGGGTGAAGAACGAGAGAGGCAAACCGGGGCCGCGCCGACCCCGGAGCGCGCGTCAGTGAGCGCGCGCCATGCGATGGCTCTACGTCTGCGGCGCGCGCGAACGGCTAGCGCGCGAAGGGGCTCGCCGCGGCCCCGCTACGCAATGCCCCAGAACCCCTTCAACGCCTTCCCATCCGGGCTCTCGCGCAGCTTCTCGAAGGCGCGCTCGCGGATCTGCCGGATGCGCTCGCGGGTGACGCCCATGAGCGCCCCGATCTTTTCCAGGGTCATGCCTTCGGAGCCTTCCTCCAGCCCGTAGTACAGGTAGAGGATCTTCCGCTCGCGGGGGCTCAGGTACTTGCGGAACACCCGGTCAATGAATTCGCGCATCAACCGGCCGTCGGTCTTCTCTTCGATCTCGCCGCCCTCCTGGCCGGCGAACCGCTCGCCCATGGTGGCGGCGTCCTTGTCGGTCCGGTCGATGGGCGCGTCCAGCGACACCTCGGCCGCGGTCATGCGGCGGGCGCCCCGCACGTTCTCCACCGAATCGTCCAGCGCCCGCGCGATCTCGTTATCGGTCGGCTCGCGGCCCAGCTCCTGCGAGAGGTAAGTCTCGGTGCGGGCCATGCGGATGAGCTGACTGTTCTGGTTGAGGGGGATGCGGACGCTGCGGGTTTGCTCGGCCAGGGCCTTGAGAACCGCCTGGCGGACCCACCACACTGCGTACGAGATGAATTTCACGCCCTGGTCGGGGTCGAATTTCTTGACCGCCTTGAGCAGTCCCTCGTTGCCGATCGCCACCAGCTCCGAAAGATCCAGCCCGTGCCCCTGGTACTTCTTCACGTACGAGATCACGAAACGCAGATTGGCCGTCACCAGGCGCTCCGCCGCACGCTGATCGCCGCGGCGCGCTTTGCGGGCCAATCGTCGCTCTTCGTGGGGATCTTTGATGAGGGGGAGCTTCTGGATGTCCTGCAGGTACTGGTCAAAGGCGCCGGAGGCGCTCAGTCGGAAGAAGGCCTTTGCCTTGGTGGTACGGAGCTGCGTCATTCCACGCTCCTCAGTTGGCATGGCACTGTTCGTCGGGAAGGCGCGACTGGAACCGCCAAATTGACCGGCGACAAGCGGCGCCGAATATAGGAAGCCATGGAAAAGCGGTCAAGCAAAACGAGTTATCAACATCACAAATCGTTTATCGTGAATTCCTTGCGGGATTTGTCCACGGCCACGAAAATGTGTGGATGAACCTTGGAAAAGCGGTCAACCGTAACTCGCGTATCTATCGCAACTTAGGATACGTTGAAATGTTGATGAATGTGTGGAAGTTGTTCAGCCAAATGTGGTTAACGGCTAGGTCGCGATCGCGTTTCGGATTGCGCTCTCCGGAGCCGTGCGAGTCCACTCGCCGCCCGGCTCACGGTGCATCTCCCCGATCGCTTTCAGGAATGCAAACCTGACAGTGGCCTCCCTCGCCTTCTTGTCCTGCCGCATGACCTCCAGCATCCGGTCCCGGGCGGCCGCGGTGGGGAACGCCGTGGGGAGCCGATAGGCCGCCAGTATCTGCCGCAGCGCATCGAGGGCGGCCGCCTGTGTGATCCCCAGTGCCGTTCCCAACCGTGCTTCGCCGGCCATCCCGATGGCTACCGCCTGGCCGTGCAGCAATTCGTACCCGCTCACCGCCTCCAGGGCGTGCGCCAGGGTATGACCGAAGTTGAGAACGGCCCGGCGCCCGCGCTCCCGCTCGTCCTCCCCCACCACGCCCGCCTTGATGACGACGCTCCGCTCCACCACCTGGCGCAGCGCGTTGCGGTCGCCCCGGAGCACCCGGGGTGCCAGCGAGCGAAGCAGCTCGAAGTACGCCGCGTCGGCGATGGCGCCATGCTTGATGGCTTCGGCCATCCCGGCCGACAGATGCTCAGGTGGGAGCGTCGCCAGAGTGGCCAGGTCCGCGATCACCAGGCGGGGTTGATGAAACGCCCCCACCAGGTTCTTGCCCGCCGGCGTATCCACCCCGGTCTTGCCCCCGATCGAGCTGTCGATCATCGCCAGCAGAGAGGTGGGGACTTGCACGTAAGGAACGCCACGCAGGTAGGTCGCCGCCACGAAACCGGCCAGGTCCCCCACCACCCCGCCTCCCAGGGCCACCACGGCGCCGTCGCGTCCCAGTCCCGCGGCCAGCAGGCGGTCGGTGAGGCTGGACCAGGTCTCCCGGGTCTTGTTCCGTTCGCCCGCGGGGAAAGTGGCCACCGTGACCGGGGCCACGCCGCCGATCACGGCCGCCGCGCGGTCGGCGTAGAGCGGCCCCACCGTCGAGTCGGTGATCAGCCCGTAATGGGCCGCGGGGCAATGGCGGGAGAGCAGCTCGCCCAGGTGGGCCAGGAGCCCATCGCCCAGCAGGATGTCGTACCCGGCGTCGCCCAGGGGGACGCGGACCGTCGCCGTGGCTATAGCGCGACCTCGCCGGTGATGACCGTGACCGCCTGTCCCCCCACCTGCACGGCGGTGATCTCCCCGCCGTGGCCCACGGTGATCTCCACCTGAATCATGCTGGGCCGTCCGATCTCCAGTCCCTGCTCGATCGCCAGGCGGGCCACCCCGTCGTGCGGGCGGACCAGCCCGTGCCACACCAGGTAGGCGCCCAGGGCGCCGGCGGCGCTCCCCGTGGCGGGATCCTCCGGCACGCCCAATCCGGGCGCGAACATGCGGCAATGCACGGTGGCGTCCGGACGCTCGGTCTCCAGGGTGTAGCACATGGCGCACTGCGTCCCCATCTCCTCCAGCAGCTTCGCCAGCGCCATGCCGGTGCCGCCGCTGGGCAGGGCCTTGAGCTGGGGGAGCGACGCGATGGGCACCATGAGCTGAGGCAGCGCGGTGGAGACCACCTGGGGTGCTGGTTTCCGCGGCAGGAGTCCGGGACCGCCGCCCAACGCCTTGGCCAGTGAGGCCGTCGCTTTGATCGGGTCCTCAAACTGGGGCTCGGCCTGGGTCATCACCACCCGCGTCACCTTGCCGTCCTGGGTGTGGATGTCCACCGGCAGGACGCCCGCTCCCGTCTCCTGGGTCACGCGCGTGAGGCCGGAAGGCTGAAGCGGGATCGCGCCGGTTTCCGCCAGCCGCCACCAGGTGCCGATGGTGGGATGCCCGGCCAGCGGAATTTCGGCGGCGGGGGTGAAGAAGCGCACCCGCCGCGTGGCCAGGGGCGAGGGGGTGACGAACGTGGTCTCCGACAGGTTCATCTCCCGCGCCAGCTTCTGCATGGTGGCGGGGTCCAGTCCCTGCGCGTTGGGGAACACCGCCAGCGGATTGCCGGTCAACGGCTCGCGGGTGAACACGTCCAGCTGCACGAAGGAATGACGCGGCATGCCCTACCAGGTCCTCTCGACGGTCCCGGCTTTGGCGTTGGCCAGGCGTCCCAGGGTGAACAGGAGATCGGAGAGGCGGTTCAGGTAGGCGAGCGTCTCGGGTGGCACCGATTGGTCCTCGGCCAGCGCCACCACGGCGCGCTCGGCGCGGCGGCACACGGTGCGCGCCACGTGGAACAGGGCCCCTTTCATGGTGCCGCCGGGCAGCACGAACGCGGTCAGCGGCTTCAGCTCGGCATCCGCCCGGTCAATGGCCGCTTCCAGCGCGGCGATGCGCTCCGGCGTGACCTGGGCCTTCTCCAGCGCCTTGCTCACCTTGGCCGGGTTGGGGCTGGCCAGCCGCCCGCCGATGGCGAACAGGTCGCGCTGCACGTCCCACAGCAGGTCGCGCTCCAGCTCCACCGGCTCGCAGGCCGTCACGGCGCCCAGGGCGGCGTTCAGCTCGTCCACCTCGCCGTAGGCGGCCACGCGGGGGTCGGCCTTGGAGACCCGGCCCCCGCCAAAGAGCCCGGTCTGGCCGGCATCGCCGGTGCGAGTGTAAATCTTGGTCACGCGGCAGAAGCTAGCAGCGCGCCAAAGATCGGGGAACAGGAGGAGGGACGGTGACCCAGCCTGGCACCGCGGAGCTGCCACTCCGCGTCGCGATCGTCGGATCGGGACCCGCGGGCTTCTTCGCGGCGCAACACCTGCTGGCGCGCACGGACGTGGCGGTCGCGGTGGACCTGTACGAGCGCCTGCCCACGCCCTTCGGCCTGGTGCGCTTCGGCGTGGCGCCGGACCATGAGGAGATCAAGCGGGTGGTCCGTACCTTCGAAAAGACCGCCGCCAAGCCGGCGTTCCGCTTCTTCGGCAACGTGGACTACGGGCGGCAGGTGACGCTGGAAGACCTGCGGCGTCACTATCACCAGATCTGCTTCACCACCGGGGCCCAGACCGACCGGCGCCTGGGGATTCCCGGTGAAGACCTCGCCGGCAGCCATCCCGCCACGGAGTTCGTGGCCTGGTACAACGGCCATCCGGACTTCCGCGACGGCCGGTTCGACCTGTCCGCCGAGCGCGTGGCGGTGATCGGAGTGGGCAACGTGGCGGTGGACGTGGCCCGCATTCTGTGTCGCACGCCGGAGGAGCTGGCGACCACCGACATCGCCGACTACGCCCTGGAGGCGTTGCGCGGCTCCCGGGTGCGCGAGGTGGTGATGCTGGGCCGGCGCGGGCCGGTGCAGGGGGCTTTCACCAATCCCGAGCTGAAGGAGCTGGGGGAATTGGCGGGCGCCGACGTGGGCGTGCGCCCCGATGAAATTGTCCTGGATCCGCTGAGCCAGGCGGAGGTGGAACGGTCGGAAGACCGTCGCACCCTGGACCGCAAGCTGGAGATCCTGCGGGAGTTCTCCGCCCAGCGTAAGAGCGGGAAGGCCCGACGCCTCGCGCTGCGGTTCCTGGTGTCGCCGGTGGAGCTGATCGGGGACGGGGCGGGCCGGGTGGCGAGGCTGCGGTTGGTGAGGAACCGGCTGGTGGCGGACGGCAAGGGCGGTGTCAAAGCAGAGCCGACGGGGGAGATGGAGGAATTGCCGGTGGGCCTGGTCTTTCGCTCGGTGGGTTACCGGGGAGTGGCGCTGCCCGGGTTGCCGTTTGACGAACGACAGGGCGTGATACCGAACCATCAAGGCCGCGTGCTGGACCCCGCTTCCGGCTCCCCGCTCCCCGGCCTGTATGTAGCAGGCTGGATCAAGCGCGGACCCACCGGGGTCATCGGCACCAACAAGCCGGATGCCCTGGAGACGGTGGAGGCCATGCTGGAAGACCGCGCGGCGGGACGGCTGCTTCAACCGTCCGCGCCGGACGCGGCGGCCGCCGAGGCCACGGTCCGCGCGCGTGAGCCGCGCTGTGTGACCTACGCGGACTGGCGCGAGCTGGACCGGTTGGAGCAGGAGGCGGGCAAGCCGGCGGGCCGGCCCCGCGTGAAGCTCACGTCCGTGCAAGACATGCTGGCTGCCCTCGGTTGAGGCGGCGGGGAGCGCCTGTCATTGCTTGACGGCGGTCCAGGAAACGCTCTCGACCGGGCTGGGCCCGCACCCGTAGCGCAGACTGGCGGTGCCGGTCGCGGTTCCCGCGCTCACCGAGCCCTGGATGGTCAGGACGCACTGCGCGGTGGGAGTACCCACCCGGAGCGTCAGGGTGGTGCCGCTGGCGACGAAGCTGGAGCTGTCGTTCGCGGCCGTATAGGTGGCCACCACCGCGCCGCCGCCCATGTGATAGACCAGGTCCGCGTAGCTCGCCGTGTGGGTGCCGCCGTTGCTCGCGACGGTCAGCGTGAAGGGCGAGGGAGCGAAGTACGACGAGTCGGCGAACCGGGGCAACGTCACGCTCCAGGTGCCCGTGAGGGGGTCGCCTGAGCTGGGGGCGGTGCTGCTCGAGCAACCGGCGAACAGAACTGACGCCATGACCAACAGCGGCAACTTCATGGGAGGGCCTCCGGCGATGGGGTGGTTGGGTGTAGTCGGGTGGCCAGTCTAAGGCGAGAGACCCGGCGGCACACGGCGCCGTAACGCGCCGCGGCCGTGGTGCGCCTTCATGAAGCTCACTTTCCCGGGGGACAACCTGGAGGCGTCTCGGGAGGGTGGCGGCCGGGTCCGGTCAACGCCAGCACCAGCGAGTCCATCTGCGCCACCGCGTCGCCGTAGCGCGCGATGTGGTTGTTGGCCACGATGTCGAAGACGTATGCCTTGCCGTCCCCGAGATCCAGGTAACCGGCCAGCGCGTTTACCTCGCCCAGCGATCCGGTCTTGGCCATCAGGCGGCCATCCGCGGCGGTACAGCGCAGCCGGTCGCGCAGCGTGCCGCTTCCCGGCCGCGGCAGCGCCGCCAGGAAGGCGGCGTTATTGGCCTCCCCGCGCATGTACCGCAGCAGCTGCACCACGGCCCGCGGGCTCAGGAGGTCACCTCGAGCCAGGCCGGAGCCGTCGTGCAGGATGAACGCCGTCGAATCCACGCCCACGGAATCAATGAGGAACCGGCGCACCACGGTGGTCCCCGCCTCCCAGGATCCGCCCTCGCCCCGCTCCCGGCCCAGCACCTTGAGCAGCATCTCGGCATACCAGTTGTGGCTGGAGTTGAGAATGGGGTAGATCAGCTCGCGCAGGGGACGGGATGCCAGGTCGGCCAGGGTGGGCGACTGCCGGGCCGCGCGGTAGAGCAGGCTGTCCGTGGTGCTCAGCGTGGGGCCGGTGACGCTCACTCCCCGGTTGGAGAGCGCGGTGCGCAGGGCCTGCGCGAAGTAGAGGTTGGGATCCGGCAGCGCGAAGTACTCGGTGCGGCCCGGGCTGTCGAGCGGCACCTCTCCCTGGCCCCAGATGAACATGGTCCCGGGTTGGCGGAAGAAGTCAATGGTCCGGCGCGAGCCCCGGGCGGTGGTGCGGGTCCGGTTCTCGAAGGAGAAGTTGCCCAGGTAGGGCTCGAAGGCGACGTCCGCCGGGGCGCCGCGGCGCGGTCCGGGCTTCCACTTCAGGTTCACCGAGTTGTCGTTGAATCCCAGGGCGGAGACCGGCGCGGCGTACCACCAGTTGAGATCGTAGCCTTCCCACTCGGGATGCACTAAGAGCGGCTCGAAGTAGCTGCCGTCCCCCACGATCGCGCCGTCCACCTCCCGCACGCCGTGCTGCACCAGGCTGTCGGCCAGCGCGTCCATGGAGGTCCAGAGCGAGTCGCAGGCGCCGGCCGCCAGGGTATCGGCCGTGTAGCAGTGCGCCGCGAACCCGGGATCGCCCCGGCCGTACACCACCAGGTCGCCCTGGAGCGCCCCGTCCACCAGGGGGCCCGCGCCGTAGACGCTGGTGGTGATGCGGTAGTCGGGCGGGAACATGGCGCTGGCGGCCGCGGTGACGGCGAGCTTGGCGGTGGATGCCGGCACGAAGAGCCGGTCCGGGTCCTTCTCAAAGACGGTCCGGCCCTGTTGGTCCAGCACCAGCAGCCCCCAGCTGGCGCGGTTGAACGGCGCCCGGTTGAGGAGCCGGGCCAGCCGGCGGGCCGGCGTGCCCTGCGCCGACAGGACAGACGCCGCCGCCGCCCCGATACAAACGAAGGCCAGCAGGGTACGAAGGGGCGTGAGACCCCTCGAGAACCGGACCAGGTGTGTTACGTTTAGCACGCGCTGTAAGCGATTCAAGCTATGGGGGTTAACTGAGCGGGTCAAACGCGCCTTTCCGCATGGCGGTCGGCCTGTTGCTGGCGGTTGCTCTGGGCTCCCGCGGGGCGGCCGCGCAGTCCGTGCAGGAGCCGGCCGAAACGCGGCTGCTGGTCCGCGGTCTCGATTTCGTCGGCAACCACGCGATCGACAAGTACATCCTGGGCATCTCCATCGCAACCACCGAGTCCGGTTGGCTGCTGCGCTTCCCCCTGACCGGCTGGCTGGGGGTGGGGGAGCGGCGCTACTTCGACGAGACCGAATTCCGCCGCGACGTGTTGCGCCTGACGCTGCTGTACCGGGTGAGCGGCTATCTCCAGGCGCGGGTGGACACGGTCGTGCGCCGCAGCCGGGACGCGGTCTGGATCAGGTTCCTGATCAACGAGGGCCCGGCCGTCCGGGTGCGTTCCATTGACATCACCGGCGCCGAGGGGATCATCCCCCGCCGGGACCTGCTGCACGACATTCCCCTCGGGGTGGGGGATCCCTTCAGCCGGATCCGCTTCGAATGGGCGGCGGATACCATCCGGGCCGAGGTGCGGGACCGCGGCTATCCCTTTGCCGACGTGTTCCGCTCCTACGACGTGAACGAGGACAGTCTCAGCGCGCGGGTGCGCTTCGAGGTGGATCCGGGGGTGCGGGGGCGGGTGGACACGGTGATCGTGGAGGGTACCCGGCAGATTGAGCCCTACGTGGTGCGGCGCATGATCCCCTTGCGTCCGGGCGACTGGTTCAGCCAGTCCGCCCTCTACCGGAGCCAGCGCGATCTCTACCGCCTGGGGGTGTTCGGCTACGTGAACGTGGCGCTGGCGGATTCGGTGCCGGAGGGGCCGCAGGATTCGACGGTGGCGGTGCGGGTGCAGGTGGCGGAAGGCAAGCTGCGTCACCTGCGGGTGGGGGCGGGCTACGGCACGGTGGACTGTTTCCGCGCCCTGACCAGCTGGACCGCCAGCAACGTGCTGGGCGGCGGGCGGGTGCTGGACCTCACGGCCCGGGTCTCCAAGCTGGGGGCCGGGGATCCGCTCTCCGCGGGGTTCGAGCACTGGCCCTGCGCCGCCCTGAAGGAGGACGTAGGCACGGAGCGGTTCAAGCTGAACTACAACGTCACCGCCAGCTTCCAGGAGCCGCACCTGTTCTCCCGGCTCACCAGCGGGTCGCTGTCCCTCTCCGCCGAGCGCCACAGCGAGATTCAGGCGTATCGGCGCGACGCCATCAGTGCGGGAGTGCTGGTCACCCTGCAGAACCGCTGGGACATCCCCGTCACGGCCGGCTACTCGGTGTCGCTGAGCCAGACCTTCGCGGAGCCGGCCATCTTCTGCTCCTATCTGAACGTGTGCCGGGTGGAGGATGCGGAGCTGTTCACGCTGCGGCGGCTGCAGTCCATGGTGAGCCTGGGGTTCGTGCGGGATCGCGCCAACTCGGTGCTGGATCCCACCCGCGGCAGCACCGTCTCGGCTGAAGCCCGCTACGCCTCGCGCCTCCTGGGATCCGACACCCTCATTCAGTTCGCCAAGGGCGTGGCCGAGCTGGCGGCGTACTACCCGCTGGGCCGGCATACCACGCTGGCGTGGCGAGTGCGTGGTGGGGGGATCATCTCCCCCAAGCTGGGCTTCAGCGGGCAGAACGTGCGCTACATCCCGCCGTCGGAGCGGTTCTACGCCGGTGGGGCGAACAGCGTCCGGGGGTTCGGCCAGAACCAGATGGGTCCCGTGGTGCGGGTGCGGACGGTGGACACCACCAGCCAGCCGGTGGATACCCTAACGGTCACGGTGGCCACCGGGGGGAACTCCCTGATCATCGCCAACGCCGAGCTGCGCTTTCCGCTGCCCGGGTTCGGCGGGCAGCTCTCCGGCGCGGCCTTCGTGGACCTGGGGCAGTTGTTTGAGCGTCATCAGGAGCTGGTGAACCTCTCCCAAACCCGGGTGACGCCGGGCATGGGCGTTCGCATCGCCACGCCGCTGGGTCCCATGCGCCTCGACGTCGCGTACAACGGCTATCTCCCGGAGCCGGGGCCGTTGTATGAGAAGCAGGGATCGGAGCTGGTGCTGCTGGATCCCTCCTACCGGCCGGAGCGGACC
>Ga0153915_10002363_pt1 | contig 17259 bp, 11 predicted proteins | sample Opewatmetagenome_2_FD_107003 | JGI IMG/M metagenome (GOLD analysis project Ga0153915, IMG submission 107003) | Freshwater wetland microbial communities from Ohio, USA - Open water 3 Core 3 Depth 3 metaG | ecosystem: Environmental > Aquatic > Freshwater > Wetlands | place: USA: Ohio, Lake Erie...
TCTCTCAGGATAAGCAGCAAAACTATTCTCAACGTAATAGTTGAATATCTTTGCTACATCATCTTTATCCTTTTCCGTATACTCTTTCAACAGGTAATTATTCATACGAGTAATCTTTAGGGTTGATCTTATTTGCTACTCTTTTTTGAAATTTTAATCAATTCATCCTGAAACTTTTCCGGTTCTTCCACGCATATATAATGCGCCGATTTTTTGAACCAGATAACTTCCTTTTTTGGTGCTTTCACTTTATTTCAATTATATCTCGATACTTACCATCAGGAACGTAATTCCCAATGAAAGTAAACCAGCTATTATGTTTTTCAACTACCATTGTAATTACCAGCAATAATATTGAAATCAAGATGGTTTCAATTAACATTAGGTACTCGGGATAAAATGATTTCATATCAATTTTATAAATACCGGTGACCAGATGTCCAATAAATGGTCCTATGGCTGCCATTATTGCAAATAGCATTTTCGACAGAGAGGGTAACAATGAAGCAACTGTTTTCCAGAATACTGATTTTGCATTAAAACAAAATAAGAATCCTGAGAATAATAATACACTATCGAAAATAAAAGCAATGGGATTAAATATGATTTGTTTACTTGTGGTATCAATATCATTCCAGAATATCAGATAAACTGTAGCTATTAAATACGTTTCCGTTGTATTCGTAAAGCAAAGGCTTTCCGGTTGGAATTTCCAGCGCTGTAACTTCTTCTCTTGTAAGATGTTCTATATACATCACGATGGAACGGAGGCTGTTGCCGTGAGCTGAAACCAAAATGTTACACCCCGCCTGAAGCTGTGTCAGAATAAATTCTTTAAAAAAAGGTATGGTTCGTTCGGACGTGTCTTTGAGGCTCTCGCCTTCCGGGGGAGCAATCTCGTAGCTCCTGCGCCAAAGATGGACTTGTTCCTGTCCATAAGTTTCTGCCGTTTCAGTTTTGTTTTTTCCTTGCAATTCACCGTAAAATCGTTCGTTCAGGTGCCAGTCACAATAAACGGGAATGATACTTTTACTCATGCTTTCACTGTAAATGCCTGTCCATTCGGCCATTTTTCCGGTTTCATGTATGATAACCGGTGTTTTGGTACTTTTGTTGGAAGCTAAAGCAATCATAGCGGTTTCTATGGCACGAATCTGGACGGAGGTATAAACGGCATCAAATTCAATGGCCTCTATTTGTTCTCCGGCTTTAATGGCTTCCTGAATTCCTTCCTGGGAAAGCGGGACATCCACCCAACCGGTGAATACATTCTTTTTGTTCCAGACAGATTGACCGTGACGGATTAACACTAGTTTCGACATTTTTCTGCTTTTTTTTTATTTGTACACTGGTTACAGATGCCTTTGATAACAACATGGGATTCATCTTTTCTATAGCCATCCGGTAAAAGATACTGTTGGACCGTTACTCCTTTTAAGCATTCGACTTTGCCGCACCGCGTACAGTAAAAATGAACATGGTCATTGTTATGTTCATGATACTGGGGTGTGCAATGGTTGAGTGCATAACGTACAGTCGTGTTGTCTGCTACAATCCGATGCAGGACACCTGCTGCCATAAGGGTTTGGACGGTACGGTAAAAAGTAACACGGTCATACGATTCCTGCATCTTTTCGTGAATCTCGTTTTCTGACAGCGGAAGGTCTGATGTCTGTAAATTTTGAACGATGGCAAGCCGGGTTGGTGTCTTACGAAGGTTATGAAGAGTCAGGATTTCAGCGGACGTCATTTCTTTTCTGATTATTTTGTTAGCAAAAATAACTAAAAACAGTATACTTGCTACATCATCTTCTGAAATATTGTTATATTTGCAACATTGTTGCATTAAAACACGGAAATGAAGAAAACATTGATTCTGTTACTGGCATTATACTTTCCGTATTTTGGCCAGATTCAAGCTAAAAATGATACCTCAGTCACTCATTCTGACAAATCTGCATCCATAAAGACAGCCTGCCGCCTTGAAGGGTACCTGTCCGATCCGGATGGTTTGCCACTTGAAGGAGCACTTGTTTTTATTCCCGAACTCAATAAAAGTTGTGCTGCTGATTCCGCTGGATATTATTGTTTAACGAACCTACCGACCCGTAATCTGGATGTACAGTTCTCATTTTTGGGATATGCCCATCAACTAAAAAGGGTAGCTGTATCCGATGCTGTAACCATCATGAACATCAGGCTTGAGTCATCGCCCATTGAAGCTGAAGAAATTGTTGTGACAGGTGGTCAACATTCAACGCAACATGATAATGCCGTGAAAATTGATGTGCTGACGTTTGAAAATCATAATGCGCAGGCTACACCGAATTTCACAGAAATGTTTACCAGAATTCCTGGTGTCGATATGATATCTAAAGGCAGTGGCGTCTCCAAACCTGTCATTCGCGGACTTTCCATGAACGATATACTGATTTTGAATAATGGAGTACGTTTTGAAAATTACCAGTATTCCAGCCATCATCCGTTAGGAATTGATGAATTTGGAACTGAAAGAGTTGAGGTAATCAAAGGTCCGGCATCTCTTCTGTATGGTTCTGATGCCATTGGCGGAGTCCTGAATTTTATCAAAGAAAAGCCTGCTCCGCAACACCAGCTTCAGGGAGATTACCAGATGCAGCTTTTTTCAAACTCGCTGGGAGAAAGCAGCAGCCTCGGCTTAAAAGGTGCGGGAGACCGTTTTTTCGGAAGCATGCGTTTGAGTCAAAAATCGCACGCGGACTATCTTCAGGGCGGAGGAGACTATTTGCCAAATTCACGGTTCAACGAGGCCTCAGTGAAAAGCGATATAGGGTACAATGCTTCTTTTGGTAGTTTCCGGCTATATTATGACTATAGCAAACAAAATCTTGGTTTAGTTGAAGAGGAAGCCATTGAAGAAATCAGCAAAAGGGGACGCAGTAATGACCTGTTTTATCAACGTCTGAACACGCATCTTTTATCATCCCAAAACAGACTGTATCTGGGAACGACCAAGCTGGATCTGAATGCAGCCTTACAAAATACCGAACTGATCCATTTTGGAGAGGCAGAGGAATACGAACTACAGATGCAGCTTAAGACGTTGACGTATGAAGCCAAAATGCAACTGCCTTCTGAAAGCACGTCTACATACATTATTGGATTCCAGGGAATTCACCAGGAAAACATGAATCTTAACAACCGGGAGACAATCCTATTGCCCGATGCCCTAACCAATAATTATTCTGGTTTTGGCTTTCTTCAGCAAACTGTTGGACGATTCCATTTTCAGACAGGTCTTCGTTATGATTACAAGACCTTGAATTCTCAGGCGGTGGGTGATCCTGCCAATTCTGAAACATATCGTGCAGCTCTGAAAAAAATGTATGGCAGTTTCAGCGGTTCAATTGGCTTTACCTACAATCCAACGGATGAACTATTCTTTCGTAGCAATGTGGCCACAGCTTATCGAACACCCAATTTAGCAGAGTTAACTTCAAACGGACCTCATGAAGCCATTTACGAAGTTGGAGATGATCAGCTTCAACCAGAGAAATCGCTGGAATTCGATGTAAGCGCACATTGGCATAAAAAGCTTTTCACGTTGGATTTGGCCGGTTTTTACAACAGGGTGAACAACTTCATCTTTCAGTCACCGACCGGAGAAACCACACAAACCGGAATAAGCATTTACCAATATAAGCAAAGCGATTCCAGATTATATGGAGGGGAAGCCGGGCTGCATGTGCATCCATCCCATTTTCAATGGCTTCACATTGAATGCTCCTATTCCTGGGTCATAGGACAACAAAACTCCGGAGATTATCTGCCTTTTATCCCAGCCAACAAACTAAACGTCGAACTAAGGGGAGAAATGGATCGTCTGCTCTTTTTACGGGATGCCTTTGCCGGATTACATGCACATTATGCTTTTGATCAGGACAAGCCAGCACCGGAAGAAACCCCCACTTCAGGTTATAATCTGTACGACATACGTTTTGGCGGAACATTGCATACCGGAAAACAACCTGTTATTTTAAGTCTGTCAGTTAATAATTTGCTGGATACCAAGTATGTCGATCATCTCTCTACGTTAAAGGAAGTTGGAGGTTTTAATCCCGGGCGTAATTTTATACTGGCGTTGAAAATTCCGTTTTAGATAATGACCTCTTTTTTTATATACTAATCGTTGCTTTGGGTTGCATGATACCATCATAAACTATATTAGCATAATTTATTGATTTTGCTGGCTTGACTGGCAGCACCAAAACCATTGTCAATATTCACCACGCTCAAGGTTGTGCAACTGTTTAACATGGAAAGCAGTGCCGATATGCCATTGAAGCTGGCTCCATATCCCACGCTGGAAGGTACAGCAATCACCGGTTTATCGACCAGACCGGCAACAACACTGGGCAGAGCTCCTTCCATGCCTGCCACTACAATGATGACTCGTGCCTTTCGTATTTCTTCAAGTCTGTCGAACAGACGATGAATTCCGGCAATACCTACATCAACAATCTTTTCGGCACGATTACCAAGAAAAAGAGCTGTTTCATAGGCTTCTTCAACCACGGGTAAATCCGATGTTCCGGCAGAAATAATGACAATATGTGATTCAGTGAGTTCAGGTTCATGCAGTATTATCTTGATAGTGCGGGCTATCGGGTTATATATGGTATTGGGAAAATGCTGCCGGATATGTCCGGCCATTGATTCTGAAACCCTGGTTCCCAAAACATTACAGCCACTCTCCATCATGCATTGTATGATTGCGATAACCTGTTCCGGATGCTTGTTTTCACAAAAAATGATCTCTGGTTGTCCGATGCGTTCTTCGCGAAGCAAATCGACTTTTGCAAAACCCAGATCGTTATAGCCTTTCTTCATTTGTTTCATACTATACTAATTTTTTGTTCAAGGTAGTATGGAACGCCGCATGCCCTAATTATACCACGCTTGGGCACTTTTACAAGCATGCTCGTTTCATCATTTCTTTATTTTTCGGTTTAAACTACCTAACGAATAACCTTCCAATTCCATACAAACATAAAGAAACCCATAGGATTTCAATTCTTTTGACATACGGTCCATCAGGTCAGTACTGAATAATTTTTCTCTCTCGGAAGGTGCTACCTCGATTCGGGCAATAGCATCGTGGCTCCTTACTCTTACTTCACGAAATCCAAGCGATTGCAGAAACACTTCTGCTTTTTCAATCCTTTCAAGCTTTTCGAGAGTAATTTCTTCACCATAAGGTATTCGCGAAGCCAGACAGGCATAGGCGGGTTTATCAACTGTGGGCAGATCAAACAATCGCGATAACTCACGTATTTCATTCTTTGTTAATCCAACGACCTGCAAAGGGCTTTTCACCTGGAGTTCATCTGCTGCTTTGGCACCTGGCCGGTAGTCGTTCACATCGTCAGCATTGGAACCATCCAAAACATATTCAATACCCTGTCTTTTTGCTTCTTCTATAACCCATCCGAACTCCTTCTTTTTACAAAAAAAACAGCGGTTAAAGGGATTCTTCTCCACTTCGGGGTCAATTTCTTTCTCCTGTAAAAGAATATGCCTGATACCAATCATTGAAGATACTTGTTGAGCATCAGCAAGTTCCTTTCCAGATAGCAATGGAGAAACGATGGTAACCGCTATTGAGCGATTGCCTAAAACGTCAAAACAAACTTTAGCCAACAGCGAACTATCCACTCCGCCCGAAAGGGCAACAGCCACACTACCAAGCCGGCTGATGTATTGTTTCAATGCTTCGTATTTTGCTTCGGTTTTTATATTCAGAACTTGCATGTCAGGCATTAAGCTTGTCTTTTGTCGTCCATAATCCTGCTGATGGAGTGCTTATAAAATAAACTTCTTCTCCATCGGGCATTTTGTTAAATCCATCTTTCATCTTTTCCGGATTGTAACGTTCCATTGCCTGATTAAAATCAAGATAGTTGAAATTCACACGTTCAATCTCCTCTTTTGAAAGATGACCGGGTGCATACGTAATATTGAACCGTCCTTCGGACGAGCCATGAATAAGGTGAGCTGTAGCGTGGGTCAAATCTTGAAGTTCATAGTTTTCCTTCCATGCTTTCATTATTTTAGGTGTACCTGAATAGCCATATTTGCGGATGATTTTGTCAACCTCATCCTGTTCTCCAAACCGTTTCAGCCCGGGAGCAATAATAATCAGCTCACCACCATCGGCCATGGCCTTGCGAGTACGATAAACAGCTTTGTTGGCCACCCATGTGCTGAAGAACTCATTACCCTGCATCACTGCAATCACTTTCTTGAGCGGTGGTACAATGGTGATGTTTTCGGCTTTCGACTGTTCGGCTGCCAACAAGTAGGTATCAACGTCATCACCACAATAGAAGCCGCTATGAACCAATTTCCCCCTTTCATTGTATTTCATCACCACCTGAATGTATACATCAGGAAGTGCGCCAAGGTATTCCGATTCTGCTTTGTTGAAGCAGTGACGGAGTGGCGTAATCAGATTTCCCAGGTTGTTTTCGATACCATAGCATGCTGCAGCCATATGCGAGGCACAAATCATCTCTTTTCCGCCCAACCCGATAAAATAGTTTTTGTTGTGATTGGCAAAGCCCAGCACTTCGTGAGGCACCACATGTCCTATATTAAGAATAATGTCCCATTTTTCTTCCATCAGCCGGCGGTTAACATTGACCGGAATTTCCCAATCAGCTTTTCCTCCTGTGATCTTTTCAACATAGGACGCAGGAATAGCACCCAGGTGCTTACCCTCTTTTATCCAATCATGTACCACTATTTTTTCTTCCGGAATATCACCAAACATCCATTGGTTTTGTTCAGGGGTATGAGGTAGGTGCTGCCCCAGCGTAGGCATGACATAGACATCGGCAGCGGGAGCAAAAAAATGGTAAAGAATATTGGTTATTATTCCCGCACCGGAGTGCCCTCGGGTGATGTCGGGAGGAAGCAGCAATACTTTCTTTGGAGAAGGATTGATATGTTCCAAACATTTTTTTGCGCTGAGAAGCACCAACTCTTCCAGCCTTTGTGCTGTAATCTCTTCGGATCTTTCAAAAAACCAGGCCATAATTCAGTCGTTTGTTCAGTTGTAAGTATATAATAAAAAGGATAACGTGTTACCTTCTACATCAAACATAACACGAAGATCAAAAGTAATAAATTGCTGATTTCTGCAAAGCATTTTTTAAATGATTGCAGAAAATATAATAACCTATTTATAGCCTTCAGGTTAAAATCGCATAAAAGAATACAGGAAACGGTTAATTACAGCCTGTTATTTCAAAGGCAAATACCAGTTTTCTTTGTTCAGTAACGTGTTATACAACAGCTGGTCATTGTTGGACAAACCCTTTCGGGCGGCAATTTTACCGGCTAAAAAGGTATCGTCATTTCTGTGCAGCGACATACGTATCAAATCGAAAAAGCGGAATCCTTCGAATGATGTCTCCAAAGCCATCTCGTCACAAATCAGGTCTTCGACGTAGTTTATGGAATCTGAAAAACTTGACAGGACAGGAATCACATAGTTATTATTGGCTGCTGCATTGCCGCAACCTCGTGAATGTATACCCAGTGTATTGTTGGCATTGAATGCATATTGACTGAACGACAGAAGCGTTAAAGCTCTGTCTCGTTCACTGGAGGAAATGTAATTATTAACGGTCGTTGGGTATAAACCATACTTCAGAACAGCAAAGGCTGATTCCGGAAAACCGGCTCGATTCAGTGCTTCGGCAAAACGCAGATAAATCTGACCACGACGATACAGAATGACATGATCAGTAGCAAACTTACTTATGGTTTGACTTTTTGAAGAATAGTTGCCAGTAGGAGATTGATTTTCAATCGTGTTTGTTGTTGTATAAACAGAGGCCAGGCGAAGGTCTCCTATCCATAAGGGATGCTCTTCATTTTTTTCCGGAGCATACAACGTATCACGCGAAACACCATTCGTGTATACGATACAGTTGGTCTGTGATCTTGACAGTTCAATCAGTCTGGATGATGGAGTGGCCTTGTTATAATAACTGTTGTTGGCAGTAGAATTGAATATATCTCTCAAATTGCTGTAAATCCCTTCGGCGGCACTCGATTCCATCGGGATGTAACTGATTATTTCATCGTTTCCGACGGTTGAGAACAAATAACTATAATTATTGGACCATGTTACGAAAGTGGTTGATTCGCTGCTCCAGGACGCCTGATTTAAACCCGTTGTCACTTCATTATCATCAAGTGTCAGAAAACCATGATAATACTGGGCTGCTTCCATGTAACGTTCTGCCCAAAGACACAAATCCCCCAGAAGCACCCTGACAGGAATAAAGAATTTCTTTGAATCCAAACCATTGATGGAACCATAACCAGGAAGTGCGGTATTGATATAAGGTATCAGATCATCGATAAAGTAATTGCAAATGTCTTCGATACCATATATCGGATAGTCTTTATTGGCTGTTTCTTCGGTCAGGATAGGCTCCGTGACAAACGGTACACTATCATAAATCGTGGCTAATTGCAAATATGTCCACGCCCGGTAGGCCTTGACCGCCGCATATTCCTTCATGAAGACATATTCATTTCGCTTTGTCAATGACGTATCGGCTGTTGCAAGAAAATAATTGCAGTTATTTATAACAGCATAGTAATCACGTACAGTATTGTAACTATTATCTGTTCCCGTGGTAAATCCGGCCAGTTCCTGAAGTTCAGCCGAAGCTTCAGACGTCAGTTCCACCAAATCTCCCCGTATTTCTCCCAATAGCACTGTCCGGTCGGCAATGACCTGCATTTTGCTGATAATGCCCATTACAGAATAGACTGTGTCCGTCGCCTGATCCAAGGTATTGTCTTCGGAAAACAGGACAAGACTGGAAGAGGTGTCCATCATATCTTCACAGGAAGTGTATATTCCCAATGAAATCAGTGAAAAACCAGCTAATATGATTGATTTGAGTTTCATTTTAGTTTAAAAATTAAAGGTTAATCTTTACACCTAGTGTGAAGTTGCGTCCCTGGGCAAGCAGACCTCTGTCTATGCCTTGACACAGGACATTGTTACCCAATGAAAATTCCGGATCACTGCCCAGATACCTGGTGAACGTAAGCAGATTATTTGCCGAGCCCCAAACAGAAAAGCCCTGGATATAGGTATTGTTCAGTGGTACGGTATAACTCAATGTTACGGTCTTCAGACGTAAATAAGAACCATCTTCAATCCAGCGATCTGAAAAGCGGCTGTTGCCCATTTCATCGCCGTAACAGATCTTCGGAATGTTGGTGATTTGGTTCTCACAAACCCATCTGTTTGTCATGGCAGTAGTCTGGTTATAAAAACGACTTCCACTTTCCAGAATAGAGCGTTCATAATTAAACACATCGTTACCAAGGGAATAATTGAAAACAACATTCAAGGTTACGCGTTTGAAGCTGATATTGGTAAACAGATTACCATAAAAATCCGGATTCGGATCGCCGATCACCTGGCGGTCTTCTTCGTTGATTTCGTTATCTTGCTTGGTATCAACAAATTTCATATCGCCAGCGGCAAAATAGTTCTTTTCTCCGGTTTCGGTCACCACGTAATAACCATCCGCGTTGGCCTGGTCTGTTGTTGAATAAACACCTTCCGTCTTGTATCCGTAAAAGACACCGACAGGAGAACCTACCTGAGACAAGATGGTTGCTCCGTAAATGTCTGTCGTAAAAGAGGTATTATTGTTGGACAACGCGGTGATTTTATTGTTGTAATGAGCTACACTGGCACCCATATCCCATTTCCAATTTTTCAGATTCAGCAACCGAGCATTAAATGACATGTCGAAACCGACATTTTCCAGGGAGCCATCGTTACTCCAGTTTGCAGGCAAACCACTGACATAGGCAAGCTCCTTCAATGTCAGCAAATTACTTGTCCAGCCTTTAAACATGTTAGCCTGTACATTCAGGCGGTTGTAAAACAGGTTCATTTCCAACCCTCCGGTCAGACGTCTGGTTGTTTCCCATTGCAAGGTGGTATTACCGATATTGGCAATGCTCAGCCCGTCAATTGAACTCAGCATGCTATTGGCTGAAAAATAACTACGCGATGCTGTGTAATCCAAATCATCGTTACCAGATCTATCATAGCCAACATTCAGCTTCAGATAGTTGATTCCACGTGAACTGCTGAACCACGGTTCGGAAGATACGACCCAGGCTCCCTGAACTGACGGGAAAAGGCCCCAGGCAACACCACCCAGTTTAAGTCCTTCGATGGCATCTTTTCCGAAAGTGGAAGCTGTTTCCATACTCAGGGCGCCGGTCAGATAATACTTTTCCTGATAATTGTAATCGGCACTTGTATAATAGGTCAGGGAACAGGACTTGTCATCTGCACCAGACGTCGTCTTGTTATACAGGCTGAGAGATATGTTCGGCATCTTATCATTGCCTGTATTATAACCTTTCTGCAAATTCAGACTATAGGTATTGTTTATGTAGCGGATACCTCCGAGTAATTTAAACGAATTGGCTCCATACCGGTTGTCCCAGTCAAATCGTGTATCGCTGAAAAATCCGTTCTGGCGGGAAGCCAATGACTGAGCCAGATTGGAAATAGTAACCGCATTCTCGACAGTATAAGTCGGGACACCTGTCATTGGCAGATAATAGTTTTCATACGAATTTATCGATGTGTAGCTAAAATGTTCACTAACTGCCAGATGACTATTAATCTGATACCTAGGCGTGATGGCAAGATTGATCAGGCTATTTGAAAACGAGTTTTTGTTTTTTGCTTCTCCATATTTCAAAATACAACTTGGATTGGCTAGTGATACATTCGTACCAAGCACCTCCTCCAGATAATCATCTGCATCCGCGTAAAAAGAAGAAAGATTGCCTTGGGTATCGTAGGCATACGGATTCAGGAACGGCGATTTGATCAGGCTTAAAAAACCCGGCGACGTAATAGGGGACGATTCAAAGTCGTCCGTAACACCATCGTCCCTGAGATTACGCTGAACATCACTGAAGGAAGCATCAAAACGGGCTGTCAGGTTCTCGAATAAATTGATGTCTGAATTCAGCCGAAGGTTGAAGCGTGAAAAATCATTCTTTTTCAACGTGCTGTTGCCGTCCGTGTAACCTACCGACAGATTGTAGTCAGCCACATCATCCCCACCCTGGACGTTGATGCCATAACTCTGGGTAAACGCATTCTGGTATGTTTCATCTGTCCAGTCTGTATTATTATGATACTGATTGTAGTAATAATAATCAGGATCCATCTTCAGAAATTTAAAATCCGTCAAAGAGGTTCCCGTTGAGCCCAGCAAGTCGGAGGTATATGAACGATACTGGGAAGCATTCATCATAGATGGCAGCGTCGGAATCAATTCAAAGCCACCGGATATGGTCACATCAATTTTAGTGGCCATACTTCTGTTTCGCTTCGTATCAATCAGTATGACTCCGTTGGCACCTTTTGCGCCATAAATGGCAATACCATTTTTCAGGACGGTCACTTTTTCGATATCATTGACGCTGATGTTGGCCAGCAAATTATTATAATAGCCATCGTGAACCATGGAGCGATTGTATTGCATGTCCATCAGAACGCCGTCAATGACGATAAGTGGCTGAGCATTGGCACTCAATGAATTCAATCCATTCATAAACATGACAGCGCCCACACCTGGCAGCCCTGAACGCATGATGGTCCTGACATCACTGCCTAATTTTACCTGAATTTGCGGTTCTATGCTAATGTTTCCACTCAGATCGAATCCACCGGCTACCGTGGTTTTGGTTGCAGACGTTATATCACGGTAGTTTTCAGCAAAAATCACAGAACCAAGTGACGCATCCACTCCTGTCATACGATTGTTGATGGCACATTGAATCATATTATAGCCGTCCACACTCATGGCAAGAGAGGTTACAAAATAGGGTATATTGATTGTGTAGGCTCCATCCTCGCCTGTCATCGCGGCATAATTTCCATTGCCGTATGCCTGGATATGCACCCCAGCCAAAGGAATGCCCGTTGCGGCATCAGTCACTTTACCTGAGATTGACTTCATGGAATAGTTCTTTGCAGGAATGGAGGGATTTAAAACAGCAGTGCTGAGTGACTCCTGTCCAAAAACAGTTACAATGCTCATGAACATGACCCACAGAAGTCCCGTTTTGAGCACCTTTTGCTTCTTTCTATATGGTTGATAATTTTTCATCGTCTTCGGATTTAGTCTTCATGTGGTATCAGATAGATACAATCGATAAACATCTCACGGTTATAAGCAGTCGTTTCCCTTGATAAAACATAGCTTTGTATTTTCAATGATACAGTGACTTCATCCTGATTATAGTTACAAGTCGGGAATTCGAAAGCTTCCGCAACACATACAGTATCAACAATATAAGGATTGTTGGAAAAGGTTGTGCCACCACAATTATACGTTTTCGAGGAACCATTGTCATTGGCATAGTATAAAGTCGCTCTGAACTTGTAAGGACGAAAACAATTGACAGAATCCGAATGGGTCGCAGGGGTTGTGTATACCGTCTGGGGAGCACAGACAACACAAACATCATATTTGCCTGACAGGGTGTTTTTTACTTCGAATGTCACAGCAGGATTGGATGAAGATGTTAAAGGAACAACATCCAGATACCCTTGTTTTGAGATACTGTCACCGGTGGCTGAACGCAAATTGAGTGTGCTAAGCGTATAACTAAGAATTGTTGCTTCATTCTCCGCTTCTACCTTAACGGGATGGAAGAACACTTCCTGAAGTGTGAACGGCCATTTGTCTACCTTGTATATATATCCATTGCTGCATTGAATGCTGCTTTTCACTTCTGACAATATACCACCTGAGGTATATGGCTTGTAAAACACATGATGTCCGGGATCATCCGAGTCATATTTGGTTGAGATTAAAGAGTCTGATACTGAAGCCTGCAGATGAGTATTAAATATCAAATCAGTGATTAAAGCATGTTTTGTCCAATAGTCCTGCAAGGAATCAGCCTCATCGACAAAAGAAAAATTATAATAAGGGGCTATCTTTTTATAAGCCTCTTCCCAGGCATTGTTAGTTGGAGCAATCATCCAGTAGGCACTATCTTCATGATTCAAATAGCCCAGTTCTGTCAGTAACGCATTCGTTTCGATAAGAACAGAGTCCACGTAAACAGTCTTCCCATCGACAATACCGGAAGCTACACTTGAAACTTCATCCAGCGAATCTTTCTGATAGGCCTTCAGGAAAGAACTCAGCAATGTTGTTTCCGTGTCACTGCACACTCCTTCATATATATTACAGAAATAAGGGATGTTTCCGTTGACGATATGAAGGATTCCATTGCTGGAAACGATATTTGGATTTGTAATACGTACATTCCCAAAAGTCAACCCCTTTAACAGTTGTACTTTCCGGTTCATCAGTATTACTTCCTTGTCGGTTGAAGATGCAACAGAATAATGATAACGAGCAATATGGTTTCTGATAAACGTTTTTTCCACAGCCAATTCGCCAGATGCAGTCGTACATAGGTTTAACAAAGAATCTTTATTGAAGGAACCATTAACCGGTGCCCAGACAGTGAACGACTGGTCAGAGTCAAGGATATCAGCATAAGACACTGATGATACGTTGTTATTAGTGTACAGATGGGTATTTTCGAGTATTTCCCTGAATTCACTCAGGTTTACCTGTGAATTGATCTGATCCCATAGTGTCAGGTCTGATGTGATACTGGAATCTGCATTATAATGACTGTCCCAGGTATCACTGCAGGAATTTAAGGCGAGCAACAGAAAGGCCACTGCCAACCCTGAATGAATTATTTTAAATGAATGTTTGTTCATATAGCTGTTTCTGTTATTCATTAATGAGTATCCTCACCCGCTTCGCTGGCATAAATACTCTTTGGACATAGTTCAATATAGTCAAAGGCAAATTCTGCTTTCGCATTATCCAGTACCTGCTTGATGTGTAAATAATGATCTTCGTCATCTGACAAATATTTTGTTGCCAGAATACGACGGAAAGTTTGTGACTGATTGCGAAAAATATAGTAGGTACCTCCTGCATACCTGCGGATAGTGTCAGGTCCTTTCATATAGCCACGATTATGCATAGCTTTATCAACCGCTTTGTCTTTCTCTGGATTTCCCGTATCAGCAACCCAGCCGATAGATTCGTCTGTCGCACTTACCCGCAAATCCAACGGAATGCCACAAGGTAATTTATCAAAGAAGACCTGGATGATACCACGGGTACTCATGGCACAATATCCCAGACGTATTTCATAGGTACCTTCAGGTACCGGCGGTAATTTGAAGGAAAAATCATATTGTCCCAAAAGAACAACTTCATCACCTTCATAACTGTCAAAATCCACGTGTCGGTTACGTACAGATACCAGTGTCTCATCGGTGAATGTCCAGTCTTTTACAGAACCAGGTTTAAAACCAGTGCACGTGGCTGTTCCTTCACGACCGCGGGCACCACTTGACATGAAATCAGACGACAGTGTTGTCGCGTCAAAACGGAAACGACAATTAAAGACAACATCACGGGTATTAACGTCATATTCCAGAATATCATCAATATAATGGTAAACACCATTTACTGCACTCTGGTCCGCGCTTGTTTCAGAAGGGGCATATATTTTTACACCACGAACTGTATAATTTGTACCGACCCCCTTGCGGTTGATGAACAAGCCTTCGGATGGAGAGCTACACTGTATAATGGTATGAGGACACATTGTCTCATAGGAATCTGTTGCATCAATTAACGAAGACGCATTCATGCGCAACTTGATTTCACCCGTAATGGTCAGCTCGTTGTAGTTGCCCAAACGATCCAGCAAATGATATGCTACAAAACGGTTCAATGGATTTTTACGGTTTGTAAAGTCATCGTCATACAGACCTGCATCCTCAGGATACGTTGCATCATAGACTTCCTTGGCATGAGCAATCAACTCTTCTAACGTGGTAATATCACGTGCTTCATAGACCGAGTTGGGTTCAATAAAGGCCGTATACTTAAACTTTCGGTCTTTGGGGTAATAGGCTGTTTCCCATTCCTGACCCGTATGGTAATAAATACCTTCTTCGACAGAGTCTTCGCCGCAGGAATACGTCAGATCCAAATAGTCGCGGAGCAAATTATCAAGGCCCGTCTTTAACAAAGCACTATAGAACAACGAGATGGTTGTATCTTTTTCCAGCATGTCCGGCAACAGGTCGTTACTGGTTGACAAGACCTTGTTAATTGTATGAACAACCCCATTCTCGACAGAATCGTCACGCAGAATTATCTTAGACGTTTTATTGATGTAATACTCAATATTGCTATACGCATCGGTATCACAGGAAATGCTCAGATAACGGTCATTCATGTTTGTCGTGGGAATCACACCATCGTTCAAATCTGTCGTAAAATAGGCCACCTTGATCAAATGACTATACGCCAGCGTATCACAGTCTTCGTCCGTCAGCTCTGAAACAGATTTTAATCCATTCTCACTCAAATAAACTGCCATGGCCGAATTGGTCGGTGCAAAACAGGTATATTTTCCATAGGTACTAAGCAAATCATATATTTCGGCACGTTGCAACACCAAAATAAAGTCGCTGTACGTTGAACTTCGATTCTGCAGATAGTCCGTAAGCATTTCACCTGTGAAGGTGTAATAATTTTTTTCTGCAGACTCGTCTGAACAGCTGCTCACCGAAAACTGCACAACCAATAATGCGGCAAAGAGCCATATCGTAGTATGTCGGAAATTGAAGCTCCTCGCGGCAAGCCGCGAGGAATCTCCGATTCCAAAAAGGAATCCTGTATTTTGCTCGCTAACCCCGCCGCAAGCAGCGGGGAATGCGCTCGCGGAATTCAAACGTCCACTCATTTTTAACGTCTGGTACTTACATGCTCGTTTCATACTATAATATCTATTTTAAATTAAGGTAGTATGCACGCCGCATGCCCAAATTATACGGTTCTTGGACGTTTTGTATAAGCATGCTCGTTTCATAGTATTATTCAGTAATTGATGTTGATGATCCAGTATTGTAGGCAGGATTTTGAGTCAATTTCGGATTGGCCTTCAATTCCGTTTCGCTATACGGAAAATAGAGTGCATACGGAGAATTCAGTTTCTTACGGATAGCACTCTGATTCTCAGAATACTTATTGATCGCATAATTGATCAGGCGTGTATTACTTCCCTCCCTACGGGCAAGACGGACCAAATCAAACCAGCGCTTCCCTTCAAAAAGCAATTCCCGCTGTCTTTCATTTAAAACCAGGTCTTCCATGGTTGTACGAGAATAAGCATAATCAGAATATACCAGTGTATCTGTGCTGGTAGCAGTCCGGTTATTTGCCCTGTTATACACGGCAGAAACCAGTGAAAACGCCGAACGGTAACAAGCTTTCTGATCAGCTGTAATGGCATTCGCATCCACTTCACCCGCCTTTTCTACTTCAGCTTCGGCTTTCATCAGCATGACGTCTGTCAAGCGGTATATAATCCAGTTGGCATAATTGGTACTGCGACGGCTGGCATTCACGGCCGGAACAGAGGTGGATGTTGTCGAATTATTGAACGATGCCGCTAACCGAGTGTACTTATCAATGGCATACACACCTCCAACATCCTCCATAAATTCCAAATAACGGCAGTCCGTTTTTTTGAACAGGTCGTTATCTCCTGTAGGAATATCCTTGAAGAGGAATTCAGCAGCACTCAGATAGCCGATGGTAACAGAAGATGAGCCATAATAGTTCTGGATGAATGAATTTGTAGCAGATTGATTTTCTTCAAAATCCAACTCAAAAATACTTTCAAACGAATGGCCTGTTCCAAAAATCTCACCGTAGGCATTACCGGAATTGACACCGCTGATTTGTTCGCCAATCAACGGATATATACCATAAAGCTTTAAGTTATTTTCGGTGGTGTTTTTTTCTTCCTCGTACGTCTTGATCTTCTGGTCAATCACCAGGTCGCAATACTTGATGCAATTGTCATAATCCTGTTTCCACAGATACATGTCGGCCAGTAAGGAATAGATGCTATAACGGGTAATCCGGGCTGTATTGCAGGTTTCGTCGGCATATTTTCTGACAGCGTCATCTTTTACGATTTCGAGATCACTGATAAGGGTTGTCAGAATCGTGTCAAATGAAGAAGCAGCAATCTGATAATCCTGATCGTCATCGATGGAAGGTTCCGTAACAAACGGCA
>Ga0153915_10002364_pt1 | contig 17259 bp, 19 predicted proteins | sample Opewatmetagenome_2_FD_107003 | JGI IMG/M metagenome (GOLD analysis project Ga0153915, IMG submission 107003) | Freshwater wetland microbial communities from Ohio, USA - Open water 3 Core 3 Depth 3 metaG | ecosystem: Environmental > Aquatic > Freshwater > Wetlands | place: USA: Ohio, Lake Erie...
CAAGGTGAAGGAAATCATTGTTCTGGTCGATGGGAGCAAATTTCACCAATCGGGGATAGCCAGCTATGCCTCCATCGATCAAATCTCTACAATAGTCACCGACAACACCGCCCCTGACGAGGAACTGAAAAGAATTGAACAACGGGGCATAAGAGTCCTTATCGGAAACTAGCATTGCGGGTAGACTATGTCGCGTGAAGCCGACACGTGTTCCTGTAGGAAATCGATTGTGCCGCCTTCGGATGCGTACTTGATTGACCTCATCGTCGATCAGGTGAAGCTCGCCCTTGGCGCTCGGTCTGGTTCTCCACCTCGGGAAATGGAACTGCGGAACGGCGTTCCCCTGATCCCTCTCGGCGTCTCGAACAGGCATATACACCTCACGCGGGAGACCTTTCACAAGCTATTTGGTGAGAAAGCCGAGTTTGAATCCATGCGCCCCCTGTACCAACCTGGGGAGTTCGCGTCGAAACACACGCTCGCCATAGCCGGGCCGAAGCTCCGTACAATTCCAGGTGTGCGCATACTCGGTCCTCTCAGAAAGTACGATCAGGTAGAAGTGTCGTTGACCGACGCGATCTTTCTCGGGATCGATCCACCAGTCGCAAATTCTGGCACGCTGGACAAGGCCTCTCCGCTCACGCTGATCGGTCCAAACAGCTCGGTCTATCTCGAACTCTGTGCTATCGTTGCAAGCAGGCACATCCACATGCCCGGAGGTGATGCCCGAAAGTTGGGCGTCCGTGATGGAGACCTCTGCAGAGTACGTGTGGGCGGGGATAAGCCGACGATATTCGAGAATGTGCTTATCAGGACAAATGACAGCTGGCGACTCCAAATTCATCTAGATACTGATGATGCCAATGCTGCAAATATTCGAGAAGACACATCCGTTGAATTCCTAGGGAAGATGTAGAAGCCATGAAACTCGGGATTGTCATAGGAAATGCCGTGTCGACGAGGAAAGTGAAGAACATCGAGGGATTGAAGATGCTCGTGGTGAGCTATTTGAGCGATGAACTCCTTGATACGAAAAAAACTGCAGTCTGCATCGACACGGTGAACGCCGGGAGTGGCGATGTTGTGCTCCTTTGTTCTTCGTCTTCTGCCCGAATGACGTCGATGACGACTAACGCGGCAACGGACAATACCATCGTCGGCATCGTTGATGCAATATCTTCAAACAACAGATATACCTATAAGAAGCATAGAAACGGCGGTGAGTGACTGTGCACATTTCTGTTGAGCAGCTTGTCGAATCGATTGTGCGAGAAGTCCTTGCCGAATTGACGAAACGCGGCGTGGAGATAGGCTCCCCGGGGTCGCATGCGCGGAGCGCATCGGCACAGCATGCACAAACAGGAACGAGTCTGGAAATAGACATGAGCACGTTCCGGACGCCGGTGTTGACCGAGAACCAGCTCAACCGGATAGATGCGACGGTATCGACAATTGTCGTTCCGTGCAGAACAGTAGTAACTCCCGGGGCGTGGGATGTCATCAAATCGAAGAAACTGACAGTTGTTCGCAAAGCTCAATCAAACCGATAAGGAGGAGACAATGTCGCAAGGAGTAGCACTAGGATTCATCGAAACACGGGGGAACACCGGTGCAGTGCAGGCCCTCGACGTCATGCTCAAGACCGCAAATGTCGAGTTTCTGAAGCGTGTGGAGATCGGCGGAGCATATGTTACCGTTATCGTGCGTGGGGAGGTCGGTGCCGTTCGTTCAGCGGTTGAAGCGGGCGCGGAAGCGGCTGCCAAGGTCGGTGAACTGGTGAGCACCAATATCATACCCTCGGCGCATCGGGAAGTGTTTGAACTCATCGGCATCAATAAATAGGAGATATGACCATGATGGATGCATTAGGAGTCATCGAAACGTTGGGTTTTACGGCGGCAATGCAAGCCGCGGATGCCGCGGTGAAATCTGCGAATGTGAAACTGGGCAAGTGGGTGAAGATCGGCGGCGGAAGAGTAAGTGTTGTTATGCGCGGTGATGTCGCAGCCGTGAAAGCGGCCGTGGAAGCAGGAGTGCAGGCCGCATCAAGAGTCGGCAAAGTAGAATCGGAAGTAATAATTCCCCGTCCTTCAGAGAGACTCCTGACTAAATTCCCGCTGGAACCGATGACGACGGAAAAGAAATAGAGTGCGTAACTGACGAGGACTCCCGTGGACATGAACGACACTGAAATACGAGAACTGGTCGAGACTATTGTCCGCCGCGTGGTGCATGAGGCAGGCTCGCCAGGCCCGGCGAAAAGTTCACCCTCTAAAGGTGACTGGGGGGTGTTTGACGATATGAACGATGCGGTTGAAGCCGCGTATGAGGCTTTCCTTGAGTTCAAGGAACGGAGTATACAGTGCAGGAAAAAGATCACGGACGCCGTGCGACAGATGGCGCTCGACCATAAGGAAGAGTTCGCGAAAATGGCTGTCGAAGAGACAGGGATGGGCAGGATCGATCACAAGATTGCCAAGATAATCAATTCTGCGACGTACAGTCCCGGCGTGGAATTCCTCCGGCCGCAGGCGTGGTCCGGCAAGAACGGTCTTGCGCTAGACGAATATGCGCCATTCGGAGTGATTGGGAATATCAGCCCAAGCACCCATCCGGTTGCCACAATGGTCAACAACATCATCATTCAACTTGCCGGCGGTAACACTATCGCGTTCAATCCTCACCCGTCGGCCAAACAGGTCAATGCAAAAGTCATTCAACGTGCAAACCAGTACATGGTGAAAGCTGGTGCCCCAAATAACTGTGTTACGTGTGTCGCCGAGCCGACTCTGGAAACAGCGAAGGTGCTCTTTGGGCACAAGAGGGTGGACCTTCTCTCTATCACAGGGGGGCCGCAGGTCGTGGATCTTGCAATGACCTATCCCAAAAAAGTCATTGCCGCGGGCCCGGGCAATCCTCCTGTTCTCATCGATGAGACCGCCGATCTGGCCCTCGCGGCTACGGAGATCACCAGAAGCGCCAGCTATGACAACAATGTCATGTGTATAGCCGAGAAAGAGATCTTTGTCGTGGAGAGAGTCTTCGAACAGTTCATGCGGGAGATGGAAAAGGCGGGGAACGTACGGTTGACGACAAAACAGATGGACGAACTGGGCAAGAAGACTCTGCAGCTATCGGGAAAGCACTGGCTCATCGGGCGGGACTATGTCGGGAGAAGTGCGAAGGTCCTCGGTGAGGCGATCGGAATGCAGGTTTCCGCAGACGTCCACCTTCTCTTCGGTGAAACTGATCGGAATCATCCCTGGGTGGTCGCAGAACAAATGACTTGTTGCATCCCCGTGGTCCGCGTGAAAGACTTTGAAGAAGGAATATCTGCATCGGTCAAGGCGGAGCACGGATTCAAGCACACGGCCAGTGTCTTCACGAAAGACATTGAAAGAGCCACCAGATTCACGAGAGTCTTGGATTGCGACGTGCACTGCATAAACGGAGGGACCTTGCGTGGCGATGGCGGGGAGCTCGGTGAGGGATATTTCTCGCATACTGTTGCAACGCCTACCGGCGAAGGGATCTGTACTCCGTTAGACTTTGTTCGCAAACGCCGGATAATGACTCACGGCGCACTGCGGTTTGTCTGAATTGACATCTACGTACACTAAGGAGAACATCCAATGGCAGTGAAGAATGCAGTTGGTATTCTGGAGACGCGTGGATTTACACCGCTGGTTCTTGGCGCTGATGCGGCCCTGAAGGCAGCCAACGTTGACCTCGTTGAATGGCGCCAGATCGGCAGCGGGTATGTCTCGTTCGTCATACAGGGCGATGTTGCAGCCGTGCGTTCTGCGATGGACGCAGGTGCCGATGCCGCGTCGAAAATTGGTGAGGTGGTCTCACAGCTGGTGATACCGAGACCCGTTGAAGAGCTGGACACAACCTTTAACCGCTAGCCGGGGCCATATGATATTTGCCAGGGTTATAGGAACGGTTGTTTCCTCGCAGAAAGACCCGAATCTCAACGGCAAGAAGTTGCTGTTGTGCAGGGAGGTAGATCACGAGGGGAACCCGTTAAAAACGTATCACGTTGCCGTCGATGCCGTGCAGGCCGGTGAAGGAAGCTTCGTCCTGCTATCGTACGGTTCGTCGGCACGTATGACCGATGAAACAAAGAACGCCCCGATCGATGCCGTGATCATGGCAATAATCGATAATGTCCAGATCACCCATCAGGGTAGAAGCGAACTATGAAACTCGGCCGAGTCGTGGGAGTGGTGTGGGCGTCGGGAAAGGTGAAAGAGATGGAAGGATGCAGAATGTACATCATCCAACCGGTCTCTTCGGACGGCGCCATCACCGAAATGCCGTTGGTTGTAGCCGATCCGAAAGGGCTTGCAGCTCCCGGGGATACGGTGGTGTTTGTGACGAGTACCGATGCAACCCAGGCGTTTGACAACGGATATGCACCTGTAAACGCGAGCGTCGTCGAATTGGTGGACAGGATTTCCTCATGTATCTAGCGAAGGTTACGAAGAGGGTCGTCGCGGTCGAGAAGCATGAGGCGTACGTCGGCAGAGCCGTCTACGTGGTCCAGCCTATCATGCCGGACGGCACGACTGATGGCCACGAGTGGCTTGCGATGGATTATGTCAATGCCGGCATCGGAGATACTGTCGTCTGCGGAGGCGCTCCTGGCGTTGCAAAGATCGTCTTTGGCATCGAGCGGGCTCCGATACGGACTCTCATAATGGCGATCGTAGACAATATCGAGTATCACGATCTGGAATCCCCCTCACAATGAATCTAGAAGACATCGAGAGACTCGGTATAATCGGGGCTGGTGGGGCAGGCTTTCCGACACATGTCAAGCTCAACTCCAGGCCAGATACCATCGTTGTAAATGCCGCGGAATGCGAACCACTCGTCCATAAAGATATGGAATTGATTCTCCACCACAGTGACGCCATCCTAAAGGGCCTCAGAACCGTGATGGAGATTACCGGGGCGCATCAGGGTATCATAGGAATCAAGGAGAAGCACGATCGTGAGATCGATCTGCTCAAATCACAACTGTCCGACAATGTAAGATTGATTCCTGTTGAGGATGTCTATCCGGCCGGGGATGAAATCACCCTTATCTACATGACACTGAAACGGATCGTTGGCCCCGGTGCGCTCCCGATCTCTGTCGGTTGTATCGTCCAGAACGTCGAAACCCTCTATAATATTGGCATCAACAAGCCGGTCATCGAGAAGTTCATCACCGTTGCCGGCGCGGTCGAGAACCCGGCGACGATCAGGGTGCCGGTAGGAACTACATTCGCCGAGGTCCTTTCCCACTTTGCCACAACGACGCCGAGTTTCGTCGTTCGTTCCGGCGGATTGATGATGGGCGTTCTGGAAGACGATCTAAACCAGGTCGTTTCCAAACGAACGGGCGCGCTGATTGTCCTTCCAACGGATCACTACTGCGTGACAGTGTACAGACGATTCGCAACGGAGCACGCCACGGACATCATTGCCAAGGCGGGATGCGACCAATGCAATTTCTGCACGGAGTTGTGTCCCCGCTACCTGCTTGGTCAGCCCGTGAGACCCGAAACGGCAATGCGCAACCGCATGTTCACGCGTGAAGACCAGCCGATGGTGTTCGCCGGTAATCTCAGCTGTTGTGAGTGCAATCTGTGCACGATGTATTCGTGTCCGGAAGGGCTTGATCCCAAAGGTGCAACCGTTATCGAAAAGCGTCTGTCACGGGAGCAGCACCTGCAGTGGACCGGCAGGGAAATCACTGCGCATCCGATGTACGATTATCGGAAAGTCCCTACGTCAAAACTGAAACAAAGACTGGATATTCTCAAGTTCAGGGATGAAGCTCCGCTGACCGACATGAGTTTCGCTCCGGCGACGGTACGGGTCCCGCTCGATCAGCATCAGGGTGCACCGGCGGTGCCGGTGGTCAGGGAGGGTCAGCGCGTTCAACGGCATGACATGATCGGCAAACCAGGAGGAAAAATCTCCAGTTCGGTCAATGCATCCATTGACGGTGTCGTCAGGAAGATTTCGAACGAAGAAATTCAATTGCAGGGGATGTGATGGCTTCCAGAAATGCTGTCGGAGTAATCGAGCTCGCAAGCATCTACAAGGGATATGAAGTACAGGACGCGATCCTGAAAGCGGCCAATGTTGAAAAACTGATTGCCCGCACGATCTGTTCTGGCAAGTACTTCATGGTGGTCCGCGGTGAGGTTGCAGATGTTGAGGCGGCGATAAGTGTCGCGAGCGAAGTTGGCGGCTTCTCCGTTATCAATGCGACCACGATTCCCAATATCGATCCGCGAATATTCCCTGCGATTGCAGGCTGTACAATCCTGGAACGCGGGGTGACTGAAAAAGTGGGCGCCCTCCTTATTATCGAAACCTTTTCGGTGGTGTCGGCGATCAAAGCCGCGGACTTTGCGGTGAAGGAAGCGCCGCTTGACCTTCTTCGCATTCATGTTGCCATGGCGGTGGGAGGGAAAGGATTTGTGGTGATAACCGGTGATATTGGAGCCTTGGAAGCTGCCGCAAGACCCGCAGTCGAATTCTGCAAACAGGAGGGTCTGCTGGCAGGGTACGCGATAATCAAGAATCCACACGAAGATGTTTTAAAAGAACTGCTATAACAGTCAGGAGCAACACGAATGACAAACGAGTGGGAACTGAAAAAGCAGATAGTTGAAATCGGGCGGCGTATCTGGATTCGCGGATATGTTGGTGCCAACGACGGCAATATCACGGTGAAACTAAACGACAATGAACTCCTGACCACGCCGACGGGAGTGAGCAAGGGTTTCATGACCGTTGAGATGATCATCAAATGCGACCGCACCGGGAAGGTCATTTCTTCCAATCCGGGTTACCGCCCGTCAAGCGAAGTCAAGATGCACCTGGACGTCTATAAGGAGCGGCCGGATATTCAGGCGGTCGTTCATGCACATCCTCAGTATGCGACGAGTTTTGCGGTTGCAGGCATCCCACTGAACAAGTGCGTACTGCCAGAGGCGATCATCGTCATGGGAGCCGTTCCGATCGCGCCGTACGGGCTTCCCTCGACGATGGAAATTCCTGACAGAATACGTCCGTTCATCAAGAACTCGGATGTGATACTGCTCGAAAATCACGGTGCCCTTACGCTCGGCACGGATCTTCTCAACGCCTACCATAAAATGGAGACCCTCGAACACACGGCAAGCATCGTGTGGAAAGCCATTCAGCTGGGGAACCTGAATGTTTTGCCGCCCGATGAAAGAGATCGATTGATGACTCTTCGCGAGAAGTTCCACCTGGTAGGACGGGTGGCTGCATGTGACGCCACGCCGATGGCAAGCAGTTCACATCCGGCCTCAGAAACGGAACAATTGCCAAAAGGCATCAATGAAGAGCGGATCCGCGAAATTACAGAGCAAGTGATTGCCAGGCTCACGAAGAACTAGACGAGTCATTATCTGCTCATGAAGGGTGCCGAACCCCGAACACAAAATTCGTGGCAGTCCCCGAAAAGAGAGTTCGGGGCAGTCCCCGAAAAGAGAGTTCGGGGCAGGCAAAAGCATTTCGCCAGGACGATCAGCTAACAAGGTTGGGCGCAAACCCTGCCAGCTCCTCACTCCCGAAAGATCCAGCCGATGAGAATTCTGATTGCCAATCCGGGAAGCACTTCCTACAAGTGCAAATTGTACAATGTCGATGATATGGCAGTGTTGTTTCAGGCAACCGTGGAACGGATCGGAGATAAAAACGGCATTTATTCTTTCACTTTTGAAGACGAGAAACAGAATTCGTCGACTCTCCCCATACCTGATTACCGCTTTGCGGTGAAGCTTACACTCAAAACGCTGACGGAGAAATATCCTATCGATGACGTTGCGGCAGTTGGTTTCAAGACCGTCCATGCAAAAGGCGTTACCGGATGTGTTGAGTTGACTGATGAAGTGTTGAAGGCGATGGAAGAATACCGGCTGCTCGCCCCTGTGCACACGGATGTGTATGTCAAAGCGATTGCCGTTTTCAGAGATCTTCTCCCTTCCACGCCACTGGTTGGTCTCTTTGAAACGCATTTCCATACGGGAATTCCTCCTGAGGCGTACATGTATGGAATCCCGTATGAATACTACGAAAGGCACGGCATACGGAAATACGGATTCCACGGTGCGTCGCATCGTTATATCGGCATGCGTGCGAAAGAACTCTATGGTGCGACAAAGGTCATCTCGTGCCATCTCGGGGGAAGTTCCTCTGTGTGCGCGATCAAGGACGGCTGGTCGATCGACACGTCGATGGGAATGAGTCCGCAGAGCGGATTGTTGAACGCGAAGCGTGTGGGTGACCTTGATCCATATGCGTTGTTGTACATCATGGAAAAGGAGAACCTCTCCGTAAAGGAGATTGGAACTGTGCTGATTTCAAGGGGAGGGATTTACGGCATATCCGGAACGAGCGGAGACTTTAGGGACATTGAGCAAGCAATGGCCATCGGAGACACACGGGCGAAACTCGCGTTCGATACATTCGCCTACTATGTGAAGAGATATATCGGTGAATACCTGGCGGCCCTTAATGATGCAGATTGCATAGTGTTTACGGGCGGGGCCGGTCAGAAGAGTGTTCTCCTTCGCAAGACTATCCTCGTGAATATGGAGAACCTGGGAATCGTTCTGGATGACCAGAAGAACCAGAGCAATCCCAGCGAAGGGCTGATCTCACGTGACGGCTCGAAAATACGTATCGCGATCATCCCGACGAATGAAGAATACGTGGTTGCACAGGAAGTAAGGAAATTTCTGGAGCACTGATAGCTGTTGTCTGCTGTTGTGTCATGGGAAGTTCCACATCCTTGGTACCTGGGAAATATTTGGAAACTGTCTTCTGGAATTGTTCCCGGCGACATCCGACCACAGGCAGGTTCCAGACCGAGTTTGGGATGACGCAAGTATAGGAACGACAGACTCCAACCCACTGTGGACGCCGAAAGAAAGGCCGTTTGTTCTTGCGGCGCGCGAGGTGGGACCCAGTGTCACGGGGGCATGGGTTCTTCAGCATCCTGGTAGTCCTTCTTCCCTCCCAGATTTCACAACTCTTGAATCCTACAACCGCACTCATTATACTTGTGCGACACAAAAGCACCCAATCTAGGACCGATGTTGAGCGAGATCTATGGCAGGAAAGAAACGGCCCGCTGATCCATCCATACCTGAATCAAACCTGAAGGCTCTGAATCCAGACGGTCCTCACGTCTATCATCGCTACCACATCGAAACGGACCCAGCGCCCGATGTCGCTCCCTACCCAAGCAGGTTCCAAGTCAGAGTTGGAAAAGTCGGCCTTGCCCGGCATCTCCTGAGGGAAATCGTTCATTACCGTTTCAACAGAAGGCTCGTCACCAGTCGTCCGTGCATGTACGGGGTTTTCTCAGGACCCATCGGAGGCTTTGCGCCGCGTCCGAAGATGTGCGTGGGTTGCCTCCGTTGCATGACCGAGAACCCTGACTTTGTGCGAGTATACCACAATCCACAGCGCCAACTCCTTGGCGATTCGTACTTCACACCGCAACTTGTCGATGCTGTCATGTATGAGGCGCAAACCGGAAAGATACCCGTCAAGGGTGCAGGATATCGAGGAAAATTCGGTGGTATTGGGTGGGATGGGATGTGGACGGACATGTCGGAGATTGTCCGTCCTACGCGTGACGGAATCCATGGTCGCGAATTCATATCGACTGTTGTGCATGTGGGGGAGAGACCCTCGTATCTTACTTTCAACGACCAGGGCATGCCCGCGGGTCCCATACCGCGAGGATTTTCCCTGCCGCTGCCGATACTGTTTGATCTCCCTCCTGTCTCCTTATTACAGGACTCTCTGGTGAGGATCTTGGTGGAGTCTGCCAGAGAACTGGAGACGTTGGTCATTCTGCCGCTTTCTCAAATGCAAAGACTTGGTGTTCAAGGGCAGCATATTGTCCCACTGGTCACTCCTGAGGATCATGGATCACTGGCAATCCCTGGTGAAGGACCGCTGATGGTCGAACTCGATTCCTGGAACGAAGCGCTTTTCAAGGGTGTCCTCCGGCAATTTCCTGCTGCCATTCCTTGCCTGCGGTTGAACTTTGGTTCCGGATTCGAGGAACAACTGCTTGGCTGCGTCGATGCTGGAATTCGAGTGTTTCACCTTGTTGCGAATTATCACGGGCGCAGCACCGACGGAGATTTTGTGCTCGATACCATCCGAAGAGCCCATCAGATCCTCGTGGATGCGAGGCGCCGCGATCATGTAACACTTATCGGTGGGGGTGGAATCATCGCTGCGGAGCACGTGCCGAAGGCGATCATTTGCGGGCTTGATCTTGTTTCGCTTGAGACACCGCTTCTCATTGCCTTGCAGCTGGCGATGGCACACGGGTGCGCCGATCGATCAACAAGTCAGTTCATTGTTCCTGACCTCGCTCTCGGTTGGGGCACTCAGCGCCTTAAGAATCTCTTGGCATCCTGGCGTGATCAATTGCTGGAAGTAATGGGGGCGATGGGTTTGCGAGAGGTTCGACGACTGAGAGGAGAATTGGGACGGGCAATGTTCCAGAAGGATCTTGAACGAGAAGCCTTTGAGGGAATTGCAGGATATGAAAAAGGCTAAGAAATCGGTTGACCAGCTGATCACTGAAAAACATACAGAAGCGTTGCACCGGGGGTTCCAGGCGTGGTCAGAACTCCGCTACGGCATGATGTCTGCCCTCGGAGACCATCGGTGGACGGCTGATCTCATTCTTTCCACCTGGATCCAGGCCGAGACAGGCAATGTGCCGGGAAACGGCTTGGAGTACCGAATCGGTGATTCCGGCGGTGGCTTTGATCTCCTCGATTTCAAATTCCTTCCTGACGATCGTTGGGTGTCTGAGGATATTCCGGTCCGTACCTCGATCCCCTTAAACCGCAGGCGGTTCGACCGCAAGATCGAAATTCCTATCCCGTTGTACGGGGGTGGGATGTCCTATGGTTCCATCAGCGAACACATTATGCTTGCGAGGGCCAGGGCAGCTGCTGCGTGGAGCACATACACTTCGACTGGAGAGGGCGGCTATCCGGACTCCCTTGCTCCGTACAAGGATCATGTCATCACTCAGGTGGCCACAGGCATGTTTGGTGTCCGTGAAGAAACAATCCAGCGCGCACCGATCGTCGAGTTCAAATATGCCCAAGGAGCCAAACCCGGTCTCGGAGGACACCTTCTGGGCGACAAGACGACTGTGGCTGTAGCAAAGATGCGCGAGAGCGTTCCCTGGGTAAGCCTGTTTTCACCTTTTCCCTTTCATTCAGTCTATTCTGTCGAAGATCACAAGAAGCACATCGACTGGGTACGGACCATTAACCCGGGAGCGCTGGTTTGTGTCAAAGTATCTACCCCTACGGATATTGACATGGTGGCGGTCGGCAGCTACTACGCTGGCGCTCACATTCTCCAGATCGATGGGGGGTATGGGGGCACGGGTGCTGCTCCGGAAATTGCAAAGAAGAACATTGCGATGCCCATCGAGTTTGCCATACCGAAAGTCCACCGCTACCTTGTTCAGGAGGGGATTCGGGACGAGATTGTAGTCATGGCAAGTGGCGGCATCCGCACGGCCCACGACATGGCGAAGGCAATCGCGCTCGGGGCCGATGGGTGCGTATTGGGAACTGCAGAGCTCGTCGCTCTCGGTTGCACGCGGTGCTCCAATTGCGAGCGTGGCCGCGGCTGCCCGTTCGGGCTTACAACAACTGATCCCGAGCTCACTCAGCTTGTCGACCCCGAATGGGGCGCAAAGCGTATCGGTAATCTCTATCGATCGATCCAGTTGCAGCTTTCTCGGATTCTGCGTCAGCTGGGGCTGCGCGACATCAGGGAACTCCGCGGGAGGACGGATCTCCTCTCGTACAATAGACAGAACGAGAATCGCGCATGATCCACTCTCGAGATATCGATCTCCTCGTTGCTTCGCGGGAGAGCCTCCCCCGGGGGACGGAAACAAATACCCTTCCGAGAAAACAGGAAGCGGAAGGTGGCTGCGGGGTGATTGGCATTGCCTGCAGCGAACAGATTCCTGCACGACATTTGCTCCAGGCGTTGAAGCAAATGCGTAACCGCGGGAACAACAAAGGTGGAGGTATTGCCGCTGTTGGGCTGGTGCCGGAAGAACATGGTGTGTCGAAGGAAATATTGGAGAGAGACTATCTACTTTCCATCGCCTATCTTGAGCCTTCTGCACGCGAGGAGGTCGAACGACAGTTTGTGGAGCCAGCGTTTGAAGTTGATTTCGCTCGCCGGGTGCCGGCTGTAGAAGATTTCAGGACTATTCCTACCGTCGAGGTCCAGCCGCCTGAGGTCCATCAATACTTCGTGCGGGTAAGGCCGGATGTCGCACAACAGTTTCTCAAGCAGCAGCCATTGAAGGCGGCGGGCAGCTCGGAAATCGAAGATGAGATTGTCTACCAGAACAGTTATCGTTTGAACCACACGTTCTATGCTTCGGCTGGCGAAAAGAGGGCGTTCGTCCTTTCCCACGGTAAGAATATGCTGGTACTCAAAATGGTCGGGTACGGGGACGACGTCATTAGATACTACAAGCTTGAGGATATCCACGCTCATGTGTGGATCGGTCATCACCGTTATCCGACCAAGGGCAGAGTCTGGCATCCGGGCGGAGCACATCCTTTTGTGGGCCTCCACGAAGCTCTTGTCCACAATGGCGATTTTGCCAATTATGCATCACTTTGTGAATATCTTGCTCAACGAAACATCTTCCCGCTCTTCCTGACGGACACGGAAGTCTCGGCACTGGTGTTTGACTTGTACTATCGGATCTACAAGTATCCGCTGGAGTATGTGATAGAAGCCCTGGCCCCAACCACCGAAAGGGACTTCGCTTTACTGCCTCGTGACAAGCAGCAGATTTATCAGATGCTGCAGGCCACGCACATCCACGGTTCGCCTGATGGCCCATGGTTCTTTCTGATCGCGCAATCTGCACAAGAGAAGGGCGAATATCGCCTCATAGGAATTACTGATACCAGCATGCTTCGGCCTCAGGTGTTTGCCTTTCAGGAAGGTTCTGCATCTATCGGCTTCGCAGCTTCGGAAAAACAGGCAATTGATGCCGCACTTGTCAGCCTGGCTTCGGAAGATGCACGTTTCTGGTCACGTGCAGACCGCTACTGGAACGCTCGCGGTGGTAGCCATACCGACGGTGGCGCATTTGTCTTTGCAGTCCGTTCTAGCGATTCCGAGGATGGCGTGACGAAAACAACACTTGCCTGTACTGACAAGTTTGGAAACCGGATTTCAGCCGATACGCGAAGAGAGGCATATACCCCAACGGGACGTGCTGCCGACCACGTTCTCATCCCCGATGATGTGAACCTCAGCGGGTTGACAGCCGAGCAACTTTTTGTCAACGTGGTCAAACGGCTGACGGGATGGGACTACGACACGTTTTCCGGCTTTCTGTCCGCGTTGGAACAGTCCGTGCAAAAGGAGGGGGACTTCAAGAAAGCAATCGAAGTTCTGACCTCGCTCATTGACCGCCGATATCCGACGGGATCCATGCGCCGGAGCCGTCTCCTCTCCCTTTGTGATATGCACTTGGCTACGCTCTTCGAGTCAATCTGTCATGTGCCGAATCCGCTGTATACATGCTGGACCGCTGGCCATCGAAGTTCGGTTCCTTCGCGGAGAGATACAACGATCATCATTGATGCGAGCCCGTTTCCTGCTGAAGGGGAGGAAGGGCTTGCTGCAGAGATGAAGAGGCTCTATGCTAAGGGTTGGCGCAGATTCCTCGTTGCGCATACCAGGGGCCATCGATTCATTGCAAATGGTCTCGGTCCCGGCACGGAGGGCGTTCGGATCGATGTGTATGGCTCTCCCGGAGATTATCTTGCGTCTGGCATCGATGGGGCACAGGTAGTTGTACACGGAAATGCTCAAGATCAGCTGGCACAGATCATGAAGGGCGGATCGCTCGTTGTGTACGGCGATGTAGGTCAGACTTTTATGTACGGTGCAAAGGGGGGAACAGTGTTCGTCTTGGGCAATGCCGCGGGTAGGCCTCTCATCAACGCGGTCGGAAAGCCCCGGGTCGTGATCAATGGCACCTGCCTCGACTACCTCGCTGAATCTTTCATGGCCGGAGATCCTTATATTGGGGGTGGATTTGTCGTTCTCAACGGGATCACATTCGATGACGATGGGCAGGTGGTTGACCTTGAGACGCCGTATCCGGGCGGGAATCTCTTTTCCCTGGCATCGGGGGGTGCGATCTACGTAAGGGATCCGCACGGCAAAGTTTCTGAAGACCAATTGAACGGTGGTGGCATAGCTGAACTGGAAGATCGAGACTGGGAATTGATCAAGCCTCTCCTCGTGGAGAACGAGCTGCTGTTTGGGCTCCCACTTCAACGGTTACTCCAGGTCAATGGAGAGCAGTTCTCTCCGGATCGTGTTTATCGCAGGATCTTTCCACGCGCAGTGCAGGCACTACAGGCTGAAGAGGCCTGGGTAAGGGCTAATCAGTCATGACTCTTCGACCGTTCAGCCTCATCCTCTGCTTCCTTATCAGCGTCTCCATTGCCTGCGACCAGGGCACTGCACCTCCGCCCACACAGGAGCCTTTCTTCTTCAGAGTTGTCGTGAAGGACCAGGCTGGCAACCCGATGCCGAATGTTCGTGTGAGTGTCGTTCCTCCGTTCGATTTGGGTTCGCTGTTGAAGTCTTCGACCCAGCAGTCCCCTCTCGGGTTGAGTGCCAGCTCAACTGTTAATTTCGAGATTGCCACAGTCGCTCGTGTCAGTCTCTTTTTGAACGATCTGGATGGTAGTACGATCCAGAAATTGGCCGAGAACAGAATTTTCAATGTTGGACTTTATGCCTACAGGTTTACTCTACAACGAACAGACGGCGCGAGGGTGATGGTTTGCCGGCTAGTGGCCAGTGATACTGCAACCGGGAACATAGTGTTTCGTGATTCCATTTTTGTGACTCTGTGGCAACCTGACTACCAGGTTGCGATCATGGGGTACACGTCAGGCACCGGGACATTCGAGTCTCGCGACACGCTGGCGTTCCCATACATTCTTTCGCTCCCTCCCATCGTTGTTACCCGTACTGATCCTAGTCCTCTCGGGACTTTTTCGTTTCCTGATAGCTGTATGATCACCCTGACGGACACGGCGAAAGCGACCCGAATGACCTTTGGCCGACGTCTTGTACGCGGCCCGAATGAAATCATAGTCACCTGGAATCCGACGGGATCCCCCAATCCGATACCGCGGGGAGGGGCTTCATCTGACTTACCACCTTCGGCTCCTTCATCCGGGATTCAGAACGCATTTGAATGGCGACTGTTTCAGAACTATCCCAATCCATTCAATTAACCTTTGGCCCATTGCGGCCTGGTAGATCGATTCGCCCGACACTTCGACCGTCGGTACTCAAGCTCCTTGGCAGTAGACATCCAGCCGCTTACGAACTCTCACTGGGGTCCATCCGAGCTGCAATATGGGGAAAAAGGGCACAAATCCCTCGAATCTGGCGCACCGGGGACCTTTGGCGCTTGACTCTTCTTCCCTCATTTGATACTATTTGTACTTTCGTAACCATCTGTCAGGACACTGACGTTGTTCCTTTACGGCCGCGAAGCAGTCTCTCGGCTCCGCTCACTGGTATCCTTTACTCTGGCCGGCCTTCTTGTTACCGGCGGGCTTTCACAGCCTGCCCGGGCCGGCGGCTGGCTTTTCAGAACCTACGGTGCTGCGCAGGGCATCTCTCAATCGACCGTCAACGCAATCGTCCAGGACCGACATGGATTTCTCTGGTTCGGCACACAGGATGGACTGAACAAGTTCGACGCCTACGAGTTCGAAGTCTTCCGGCATTCCCTCTCCGATACTCTCTCCTTAAGTGACAACCGCATCCTGTCGCTCCTGAAAGATGCCCGCGGTAATATGTGGATCGGTACTCTCAGCGGTGGACTGGACTGTTTCCCACCGGACGGAAGTGGTTTCCGTCATTATTTTCATAGTCCGATGGATTCTCAGACGCTCTCAAGCAATCAAGTAACGGCACTCCTGGCGGACTCCGACGGGTCAGTATGGGCCGCAACATGGGGTGGCGGACTGAACAGAATAGACCCCGAGCGACACACAGTTGAACGATTTGCCCTGCAGGTACCGAGCCGACTTCGAGAAGCACTGGCGTCAGGCCGATGTCTCCTTCGGGACCACGCGGGAACGCTATGGCTGGGAACTTGGAATGGGCTTCTCGCGATGGACCCTCGTACGGGTGCGTGGCGACTGTACAAGCATAGCGAAGGCAACAAGGAAAGCATCAGCGGAAACAAGATCGTCTTCATCAAGGAGGATCCCCAGGGAAATCTCTGGATCGGGACCTATGAGAACGGATTGAACGAGCTCGGTGAGCGGCGGGATTCGTTCCGTCATTTCCGGCACAGTGCAACAGATTCCACAAGCCTGGGAAGTGACCGACTCGTGGCGGCGGAGTTCGACGATTCCGGTGATCTCTGGATTGGCACTGTAGAACACGGGCTCGATGTCTTCCATATTCCGAGCGGACTCTCGGATCATATCCGGCATGACCCTCTGAATCCCAGCTCGATCGGAAGCGACAGAGTTCTTTCGGTGTATCGCGACCAGGTGGGAGGGATGTGGGTGGGAACGGCGGATGCGGGAATCTGCAGAGTTGACCCTCGACCTTCGGGATTCAATCTCTATAGAGGCGGCGTGCAGCATCGCGGGGTGTTGAGCAACAACAACGTGCGCGCGATTGCGGAGGATAAATCCGGTGATCTCTGGGTTGGAACTGCGGGGGGAGGACTTAACAGGTATATCCGGTCACGAAACGTCTTCCTCCAGTACCGCCATGCCGAAACAGACCCTACAAGCACTGCCAGCGACTATGTATACTCTGTCCTGGCAGGAACTGACGGAAATATCTGGGTGGGAACTCAGAATGGCGGACTCGACTGCTACGACCGAAGAAGCCGGCGCTTCCGGCATTATCTCTCGGTTCCCGATAATCCGAAACCGTCTAGTGGCGAGGCCGTCATGGCACTGTACGAAGATCATCAGGGGGTTGTCTGGGTTGGGTCTACCGGCCTCGGACTCTACAGGCATGATAAGACGCATGATAGGTTCGAGCGGGTTATCCGGGACGGGCTCAGTGTCTTGGCCATTCATGAAGATCTTGCGGGACATCTCTGGCTGTGAACGTGGGGTGAAGGCC
>Ga0153915_10002365_pt1 | contig 17256 bp, 16 predicted proteins | sample Opewatmetagenome_2_FD_107003 | JGI IMG/M metagenome (GOLD analysis project Ga0153915, IMG submission 107003) | Freshwater wetland microbial communities from Ohio, USA - Open water 3 Core 3 Depth 3 metaG | ecosystem: Environmental > Aquatic > Freshwater > Wetlands | place: USA: Ohio, Lake Erie...
AGAAGAACTCGAGCTTGGCGACAGAGGTCGGCGAGCGCGGCGTATCGCCGCGTCGCCGGCGAACGAAGCCGGTGCGCCTCATCGATGATCACGAATCCGTGATTCGCCGGCAACGTGACGCCGCGGCTCAACGCCTCGTGCGTCACGACCGTGGCTGACATGCCACATCGCTCGAGCGCCTCACGCCACATGTCGCGCAACGACGCCGGCATCGCGATGGTGATCGGCAATCCCGAGCGAGCGGCGACGGCGAGTGACGTGTAGGTCTTACCCAGCCCGACGGGCTCGGCGAGAAGCGCGCCGCCATTTGTGGAGATCAATGCGGCGAGCCGTGCCGCGGCGGCGCGCTGGTGCGGACGAAGGGTGACGCCGCCGATCGTTTCGCCGATCGATGTCTGGTCCCCGAGCATCGTTCGCGCAATGACCGAGCGAACCAGCCCAATCCGCGCGGGAGTTACACTCGTGGTCATCCGGATGACCAGGCAACGAGTGGCGCGACGACATCGTTGTCCAGCGCGTACGCCGCGAGCGACGCGTCGAGCAGATCGATCTCCGTCGGAGGCGATCCGTGCGCTGCGCGCTCGCCGAGTGGCGCGAGTATGTCCCGCGCGCGTGCCCAATCGGTGGGGAGGGGAAGTAGCGACATCGTCCAGCCGAAGTAGCGCCGATAGCCGCCGCGCGCCGGCTCGGCGACGGCGTTGAGCCAGGCCCGCGCAATCGGACCATTGAGGAGCGCGGCGAGCGCATGCGCGTCGGTCGCGTTCTGACAGCGCGTGACGTAGCAACTGTTGAGCGGCACCGTCGGGTCGCCGGCGTCGAGCACCGATGCGCGCGGCTCGCGGCCCATGTCACCCCAGATCACGCGTGGCCGATCGAAACGTGCGCTCTCGGTGCGAAACAACGTCCACCATCGTGGGCGACCTCGGGCGTCGGTCCGCGCGGCGAGTTGCCTGCGCCAACGCGAGAACCATTTGCTCGCGCGCGGCGGCAACTGCGCGAGCGGTGAGTCGAGCGCGTCGTGCGTCCAGATGATCGACTCGTTGGTGGCCGGGGGCCGCCAGCGCTGCAGCTGCTCACCACGCAGCAACGGCCGGATGAGCGACCGCTCGATGGTGACGCGTCGTCCGTCGGAGGTGAGGACTTCGGCCAACTCATCGTCGGCGTCGATCAGCGCGACGACGAATGCATCGTTGCAGCCACACTTCACGCCTAAATACGGTCGGCCGATCAGCGTCTGCGCGAGCGGAACGCCGGCGGCGCGCAAGCGATCGAACGCCTGACGCGCGTGCGGCGGAAGGAGAATCCATGGCGAGCCCGGGCTCGCGTCGAATGCGAGTGTCTCGCGCGTCGCCCTCCAGCCGAACGCGTCATGGCCGCGATGGTGTACCGCGACCTCGATACACGCGGGCACGCATGAGTCGTTGTCGCGCTGAGCTACGAGCAACGACGGATATACTGCCGCATCGAACGCCGCCGGCGCCTCGGAAAGATCTTCGAGCCGGCGCAGTCGCGTCTCGGAGTCGATGAACCGGCGAACGCCTCCGCCGGCGAGCGAGCGCCAAAGCTTGACCGGAAGCAGCAGCGCGAGTGCGCCGCCCGGCGCGAGCAGTCGAACGGATCGCTCGACGAACAACGCGGCGACGTCGACCTGTCCGGCAAACCCGGCGCCCGCGCCGGCCGGAGACGCGCCGGGCGCCCATCCCGCGAGGCGAGCGACTTCGTAGTCCCGCCGAAACGCGACGCGGTCCGCGATGGCGATGCGGTGCAGGCGCACCCAGGGCGGATTGCCGACGATCAGATCGAATCCGCCGCGAGCGGCGACGTCGGCGAAGTAAACGGGAAAGGAGAACGGCAGCGCGCCACCGGCGGCGATCCGTCGCCTCATCGCGCGAAGCGACGCGGAACGCTGCTTCAGCGTCGCTGCCATGATTCGCTCGTCGCGTGCCGGATGATAACGCTCGCCGAACAGGTCGCGGCCGCGCTGTGCGATGACCAGATCACGGCGGCGCGCGCCCGTCAACATGATCTCGCTGTCGATGGCCGATAGCGCACGCTCTCGCTCGGCGCGCTCCAGTTGGCGCGACAATGTTTCCTTGCGCGTGCCGCTGGCGTTCGCGTAGCGCTCGCGCAAACGTCGAATCGCGCTGGCGCCACGAACCCGGATCTCCGCGTCTCCGAAGGCGCGTCCTGCGAGCGCGTCGCCCGCGCGAATGTTGCGATCGAGGTTGGGCAATGGCGCGACGGCGGCCGGATCGTCGACGTCGCTCTCGATCACGACCGACAACCAGAGCCGCAGCTGGCACAGCCAGACCGCCGTCGGATTGACGTCGACACCGAAGATGGAGCGCGTCAATACCTCTCGCCGAATCGCGCTCGAGTCGCGCGCGTCGCCGAGGTGTGCGATGTGGGCCGCCACCCGCTCGAGCACGTGAACGAGAAAAGCACCGGAGCCACACGCCGGATCGAGGACGGAAATATCGCGCAGGCGCGCGCGAGCCTCCGCACGCTGATTGGTGGTGAGAGAGTCCGCGTCGATCGTCTGCGCGACGTGATCGCCGATCGCCACGTCGAGCCCCGAGCCCGCGACGCGCTCGACGAGAGAGAACGGCGTGAAGAACGCGCCCGTTCGCCGGCGTTCGTCGGATACCATCAACGACTCGAACGCGCGTCCGAGCATTTCCGGATCGACGGCAGCCTCGCTCCAGCTCGCGGTCTCTTCGCAGGCGGTGAAGCGATATTGCGCGAAGAGATCGTAGATCAGCGATCCGTACGCGTCGTCGGAGAACGTCATGCCGCGCCACCGGCGCTCGATCCCCGTGCGCGCGAACAATCCACCATTGAGAAAGGGGATTCGTCCGAACGCGCGAGCGGCCGGGGCGCGGCGTCGCGCGGGCGTGTTGAGCGTGCCAAAGAAGAGCGGTCGAAGCACGCGATCGTGAAAGCGCTTCCCGCGGCTCACGCATCGATCGAACTGATGCGACAGAAAGGCGCGGTCATCGTCGAGCCAACCTTTTGCCTCGAGAAACGAGAGGAACAACAGGCGCGACGTATTGAGCAACGCGACCTCAGCGCGCGCCTCGCGGGGCCCGACCGAGGAGGAATCGGCGATCGTGGCCACGGCGCGTTCGAGGGCGCGATAGAAACGAATCGTCAGTGCACCGCGTCCGAGAACCTCCACCCATCGCGCGTGCGTCAGCAGGTCGCGATCGCCCGCGGCCGAAGCCAGGGCGCGGAGCGTTTCGCCGTCGCTATCGACGAGCCGGGCGCGGTTCGCCACCAGCGCCGCCACGCGAGGCGGTTGGCGATCGCCTGTCCAAGCGACAATCGCGAGCTCGCCCGTTTCGGGCTGGGTGGCGATGACGATCCACGGCACGTGCGGCGCGCGTGTCGCCAGCCGGGCGGCGGCCCGCGTCAATGCGTCGCGCAGTGCGACGTCGCGGCGAACGACGACCAGCAGCGCGCGAAGGGCGCCCGCGCCAGCCGCAACGCGCGCGTCGAGCACCGACTCTTCGAGTCCCAGCGATTGCCTAGTGGCCGCATCCAAGGGCGATGAAGCGCCAGCGCAGCCAGCCGCGGCGGCGATCGGACCAAGCGCGTCGATTGAGTCGGCCGAAGCGAGCAGCTCGGCAGCGTCGCGTAGAGTTCGCACGCGGCGACGCTACGCTGGGCTCGAGCGCCAACCGCGACCACTCGGTTGCGCCCATGGTCAATCCGGCGCGCGACCGCGGGATCGAAGTTGCCGAGGGTGGTCCGCAGGATAGTTTGAACACATGCGAAAGGTTCTGCTTGTCGCGATCGCACTGAGCGCCGCACCACTTGGCGGCGCCGCGTTCTGCCAAAGGACCCCAGTGCCCGGCTCCATCACGGGAAGCGTCGTGGACGAGCTCGGGCACCCGATTCCCGATGCGGATGTCCACGCATTTCCGGAGTCGGTCCATGCGCGAACCGACTCGACCGGGCACTTCATCCTGGCGGGGCTCGGGTCCGGGTTCTACCACGTTCGGGCGCGGCACCTTGGCTTCACGTCGCTCGAGATCACGACGGATCTCGAGAAGAACGGGCACGTCGATCTGAAGTTCGAGCTGAAGGCGAGACCGGCGATGCTCGACAGCGTCGTCATCGAGGCCAGCGGCAAATGTCCGCCGATGTCGTACGGCGGGTTCAATTGCCGGCGCCGGTTCGGCAAGGGTGTCTATCTGACCGACGACGACATCGGCGACAAGGGCGCCATCGAGCTCGGCGACGTGTTCGAGGACATTCCCGGCTTCCGAACCGAGATGCGATTCACGTCGATTGGTCGGAAGCCGGTGCCGATCGCGACGCGAGGCAACCGTTGCATCAACGCGTTGGTGAACGGCAGGCCAACGAGCGTGACGAACCCGCTTCCGCGCTACGCCAATGAGCTCATCGCCATCGAGATCTACTCCGTGCCGAGTGAAGTGCCGGCGGAGTATCAGCGCTACATCTGGATGGGCAGCGCGCGGCAGTCGTCGGCGATTCTCGGGCGCTTCACGCCCGATGAAAGCTGCTCGGTGGTGGTGTACTGGACGTCGTACTGACGCGCAACAGGTCGTCAGTCAGCGCGCCCGCGACGAGTCGACGATACCGGATCGCTACCTGGAGACATACGTCCGATCTTTCCACTCCACGCGCTGCCCACGAAACACCGCCCCGACGGCGAGGTATAGCAGCGTCGCCAATCACAGCGGATAAAGCAGCGCGTACGCGATCGATTGGCCCATGAAGCGATAGATCGCCGCCCAAAAAAACAGCGTGGCGGCGACGACGATGGCCGACCATACGACCCACGCTCCCGACGCCACGCCCATCGCCGCCAGCACCAGCGCGACTGGCGGCGCGAGCTCGACAATCGGAATCGCGAGCAGCACCGCGGGGTAGACGCCGCGACCGGCGCGTCCCCCGAGCGCGGCGTGGCGGCCACCGGCGTAGATGTTCTTTCGCCAGCCCTCGATCAGCTCTCGAAGCGACGCATACATGTGCGTCGAGAACTGCCGGAGCGCGAGCATGAGGATGACGCGTCGTCCCGCGCGAAAAAATTCCTGGCTAAGCGCCATGTCCTCGGCCACGCGATCTCGGACGGTGTCGTGCCCGCCGACCGCTTCATAGGCATCACGGCGCACGAGAACGAACTGTCCGTTCGCGATCACGTCTTCCGCGCGACGCGCCTTGCTCACGTGTTCGGTGCCGCCGTAGCGAATCGACAGCAGCGCGAACATCTGCGGCTGTACAATGCGCTCCCAAAAACTGTGCATCTCCTGGTGGCCGGCGATGCTGAGCAGCGCGGCGTCGCGCTGGCGAAGCGTGTTCACGGCGCGTGGAAGCAGATCGGGCGCGTGGCGCGTGTCGGCATCGGTAAAGAGCAGCAACTCGCCGCGTGCGACGCGCGCGCCGGTCGCGCACGCGAACTGTTTTCCGAACCAGCCGTCGGGGAGCTCGGGTGCGTCGATCACGACGAGGCGGGGATCCTCCGATGCGATGGTGCGTGCGATGCTACCCGTCGCGTCGGTCGAGTGATCGTTCACGACGATCACCTCGAGCGAGGGATATCGTGTCGCGAGCACCGACCGGACGCAGCGCTCGATGTTGCGTTCCTCGTTGCGCGCCGGGATGATCACCGACACGAGCGGCGCGGGACTCGGCGCCTCGGCGGGAACGTCGTCGAGTGACCGGGAATTCAGCGACCGGACCAATGCCACGACGGGCGGAACGATCCATGGCAGCGTCCAAAGTATGGGAGCCGCGGCCGACATCAAACTGGCGACGCGTCGACGGCAGGCGCTGTGGTTGACCGGCGACCAACGATAACCGCCGCCGCGAGTTGGCCCGTGACGTTCGCCGTCGTGCGAAACATGTCGGGGATCGTGTCGACGCCGAGCAAGATTCCGAGACCTTCGATCGGCAACCCGATGCTCGCCAGCACGGGCGCCATGGCGACGATCGAGCCGCCGGGAATTCCTGGGATGCTGAAGCTCGTGACGACACCCGTCGCCACGACGGTCGCCAGCTGTTGCGGGCTGATGCTGATGCCGTACAACCGCGCGATGAACACCGCACCCGTCGTCACGCCGAGCACGCCGCCGACGCGAAAGACCACGGTGGCGAGCGGGATGAGGAATCCTGTGATTTCTTCCGGCAGTCCAAGTCGCGTGTTGGCGCTCTCGATCAGCGCGGGAAGCGCGGCGAGCGACGATCGTGACGAGAATGCCACCGCCTGCGGCGGCAGCGCCGCGCGCGCGAATTGTCGGATCGTAACGCCGCCACCGAACGCCGCCGCCGGGTACACGATGAACACGCTGAACAACACCGTCATGAGCGAGATGAGCACAACGTACGCCGCGAGCGCGCCGATGGCGGCCAATCCCAACCGGGCGACGAGCGGCACCGTCAGGGCAAATACGCCAATCGGCGCGACAACCAACAGCCAGCGCACGAGCACGAGCATCGCGTCCGCGATTCCGCGAAACAACGTGACGACACTGAGACGCGTCGCTTCGGGCAGCGATACCAAGGCAAGCCCGAGCAACATGGAAAAGACGATCAGCGGAAGCATCGCTCCGTCGACGGCAGCGCCGACCGGGTTGGACGGCACGAGCGACGTCAACCACTGCGATGGCGTTTGCAGCGCGCTGGTGCTGAAGCCCCCACCGGCGGCTGGTGACGCGACGCTTGCGCGCACGCTCGCTACGGCGGCAGGGTTGAGCGTCAGCCGCGACAACACCGCCGGCGCGACGAGCGCGCCAACGAGTCCGGCGGCGACCAGCAAGACAACGAACACAACGATCCCGCGCCCGCCCACACGAGCCACCACCGCCCCACTACTCGACGTGGCGATCCCGACGACGAGACTCGAGACTACGAGCGGGATCACGGTCATGCGGATCCCGTTGACGAACAACGTGCCGACCGGCTCCACCGCGCCGACGATCGTGCGCGCGACGGACGCGTCCGTCGTACTCAGGAGGAGGCCAATGCCAATGCCAGCGGCGAGCGCGAGCAGGACGCGCGTGGAAAGCGACACGCGCCAAAGATAGTCGCCACCCGAGGCGCACGGGTGGAACGACAACGGGTCGCCGGACGCCGCTTCGCGCCCCGCGACCCGCTGTCGTGCTAAAGGTGCTTAGCGTGAAGGATTGTCCATTCCACCTTTGTTCGCCGAGTCGCCGATGTCTTCGTCGTTCTGTTTGTCGCGATCCGTGCGGCTTCCGGTCGAACCGGCGCTACCTGGGTTGCTGCTCGATCCAGCACCGCTGCTCGAGCCGGGGTTCTTGGGGGATGCGCCATATCCACTCGAGCTGCTGGAGCTTCCCGAGGCCGACTTGCCGATGTTGCTCGAGCTGCGATCGCTGCCGGAGCTTCCGAAGCCCGACTTCGAGCCGTCCGCCTGCGAACTGCCGAGCTGCGAGCTACCCGACCCGCTGCGCGATGAGCCGGGTTTGTCCGACGACGAGCCGCTCATGCTGTCGCTCTGTTTGTCTTGGCGATCTGTCATAGTCTCTTCTCCTCACATCATGAGTCTGGTGTCGGCGCCGTTCCACTCCTCTCCCGCCGACCCTGTCGCACGACACTTTGCAGCAACGGTGCCATCCGTTTACTGACGCGTCGAGTTGACGAGACGGAATGCATGTGCGTACGTCCGCCGATGAAATTTCCGGCACTATTGCAGCCGGGCTCACGCGTCGCGCTCGTCGCGCCGGCCGGCCCGTTGCGAGACGAAACCGATCTCGAGCGCGCGATCGCGTCGGTGCGCGCGTGCGATTGGGAGCCAGTCGTCGGCGCACACGCGCTCGAGCGCGACGGCTACCTGGCGGGCACCGATGCGCATCGACTCGCCGACCTGAACCGGTTCGCGGCCGACGCCACCATCGATGGCATCTGGTGCATTCGCGGCGGCTATGGCGCGATGCGGCTGCTCGACGGACTCGACTTCGACGCGTGGCAGCGTCATCCCAAGACGTTGATCGGCTACTCCGACATCACGGCGCTGCATGCCGCCATTGGACAACGCGCCGCGCTCATCACCTTTCACGGGCCGACGGCTCGCGCCGAGCTCACGTCGTTCAGTCGCGCGTCGCTCGTTTCCGCCGTCGTCGATGGAACCGACTCCGCCGGCACGGCGCTCGACGCGTTGACGCTGCAACCCGGCCGCGCGGAAGGCCGACTCGTCGGCGGCAACCTGGCGCTCATCGCGTCGCTGATCGGAACCCGCTACGAGCCCTCGTTCGACGGAGCGATCTTGGTGCTCGAGGACGTCAACGAATCGGTCTACCGTCTCGACCGCATGTTCACCCAGCTTCGCTTGAGCGGCTCGCTCGATCAACTCGCCGGAATCGCGCTCGGCCAGTTCACCGAGATACCCGACGAGCCGGCGGGCGACACGCGCCCGCTGTTAGACTTGCTGTACGAGGTCGCCGACCAATGCGCCGTGCCCTGTCTGGCCGATCTTCCGATCGGCCACACCGCCGACCAGTGGACGATTCCGCTGGGCGCGGCGGCCGAGCTCGACGCTGATAGTAAAACACTCATGGTGATCCGCTAACCCTCTTCGCTCTCACTTTGTCATGAAGACCGCCGCCGACATGCTCGCCGAAGCCAGGACGCGCATTTCCGAAGTCAGCGTCGAGCAGGTGATGGACAGGCAACGACGCGGCGAACGCATCACGCTGCTCGACGTACGCGACCCGCAGGAGGTGAACGTCTGCAAGATTCCCGGCGCGGTGTGCATCTCGCGCGGCAACCTCGAGACGAAGATCGAAGCCCAGGTTCCGCGCGACGCCGACGTCATCATCTACTGCGCGTCGGGGAATCGATCGGTGTTCGCCACCGAGACGATGAATCAGATGGGCTACGCCAAGGTCGCGTCGATGGCCGGTGGAATCCGCCGCTGGATCGAGCTTGGCGGCGAGGTTGAATGAATCGTGACGTCGCTCGACGCGCTCCTCGCGCATCCTGACGTCGCTCGGCTCGCGCTCCGCCTCGCCGCGCATCGCGGACGCATGCTGGAGCTCGAAGGCGCCGCGCGATACGCCGCGATCGCGCTCGTGCTGCGTCCGTCGGACGTCGGCGAGCCCGAGCTCCTCATGATCAAGCGCGCCGAAGTCGAGCGGGATCCGTGGAGCGGCCATATCGCGTGCCCGGGCGGGCGAATGGATCCCGGCGATCGCGATCTCGAGCATACGGCGACGCGCGAGACGTGGGAGGAGACGGGGATCGATCTCACGGTCGACGGTCGCGTCCTGGGAACGCTCGACGACATCAGCCCGCGCACGCCGGCGCTGCCGCCCATCGTCATTCGCCCGTTCGTCGCCGTGGTGAGGCCCGAGGTCACCATCGTCGATAGCCCGGAGGTCGCGGAAGCATTCTGGGTTCCGATGTCGGCGATCCGCGAGACGACGTCATGGGGAAAAGGACTCGTCCCGATTCGGGGCGTCGGCGAGCGCGAGGTCGATGTCTTTCGCCACGGGCAGCACACGGTGTGGGGACTCACACATCGCGCGCTGACTCAATTCGTCGAGCTACTCAGCGCGTAGCGCCTCGCTGGGATCCACGCGCGACGCCCGGAGCGCCGGCCGCGCGCAACCGAGTAGCGCCGTGACGCACGTCGCCCCGATCGCGACACCGATCGCGATCGGGTCGTTGGGCCGAACGCCGGCGAGAAGCGCCTCCATCCCTCGGCCGGCGGCGTACGCGATGGCCAATCCGGGAATGACTCCGGCGAGCGACAGCAACAGGCCCTCCCGAATCACCATGCTCACGATTTGTCGCGACTGCGCGCCGAGCGCGACGCGGACGCCGATCTCCTGCGTGCGCCGTGACACGGTGAATGAGAGCAATCCGTGAATGCCCACGGCGGCGAGCAGGAGCGCGATCGCCGCCAACATGCCGAGCACGCGAAGCTGGCCCAGCCTCGAGGCCGTTTGATCGGCGACGATCTCGTCCATCGTGCGCACGTCCGAGATCGGCTGCGACGGATCGGCCGCGCGCACGATGCGGCGGATTTGCGGCAGTGGCGCGGCAGCCGTCGACGACGATCGAACGACGAGGTCTTTCGGCGCGTAATAGACCAGCGATCCGGCCTCCACCTGCTTGTACGGGACGTAGACCTGCGGCTCGCTCTGCTGCTCGAGGCCTCGCACGCGGATATCGCCGACGATGCCGACGATTTCGCGATCGTGCAGCGCAAACTGAACGTGTTTCCCGATCGGATCTTCGTTCGGCCAGTAGCGCTTGGCGAACGATTCGCTGACGACGGCGACGAACGGCCGATTGAACGCATCCGTCTCCTGGACGTCGCGGCCGTTACGAATCGGGATGCCGAGCGTGCCGAAGAACTGCGGCGTGACGAACCGCAGGCTCGCCGAGTTGGCCGCGTCGCGAATCACCTCGTGGCCGGTCACGGCGACGGGCCAGATGCCGCCTTTCATGACCATCGGCAATCCGCTGATGTACGCCGCGCTGGTGACACCGGGGAGCGCGCGAACGTCCGCCAACACGCGCGTAAAGAAGGGTTCTCTCGCCAGCGGATCGGCGTAGCGCGGCATGGGCAGCGCCGTCCGTAGCGTGAGAACTCCGTCGGCATTGAAGCCCGTGTCGACTGATTGCAGTCGCCACATGGCTCGCACGAGCAACCCCGACGAAACGAGCAACACGACAGAGGCCATGACCTCGATGGCAACGAGGGCCCCGCGTACGCGTTGCCTTCGGCCTCCGCCGGCGCGCGCACCATCGCGCAAGCCGGACATGCCGCGCCCGGCGCCGGCTCGCAACGCCGGCACGATGCCGAATCCCAGTCCGGTCAGCGCGATCGTCGCCGCGGCGAAGACGAGCACGCGGACGTTAAGTGTGGGTGCCTGTTCGATCGGCAAATTGTCGGGAACCAGGCGCGCGAGCCCCGGGACCGCGACGACGGCGACGAGCAACCCGATGGCGCCGCCCATGACGGCGAGCACGACACTCTCAGTGACGAGCTGTCGCACCAGACGTTCGCGTCCGGCGCCGAGCGCGGCGCGAACGGCGATCTCCCGCTCGCGGCTCACGGCGCGCGCGAGGAGCAGGTTCGCGAGATTGGCGCAGGCGAGCAGCAGGATGCAGAGCGCGGCGCCGCAGAGCGCGAGCAGCAGAAGACGCGATCGTGCAGACAGATCGTCGGTCATCCGAAAGATCGCCGCGCCCGTGCTCTCGTTGTCTTTTGGAAACTCGCGCCGCAATCTCGCGGCAATCACGTCGACTTCGGCGCGAGCGCTTTCGAGCGTCGCGCCATCACGGAGCCGTCCGACCGCGTCGAGATAATTGTTGGCCCGGTCGGCCAATGCGTCGGCGTCGAAGCCCATCGTCGTCCAGAGCGCGATGTCGCGCGTCGGAAAGTGGAAGTCCGGCGGCATCACGCCAATGACGGAGTATGCTGCCCCGTCGAGCTCGACGCCCGAGCCGAGAATGCGCGTGTCGGCCCCGAATTGCGTCTGCCAGAGCGCATAGCTCAGGATCACCGATCGACCGGCGACCGTGTCGGCGGCGTTGAACAGACGGCCAATCAGCGGTCGCACTCCGAGAACGGAGAACAAGTCGCTCGTTACCCACCCGATGTGCAGACGCTGCGGTTCACCGGCACCGGTGAGGTTGACCTCGACATCGGTGTACGCGCCCATCGACGTAAACGATTTGGCGCTCGCTTTCCAGTCGCGATAGTTCCCGGGTGAAAGCTCCATCTGCCCGTAGCCCGGCGTCTTCTCCCAGAGCTTTATCAGTCGGTCGGGCTGCGGAAATGGCAACGGGCGGATGAGCACGAAGTCCGCGACCGAAAACGCCGCGGTGTTCGCGCCGACGCCGAGGGCGACGACGAGCACCGCCGTGACCGCGAAACCCGGCGATTGGCGAATCGCGCGCAGCATGTAGCGGAGATCTTGCCGCAGGATGTCCCAGTGGACGGCCAGCGCGTTCGGCACGACGTCGGCGATCGCGGCAGCCACCATGGCCAGCGTGGCGAACACGTCGCCGGCCGGGTGTTGGCGCTCGAACGCCGCGCGCAATTCGGCGCCATATTCGGCGCGGAAGGAGACCGGATAGAGAAGCAGCAGCGCGCGATAGAAACGCATCACGTCGTCTCCGGCGTCAGTCCCCGCGCGCGCGCCAGCCGCACCAGTTGTGTGAGCCGTCGCATCTCGGCGCGCGCCACGGCGACGCCGAACGGCGTGATCGCGTAGTAGCGTCGTCGCTCGTCGTCCAGCGCCGGCGCGGGTCGCGTCCGCGCCTCGGCGATCAGTCCCTGGTCGAGCATGCGCTGAATCGATCGGTAGAGCGTCCCCGCGCTGAGCTTCAATTCGCCATCCGTTCGCGCGGCAACGTCCTGGATGATCGCGTAGCCGTGCCGATCTTCGTCGGCGAGGGCCATGAGGATGTGGAACGTGGCCGGCGGCAGCGGCAGCATCGCGTCGACGGCGGAACGCTGAATGGTCATTCCGCTACTATAGCCACTATGGATATATTCAGCAAGAGAGTAGTTGCCGTTGCACGCGTATTCGCCTGCGCCGCGAAGACGCCGGACTTCCTCCGTTCGACCCCGGGCGCTGCCTCAGCGCTTCTCTTCCATCAGAGCCATGACGTTGTTCTCGGAGTCGCGGAACTCGGCGAGCCACAGCTCGTGGTCGGGCATGCGCGTGAGCATGTGCGGCTTGCCGACGAATCGGACGCCCTTCGCGGCGAGCGCGTCGTGGTGCGCTTGGATGTCGGTCACCAGGTAGTAGAGGACCGACGTTCCCGACGCGTCGCCTTCGGCGACGCTGAGCATGAGCCGTACGCCGCCGCAGTCGAAGAAGGCCAGGTTCGGGCCGGCGCTGAACAGGAATCGCACGCCGAGCGTGTCGCGGTAGAACGTCGTGGCTCGCGCGACGTCCTTGCAGACGATGGCGATCTGGCGGATTCGCGATTGGCTGAGGTCCGGCATCTGAGCATCCTCGGGCGACGGTGAATGGGGCGCGGGCCTTGCCGCCGGTCCGCGTTGCGAGTTAGTTAGCCGGGCTAACAAGGTGGCGAGATAGTTAGCTTAGCTAAGTAACAGTATTCACCATGCCTGCTTCTTCCGCAAGAGGGCGGCGGCCGTCCGTCGCCGACTCGACCGCCGACCTCGCCGACCGACTGCACTCGGCGGCGATCCACCTATTGCGCCGCCTGCGACGGGAGGACGACGCGACGGGCCTCCCCGCGCCGCAGCTGTCGGCCATGTCGGTCATTGTCTTCGGCGGCGGCGCGATTACACTTGGCGCGTTGGCGAAGGCCGAGCAGGTTCGTCCGCCCACGATCACCAAGCTCGTGGCGACGTTGGAGGAGCAAGGATTGGTCGAGCGAGAGACCGATCCGGACGATCGGCGCGTCGTGTGGGTCAAGGCGACCGCGCGCGGCGCGCGCCTGCTGTACGACGGGCGCCACCGTCGCGTCGCGTCGCTCGCCGAATCGCTCCGTGCGTTGCCCGTCGCCGAGCGGACGGCCTTGTCGAAGGCCATCCCGATTCTCGAAAAAATCGCCCGCGCCCCTTGATCCTCACGCTACGTGAGGACGTACGATGTCGTCATGACCGATACGACATCATACATCGAGCACGAGTGCACGCTCGCCGTTTCCGGCTGGCAGATCCCGGCCGCGCTCACGCTCGCGACCGCGCGGCCTGACGGCACGGCGCTTCCGAGTGCGATTCTCCTCGTCCCGGGCTCGTTGTTCAGCGACGTGAATGGCGACTTTCCGGCGTGGAATTCGTTTCCGCATGTCTACGCGCACCTCGCGCATCAACTCGCGGCGCGCGGGCACGCCGTCTATCGCTTCGCCAAGCTCGGACCGGGGACGGGCAGCGTTGCAGTGGATGCCGAAAGCGCAGCGAAGATTTCCACGTGGGATGGGCGGCTCGTCATCGCCACGGCGGCGCTCGACGCGATGCGCCATGTGCTGGACTCTCACAAGGTACGGGTGACGCGAACGATCGTCGCCGGTCACAGCGAGGGAGCGGTCGTCGTCAGCAGGCTCGCCGTGTCGGAGCATGCCGCGGATCTCGATGGCGTCGCGCTGCTCGCCGGTCCGTCCATTGGAATTCTGGGAATCATGCGCGAGCAGATCGGCGTGATGACGCCACCCGATGAACGCGACGACGCGATCCATCGCCTGGATGTCGCGATCGATTGCATCCGTCGCGGAGCGCCGATACCCGCCGAGTTGGCGACGGGCTCGCCGATGGGCGTGGGAGCGTTGGCCTCGATGCCCGATGAAAGCCGGCGATACATGCGCGACGTCGACGCAACCGATCCGAAGGAGCTCGCGACGCGAATGGCGCAGCCGACACTGGTCGTCCAGGGTGGGAACGACGGGTCGGTTCCGGTGCACCATGGCGAGACGTTGCGCGACATCCTGTTGTCCCGCGCGGACGGCCCGGCGCGAACCACCTATCTATTCGTGCCCGAGGTGACGCACATGTTCAAACTCGTTCCGCCGGGCGTGACGGGCCCCGAACTATTCGGCTACCCCGGCGAGACCGATCTTCGCGTCGCCGACGGGATCGATCGATGGATCCGAGGTACTCAGGAGGGAAGAGTCAGCCCTTAGTTCGTAGGATCGCGCCGGCTTGCGTACATCGCTGGTCATGAATAATTTAGGCAAGCCTAACTTTGACTCGACACTCGACCATCCCCGGCCCAGGCGCGTCGTGGCAATTCCCAAGATCATTCGACCGAGCGAACCACCGGGCGAAGAACCGGGGTGGCAGCGGTCGCGTGTCGCGCCGAGCCTGCAAGAGGTCTACCGCACCGTTCCGGTGGGGACCGGGAGCTTCTTTCGCAAGCTCCTCGCGTTCGCCGGACCGGGGTATCTCGTCGCGGTCGGCTACATGGATCCCGGCAATTGGGCAACGGACCTCGCCGGCGGATCACGCTTCGGCTACGCGCTGCTCAGCGTCGTGCTCCTATCGAACATCATGGCGGTGCTGTTGCAGGGACTCGCGTCCAAGCTTGGCATCGTCACCGGCCGCGACCTCGCGCAGGCATGCCGCGATCACTACTCACGTCCCGTTTCAATTGCACTCTGGCTGTTGTGTGAGATCGCGATCGCCGCCTGTGACCTCGCGGAAGTCATCGGCTCGGCCATCGCGCTGAACCTCCTGTTTCACATTCCCGTCGCCGTCGGCGTCCTCGTCACGGGCCTCGACGTATTGCTGCTGCTGGCGCTGCAGCACCGCGGTGTTCGCGTGCTCGAGGCGCTCGTCATTACGCTGATCGCGACGATCGGACTCTGCTTCCTCTTCGAGATCATCCTCTCGCGGCCCGACATGGCCGCGGTGGCGAAGGGCTTCTTGCCGACGCGAGGCATCGTCGTCGATCGCGAGATGCTCTACGTCGCCATCGGCATCCTCGGCGCGACGGTGATGCCGCACAACCTGTATCTCCATTCCTCGATCGTGCAGACGCGACGATACGCCGAGACTGCCGCCGGCAAGCGTGAGGCCGTGCGCTTCGCGTTCCTCGACTCGACGATCGCGCTGAGCTTCGCCTTCTTCGTGAACGGCGCGATCCTCGTCGTCGCGGCGGCGACATTCCACACCTCGGGACATGCCGAAGTCGCCGAAATTCAGGACGCGTTCAAGCTGCTCACTCCGTTACTCGGCGCGGGAGCGAGCGCGGCGTTCGCGCTGGCGCTGCTGGCCTCGGGGCAGAATTCGACGCTGACGGGAACGCTCGCCGGTCAGATCGTGATGGAGGGCTTCCTCAACGTCCGTCTGCGTCCGTGGCTCCGTCGCCTGATCACACGCCTGATCGCCATTGTGCCGGCGGCGCTGGTCGCCATCTTCTACGGCGAAGGTGGTACCGCGAAGCTGCTGATCCTCAGCCAAGTCATACTCAGCTTGCAACTCTCATTCGCCGTCGTTCCGCTCGTGGCCTTCACGTCCGACCGAGTGAAGATGGGGCCGTTCGTGAATCCCGGGTGGCTCAAGCTGATCGCCTGGTCGGCGGCCTTCGTGATCGCCGCGCTCAACGCGTGGCTCCTCGTGCAGACGTTCCGCGGGTGGGTGGCGTGATGTACAAGCGCATCCTCGTTGCGCTCGAGCATTCGTCGTACGACGTCGCGATCGTCGATCATGTGCGCAAGCTGGCGACCTTTTGCGGCGCGTCGCTCGTGTTGATGCACGTGGCCGACGGATGGGCTGCGCGAAATGTCATGCAGCTCAACCTTCGCGAGTCCGAAGAGATGCGGATGGATCGAGAGTACCTCGAGCGCATTTGCGAGTCGTTGATCGCCGACGGACTGCAGGCCGAAGCGCTCCTCGCAGGCGGCGATCCGTCGAAGGAGATCGCGGCCGCGGCGGCGCGTGAAGGGTGTGACCTCATCGCCATGTCGACGCATGGGCACCGGTTCATCAAGGACATGATTTACGGCAGCGTCGCGAACGAGGTTCGTCACTTGTCGCGCGTGCCGGTGCTGCTGGTGCGCGGCGAGCGGAATGCTACGCCGCGCGGAACGCCCGCATGACGTCGATCAGAGCGTTGGCCGCGATCACCGCGCCGGTCGAGGACTACCTCAAAGTGATCTTCGAGCTCGAGGCGGCCGGCGGCGTCGCCGGCACGAACGAGATCGCCGCGGCGCTGGACATCGCCCCGGCCTCGGTGAGCGGCATGGTTCGACGCCTGGCCGAGCACGGCCTGATCGCGCATGAGCGATATCGCGGCGTGCGGCTGACCAAAGCCGGACGCCGTGCGGCGCTGCGGACGATTCGTCGTCATCGCGTCATCGAAGCCTATCTCACGAGCGCGCTTGGCTACCCCTGGAATCGCGTCCACGACGAGGCGGAGCGCCTCGAGCACGCCGCGTCCGATGAGCTGATCGATCGCATGGCGGCGGCGATCGGCGAGCCGTCGACGGACCCGCACGGGTCGCCGATCCCCACGCGCGCCGAAGTAGACTCCGGCCGAATCACCGGCTGACGCGACGAGAATCACGGCGAGCTCGGCGTTCTTCGTCACTCCGGAACGCTCCTTGCGCCCAGAGCGGTCGCGCACACCAGCTTCGGAGGACGCGATGGCGGTGAGTCGATTCCCTGTGGATCCCGATGCGGGTATTCCCGATCTCATTCACAGACTCGGTGACGACTCGAAGCGCCTCGTCACCGACGAAGTGCAACTGGCCAAGCTCGAGGTCACGGAGAGCGTGCACGCGGCGGGCAGAGGGGTGATGTGGCTCGGCGTTTCATTCGGCGCCGGCGTGGTCGCG
>Ga0153915_10002366_pt1 | contig 17252 bp, 17 predicted proteins | sample Opewatmetagenome_2_FD_107003 | JGI IMG/M metagenome (GOLD analysis project Ga0153915, IMG submission 107003) | Freshwater wetland microbial communities from Ohio, USA - Open water 3 Core 3 Depth 3 metaG | ecosystem: Environmental > Aquatic > Freshwater > Wetlands | place: USA: Ohio, Lake Erie...
GCCGAGAGCAGCGCGTACTGGCTGGCGGTGAAGCGCAGGTTGCACAGCGCCGAGAGATACGCGACCACGGTCACCCCCCCGATGCCGCTCGCGAAGTTCTCGAAGGCGACCGCGGCCGCCATGCCCTCGTTGCTGTGGCCGACTGCCGCCAGCGCCGCGAAGCTCAGGTTCGACGCGGCCATCAGCACGAGGCTGATGAGCACCGAGCGCTTCATCCCGAGCCGCGCGTAGAGGACGCCGCCGAGGAAGACGCCGGCGAGCAGCGCCGCGAAGCCGACGCCGACATCGTAGAAGGCGACCTCGTCGTTGCTGAAGCCGAGATCCTGGAACAGCAGCCTCAGGGAGAGATTGGCGAGCGTGTCGCCGATCTTGTGGATGAGCACGAATGCGAGAACGACGAGCGCGCCCTGGCGGCGCACGAACTCCGTGAGCGGGCTGAAATACGCGACGACGGCCGCCACCACGCCGCGCGGCGTCGCCGGCTCGCGGTGCCGCCTCGGCTCGCCCATCACCGCGGCGACCGCCATCGCCGGCAGCGCGAAGGCCGCGCAGGCGACGTAGGCCGCGGTCCAGCCGAAACGATTCGCGAGAACGAGCGCGAGCCCGCCTGCCGCCGCCGCGCCGATGCGCCATCCGTATTGCGACATGCCGGACCCGACGCCGAGCTGGCGCGGCTCGAGCAGCTCGATGCGGTAGGCGTCGATGACGATGTCGAACGTCGCCCCGGCGAAGCCGACCGTGAGGGCGGCGGCGGCGACGAGGACCAGCGACGGGTCGGGATCCGCGACGCCCAGGAACGCCACGGCAGCCATGACGAGCGCGCCGACGAGCCACAGCCAGCTGCGGCGCTGGCCGAAGCGCCCGAGGAGCGGCAGCCGCACGTTGTCGACCAGGGGCGCCCACAGGAACTTGAAGTTGTATGCGAGGAACGTCAGCGCGAAGGCGGTCACCGCGCTCTTGCTGATGCCCTGCTGCGCCAGGCGCGTAGTGAGCGTCGCGCCGATCATCGAGAACGCGAACCCGGAGGAAATGCCGAGGAACAGCGCCGCGAGCGGCGCGGGCTCGAAATACGGGCGGACGCCTTCCGGCAGCCGATCGCGCCAGGCGCCTCTAGAAGGGGGTGTCATAGTCGATCGTGAGCGGCGCGTGGTCCGAGAAGCGCCGCGTCCTGTAGATCGACTCCTTGACCGCATGGGCGGCGATGCCGGGCGTGGCGATCTGGTAGTCGATGCGCCAGCCGACGTTCTTCTTCCAGGCCTGGCCGCGGTTCGACCACCAGGTGTACTGCTCGGGCCGGTCGTTCAGCCGGCGGAACACGTCGACGTAGCCCAGCTCGTCGAAGACCTTGGAGAGCCAGGCGCGCTCCTCGGGCAGGAAGCCCGAGTTCTTCTGGTTCGATTTCCAGTTGCGCAGGTCGATCTCGCGGTGCGCGATGTTCCAGTCGCCGCAGAGGATCACCTCGTCGCCCCTTTTCTTCAGCGCTGCAAGGTGCCGGATGAACTGCTTGAGGAAGCGGAACTTCGAGGCCTGGCGGTGCGGCCCGGCCGACCCGGAAGGCAGGTAGACCGAGATGACCCACAGCCGGCCGAAGCGCGCCTCGACGTAGCGGCCTTCGGCGTCGAACTCGCGGCTCGCGAACCCCTGCCTCACCTCGTCGGGCGGCCGGCGCGACAGCAGCGCGACGCCGCTGTAGCCCTTCTTCTGCGCGAAGGCATAGCAGGAGGAGAAGGCCTTGAGGCCGTGCAGCTTCGCGTCGAGGTCGGCCTCGTGGCACTTCATTTCCTGCAGGCAGACGACGTCGGCGCGCTGCGCGGCGAGCCAGCGAAAAACGCCCTTCCTGGCGGCGGAGCGGACGCCGTTGACGTTGAGAGTGATTACCCGAATGCGTCTATCCGGAGGGGAAGCTCGAGACGCCGCCGTGCGCCGCCGACCATCGGGCCGGCTCGTGCAGGAACTTCTCCACCTCGCCGATCTGCGCGGCCTCGAGGTAGCCGCCCTTCTTCACCACCGCAAGCACGTCCCACCAGGTGGCGAGGTAGTGCAGGCGCACGCCGAGGTCGGCGAGCGTCTTCTTCGATTCCGGGAAGATGTCGTAGTAGAAATTGACGAACACGTGCTCGACCACGGCGCCCGCGTCGCGCAGCGCCTTGCAGAAGTTGATCTTCGAGCGGCCGTCGGTGGTCAGGTCCTCGACGAGCAGCGTGCGGGCGCCCTCGCGGATGTCGCCTTCGATCTGGGCATTGCGCCCGAAGCCCTTGGGCTTCTTGCGCACGTACTGCATCGGCAGCCCGAGCCGGTCGGCGATCCAGGCGGCGTAGGGGATGCCGGCGGTCTCGCCGCCGGCGATCACGTCGAACTGCTCGAAGCCCGCGTCGCGCGCGAGCGTGGCGGCGGCGAAGTCCACCAGCTGGCTGCGGATCCGCGGATAAAAGATCAGCTTGCGGCAGTCGATGTAGACGGGGCTCGCCCAGCCGGACGTGAAGATGAACGGCTTGTCCTGGAAGAACAGCACCGCCTTCACCTCGAGCAGCATGCGCGCCGTGAGCTCGGCGATCACGGCCTTGTCGGCGAAGTGCATGGGCGGCGCGATTCTAACAGTTCAGAACACGCGCGCTCCAACGGCGCAGACCCGGCGCGCTAGAATGCGGCCATCCGGCATTTCGGGAGGATTGCGATGACGCTCATGAGAATAGTCGTGCTCGGGGCCGCCGTCGCGCTGGCGGCGCCGCTCGCCGCGCAGGCACAGACCTACCGCTGCACCGCCAAGGACGGCAAGCGCTACTACTCCTCGACGATCCCGCGCCAGTGCATCGGCCGCCCCGTGGAGCAGCTGAACGCCCAGGGCACGGTGGTGCGGCGCATCGATCCGGAAGGCGACGAGAAGGCGCGCCAGGAAAAGTCCGCGCTGCTCGCCAAGCAGAAGGCGCAGGAAGCGGCGAACCTGGAGGAAGACCGGCGCAACCGGGCGCTTCTCGCGACGTACACGAGCGAGCACGACATCGAGGACGCCCGCAAGCGGGCGCTGGCCGACAACCAGAGGGCGGTGCGCGACGTCGAGTCCAAGATCTCGGCGGCCCGCCAGCGCCGCGCCGGCTACGAGAAGGAGCTCGCGTTCTACAAGGGTGACAACAAGCCGCCGACGAAGCTCACCGAGGACATGCAGAACGTCGATGTGGAGATCCAGGCCAACCAAGATCTCCTCGACGTGAAGAAAAAGGAAATCGCGCAGATCAACGCGCGCTACAACGAGGATCGGAAGCGCTACCTCGAGCTGACGCGCAGGAAATAGCGGCTCCGGGCTAGCCGAGCTTGCGCTTGAGGATCTCGTTCACCTGCGCGGGGTTGGCCTTGCCGCGCGTCGCTTTCATCACCTGGCCGACCAGCGAGTTGAACGCCTTGTCCTTGCCGGCGCGGTAGTCGGCGACCTGGCGCGCGTTCGCCGCCAGCACCTCGTCGACCGCCTTCTCGATCGCCCCGGCGTCGCTGATCTGGCGCAGGCCGCGCTGGGCGATGATCGTCTCGGCGTCGCCTTCGCCCGCCCACATGGCGTCGAACACCTCCTTCGCCATCTTGCCGGACAGCGTGCCGTCGGCGATGCGCTTGAGCAGCTGCGCCAGCGAATCCGCGGCGACGCGGGACGCCGCGATCTCGAGGCCCGCCTCGTTGAGCGAGGCGTTCAGCGCGCCGGTCTGCCAGTTCGCGCAGAGCTTGGGCTCGACGCCCGAAGCCTTCACCATGGCCTCGAAGTAGTCGGCGGTCGCGCGGCTCGCGGTGAGCAGCGCCGCGTCGTAGGACGCCAGGCCGTATTCGCGCACCAAGCGGCTGCGCCGCGCCTCGGGCAGCTCGGGCATCGCGCCGCGGATGCGCTCGACGGCCTCGTCCGGGACGACCAGCGGCAGAAGGTCCGGGTCGGGAAAATAGCGGTAGTCCTGCGCGTCTTCCTTGCTGCGCATGGCGCGCGTCTCGTCGCGCTCGGCGTCGTAGAGCCGGGTTTCCTGCTCGATGCGTCCGCCGTCCTCGAGGATCTCGATCTGCCGGCGCGCCTCGAACTCGATCGCCCGCTCCATGAAACGGAAGGAATTGAGGTTCTTGATCTCGCAGCGCGTGCCGAGCGCCGCGGCGCCGGCCTTCCTGACCGATACGTTGGCGTCGCAGCGGAACGACCCTTCCTGCATGTTGCCGTCGCAGATGCCGATCCAGACGACGAGCGCGTGCAGCGCACGCGCATAGGCGACCGCCTCCGGCGCGCCGCGCAGGTCGGGCTCGGAAACGATCTCGAGCAGCGGCGTGCCCGCGCGGTTCAGGTCGATCCCGGTCATGCCGTGGAAGTCTTCGTGCAGCGATTTGCCCGCGTCCTCCTCGAGGTGGGCCCGGGTAAGGCGGATGATCTTCTCGCCGTCGCCGGCCGGAATCTTCAAGGAACCGCCCTGGACGATCGGCCGCTCGTACTGGCTGATCTGGTAGCCCTTCGGCAGATCGGGGTAGAAGTAGTTCTTGCGCGCGAACACCGAGCGGCGGTTGATGGTCGCGCCGGTCGCGAGGCCGAAGCGGATCGCATGCTCGAGCGCCGCCCGGTTGAGCACCGGCAGCACGCCCGGCAGCGCGATGTCGACCGCCGAAGCCTGGGTGTTGGGCGCCGCGCCGAAGGCCGTCGCGGCCCCCGAAAAGATCTTGCTGCGCGTGAGCAGCTGCGCGTGCGTCTCGATGCCGATCACCACCTCCCAGGCCATGGCTACCTCGCCTGGGGCCGGAACAGCTCGCAGCCGCCGCGGCGGTCGACGAGCATGGCGACGAGCTCGGCCGGCGCGGCGCATTGCTCGCTGCAGTTTTCCGCCGCTACGCGCAGCGTCTCGCCGAGGTCCCGCAGGGTGACCTGGCAGCGCCCGGAGACCAGGCGGAGGCCGCCCTTCATCGCCTGCTGCGCCAGGTTCGCCACGTTGCACGACGCACTGCCGGGCTCGATCCGCGAGCGCCATTCGAACGACCGTACCTTGCCGGCCACCACGGCGTAGCTCAGGGATCCGGTGTAGCCCCCGCCGCGCGCCTCGCAGCGCACGCTGCCGCTGTAGCCGTCGAGCGAAGGAAAGGACTCCGAGAACTCGAAGCGCTCGCGCTCCTGCCCGCCGGGCGCGTAGCGCATGCCGCGGAACACGCCATCGCGCCAGAGGCCACGCAACTCGCCGCTCCCCGGGCGCCCGAAGAGGATGGGCGTATCGCCCTCGCGCAGCGTCGTGACGCCGATCTCCGGACTCGACTCGCCTTCCAGGAAGCGCCGCTGCTGGGTCGGCAGCAGGACGTACTCGCCGGCGAGCTGCCAGCTCGCATCCGAGTTGCGGGTCGCGTGCAGCGTGAGCAGCGCGGCGCGGCTCCCCATCTGGCCGATGAGCTCGGTCGTGCCGTCTTCCTGCGCGGCCGCGGACAGGGATACGGCCATGAGCGCCCACAAGGCGAGCCTCATAGCGGCGCCTCCGCCGGCGCGCGACGGTGCCAGTCCGTAGCCTGCTGGTAGCGATGCGCGACGCCGAGGAGGCGCGCCTCGCCGAAATAGGTGCCCGTCAGCTGCAGCCCGACCGGCAGGCCCCGCTCGTCGAAGCCGCAGGGCACCGACAGCGCCGGCACGCCCGCGAGCGGGGCCGTGACGGTGAAGATGTCGTTCAGGTACATCTGCACGGGATCGGCGACGTTGGCCCCGAGCTCGAACGCCGTGCTCGGCGCGGTGGGCCCGAGAATGACGTCGCAGCGCTCGAACGCCGCAGCGAAGTCGCGCGCGATCAGCCGCCGCACTTTCTGCGCCTGCAGATAGTAGGCGTCGTAGTAGCCGTGCGACAGGACATAGGTGCCCACGAGTATGCGCCGCTTCACCTCCGCGCCGAAGCCTTCGGCGCGCGTGCGCCGGTACATGTCGGCGAGGTCGGCGTAGCCGCTCGCCCGGTGTCCGTAGCGCACGCCGTCGAAGCGCGCGAGGTTCGAGGACGCCTCGGCCGGCGCGATCACGTAATAGACCGGGATGCCGAGCTTGGCATTCGGCAGCTCGAGCGGCACCGTGCGCGCGCCTTCGCTCTCGAACCAGCGCACCGCCTCCTCGACCGCCCGGCGCACGCCCGGCTCGATGCCCTCGCCGAAGTATTCCCCGGGCAGCCCGATCCTCAGTCCCGCGAGCGGCGCTTCCAGGCTGCGCGTGTAGTCCTCCTTCGGCCGCTCGATGCTGGTCGAGTCCCGCGCATCGAAGCCCGCCATCACGTTCATCATCGACGCGAGGTCGGCCGCCGTCTTCGCGAGCGGCCCGGCCTGGTCGAGCGACGAGGCATAGGCGACCAGGCCGTAGCGCGATACGGTGCCATAGGTGGGCTTCAGGCCGCTCACGCCGGAGAACGCGGCCGGCTGGCGGATCGAACCGCCGGTGTCGGTGCCGGTCGCGGCCGGCGTCATGCGCGCCGCGACGGCGGCGGCCGAGCCGCCCGAGGAGCCGCCGGCGACGCGGCGGCGGTCCCAGGGATTGCGTACCGGGCCGAAATACGAGCTTTCGCTGGACGAGCCCATCGCGAACTCGTCCAGGTTGCACTTGCCGAGCAGCACCGCGCCGGCCTCGGCGAAGCGCTCGACGACGTGCGCATCGTAGGGGCTCACGTAGCTCGAGAGCATGCGCGAGCCGCAAGTGGTGCGCAGGCCGCGCGTGCACAGGATGTCCTTGTGCGCGATCGGGATGCCGGTCAGCGGCCCCCCCTCGCCCCGGCGCAGGAGCCCATCGGCCTGCCGTGCGTCGGCAAGGGCGCGCTCCTCGTCGACGGTGATGAAGGCGTTCAGCTCGCCATTCAGCCGCGCAATGCGCTCGAGGCAGGCGCGCGTCAGCTCCTCCGAGGAGAACGCACGCTTTGCGAGCGCGGCGGAAAGCTCGGCGAGCGTCGCGTTGAGCGGGCTACTCAATGACCTTGGGAACGAGGTAGAGGCCCTGTTCGACGGCCGGTGCGACAGACTGATAAAGGTCGCGCCGGTCCGGCTCGGTCACCTCGTCGGGGCGCAGCCGCTGCCCGGTCGACGACAAATGCGCTTCGAGCGCATGGGACATGGGTTCCACGCCGGCGGTATCCACCGAGCGCATCTCGTCGACCAGGGCAAGCACGCGGTTCAGGCGCGCCAGGACCTCGGGCGACTCCTCCGGAGCGATGGCGATCCGGGCGAGCCGGGCGATGCGTGCTACGTCGTCGGGGGATAGCGACATTCGGACTCGGTCGCCGCGGGAGGATTACCTGATCCCCACGGCGTGCTTAGCGTATCATAGCGGCCGTTTACCCGGGCCCGCAGGCTCGTGCTAAGGCTCGGGATAGTAACGAAAAAGAGACACCTAAAGGTCAAAAGGCTCGAATCTTGCCCATGCTCGGCTTTCTGCGCAGCTACTTCTCCAACGACCTTGCCATCGACCTCGGCACGGCGAACACGCTCATCTACGTCCGGGGCAAAGGCATCGTGCTCGACGAGCCGTCGGTCGTCGCGATCCGCCAGGAAGCCGGCCCGAACGGCAAGAAGACGATCCAGGCCGTCGGCAAGGAAGCGAAGCAGATGCTCGGCAAGACGCCGGGCAACATCACCGCCATCCGCCCGATGAAGGATGGCGTGATCGCCGACTTCACGGTGACCGAGCAGATGCTCAAGCAGTTCATCAAGAAGGTGCACGACAACAAGCTCTTCTCGCCCTCGCCGCGCATCATCATCTGCGTTCCCTGCGGCTCGACACAAGTCGAGCGCCGCGCCATCCGGGAGAGCGCGATCGGCGCGGGCGCGGGCCAGGTGTACCTGATCGAGGAGCCGATGGCGGCCGCGATCGGCGCCGATCTGCCGGTCGCCGACGCGACGGGCTCGATGGTGGTCGACATCGGCGGCGGCACGACGGAAGTCGGCGTGATCTCGCTCGGCGGCATGGTGTACTCGGGCTCGGTGCGCGTCGGCGGCGACAAGTTCGACGAGGCGATCATCAACTACATCCGCCGCAACTACGGCATGCTGATCGGCGAGACCACCGCCGAGATGATCAAGAAGGAGATCGGCTCGGCCTTCCCCGGCTCCGAGGTGCGCGAGATGGAAGTGAAGGGCCGCAACCTGGCCGAGGGGATTCCGCGCAGCTTCACCATCAGCTCGAACGAGATCCTGGAGGCGCTCACCGAGCCGCTCAACCAGATCGTCTCCGCGGTCAAGTCCGCGCTCGAGCAGACGCCGCCCGAGCTCGGCGCGGACATCGCCGAGAAGGGCATGGTGCTTACGGGCGGCGGCGCGCTGCTGCGCGACCTCGACCGCCTGCTCATGGAGGAGACGGGCCTTCCGGTCATCGTCGCCGACGATCCGCTGACCTGCGTGGTGCGCGGCTCGGGCAAGGCGCTCGAGAAGATGGAGCACTTCGGCCCGATCTTCACCAACGATTAAGAGCCTGGGGGTGGACCAGACCCCCCCGCCCTTCTTCAAGCGCGGGCCGGCGCCGCTGGTCCGGCTGTTCTTCTTCGCTTCGCTCTCCCTGGCGCTGCTCGTGATCGACGCGCGCTTTCGCTACGCCGAAGGCCTGCGCAGCTGGCTCGCGCTGGCCGCCTATCCGCTGCAGCGCATCGCCACGGCGCCCGTCGACCTGCTCTCCGCTGCCGGCGAGTACGTCTCCACGCAGGCGCACCTCCTGAAGGAGAACGACGAGCTGCGCGCGCAGGCGCTCGCCAGCGCCGAGAACGCGCAGCGCTACGCGGCGGCCGAAGCCGAGCTGGCCGAGCTGCGCCGGGAGATCGGCTCGGCGGAGCGCCTGCCCGTGCAGTCGATCGTCGCCGAGATCATCTACACGGCGCGCGATCCCTTTGCGCACAAGGTCTTCATCGATCGCGGCTCGGTGCAGGGCGTGCAGCCCGGCAGCCCGGTCGCCGACGACGCGGGCGTCATCGGCCAGGTGACGCGGGTGCAACCGCTCCTCTCGGAGGTGACGCTGCTCACCAACCCGGACCAGGCGATTCCCGTGCAGGTGGTGCGGAACGGCCTGCGCGCGATTGCCTTCGGCAGCGGCATCTCCGGCATGCTCGAGCTGCGCTACGTGGGCGCGAACGTCGAGATCCAGAAGGGCGACGAGCTCGTGACCTCCGGCATCGACGGCACCTACCCGGCAGGGCTCGCCGTGGCGAGCGTGGTGTCGGTCGAGCGCGATACCGAGCGCAGCTCCGCGCGCGTGCTCTGCCAGCCCGCCGCCGGCGTCGAGCGCGGCCGTTATGTCCTCGTGCTGGGGAGCGAGGCGCGCCTGCCGCCGCGCCCCGCGGAAGCGCAGCCAGGCAAGGGCCGCGCGGACAAGCCGCGCCGCTCGCGGGCCCGGGAAAAAGCGATCGAGAGGCCGGTCGAGTGATTCCTGCGAGCTCCCAGATCCTGCGCCCCGTGCGCATCGGCACGATCGTCGCCTCGTTCGTCGGCGCCCTGCTCGCCAACTTCATGCCGTGGCCCGACCTGCGCTTCGTGCCCGACTTCGTCGCCCTGGTGCTCGTCTTCTGGTGCGTGCGCCAGCCGCGCCTCGTCGGGCTTGGCATCGCATGGGCGCTCGGCCTCGTCGTCGACGCGGGCAATGGCGTGCTGCTCGGCGAGCACGCTCTCGCGTACTCGCTCGCCGCGTTCGTGTCGATCTGGCTCTCGCGCCGCATCCTGTGGTTCGGGCCGGCGCTGCAGTCGCTGCACGTCGCGCTGATCCTCGTCATGGCGCAGGCGACCGAGCTCGTGGTGCGCCTGGCCGCGGGCGACCCGTTCCCCGGCTGGGCGCTGTTCGTCAGCCCGCTTTTCGCCGCGGCCCTCTGGCCGGCGGCGAGCTGGCTGCTGCTTCTGCCGCAGCGGCGGCCCGAGCGCGAGCCGGCCATATAGGGGACGATTCACGCATGCGCGGCCTCAGGGAAATCCGCAATTCCGAGCGCGAGCTGGAGCAGTTCCGGCTGCGCATCGGCGTCGCCGGCGTGGCAGTGCTCATCGCCTTCGGGCTGCTCGCGGCGCGCTTCGTCTACCTGCAGATCATCCAGCACGACATCTACCAGGCGAAGGCGGAGGAGAACCGCATCTCGATCGTTCCGGTCACGCCGAACCGCGGCCTCATCCTCGACCGCAACGGCGTCGTCATCGCGCGCAACTATTCCGGCTACACGCTGGAAATCTTCCCGCGCCGCGTGCCGGACCTGGAGCAGACGATCGACCAGCTCGCGCAGCTCGTCGACATCCAGCCGCGCGACCGCGCGCGCTTCAAGAAGCTGCTCGCCGAGACGCGCAATGCCGAGAGCCTGCCCATCCGCAGCCGGCTGTCCGACGAGGAAGTCGCCCGCTTCGCGGTGAACCGCTACCGCTTCGAGGGCGTCGAGATCCGGGCGCGCCTGTTCCGCCAGTACCCGTTCGGCGACGTGGCCTCGCACGTCATCGGCTACATGGGCCGCATCAACGAGGAGGACCAGCAGCAGCTCGAGGACGACGACCTCGCGGCGAACTACCGCGGCACGGACTTCATCGGCAAGTCCGGCGTGGAGGCCACCTACGAGTCGGATCTGCACGGCACGACGGGCTTCGAGCAGGTCGAGATCGACGCCGCCGGGCGCGGCATCCGCACGCTCTCGCGCACGCCTTCGCAGCCAGGCAACAACATTACCCTCACGCTCGACATGCGGCTGCAGCAGGTGGCCGAGATCGCCTTCGGCGATCGCCGCGGCGCCCTCGTGGCGATCGATCCATCGACCGGCGGCGTGCTCGCGCTCGTTTCGAAGCCCGGCTTCGATCCCAATCTGTTCGTCGACGGCATCGACCCGCAATACTGGGCCGAGCTGAACGACTCGATCGACAAGCCGCTCACCGACCGCGCGATCTCCGGCCTGTATCCGCCCGGCTCCACCTTCAAGCCCTACCTCGCGCTCACCGCGCTCGAGACCGGCAAGCGCAAGCCCGGATCGACCCTCTTCGATCCCGGCTATTTCGACTTCGGCGGACGGCGCTTCCGCGACGACAAGAAGGAGGGGCACGGCGTCGTGGATCTCTACAAGTCGCTGACCGAGTCGTGCGACACCTACTACTACCACCTCGCCAACGATCTGGGCATCGACGCCATCGCGCGCGGCGTGGCGCCCTTCGGCTTCGGCGCGAAAACCGGCATCGATCTCGCCGGCGAATCGGCCGGCGTGCTGCCCTCGCCCGAGTGGAAGATGCAGCGCTTCAAGCGCCCCGACCAGCAGAAGTGGTACGCGGGCGAGACGATCTCGGTCGGCATCGGGCAGGGCTACAACTCCTACACGCCGATTCAGCTCGCCACCGCGCTGGCGACGCTCGTGAACGGCGGCGCGATCTACCGGCCCCACCTGCTTTCGCACGTCGACAACCCGCATTCGGGCGAGCGGCGCGACCTGGAGCCGGAGCTGCTGCGCAAGGTGCACATGCGGCCGGAGAACGTGGCCTTCATCAAGCGCGCGCTGGCCGGGGTGACCCAGGAAGGCACGGCCGCGAACGCCTTCGCCAAAGTCAGCTACACCGTCGGCGGCAAGACCGGCACTGCGCAGGTGATCGCCATCAAGCAGAACGAGAAGTACGAGGAGGCGAAGGTCGCCGAGCGGCACCGGGACCACTCGCTCTTCATCGCCTTCGCCCCGGTCGACAGCCCGCGCATCGCGCTCGCGGTCGTGGTGGAGAACGGCGGCTTCGGCGCCCGCGCCGCGGCGCCGCTCGCGCGCACCGTGCTCGATTACTTCATGCTCGGGAAAGTGCCGCCGGGCATGGCGCCGACGCCCGAGGACGAGTCGGCGGGCGGCGACGCGGCGGAACGGGGCGACTGATGGAACTCGCGCGCCTTCCGCTGCGCCGCATCGCCCTGCGCCTCGGCGAAGGGATCGACAGCCCCCTGCTCGTGCTGCTCCTTTCGCTCTCGATGATCGGCCTCGCGGCGCTTTTCTCGGCGAGCTACGACACGCCCGCGCGGGTCGCCAACCAGGCCGGCAACCTCGTGCTCGCGCTGGTCGCGATGTGGCTCGTGGCGCAGGTGCCGCCGCAGACGATGATGCGCTTCGCCGTGCCGGCGTACGTGATCGGCCTCGCCTTGCTCGTCGCGGTCGCGCTGTTCGGCGACGTGGTGAACGGCGCGCGGCGCTGGCTGCACGTCGGGGTGACCCGGTTCCAGCCCTCGGAGATGATGAAGCTCGCCCTGCCGCTCATGCTGGCGTGGTATTTCCACAAGCACGAGGCGACGCTGCGGCTGCGCGACTTCGCGATCGCCGCGCTGCTGCTCGTCGTTCCGCTCGCGCTCATCGCCCGCGAGCCGGACCTCGGCACGGCCGCGCTCGTCGGGGCGGCGGGCTTCTACGTCATTTTCTTTGCCGGGCTGTCCTGGAAGGTCCTCGGCACGCTTGCCGCGCTGGTCGTCGCCGCGCTGCCGCTCGGCTGGCATTTCCTGCACGGCTACCAGCGCAAGCGCCTGCTCACCCTGCTCGACCCGACCCAGGACCCGCTGGGGGCCGGCTACCACATCATCCAGTCCACCATCGCCGTGGGCTCGGGCGGGTTGTCCGGCAAGGGCTGGCTGAACGGCACGCAGGCGCATCTCGAGTTCATCCCCGAGCGGCACACCGACTTCATCTTCGCCGTCTTCTCGGAGGAGTTCGGCCTCATCGGCAACGTCGTGCTGCTGGTGCTCTACAGCCTGCTCATCGCGCGCGGCCTGATGATCGCCGCGAATGCCCCCACCATCTTCACCCGCCTCCTCGCCGGGGCGATCGCGCTCATGTACTTCACCTACGCGTTCGTCAACATGGGCATGGTGTCCGGCATCGTCCCCGTCGTCGGCGTGCCGCTGCCGTTCCTCTCCTACGGCGGCACCGCGCTGCTGACGCTGTTCATCGGCGCCGGCATCCTGATGAGCGTGCATCGCCACCGCAAGCTCGTTCAGACCTAGCCGGCGAAGGCGCTGCGCTTCAGACTCCGTCGATGACGATGCGCTTGTCGCGCGACTTGAGGCCCGCCGCGATGCGCACGCTGCGCTTCGGCACGCGGTAGTGCCCGGCGAGGAACTCGATCAGCGCCTCGTTCGCCCGGTTCTCGATGGCCGGCGCCGCGAGGCGGATCTTGATCCGCTCGCCGTGCTGGCCGGCAAACCCGGAGCGCTTCGCGCCCGGCTGGACGTGAACCTCGAGAATCACAGGCCCGCCGCCGCCATGCGCAGGTAGCTGAGCGGAATCAGCAGCACGTAGAGGACGACAATCAGCAGCATCGGCGTGAGATCGACGTTCGCGACCGGCGGCACGTAGCGACGCAGCGGGCGCAGGAACGGCCGCGTGATCATGTCGAGCAGCGGCTCCGCCGGCGCGTCCGGGTTGATCCACATGAGGGCGACGTGCAGGATCACCGCGAACACCAGGATGTAGAGGCTGAAGCGCACCAGGTCGACCGCGGCGACCGCGGCGAGCGCGCCCAGCGTCGGCTCGCCGCCGGCGATCGCGACCTGCGCCCACAGGCCGAGCGCCTGCGCCAGCCAGGCGAGGACGAGCGTCGCGAGGTCGAGGCCGGCGAGGCTCGGGATGACCCGCCGCGCGGGCACGACCGCCCAGCTGGTCAGCGCGAGGACGAACTGCCCGGCGGGGTTGCGGAACGGCACGCGAAGCCACTGGAAATGGAAGCGCACGAGCAGCAGGTACACGAGGAACGCGACGACCGTGTCGATCAGGAAGATGGCGATCTGGCCGAGCACGTCAGTCCTTGCCGAGGCTGTCGCCCAGCTCGGCGCCGCGCCGCGTCGCGGCCTCCAGGGCGCGGGCGAAGCGCTCGGCGAGCTTTTCCTGCGCGAAGATGTTCAGCGCCGCTTCGGTCGTGCCCCCCTTGGAGGTGACATTGCGCCGCAGGTCCGCGGGCGGCAGGTCGCTTTCGAGCGCCAGCTTCGCCGCACCGAAAACGCAATGCCTGGCGAGGCGCAGCGCGTCCTCTCGCGGAATGCCCGCCTGCTCGGCGTATGCCGCGAGCTGCTCGATGAGCCAGAACACGTAAGCCGGCCCGCTCGCCGACACCGCGGTGACCGGATCGATCAGCCGCTCGTCGGAGAGCCAGACCACCTCGCCGACCGCGGCGAGGATGCTCTCCGCCTTCCGGCGGTCTTCGGCGCCCACTTCGGGCAGCGCATACAGGCCGGTGATTCCCGCGCCGACGAGGGCCGGCGTGTTCGGCATGCAGCGCACGAGCCGCCGGTGCCCCCCGAGCCAGCGCGACAGCGCCTCCAGCCTCACGCCCGCGGCGATGCTGACCACGAGCTTCTGCCTCAGATCCGTGGAAATCCCGGCGAGCGCCGCGCGCAAGTCCTGCGGCTTGACCGCGATCACCAGCGTGTCGGCTTCCGCCGCCGCCGCGTCCGGCGCAGTGCTCACGCGAACGCCGTGGGCCGCGATCCTTTCGCGCGCCGCGGGGCTCACCTCGATCACGCTCACCGAGCGCGGATCGAAGCCCCTGGCTAGCATGCCGCCGACCAGCGCGTTCGCCATGTTGCCGCCGCCGAGGAAGGCGATTTTCATTCCCTGTTCCTCGCGCCAAAGATGGCCGTGCCGATGCGCACCATCGTCGCGCCTTCGGCGATCGCCACGTCGAGGTCGTCGGACATTCCCATCGACAGCGTGTCGAGCGCGAATTCCTTTTTCAGATTCTCAAAAAGCTCGTGCATTGCGCGGTAACGGCTCGCGGCAGCGCCGGGCTCGGGAATGGCCATCAGCCCGCGCAACCGCAGGTGCGGCAGCGCGCCGATGGATCTTGCCAGCGAAGGCACTTCCCCGGGCGCGACGCCGCTCTTCGAAGCCTCGCCGGACGCGTTCACCTGGATGAGCACGTTGAGCGGCGGCAGGCTCGCGGGCCGCTGCTCCGACAGGCGCCGGGCGATCTTTTCGGACTGCACCGTCTGCACCCAGGCGAAGTGCTCGGCGGCGGGTCGCGTCTTGTTGCTCTGCAGGGGGCCGATGAGGTGCCACTCGAGCTCACTTTCCTGAACGCGCAAGGCGGCCATCTTCTCCAGCGCTTCCTGCACGTAGTTTTCGCCGAACGCGACCTGGCCGGCGGCCGCCGCCTCCTGCACCCGCGTCGACGAGTGCGTCTTCGACACTGCCAACAAAGTCACTGCCGCCGGATCGCGGCCCGCGGCGTCCGCGGCGCGGGCGATGCGCGCCTTCACAGCTTGCAGGTTTTCTGCAATTGTTGTCATAATGGCTTGAACGAGCGAAGAAAAATACTTCGCGACCTCGTCCGGGAGGATTGTAATGGATCTCACCGAGCTGCTCGCCTTCGTGGTCAAGAACAAGGCGTCGGACCTGCATTTGTCCTCCGGTCTGCCGCCGATGATCCGCGTGCACGGCGACGTGCGGCGCATCAACGTGCCGCCGATGGAGCACAAGGAAGTGCACGCGATGATCTACGACATCATGAACGACGGGCAGCGGAAGTTCTACGAGGAAAACCTCGAGTGCGACTTCTCGTTTGCCGTGCCCAACCTGGCGCGCTTCCGCGTCAACGCGTTCGTGCAGCAGCGCGGCGCGGCGGCGGTGATGCGGACCATTCCGTCGAAGATCCAGTCGCTCGAGGACCTGAAGTGCCCAAAGATCTTCGAGGAAATCGCCGATCAGCCGCGCGGCATCGTGCTCGTCACCGGCCCCACCGGCTCGGGCAAGTCGACCACGCTCGCGGCGATGGTGAACCACATCAACGAGAACGAGCACGGTCACATTCTCACCATCGAGGATCCGATCGAGTTCGTGCACGAGTCGAAGAAGTGCCTGATCAACCAGCGCGAGGTCGGCCCGCACACGCTGTCCTTCTCCAACGCCCTGCGCAGCGCGCTGCGCGAGGACCCGGACGTCATCCTGGTAGGCGAGATGCGCGACCTCGAGACGATCCGCCTTGCGCTCTCCGGCGCGGAGACCGGCCACCTGGTGTTCGGCACGCTGCACACCTCGTCGGCCGCCAAGACCATCGACCGGATCGTCGACGTCTTTCCGGCCGCGGAGAAAGAGATGGTGCGGGCGATGCTCTCCGAGTCGATCCGCGCGGTGATCTCGCAGACGCTGCTCAAGACGAAGGACGGCTCGGGCCGCGTCGCGGCGCACGAGATCATGATCGGCACGCCGGCCATCCGCAACCTGATCCGCGAGAACAAGATCGCGCAGATGTACTCGGCCATCCAGACCGGCCGGCAGATCGGCATGCAGACCCTCGACCAGAACCTCCAGGAGCTGGTGCAGCGCAACGTCATCGGCATGGCGGAAGCGCGGGGCAAGGCCGCCAACAAGGACAATTTCGCGGGAGCGTGAAGCCATGGAACGCGAACAAGCCACCAAGTTCATCTACGACCTGCTCCGCGCCCTCGTAGCGAAGAGGGGCTCCGACCTCTTCATCACCGCCGGCTTCCCGCCGGCGATGAAGATCGACAGCAAGATGACGCCGGTGTCGCAGCAGGCGCTGAGCGGGCAGCACACGGCGCTGCTCGTGCGGGCGATCATGAACGACAAGCAGGCGGCGGAGTTCGAGGCGAGCAAGGAGTGCAACTTCGCCATCAGCCCCGCCGGCATCGGCCGCTTCCGCGTGAACTGCTTCGTGCAGCAGGGCCAGGTCGGCGCGGTGCTGCGGGTCATCACCACGACCATCCCGAACTTCGAGGACCTGAGGCTGCCGCCGGTGCTGAAGGACGTCGCGATGACCAAGCGCGGCTTGGTGCTGTTCGTCGGCGGCACGGGCTCGGGCAAGTCCACCTCGCTCGCCGCGATGATCGGCTACCGCAACGAGAACTCCCACGGGCACATCGTCACCATCGAGGACCCGGTCGAGTTCGTGCACCCGCACAAGAACTGCATCATCACGCAGCGCGAGGTGGGCGTGGACACCGACTCCTGGGAGGCGGCGCTCAAGAACACCCTGCGCCAGGCGCCCGACGTGATCCTGATCGGCGAGATCCGCGACATGGAGGTCATGGAGCACGCCATCGCCTTCGCCGAGACCGGTCACCTGTGCCTCGGCACGCTGCACGCCAACAACTCCAACCAGGCGATGGACCGCATCATCAACTTCTTCCCGGAGGACAGGCGCGCCCAGCTGCTGATGGACCTCTCGCTCAACTTGAAGGGCGTGATCTCCCAGCGCCTGCTGCCACTGAAGGAAGGCAAGGGACGCATCCCGGCGGTCGAGGTCATGCTTAACTCGCCGCTCATCTCCGACCTGATCTTCAAGGGCGAGGTGCACGAGATCAAGGAGATCATGAAGAAGTCGCGCGA